>Ga0247818_10001573_pt1 | contig 14584 bp, 11 predicted proteins | sample 13C_Glucose_Day1_FD_192424 | JGI IMG/M metagenome (GOLD analysis project Ga0247818, IMG submission 192424) | Soil microbial communities from agricultural site in Penn Yan, New York, United States - 13C_Glucose_Day1 | ecosystem: Environmental > Terrestrial > Soil > Agricultural land | place...
CTACGAAGGTCATCCATGCCCGACAGCCAAATCCCTGCAACGCGCGGCGGGGTCCGCCTCGCCCGTGGAGCATCGCCGTGGCTCCTCCCGACCGTCGCCACCGCGGCACTCAGCCTCGCCCGGGCCCGCAAGTCCGGACGCTGGGCCGCCGTGGCCGTGCCCACCACCGCGCTCGCGGCGGGCATGCTGTGGTTCTTCCGCGACCCCGAGCGCGAGATCACCCAGGGTCGCGTCATCTCGCCGGCCGACGGCGTGGTGCAGAGCATCATGCCGTGGAAGGACGGGCGCACGCGCGTCGCGATCTTCATGAGCCCGCTGAATGTGCACGTCAACCGGGCCCCGCTCGCGGGCACCGTGACCTCGGTCGAGCACATCCCCGGCGGGTTCGTACCGGCGTTCAACAAGGAGAGCGAGAACAACGAACGCGTTGTCTGGCACTTCGACACCGAGCTCGGCGACATCGAGATGGTGCAGATCGCGGGAGCGGTCGCCCGTCGTATCGTCCCCTACATCCCGCAGGGCACGAAGGTGGAGCAGGGCGAACGCATCGGTCTGATCCGCTTCGGCTCGCGCGTGGACATCTACCTTCCGGAAGGTGTCGACGTCGCGGTCGAGGTCGGCCAGGCCACCACCGCGGGGGTGACTCGAATTGACCGTGATTGATCCGGATACCCAGGCGGGCTGGGTGCCCGAGGCCGCCGATGACGACGACGCCGACGGCACGGAGGACATGCCTCTGTCCATGAGGCTGTCGATAGCGGACACCCTCACCCTGGGTAACGCCACGTGCGGCTTCATGGCGGTGTACTTCACCACCACGGGGATCCTCATCCCGCATCTCACGGGCAGCGACGAGTCGGGCATGGCCCGGCACTCCGCCGCCACCGCGGTGATCCTCATGCTCATGGCCGCCGTGTTCGACCTCTTCGACGGCCTCGTGGCACGCAAGCTGCGCTCCTCGCCGATGGGTGCGGAGCTGGACAACCTCTCCGACCTCATCAGTTTCGGGCTCGCCCCGGCGTACTTCGTCCTGGTCTACGGGATGGTCGCGGACGACGCCCACCAGCGGGTTTCCGCGCTGGCGGCGATCGTGGTGCTGCTGGCGGTGGTGCTCAGGCTTGCGCGGTTCTCCTGCGTGACCTTGAAGGACGGCATGTTCCAGGGCATGCCGAGCCCCTTCGGGGCGCTCACGGTCGTGTCGATCGTGCTGCTGGAGCTGCCCTTCGTGCCGACGCTGCTCGCCATCATCGGCGTGGCGTGGCTGATGGTCAGCCGGGTCGAGTACCCGAAGCCGCGGGGTGTCCTCGCGGTGGCGATGCTCAGCTGGATCGTGGCCGCCATGGGGCTCCTCGCCGCATGGGCGTTCGACGCGCCCGGCGGTCAGCTGCTCCTCCAGACCGGTTGTGCGCTGCAGGTCGTCCTGGGTGCGGTGATCCCGCTCTTCGCCACGGCGCGGCGGGTGAACACCTTCCGTGACAACCGCCGCGAGGCACGGGCGGCGCAGCTCCCGTAAGCACGCGGAACGCGACGACGAGGGCCCGGATGCTCCCCAGCATCCGGGCCCTCGCGCGTGCGGTGGCGTCGCGCGTGCGGTGGCGTCGCGCGTGCGGCCCCGGCGCGCGTGCGGTGCGGTCGCGCGTGCGGTGCCGGTGCGGTGCGATCCCGGCACGCGTGCGACGCGGTCGCGCGTGCGGGGCGGTCGCGCGTACGGGGCGATCCCGGCGCGTTCGAGGTCAGGGCCGTCGCACCCCTCCGGCCTGGCCACGAGCCCCCTCCCCGCTCGGGCCGCAGAGACGGAGACGGACACGGAGCGCGAGCGCTCGTTCACCTCATGTCGCGGCCGGGACTTCCTGGGGGCCGTGTCCCGCAGCGGGTGCGCGGTGGTCCCTCACGGGAGACGCTGGAAGGCGTGCAGGACTTCGCCCCCTCTGTCGCCGCGTCGGGCTCGGGCACGGAGCTGCTGGACAGCGCCGTGGCCCACCTCATGCATGAGACGGGCGCATCCGTGGTCATGCTCTACCTCCTGCCGAAGAACGACACGACACTGCGCCTGGCTCTGCTCGCGGGGGTGCCCGCCCCCCTGGCCTTCCCCTGGACCCGGGTCCCGCTGTCCGCTCCGATCCCGGTGGCGGACGCCGTGCGCCTGGGCTGTCTGATCTGGCTCGGCAGCCAGGAGGAGCTGGCGCGCCGCTATCCGCGCCCCGCGCTCGTCCTGCCCTACCAGTTCGCCCTGGCCGCCGCGCCGCTGCACACCGGCACCGCCCAGAAGGGCGGCCTGGTGCTGATGTGGCCGGGGTCCCACCCCCCGCAGCTGAGGTCCGACGAGCGCGCGGCCGTGCTCCGGGGGTGCAACGGCATCGGGACGCTCCTGCGGCAGTCCGCGAGCAACGGCTACCCGATCGTGGCGGGGAGCCAGCCCCGGGTGCTGCCTCCGCCGGAGCCACCCGAGCCCGATCCGGTGGAAGCCGCCGCCGTCATGGAATTCGTCCAGCGGCTGCCCGGCGGAAGCTGCGCGCTGGCACTGGACGGGACGGTCACCTACCTGAACGACGCCGCCGCGGCGCTGCTGGGCGCCCCGGCGGACGAGGTGCACGGCACCTTGCCCTGGGTGTCACTCCCGTGGCTGCACGACCCCTCCGTCGAGGACCACTACCGGGCAGCCGTCATCAGCCGCCAGAAGACCTCGTTCACCGTGCTGAGACCACCGGACCAGTGGCTGTCGTTCCAGCTGTTCCCGAACGCCACCGGCATCAGCGTGCGCATCATGCCCACCTCCGAACCCGGTCCCGTGGACGCCCCCGCCCCCTCGCTGCCGCCTTCCGGGGCCGTGCCCAGCCGTGCGACCGCCCTCTACCACCTGATGCATCTCGCGGCGACGCTCACCGAGGCCGTCGGCACGCAGGACGTCATCGAGCTGGCCGGGGACCAGCTGATGCCCGCGTTCCGTGTCCAGACCCTCGTCGTGATGACCTCGGCGGATGGGCGGCTGCGGGTCGAGGGCCGCCGGGGCAGCCGGCCCACACTCATGGACCGTTTCGACGGGGCCCCGCTGTCCTCGGCCACCCCGGCCGCGCATGTGCTGACGACGGGCATTCCGGACTTCTTCCCGACCTTCGCCGATCTGGAGCGCGCCTATCCGCGCGCGGGACTGCGCAACGTGGTCGGCGCCTGCGCCTTCCTGCCGCTGATCGTCTCCGGCCACCCGGTCGGCTCGCTGATCCTGGCCTACGACCGCCCTCAGCCCTTCGACCCGGAGGAACGCGCCCTCCTCACCTCGATCGCGGGGCTGCTGGCGCAGGCGCTGGACCGCGCGCGGCTGTACGACACGAAGAACCGGCTCGCGCACAGCCTGCAGGCCCACCTCCTGCCGCAGACCCTCCCCTCGATCACCGGTCTGGACGTCGCCGCCCGCTACCTCCCCTCGACCCGGGGCATGGGCGTCGGCGGGGACTTCTACGACCTGATCCGGCTCGACGACACCACCGCCGCCGCCACCATCGGCGACGTACAGGGCCACAACGAGAACGCCGCCGCGCTCATGGGACAGGTCCGCACCGCCGTGCACGCCTCCGCCGGCGCGCCACCGGACGAGGTCCTCGCGCGCACCAACCGGCTGCTCACCGACCTGGACCCGGGGCTGTTCACCAGCTGTCTGTACGTCCATCTCGACCTCGCGGGACACAGCGCCTGCCTGGCCACCGCGGGACATCCGGGGCCGCTGCTGAGGCAGCCGGACGGGCAGACGGAGGTGCTCGATCTGCCGCCCGGTCTGCTGCTCGGGATCGACCCCGCGTCCCGCTACCCGACGGCGCAGGTCCCGTTGCCTCCCGGCGCGACGCTCGCGATGTACACCGACGGTCTGGTCGAGGCGCCGGGCGTGGACTTCGACGACGCCACGGCCGACCTCGCCGAGCACTTCGCCCTGGCCCTCGACCAGGACATGGACTCCGTCGCCGACACGCTCGTGCGGTACGCAAGGCGCTACACGCCCGGGAACGACGACATCGCTCTGCTGCTGATCAACGCCCTGCGGCAGGACGGCTGACTCGCACGCCCGGCGCGCCGGGCGTGCGAGGTGGAGAGCCCTGGGGTGCCGAGGCGGTGGGGTTTCATCGACACCCCAGGGCGGTCATCGGGATGGTGCGGCGGGCGGGCGGCCGGTCTCAGCCGCCGTAGAGATCGCCCAGGGAGATGCCGGTGGTACTGGCCGGGCCGCCCAGCCTGACCTCGTGGTCGAGGCTGACGAACTTGCCTCCCGACTGCCACAGGGCGGGCTTGAGCACGGCGTACTTGGCCTCGTCCCAGGTCGCCCAGTCGTAGCCGAGCAGTCCGCCGGTGTCACCGGAGTTGGGGTTGAGGCACCAGAAGGTGTGGTGGATGCCGTTCTCCACCATCAGATCGCGCAGGGCGGTCATCCACTTCTGGTTCGGTCCGTTGTCGAGGTGACCACCCCACTCCCCGACGAAGAGCGGCGCTGTGCCGTCCTTGTGCAGGTAGAGCCAGTTGGGGTCCCAGACGTCGCGCTCCAGCGTGGTGCGGTCCCACGTGCCCTGGAACCAGGGCTGCTGGTACACCAGCGGTCCGTAGTCGTGCGGGGAGTAGACCAGCTGGTCCTGCTGCGCACCGAGGTCGACCGGGTGCTTCTTGGCCCCGCGCAGGTTCCCGCCCCACCACATGCCGTGGTAGTCGGCCGCCGAGGTGGAGGACCAGTTCGTCCCGTCCTTGGGGTAGATCTCGATGCCCTCGCACAGGACCAGGACGTGCGGGTTGATCGCGAGGATGCGCTTGCCCGCGGTCTCACAGGTGTGCTTGAAGTTGTCCTGGTCGGTGGAGCCGTCCCACTTGGCACGGGGGCTGTCGGACTGCTTGCCGTGGGGTTCGTTCTTGACGTCCATCGCCACCAGGGTGTCGTTGGCCTTGTAGCGGGCGGTCACCCACTCCCAGGCCGAGTAGAACTGCTCGGTGGTGATCGCGCCCTTCCACCACACGGGGTACACGTGCCCGGAGTTGTCCGCCTCCGCGCTGTGGACGTCGAGCATCACCTTGATGCCGTACTTCTCCGCCACGCCGAGAAACGCGTCGAAGACGCCCAGCGTGGTCTTGCCGGCGAGTTCGGGGTTGGCCCACGTGTTGACGGCGCTGGAGGCGGCCGCGCGGCCCTCCTTCCACTCCAGCAGGAGCTGGGTGGAGATCGGCACACGGATGATGTTGATGCCCCGCTCCGCCATCTGCCGGGTGACGGTGTCCAGGTTGGCGGACCACAGGCCGTGGAAGACGCGCTCCGTGGCGTTGAAGCCGAACCAGTTGGCACCGGTCAGCCAGACCCGGTTGCCCTGTGCGTCGACGATCCGGTTGCCCTCGGTGTGCAGCCAGTCGGTGCCGGAACCGGCCGTGACCGCGGCCGGCGCGGCGTCCGCCGACGGAGTAGGCGTCCCGCTCGCGGCCTGCGCGGAGACCGGACCGGACAGTGTCATCAGCAGGGCGGTCGCGGTGACGGCGGCGGCCGTCGCCCTGGCCAGCCGTTTTCTCATCCGTGGCTTCATCCGTTGTCGCCTTTCATGGCGGTGAGGCGGGCAGCGGGGATGGGAGCGCTCCCATTCCGTTGTTCACATGAAGCCAGGGCGGCGGATCGACTGTCAATGGGCATGACAACGTTCACTTCCCGAAAACACATGCCCCCGTCGTGCGCTCGGCATTCACGCGATCACGTCATTAATTTGAGTAAGTACAACGAACTTTTGCGCAGGACGATGGACTTCTTTACGTAGGAGCTCCTAGCCTGTGGGGCGTCCGCAGAGCCCGTCGAGCCGCAAGGACGACCCACGTGACCCCACCCCTCCCTGGACCACGTCTCCTCAGAAGGTCTCTCTCCGCCTCCCTCGCACTGGCCCTGGCCGCGGCGGGCACCGCCGCCGCGGTCGTGCTGGCCGGCGCTCCCCCCGCACAGGCGGCGGCGGTCCCCGCACCCTCCCCCGTCGGAATATCCGGCCGGGGCGCCACCGTCCCGTTCAAGGAGCAGGAGGCCGAGTACGCAGCCACCAACGGCTCCCTGATCGGACCCGACCGCCGCTACGGCTCACTGCCGTCCGAGGCCTCCGGCCGGCAGGCCGTCACGCTGGACTCCGTCGGGGAGTACGTCGAGTTCACGCTCACCGCCCCCGCGAACGCCATGACGTTCCGCTACTCGCTGCCGGACGACGCGGCGGGGGCGGGCCGGGACGCCTCACTCGACCTGCGGGTCGGCGGCAGCTCGCTCAAGAGCGTTCCGGTGACCTCGAAGTACGGCTGGTTCTACGGGGGTTACCCCTTCAACAACAACCCGGGGGACACCGACCCGCACCACTTCTACGACGAGACCCGGACCATGTTCGGGTCCACCCTGGCCGCCGGTACGAAGGTCCGGCTCCAGGTCACCTCCACCGCGGCCTCACCGTCGTTCACCATCGACCTGGCGGACTTCGAGCAGGTCGGCGCGCCGGTCGGCAGGCCGCCGGGCGCCCTGGACGTGGTGGGCGACTTCGGCGCCGACCCGACGGGGTCGGCCGACTCCACGGCGAAGATCCAGGCCGCGGTCGACGCGGGCCGCACGCAGGGCAAGGAGGTGTACATCCCGCAGGGCACCTTCAAGGTCCAGGACCACATCGTCGTCGACAAGGTCACCCTGCGCGGCGCCGGCCCCTGGTACAGCGTGCTGACCGGGCGTCACCCCACGGACCGCGGCAAGGCGGTCGGGGTCTACGGGAAGTACGCGGCGCAGGGCGGCAGCAGCAACGTCACGCTCAAGGACTTCGCCATCATCGGCGACATCCGTGAGCGGGTGGACAACGACCAGGTAAACGCCATCGGCGGGGCCATGTCCCACTCGGTCGTCGACAACGTCTGGATGCAGCACACCAAGTGCGGTGCCTGGATGGACGGTCCGATGGACGACTTCACCATCAAGAACAGCCGCATCCTGGACCAGACCGCCGACGGCGTGAACTTCCACTACGGCGTCACGAACTCCACGGTGACCAACACCTTCGTCCGCAACACCGGCGACGACGGACTGGCCATGTGGGCGGAGAACGTCCCGAACGTGAAGAACGCGTTCACGTCCAACACCGTGGTCCTGCCGATCCTCGCCAACAACATCGTCACGTACGGCGGCAAGGACATCACCATCTCCGACAACGTCATGTCGGACACCGTCACCAACGGTGGCGGACTCCACATCGCCAACCGGTATCCGGGCGTCAACTCGGGTCAGGGTACGGCCGTTTCGGGTACGCACACCGCCGCCCGCAACACCCTGATCCGTACCGGCAACAACGACTTCAACTGGCGGTTCGGCGTCGGCGCGATCTGGTTCAGCGGACTCAACGAACCGATCAGCAACGCGACCGTCAACATCACCGACAGCGAGATCCTGGACAGCTCCTACGCGGCGATCCACCTGATCGAGGGTGCGAGCAACGGGCTGCACTTCGACAACATCAAGATCGACGGCGCCGGTACGTACGCCCTCCAGATCCAGGCCCCGGGCACCGCCTCGTTCAGCAAGGTCGTCGCCACGCACATCGCGCAGTCCAACCCGATCCACAACTGCGTGGGAAGCGGCTTCCAGATCACCCAGGGCACGGGCAACTCCGGCTGGTACGCGAACCCGCCCGCCTGCACCGGTGTCTGGCCGGACCCGGTGTGGACCAACGGCGGGGTTCCCGGGGGCGGCGGACCCACGGATCCGACCGATCCCACGGACCCCACGGACCCGCCCGAGGAGACGGGCAACCTCGCCCAGGGCCGCCCGGTCACCGAGACGAGCCATGCCGACGTGTACGGCGCCGGCAACGCGGTCGACGGCAAGGCGGACAGCTACTGGGAGAGCCGCAACAACGCCTTCCCGCAGTCCGTCACCGTGGACCTCGGCGCCGCCAGGTCCGTCAGGCGTCTGGTGCTGAAGCTGCCGCCGGCCGCCGCGTGGGCGACGCGCACGCAGACGATCGGTGTGACGGGCAGTACGGACAACTCCGCGTACGGCTCCCTGAAGGCGCCGACGGGTTACACCTTCGATCCGTCGAGCGGTAACACCGCGACGGTGACGCTCACCGGGACTCCGGTGCGCTGGCTGCGGCTGACGTTCACCGCGAACACCGGCTGGCCCGCGGGCCAGGTGTCGGAGGTGGAGGCCTACACCCACTGACGGCCGCACACGGACGGGCCCGGCCTGGGTGGCCGGGCCCGTCGCCGTGCGCAGAGGTCAGGGCTTGAGGGTGAAGGACTCGGCGGCCGGGGCCACTTCGGCCGGGCGGACCACCTTGAGGCCGCCCGGAGCCTTCGCGTCGGGCTTCATGACGACGGTCTGCCGGGTGGAGGGCGCCGCCGGGTCGGTGAAGTCGTGCGAGATCCCGAAGTCACCGCCGAAGTCCTTGATGGTGAGCAGGGCCTTGTCGACTCCCTCACGGGTCAGGTCCTTGGAGTCGCAGGCCTTCTTCAGCGCCTCGCCGAAGACGGATGCCGCGTTGTATCCGGCGATGACGCCGTTGTCGAGGCCGTCCTTCGGGTACTTGGCGGTGTACGCCTTGGCCAGCTTGGCCGGGCCCGCGCCGGCGTCACCGATGGGCAGGGTGGAGGCGCCGATGTAGTAGTCCTTCTGCAGCGCGGCACCCGCCTGTGTCGCCAGCAGCTGCGGGGCGTAGGCCGAGTTGTTGCCGACGACCGGCACGTCGAAGCCGGTCGCCGCCGCGACGCCGACCAGCGAGGCCGCCTGGCGCGGTCCGGCGCTGATGACGATCGCCTTCACGCCCGCCTGCTTGAGCGCGGAGACCTGGGCGGTCATGTCGTTGTCGGTCGGCTTGATCTTCTGCTCGACGACGGTGAGGCCCGCTTCCGCCGCCGCGTGCTTCGAGCCGGCCAGGGCGTTCTCGCCGTAGTCGCCCTCGAAGTAGACGTGACCGATCTTGTCGCCCTTGGCGATGCGCTTCTCGGCCAGCAGGAAGTCGATCAGATTGATCGTCTCGACGTCGTACGTGGCGCCGATGACGCGCACGTACTTGGAGCCGACCAGGTTCGCCGACCATGCCTGGGGAAGGACGATGCCCTTGTCCTGGCCGTCGATGCGGGACTCCACGGCGGAGACGAACGGCGAGCCGATGAACTGCGTGAAGCCCAGTACCTTCGGTTCGAGTTCCGTGTAGGCGCCGATCGCCTTCTGCGGGTCGTACCCGTGGTCGCGGACGGTCAGTTCGATCTGCCGCTCGCAGATGCCGCCGGCCTTGTTCGTCTCCTCGACCCAGAGCTGCTGGGCCTGGGTGACGCTCTTGCCGAGCGAGGCGTACACGCCGGTCATGTCGGTGAGGGCACCCAGGGTGATCTTGGAGTCGGTGACTCCCTCACCGGCCTTCACCCCGTTCTTGTCCGCGCCGCCGTCGTCCGACGACTTCGCCTTCTCGCTGCATCCCGCGAGGGTGAGGGTGAGAGCCGCCACGACGGCTCCGACAACACGTAGCTTCATTTCTTCTTCTCCCCTGGAGTCTTCAGACGCGCAATGCCGCCGGGCAGGAACAGGACGACCGCGACGACCGCGGCGCCGTACAGATAGCGGGACGCCTCGCCCGGTGCGATGCCGCCCGTACCAGGGGCGGACACCAGGGGCAGGGAGTCGCTGTAGTGGGTGAGCACCTGCGGGAGCAGGGAGACGAACGCGGCGCCGATGACGGCTCCCGCCACGCTGCCCAGCCCGCCGATGACGATCATGGCGAGGTATTCGAGGGACAGGATCATGCCGAAGTACTCCGGCACGGTCCGCTGGAAGACCAGCGCGAGCAGGACGCCCGCGAGGCCCGCGTACATCGAGGACAGGACGAAGACACCGGCCCGGTACCGGGCGACGGGCACGCCCATCACCCCGGCGGCGATCCGGTGGTCCCTGATGGCGTTGAGCGCGCGGCCGGGCCTGCCGCGCAGCACCCCGCGGGCGAAGAGCCCGCTGACCAGGAGCGCTGCCAGTGCCAGGTACCAGAGCTTCTCGGACGACTGGAAGGGCACGGCGGCCACGACCACCTCGGCGTCGTCGAAGGTGAACCCGAACAGTGAGAGGGGCGGCACCGGGCGGCCGTTGAAACCGCCGGTGAGTGAGCCCGCGTTGAACAGGACGTGCTGGCCGATGAAAATCAGCGCCAGCGTGGCGATTCCGAGGTAGGCGCCGCTCAGCCGCCCCGCGATGGGGCTGAAGAGCCCGCCGACGGCGCCTGCCAGGAGCACGGCCAGGACGGCGGCGAGCCAGGTGGGCAGGCCCAGGCCGGTGACGGCGTGCCCGTTCTCCGTGCTGCTCTCCCCGCCCAGGATGCAGTAGCCGTACGCGCCCACCGCGAGGAAGAAGGCATGCCCCATGGAGAGCTGGCCGGTGGAGCCGGTGAGCAGGTTCAGCCCGATCGCCCCGATCGCGGCGGCCATCGCGAACAGCCCTGCCTGGAGCCAGAACCGGTCGAGGTAGAACGGGAGAAGGAGGAGCAGGACCGACCCCGCGAGCCAGAGGTACGGAGCCGGGCGGCGCAGCCGGGCGGTGAGGGACTCCCCTGCGGGGGTGGTGGTGGCCCCGGCGGGGGCGGGCGCGACGGCGTCCTTGGTGGCTTCAGACACGGGACAGCTCCTTCGTACCGAAGAGGCCCGCCGGCCGGACCAGCAGGACGACCACCATCACCAGGTACGGAGCGAGGTCACCGATGCCGCGTCCGAGGAAGGAGAGGTCGCTCTGGTAGCCGGTGGCGAGTGACTCGGTGACTCCGACGAGGAGCCCTCCGACGAGGGCCCCGGTCGTCGAGTCGAGGCCTCCGAGGATCGCGGCGGGGAACGCCTTGAGCGCGGCGAGCGAGGTGGCCCGTTCGAGGCCGGGGGTCGGGAACACCGTCAGGAAGAGTGCGGCGACGGCGGCGAGCGCTCCGGCGACCGCCCAGGCGGACAGGGAGACCCGGCCGAGGCGGATGCCCATCAGCGCGGCGGTCTGCGGGTTCTCGGCCGCGGCTCGCATGGAGACGCCCCACGAGGTGAAGCGGAACGCGAGCAGGAACACCGTGATGAGCAGCCCCGCGACGAGGAACGCCGCGATGCGGGTCTCGGCGAGGGTGACACCCCCGATGGTGACGACGTCGTCGCCCCACGGGTCGCCGAGCGACATCACGTCGGTTCCCATGCGCCGGACGAGTTCGGTGGTGAGGAGGATGTCGACGCCGATGGTGACGATGGCGAGGACGCTCTGGTCGCTTCCCCGGTAGCGGCGCATCACGAAGAACTCGACCGCCGAACCGACGACCGCCGCGCCCGCGATCCCCACGCCGAGCGCCGGCCAGAAACCGATGTCGTCGTGGAGCACGGCGGTGACGTAACCGCCGGCCAGCAGCAGGGAGGCGTGGGCGAAGTTGACGACCTCGGTCGCCTTGAAGATGACGACGAAGCCCAGCGCGATCAGCGCGTAGACCGAGCCGATGGACAGGCCGCCGAGGAGGAGTTCGATGAAGGTGGTCATTCCTGCGCCCCCAAGTAGGCCTGGACCACGGCCGGGTCGTTCTGGACCTCGGCGGGCGTGCCGCCGGCGATCCTGCGTCCGAAGTCGAGTACGGTCACGGCGTCCGCGAGCCGCATCACCACCCCCATGTCGTGTTCGACCATGACGATCGAGATGCCGAGGCTGTCGCGCACACCGGCGACGACGGCCGCGGTCCGGCGGCGCTCGTCGGCGGTCATGCCCGCGATGGGTTCGTCCAGGAGCAGGACCTCGGGCTCCATGCACAGCGCGCGGCCGAGTTCGACGAGCTTCTGCTTCCCGTAGGGCAGGGCCCCGGCGGGGAAGTCGAGTTCCTTCTCCAGGCCGATGAATGCGGCGATCTCGCGGACCCGTTCGAGATGCCGGTGCGCCTCCCGGGTCGCGGAGGGCAGCCTCAGTCCGGAGGCGAGGAAACCGGCGCGGGTGAGCCGGTGCCGGCCGAGCATCAGGCTCTCGGCGACGGTGGCGTGCGGGGGCAGCGCGAGGTTCTGGAAGGTTCTGGCGACGCCCAGGTCGGCGATCCTGTGCGGTGCGAGGCCGGTGAGTTCGGTGGAGCCGAGGTGCACGCTGCCCGAGGTGGCGCGGTAGACGCCGGAGAGCACGTTGAAGGTGGTGGACTTGCCGGCGCCGTTGGGTCCGATGACGGCGTGCACGCTGCCCGGTTCGACGGTGAAGGAGACCGCGTCGAGGGCGGTGAGCCCGGCGAAGCGCACGGTCACGTCGCGCACGGTGAGCGCGGCGGGGGCGGTCGTCACGCGGACCACCTGCTCAGCCCGCGGGTGAGGCCTTCCGCCTGCGCCGCGTCCTCGGCGGCCGTCTCGTCGACGACGCCGAGGTAGCGCCGGCGGACCTCGTCCGAGGCTGCCAGCTCGTCCGCCGGGCCGTGGAGGGCGACCTCGCCGACGTCCAGGACGTACGCGGTGGAGGCGAGCCGCAGCGCGATGGCCGCGTTCTGCTCGACGAGCATGACGGAGGTGCCGCCGGCGTTGATCTCCTGGATCGTCTCGGCGATCTTCGCCGCCATCAGCGGGGCGAGGCCGAGGGAGGGCTCGTCGAGCAGCAGCAGCCGGGGCGCGGCCATGAGGGCCCGCCCCATCGCCAGCATCTGCTGTTCACCGCCGGACAGCAGGCCGGCCCGCTGGTGGGCTCGCTGGGCGAGCACCGGGAACAGCTCGTGTACGCGGTCGAGGGCCGTGGCAGCCGCCCTGCGTCCGCCGCGTGCTCCGAGCGCGCCTGCCCGCAGGTTGTCGGCCACCGTCATCCGGGCGAACACCTGCCGGCCCTCGGGCACCTGGATCACTCCGGCCGCCACCACCTGAGCGGGGCGGAGCCCGTCCAGGGGGCGGCCGTCGAAGCTGATCGTGCCCGTACCCGTCCCGCGGTGGAAGCCGAGGGTCCGCGATACGGCCCGCAGCAGCGTGGTCTTGCCGGCGCCGTTGCCACCGAGTACAGCGGTGATCGCGCCGGCCGGCACGTCGACGGAGACGTCGCGCAGTGCCCGTACCGGGCCGTAGCCCACGGACAGTTCGCGGATCTCGAGCGTTGCCATGCGTCCTCCTCCTTCCGACTGGTCGTTGTGGTGCCACAGACCAGCAGCGGGCGCGGCGCGCGTCCACGGTCCGGGGCGCACTCGCTGCGGGTGACCAGTGTTCGAACGGCCCGGTTGTGCGCGCGCACAGAGGCGGGCGACGCGCCGTCGTCACCGGTGCGGCCGGTGGCATCCTCACCAGCCAGGAGCGGCTCGGCCGCGGGACGGAGCGAAAAGATGCGGGGGCGCAGTGACGAGCGGGGCCGGGTGCTGCTCGACGCCCTGCTGGAGGGCCGGTGCGAGCCGGGCCTCGCGGCACGCGCGGCGAGCTGTCTCGGCCTGGACGAGCAGGGCCGTTACGTGGTGGTGGTGCTGCGGGAGGGCGGAGGCGGGCCGGCGGGCGCTGCGATGGACGCGGACGGCCTGCGGGCGGTCCGCCGCAGACGGGGGGACCGCGAGATCGTGGTCGTCGCCCTGGGTGACCGGGATCCGGCGGAGCTCATCGAGCTGCTGGCGCGGCGGTGTCCGGGGCCGGGCGGGACCGGTCCGCTGGCGGACGGTCTGGCCGGTCTGGGTACGGCGCGCCGGCTGGCCGAGGTGGCCCTGCTGACGTGCCCGCCGGGCACGACGGGGATCGTACGGCTGGAGGAGAGGCTGCCCGCGGCCCTGGTGGTGAGTCAGCCGGAGCTGTCGGCCCTGCTGGTCGCGGACGTGCTGGGGCCGCTGCTGGCGCTGGAAGCGGCGGACCGGGCGCTGCTGGTGCGGACGCTCGACGCCTGGCTGGAGTGCGGGGGGTCGGCGGGGCGGGCGGCCGGGCGGCTGTACTGCCACCGCAACACCGTGCTCAACCGTCTGCGGCGGCTGGAGCGACTGACGTCGCGCTCGCTGTCACGGCCGCGCGAGATGATCGAGATGACGCTGGCACTGGACGCCTTCAGGCTGACCACGGCCCGGCCATGAGGGGGAAGTCCCTTTGGACAGCCCCCTCATGACGAGTCGTCAGGACAGGAAGTCGCGGGCGATCGACTCGGCCGCGCGTTCCAGCAGCGGACCTGCCTGTGCCATGCAGACGGCGGGGTCGGGTTCCAGCTCGGTCAGGGCGTAGGCCCGGCGGATGCCCGCCCTGCCCAGCGCCTCCGGCGGCAGGGCGAGCCGTCCGCAGACGGCGACCGCCTCCACGCCCGCCGCGCGGGCCGCCGCGGCGACCCCCGCCGGGGCCTTGCCGTGGAGGGTCTGCTCGTCGAGCGAGCCCTCACCGGTGACGACGAGAGTGGCCCGGGCGAGCGCGGGAGCGAAGCCCAGGACGTCGAGCATGACCTCGATGCCCGGCCGGAAGCGGGCCCCGAGGGCGACCAGTGCCCCGTAGCCGATGCCTCCGGCGGCACCGGCCCCCGGCAGCTCGGCGTGCTCGGGCCCCAGGACGGACGCGTAGTGGGCGAGCGCCGCGTCGAGGACCGCGATGTCGTCCTCGGTGGCGCCCTTCTGCCGCCCGTAGACCTCGGGGGCGCCCTTCGGGCCGGTCAGGGGGTTGTCCA
>Ga0247818_10001576_pt1 | contig 14583 bp, 19 predicted proteins | sample 13C_Glucose_Day1_FD_192424 | JGI IMG/M metagenome (GOLD analysis project Ga0247818, IMG submission 192424) | Soil microbial communities from agricultural site in Penn Yan, New York, United States - 13C_Glucose_Day1 | ecosystem: Environmental > Terrestrial > Soil > Agricultural land | place...
CCAGGCCGCTTCGGATTCGTACTATGCAAAGGCTATGGCGTGAGCCGAAGCCTCAAGCGGCGATACTAAAAACAAGTTTGTGCCTTTCGTCATTATGATTAGACGAAAGGAAGCAACTAGCGCCACAGGATTAGGAGTAGAGTTCTTATGGGCTAAACGCTTTCCCATAAAAAATGAGGGGCGTATTCGCCTGGTGACCAGTGCGATTGCCAAGGGGAGAAACAATCATTACTCAAGGCGCAGTATTGGAAGCGGACCTGCGTGGTTTGAAGAGCTATTTCCTGAATATGAATCCCGCCTTACCGCACTTCGTTCGTTGATCAAAGCCAACAGACAAGCGCGACAAACGCTCAACAAAAATCACAGGGCAAACAGCTATTACTCAGTAAATAGTTTAATTCAATGACGGGTACAGGACGCTGTCGCGTCATGCTGCGATTGGATCTGCTAGCTGGTCGCAGAAAATTGAAAAGGCGAAAAGGCGAAAAGGCCTTAGAGCGCCACGAAGCAAATTGCCTATCAGTGCGCGTGGGTATTTTCGCGTTTCTGTAGCTTTTTTGAGTGAGCATTTCATGGATGTCGAAATCGCCAATGCTGGGCCGAGTTACGCAGGTGACGATAACAACTCCACGCCGCTGGTTCGTCGTACCGACAAGATTCTTATCACGATTGTGACGAGGGATTAATAAGTCAAAGCCGGCGTTATATTTCAGGAGGGCAAAAGGCTCTTTAATGAAAGGCTTATAGCGCTGGAAATTTCAAGAGTTATTATCGATGTCCTCAGAAAAGCAGGAGGTCTGAAAGATGAAGGCGGAACCCGCCGAGGTGTCATTTGATTTTCATCCTTCGGCCGATCTTTACCCGTTGAGGAGTGATGAGGATCTAACGTTACTATCTCTTTCTCTTCAAGATAAGAATCAGCGTGAGCCGATTGTTCTGCACAAAGGAAACATACTTGATGGGCGTAATCGCTTCGCGGGCTGAAAGCGCTCAATCAGCCGATTGAAACACTAAACTTTGAAGGCGATGATCCTGTAAGCTATGTGGCGGACCACAATCTGCACAGGAGGCACTTGAAGCCCTGTCAAAGAGCGGCAGTGGCGGCTTTGTTATTTTAGATGCCACGAGCAGCCAATCTGGAAGAAGGCTCTGAATCCGAAGACACTGCCGACAGTTATTGGGCATTTACCCAGGGGGCGCGGCTAACAAATTTGGAGTTTCCAAGCGTTTAGTTGCAGCTGGTTCCACGATGAAAAGACAAGGTCATCCAGATTTAATAGTTTGGTTAAAAATGGAATTATGAGCATTGGGCGCGCAGCGTTGGTATCTGCTCTATCGATGGACTCGCAAGAAGAGATTTCGAATAATTCCCCCGAAGACTTCAGAAAAGCCATCAAGGATGTCCAAGATAAAAACAAGCTTGGCAAAAGCACGGGCAGGGGAAAGTAGCGAACCCAGCAGCAACAGGAAGCGGCTCGGTTACCATGGGACCGCTGCTGGTTCCGTTAGTGGGTGGATCTAGTACTTCGGCAACTCCAGTAGCCGGACAACCCACGGAGCCTTTCACGGGGTATTACGATACGCTGATGCATGTGGGTGAGTTGGTCTTAGCCAGTGGCTTCGACGCTGAAGAAGGGTTCATTCGGCATAGGCAACAGTTTTTACTGACAATTTCTGCCGAAGATCGCCGTAAGCTTGGCTATGGCGCACACCCGGAAATCGCCAATGCAATCCATAACCGAAGATGCAACAGGCTACCGGGTCAAGAACCCGTCGTTGGGATTCGAAAGACATTTTCCGTTCCACGATGATGCGGGCAGAGCCAAGGCGCTGGCCGACGCGATCCCTGTGCGCGGCACGGAGGTTTCTCAGGGCATCCTGGAGGACCGGAAGAGCCGATTTCCATACTCTCCCTCTCTGTGCCTCTAGCGACGGGCCTATCGGCGTTCCAGGCGTCGTCCTGGAGATATCGAATCGTGGCGGTCACCTACCCACGGGCGATATTCAATTGTCTGTACAAAGACGACGAAGGCCAATACCGCAAAAAAGCATTGGGGATTCGCAAGTACGGCCAAGTGAACGCGTTACGTCTGGCATTGGAGGAGCGTTCAAAATTTCTGACGACGCTCTCCTCGACGCTGTATGAAGTGCTGGTACCGTTGCTCACTGAGGCGCAATACGAAATGATCAAACAATTGGCCAGCTATGTTCCTCTTCCAAAAGTATCTGGTTGACAGCTACTGGCGTAGCTGCGCCAACCAAAACCGGCTCCTCCGTAATCACCCGTTTGGGTGGCGGGGTGATTTGTTTTTGCCCTTCAGTCTGCTTGCTCCACCTCCTTCCCCTCGATTTCACGCATGATGCTACGAGTAACTCGTAGGGGCTTTTCAATCTGCGGGAGGTACGTTTGCATCCGTAATGAACACCTGCGAGTAGCTTCTAGGGGCTTTCAATCTGATTAAGGCACACGGAAACCTACGGCACGCACCTGTGAGTAACCTGTAGGTCGCGATAGATCCTTTGTTTCCACCTGCCAGACTCAAGGAGGGCACCTGTGAGTTACGCAGGGGTGCTGCGGACTTTTGACGTCCGTGCGCGATGGCGCAGCAGATGGTTTCCTACGATCAAAGCACAGGCGATATCATTTTAACGGCAGCCTAAAATGGAGGCGATTTACCCAAAAGTTCTCGTAGCACGAACGAGCTTTTTGGTCGCAACAGCACTGTTTCGCGACATCTGTGGATATGTCTGAGGAGTACAAGAAATCTCGCATTTTTAGCCAATACACCCAACGTGATAAAGATGCCGGCGCAGGGAATTCAGAATCACCGAATAGCGCCCGGCGCATCTCTTCTTCCGTCAATTTTGTATTTATATCAGAGAGGCGTTATGTATAACTTGACCGATTCTATCAGCATGGCCGGACTCTGTAGTAAAGCGTCGCTGGGTCAGACCTGAAGCGGTAGAGGAGGGCCAGCAGATACCGGTGAGCGTCAGCGTCTGGCCAGAGCCGGACACTTAAAGATGTTTACGAAACTAGAGTGATTAACAACTCACGACCGCTGGCAGGGAGTCGGCTGGGCCGCACTAAGCTCAGGGCGAGCAACGGGCCATTAGCGCGGTCCCAAGCCGTTCTACCAGGTCTGCAAACTTAAGCGCAGCACTTTCTTTGATGAGTAACCGTTGTCCGACCTCGTAGGTTGTATCGCCACTACGTGTAACATAGTCGTTATCGACGATACCCTGCTGGTGCGCCAGAAGATGGCGTTGCTGATAGTAGACACGCAGTTGTGTCATAGCAGCGGCCTCCAGTAGCTGAGCGTATGAAACTCCGAGCTCTGTTTCCCACAATGCAGAGCCTGCATCAAGATTCTGGAAGGTATTGCGCCGCGGCTCTTTGCCGGTTCGAGCTTCATATAGCTGCTCAGCAAGCCGCTGAAAAGAAGTAACTGAATCTAAAATGGCCTTCTCCAGAAGAGTTCGTGTCATCACCTCGGCTTCGTCGGGCCCGAGCACTCCGCGCAGCGTTCCACCTAGTGCAGCCGACGTTCGGATAGTCGCTAACGTTTGCAGAAAGGTGTGGCTCGCCGAATTTTTCCCGCAACTCGGACAGAAGTAGGCCGCGCCAACGTAGGAATATCTGCACGCGCAATCGTCGCACCTTGTACGTAGGCGCATCGGTTCCGCTGCGGCTATCGGCAAAAGAACAGCATCCTTTGCGCCTTTGACGTCTAAAGTAATGCTGAGGAAAGCGCCCGGTTTTTGCCGTCGTCTAGAGGCCTGGGCGTCTGCTCGCATTGCGCCGTTTAAACCGTTGATCACGGTGCCCAAAGCGTACTCTTTCGCCGCTTCGATCTGTGCGGTTGTGAACCATGATTTGGCTGGAGCAGCGTGCCGGCAGGATGGGCAAAAAACCTCATCGTCCCGCACGATATTTGTCCAATCATCACCGTAGATCTTGAATTGGAACAGGCATGCCTCAGCGGGACATTCCTTGTCGATGTAACCCTCCGCATCACTTTCAATGGGCACAGACACCTGCTGAGTCGCAGCTAGTCGACGAAGCTCTTTCTGCAAATTATCAAACATGCGACACCGTCCTGTTCATTTCGGCGATGGCAAGTAGATACCATGAGAGACAGTTTACAGCTAGCTCCCGAACCTGCTTGGCCGATTGCTGCCTGTCGTGAAGGGCTGGAACCGGCCATAAGCAGTCAGTAGGATATGTCCACGAAACCATGGGCGATTCAGTGCTTTCCAGCTTGGTGTGACCGAGAAGGATCTGTACTGCTCTGGTGTTTTTCGTTCTCCGATAGATCAATGAAGCATTGGTCCGACGCATCGTATGAACTCCAATGCCTTAGCAATTACTTAGACATTCAGGTGAAGAAGGCTTAGTGGCTTTGCTCTCAAGCTTTGAGCGCTCAAAATCGTCGCAATTCGCTCCTGATGCGTATCCGGAAAGTAGATTTTTCCAGACGATCTTGTGATCGCGGTGTACAGCAATGCCAGCTTTTTTGACAGCTCGGTTTTACTTCGCAGGTCAGCAAAATAGTACAGGTCCTCAGAAACTGCCATTCTCGGAAACTCGTAGTTTTTCACTGTAAATACTGTGGCCAACAACGGACGTGACGGTTTTCCATCAGCGAGCTCAGTCAATTTTGCGCATTGGTAAAGCCCGGAAACACCAAATTTGGTACCCACAACTTCAAGCCATTGCTCAACCCTGAGAAAGGCGTCGTTCCACCTCATTTCCGCATGCAATTGTTCCCAGCTTCGGAAACGAGCAATCGCCCCGTGGCTCGGACGCTTGTCATGCATATATAAATCAAGACACCCCTCTAGGAATGGTTCGAACTGATTGGTCCAGTCAATGACCGCAGCACCTTGGCTCAAATCGCGATTGCGAATTAACCAGTCGAAAATACCCCAGTCATCGGCCACCAGAATTACTGAGGGTTCAGGAGGGAATGAGTCCGCTCGGTATTCAGCCACCACCGTGTCTTTCGCCTTATCAGCTACAAACGGTAACGCGCTTACGTCTGGGAACTCAGCTAAAAGTGGGTTGATGTAATCGACCAATGCTGGGCCTGCTCGTAACGAAATAGCCATTTCGCGATGGCGAATCCTCGCGTTATGGGGCATGTATCGTCCTTGCAGATTTTGGAACTGGTCCCCCAAAGTAATTACAGTTTGAGGTGACCTGTCGAGGATATCGACCATTGGCCCGCTCAAGTCATGGCCTTCGTCGACGATTACCGTATCAATAGATTCAGGTAGATGAAGCCTCGACAAAGCCAGTTGTTTCACGCGGTGGTAGCCACGGACCGGAAGGGGATCTGCCTCTTCCTCAAAGCTTGTCATCTTGAACCAAAGCTTTCCAGCCGCGGCCGCTACTATTTCTTGTTCCGAAGTCGAGAGCCAGCGGACCTGGTCGGAAGTTATATGACTGATGGTGATCCGGGCATCGTTTGAAAAGCAAAATTTGGCGATTACCGACCAGCAAAGAGCCGCCACACGGGCAGCATTACGATTACCGATGGGGCTGATCCCTGCCTTTTCTGCGAGCGCTGAATACGAGAGTGGCAATCTCGAAATCGCGTCCAACCTTGTCTCAAGAGTCCTGTTCCCACCCGCCAGAAGTCTGGTAGCCATCCACCTGAATGTTACCGCCCAAACCTGATCCTTGGAAAATCGAGCCCGTATGGGTTTGAGCTTCGGTTCCACATCGGCGAGGAACAGGATTCTACGCTCTGGCATAAGAGCCAATATCTCATTCAGCACAAAGGACTTCCCAGTGCCCGCGTGAGCTTGGGCATCGATGGAATCCTCCATGTTTGCCCTAATGTTCTGAACCAACCGAAGCTGGTGATCGCTTAGCTTTACTACCAAACCACTGAGGCGAACATGCTCATGTTTGATGGCACTTAATGAAGCCGTGTGCTGCTTCGCATAATCGAAATTCCAGGTGCCCTCGGGATGAATGTACTGACGGCGAGCAACCGATTCTTTGTCCATCAGACCGATCTCGACTGCAGATGCTTGGAGAAGTCCCGCTTCAAAATCAACCTGGCTGTAGGCCCCGGCCAAAGCCGATCTCAGCTTATCGGAGTGATGAGTCAGCAGATTTGCAAACACCCGCTCCATCTCCAGAGGCGAGCGCACGGGCAGCTTGGGCAGCTGGAGCACGTAGAGAATCGCCGCTACCTCATAGCGAGACAGACGAACCACATCTGGAGCAGTCCCGATTGAAAGCGCAGCGCTGAGGTTTTCACTGAGAGGCAGGTACCAGCGAGGTTTCTTCATGAAAATCATATATCCCTAAAATTTAGCGCCGAACTTACCAGAGCTTTAGGCTACCCCAAGTCGCGTGCAATATAGCAATAATCAACTCAAACAAATGCTTTCGGAGCTGGATTAGCGCTCATGGTTCGCTCAAGCGTACCTATTATCTCCGGGTCAGCCATTGATGTTGATCGTGGCCCTGGTCGGCGCTTCGACATTGGGAACGCAGATCCTCATCAATACCTACATGACTCAATTCTATCCGACGTCGATTCGCTCTACGGGTGTTGGCTTCGCCACTGCTGTAGGGCGTATTGGGGCAGTCTCTGCTCCGATCGTGATCGGCGTGCTGGTCACCCTGAACCTTCCGTTGGTGGAGAATTTCATGATAATCGCCTCCGCTGCATTGCTGGGGGCAATCGCGATCGCCTCTATCAACGAGCGGGTTTCAGCGCAAAGGTTACAGGGAGATGTGACCTCAAACAGCGATGAGTCCATGGGGGTCGATGTTCGTAGCTGACTGTTTCAAGGCGAGGGATCGTGGCCGTTTGCAGCTAACGACCATTTTTACAGGGACTTAGGTGACATGTAGGGATGGAGCCGGATCCCTTCACCCGCTCCAATATTTTCAAGGCCTCCAGCGGTGCATGTACGTGACTGCAATCAGTTGGGAGCTGTGGACGCTGATCGTCGGCGGTAAAGGACTCGACCCTAACGGTGGCTGGTAGTTAGGTAGTTTTTTGGATGGGCGGGTACCGCCGCCGGTACTGAAAAAACTTTGCCCCTGACTGGAAAGACTTTTCTGCCGGTCCGGGTACCTGTAAACAATTCGCACCCATCAGAGAGGAACCCCGCTATGCCAATGATTGATTCCGACAAGTTGAAATCCCTTAGTGAGGACGTCCAGCGGGCCAGGAAAACCTGGTCGGTCATGATTGACTTGCTCCAGATTGTGGAGCCAGGCGACGCGATCTATCCGTTCTCCCTGGAGCAGGTTGAGGAAGCGAGCGCAGCCTACAACGAAGCGGCCCGTGACCTGGCAGCGGCAGTCTGGGCGCTGATCGAGATCGCCGAAGCCCGGGCTGAGGGCCGCGAAGTGCGCGGCCTGTAAACCGTCCGCCCATGGCCGTTTTCTGCCTGTCATGACTGGCGAAAAACGACCTATTGCAGCCGGTCGACTTCTAGCCGATGTCGGTCATGGACTGCCCCGTTATAGCGAGGAGAAGGGGACGGTTTTGTCGATGTAAGGCAGGAGAGCGGGGGAAAATATCCAAGTATATCCTGCGTACTATAAATTATAGCTGGGCAGATATAGTCGGTATAAGTCTGGCCTGTTATACGCCTTATAGCGCGTCTGCGCTGAGCGTCGAGATAATTCGCCCCCGTTTTTAGACATCGTTGGAGCTAAAGGATAAAAACTGTCGCACGAAACGCCGCAAAATACGGGTATAGACCCAAGAACGGCAGCTTCCGGCCGATTCTGTTGAAAAACTCGATCATGGTTTCCACGACAGAAAAAGTACGCGCTTGAAATTGAAGTCTTTATTTTTAGAAGAGGGTTCCGGACTCAAATTTGCGTAGCAGCGTGCAAAAAAGGTGTTTTCAGGAGAAGATTTGCTAGACACATTCTAATGACTCCTTTTGGTCCAGAGTGTGTAAAAACGCATCTGTCATTTTGAAGTCTGCGTTGCTATGTAAAATCTGCCAGCGCTCGCTCAGTCAACGGACCTACAATTTGCGTAGGAGCACGATTTCTGGACTGTTTTCGTCCGCATCTGCTGGTCAAAAACGTTTTAACACAGCCTCGGCCGTTTGTTGCCTGTCGCGACTGGCAGAAACCATAGCTGTCTGTAGCGAACGTTTCCGTTACGGATTCTCCTTTGCCTCCGCACCCATCAACCGGCACATTTCTCGCCCGTTCTTAGTTATGATGAAATTGTGACCTTGAGCAATCAGCGCAAGCAGGCGACGGATTCGCCGGCGAGCCTGGCTACAGGTGTAGGTAGTGAGCATGGCCAGTGTACCTCGTAAGTTTTGGTTTAAAGCGTAGCGTCATCCAGTCCACTCCGACAGCTTTATGGGGATGGTAAGCGCGATGCGATCAGGTTGATTTAGTCGCAACCCCTGATCAGGTGAGTGCTCCCAGATGAGAGATTATCGTCAAGCGATACGAGGAGTTTCCGATCAGCTCCAGATGTAGGCGTGTTGGATATGATTGGCGTCAGACATTTTGACCGATTGCAGTCCGTAGCACTCACTCTGGCGACATGAAGACGGCCTAGGTCCGACCGACTGCTGTCTATCGTCGCAGTCAGCTGTGGTTCGGCCTCACGTGGCAGTATCGATACACAGCGAAGCTAAATACTCTCGCCGTGGTCGCCCGGGTTGGGAGTTGATCAGAGGAGACTCGCTACTGGAGAATTTCGTCGTGCTTAAAGAATCGTACTAGCTACTCATAACATCCATCTGAGAATTGGCATGAACCCAGAACTAACTGAAGAAGAGATGCGCCGGGCGCTGTTCGGTGCTGACGAGCCGATTGCGCAGGACAATGCGCTTCCAGTGCAAAAGCCTCTCAAAGGTATCGTGCAGTCAGCGAAAGTGGCAGAGAAAAAGAAGGTCGCGAAAGCATTTACACCCAGGTTGAGAGTCAAGCTTCGGGTGGGCAATGAATTTGAAGGCAAGACGCACGAGATGGTCCATGAGGCCGATACGTTGAGTACCCTCCTAGCTGAGCAAGAAGCGACTAGGGCGGCTAGGGAAAAATTCCGATTTGTGGAAGTGGTTTCGATCAAGTCGATGTAGGTGGATTTTCACGAGGCTAGGGTACCAAGCACGTGATCAAGCTAGTTGGGATTCAGATTTCAGGAGGCAGAGGCAGGCATCGCTATGGACGCTTTGTGCCCATTTGAGTTTCCTATACCCAGTCCTTCCAGACCACCCTGGCCTATCATGATGTCGATAAGCTTCCCGCCCGACAGGTTCCAGGCTTCTTTTTTTCTGCGGCATAATCATGGTGTAAATAGTGACGGCAGCCCCGGGAACCTGCCAACACGTGGTTCTGGCACGGGTTACTCGCCTGCCGCTTCACGCTGTGCCTCGACGGCATCATTAAGTCCTATCATTAGCATGATCATATCTTTACGCCAATCATCCTTTAGCCGCTCGGCCTTTAAGGAATCATCCGTCACCATGGCGTGCATATATGTAAGCGTCCGCCCAACACACCTTGCGTGATTAAACGGACACCCACCTGTGCGGCAACAGCTCGGTAATCTCACTCGCCCGCTGCGTCGGCAGGCGTGTAAGAACATCCTTCAAATAAGCATACGGATCATGCCCGTTGAGCCGCGCCGACTGGATCAAACTCATGATCGCTGCGGCACGTTTACCACTGCGTAACGAGCCCGCGAACAGCCAGTTCGAGCGACCAAGAGCCCACGGCCGAATTTGATTCTCGCACCAGTTATTATCGATGGGTACAGCACCGTCATCGAGATAGCGCGTTAGCGCTATCCAGCGTTTGAGGCTGTAATCCAACGCCTTGGCGATGGCCGATCCCTCAGGCACAAGCTGCCTCTGGGCGATCATCCAGGTATGAAGTGCATCGATGATCGGCCCTGCTTTTTCCTGCCGTATTCGCTGTCGGACACCCGGTTCCAGATCGCGGACTTCTCGTTCAACTTCGTACAAGGCCGCGATGTAGTGCAGCGCTTTTTCGGCGATCTGGCTTTTGTTGGTCGCGTGCAAGTCGAAGAACTTGCGGCGTGCATGGGCCATGCAGCCGATCTCCGTGACGCCCAGTTCAAAGCCTGCCTTGTAGCCGGCATTATGTTTTGCAACTCATAATGGCGGTTATGTTGCGGCCTGAGTTATGTGATCCCGACCGAGCGAATAGGCAGTTTCTCTGTTGTCGATAGGCGATTGACGCAACATAAATTGCAGCGCCTTGGTAGACCTTCATCCCCTGGAGTGTCTGCCATGTTCGAGAATATCTATTCTTCAAACGCTGCCTGTAAACGCCATCGTGCGGGATCGCTGGCCGCTGAACGCGAGCGATATCTACAGCACTGTGCTGAGCAGGGCTGTACGCATGCCTCCCTTTACTTGAAGGCGTGCTGCTTGCTTTGGATCGCCGAGCGGGTGCAGCCAAGCGACCTCAATGCAATCAATTCGTCACGGCTGCGCCAGATCATTCACGAAGGGCCATTGCCGGCCAATTCTCCTGCAACTGCTACGACGTTGATAAACACCGCAAGACCTTGGTTTAAGTTCCTAGGCTGGTGGCAAGAGCCAACGGCGGAGCCAATTCCATTCGAGGAGAATCTTGAGCTTTTCGTCTCGTGGATGCGGGATGAACGCGGTTTGACACCATGTACCATCAGTCAATGGCGCAGTCGAGCGGCAACCTTTTTGCGCTGGTGCTTCAACACAGGCCGCCGATTTTCGACGCTTAGCCCCGAGGATATTGATGCCTACTTCATCACCTACGGTGCGCAACGGTGGTCGCGAATTTCGGCAGGGCACGTCGCAACAATGTTGCGGGTATTCCTGCGCTACGCGGCAACGCAGGGAACATGCAGCAGTACATTGGCCGACTCGATCCGCTCCCCGCGACATTACGCCCTGGAGTCACTTCCCTATGCGCTGAGCTGGGAGGATGTTCAGCGAGTACTCGCAACTACAAATTCAAGTTCTGAACTCGATGTGCGCGACCGAGCCATCCTGATGCTTCTCGCCATCTACGGTTTGCGCCGAGGAGAAGTTGCCGCACTCCGGTTGGATCAGATCGACTGGGCTGCTGGCCAATTGCGTATTTGGCGATTGAAGCGCCGTCAGCCGCAGGTTTACCCATTGGTCTCCACAGTGGCTGAGGCATTAGCGCAATACGTCGACACAGTGCGTCCGAAGGTACTGCACCCTGAGATATTCATCCGAACTCGGGCGCCGCGAATCCCCATCTCCGCTGCTGGGCTATACAACATCGTCAGCGGCAGATTGCGCCTGCTCAACATACAAGCTGCACATTTGGGGCCGCACGCGCTTCGACATGCATGCGCGGCCAGGCTGCTCGCCAATGGGCTGAGTCTCAAGGAGATTGGCGACCACCTTGGCCACCGCAGCACATCGGCGACAATGACGTACACCAAGGTGGATCTAGTCTCGTTACGTGAAGTCGGTGACTTCGACCTGGGAGACCTGCTATGAGAACCTTGGACGTAGTCAATGCCTACGTGGCTGTCCGTCGTGCCCAAGGCGTGGGCCTGAATAGCAGTGCCAGAGTGCTGCGTCAGTTTGCACGTGAGACTGGAAACCTACCGCTCCCCGAAGTTACTCCAGAGGCAGTAGCCGCATTTCTGCACGGGCACGGTGAGCTAAGCGCTACGTGGAAGACGAAGCGAGGATTACTTGTTAGCTTTTATCGCTTCGCAATCGCACGTGGCCACGCAACGATCTCGCCCCTGCCGGAACGACCACCACAGCTTCCGCCGGCACAGACGCCCTATGTCTATGCCACCGCAGAAATACAGCACCTGTTAGATGCCACCGTCATACTGAGTACCTCGCTCAGTCGCCTTCAAGCTGCGACATACAGAACCCTCCTGCTGATCCTTTACGGTGCTGGGTTGCGCGTCGGCGAGGCGATCAGACTAAACCTCTGTGACGTCGACCTCGAGCAGCGAATCATCACCGTTCGTGACACAAAGTTTTATAAGACAAGGCTGGTGCCGATTGGGCCCAGGCTGGCATCGAAACTGCGAGTCTATCTACGACAACGTTGCGCGCTAGCACTTCCACTAGGCCAAGACTCTGCCCTGCTGTGCACTCGTACTGGCCATCGCCTGAACTACCAATACGTCATAACTCTGTTCCAACGCGTTCGTTTGGCAGCAGGCATTGCTCGCCCAACAGGCGAGCTACGGCCTCCGCGCCTCCATGATCTGCGGCATACAGCCGCCGTACATCGTGTACTGGGATGGTATCGCACCGGCAAGGATGTACAGCGGCTATTGCCGCAATTGGCAACGTATCTGGGGCACGTCGACATAAGGTCGACTCAGCGCTATTTGCACATGACTCCCGAACTGTTGCACGAAGCTAGTCGCCGATTTGCCATTTATTCAGGCCAGGAGATTGATCATGATTGACCGCAATCGCCTCGGGGCATGGGTACGTCGCTTCTTGTTGGAGTATCTGGTCGCCGAGCGCAACCTTTCCCACAACACTCAGATCAGTTACCGCGACACGCTGACCCTCCTGCTTCCATTTGTCAGTCGAAAAGCCTCGGTGGCAATCGACCATTTGTCGGTGCTCGACATATCGCCCGCCATCGTGCGCGCATTCCTTGAACACGTCGAACACGAGCGCGGTTGTGGCATTGTCACGCGCAACCAGCGGCTCTGCGCGATTCATTCATTAGGGCGTTTCATCGCTATGCGATCGCCAGAGCATTTGGCGTGGTGCTCAGAGATCCGTTCTATCCCGTTCAAAAAAACTACCCAGGCAGTCATCCACTATCTCGACAAGCCAGAAGTGGAGGCTCTGCTCCGGGCACCTAATCGAGCTACGAGCCAGGGTGCACGGGACTATGCGATTTTGCTTTTTCTATACAACACTGGCGCCCGCGCTGACGAAGCTGCCTGCCTCAGCGTTGGTAATTTGCAACTTGGGACTTCACCCTCCGTGCGCATTCTGGGTAAGGGAAACAAATGGCGCGTCTGCCCCCTGTGGGCAGTAACAGCTACAGCGCTGCGGCCACTCATCGTCGAACGCAGAACAGAGGATCGCGTATTCATAGGTCGTACCGGGAATCCCATGACTCGATTCGGCATGTATCGCGTTGTGTCGGTGTATGGACGAGCAGCCGGCAAGCGAAAGATAGGCGCATCAGCCCGCACACTATTCGACACACGACCGCCGTTCACCTGTTAAGAGCCGGGGTCGATATCAATACAATTCGGGCCTGGCTCGGGCATGTCTCCTTGGACACAACCCACATCTACGCGGAAGTCGATCTCGAAATGAAGGCCAAGGCGCTTGCATGTTTGGACGTCACAAATGTGCCTAAGGCTGTGCGCCTGCGACCGAATTCAGCATCTCTCATGGCGTTCATGCGGGGGTTGTAGCATGAATTTATGTGCCACTTTTTGCGCCGGACTCCCGATTGGGAGGCGGCGCCTCTTACCCCCGCAACATAACTCAGGCCGCAACATAACCAGCGAAGTCGTCGCAGACCAGCTTGCCGTGCCAGTGGCCAAGGAAGTTTCGGGCATGTTCGCCAGCACGGCTCGGACTGAAGTCATAAACGACTGCAGCCAGATCGGAGAACTGGCTGGTGGCATAGGCCCAGATATAAGCGCGATGAGTTTTCTTCGCGCCAGGCGTCAGCATTTGTACAGGGGTCTCGTCGGCGTGGACGACGCCGTGCGTCAGCACGGCTTCGCGCAGCGCATCAACCAGCGGCTGTAATTGCACGCCGCAGTTGCCCACCCATTGCGCCAAGGTCGAGCGAGCAATCGGCAGTCCGGCGCGGCCGAAGATTTTCTCCTGCCGATGCAGCGGCAGATGGTCGGCAAACTTGGCCACCATGACGTGGGCCAGCAGGCCCGCCGTCGGGATGCCTTTGTCGATGACGTGCGCCGGTACCGGCGCCTGGATCAGTGTTTCGCACTGCTCGCAGGCCCATTTTCCACGGATATGGCGCTCGACAGTGAAGACGCCCGGTGTGTAGTCGAGCTTTTCGCTGGCATCTTCGCCGATACGCTTGAGGGCGCAGCCGCATTGGCAGTGGCTGTTTTCCGGTTCGTGATGGATTAGCGTGCGAGGGAACTGCGGTGGCAGCGCAGCGCGCTTGGGCTGCTGGCGCATTTTGGCTTCGACAGACACGGGTTGCAGTGCTTCAAGCTCAGCTTCGATGGCGGCGATATCGGTGTCGATCAAGTCGTCGAGCAAGCTGGCTTGATCCGGACTTAGCTGCTCGCTGCGCTTGGCAAACTTGAAGCGTTTGAGCAGCGCGATCTCGTGGGCCAGCTTCTCGTTGACCGACTTGTGATGAGTGATTTGCTTGTCCATCGTCTCGACGCGCTGGATCAACTGCGCCGCCAAGGCACGCAGTTCTTCAGGGTTTAATTGATCGAGATTCGGATGCGAAGTCATGCCGCCGATTTTGCCAGAGAGGGCACATGGCTGCGACAGACTGATGGGCCAATTGCGCTGGCAAGCGCGCCATTGCAGGTGTTAAAGCATCGAGATGATTCCGCCTGCACCGACGCGCTGCCAAGGTAAACCGAGCACCAG
>Ga0247818_10001580_pt1 | contig 14573 bp, 14 predicted proteins | sample 13C_Glucose_Day1_FD_192424 | JGI IMG/M metagenome (GOLD analysis project Ga0247818, IMG submission 192424) | Soil microbial communities from agricultural site in Penn Yan, New York, United States - 13C_Glucose_Day1 | ecosystem: Environmental > Terrestrial > Soil > Agricultural land | place...
AGGCCGCCCTCCCCCGTCTCCGGGAGGCGGACCACCGCGGACCGCCCGGGGAGGGCGGCCTCCGCCCCCCTGTCCGCCGCGTCCGTCGCGTGTGCCGGGTGTGGCCGCGGGCGCACCCCTGCGACCTCGCCGTACTCCACCGCGAGGGGCTCCGACCGGGAGTGCGGGCACCGGGTGAAGCGCTGATTCCGGAAAGTGATCCTCGAAGCCGATCTTGCGGCATAGATCGTTTAGGGTCTGGGCAGCATCAGTGCGCACATGATGAGCCATCAAATTCGGGTTCAAAACGTGCACTTCAAGTCAATGGGCGTCAATCCCGATCGCCCCGATCACAGGACGGGGGCCTGTGAATCGTCTCAAGAGAGGACGCCAATGCCGCAGGACGTCACCTTCGACCTCCCCTTCCAGGCTCCGGTCAGCAAGCACCTCGCCCACGCACGGGAGCGCCACCTGCGCTGGGTGTGGGAGATGGGCCTGGTACGCAGCCAGGCCGGGTTCGAGGAGTACCAGTCCTGGGACCTGCCCCAGGCCGCGGCACGGACCTACCCCTACGCCTCGGCCGAGGACATGGTCGTCCTGATGAACTGGTTCTCGCTGGCCTTCCTGTTCGACGACCAGTTCGACTCGGGGAGCCCCGACCGCGCGGACCGCATAGCCGAGGTCGCGCGGGAGCTGATAGCAACGCCGCTCCGGCCCGCGGGGACGGCCCCCCGCGTGGTCTGCCCGATCACCGTGGCCTGGGCCGAGGTGTGGGCCCACCTCTCGGATGGCATGTCCCTGACTTGGAAGACCAGGTTCGCCGCCTCCTGGGGGCGCTTCCTCGTGGCACACACCGAGGAGGTCGACCTGGCCGCCGAGGGCCGGGCCGGAACCCTCGGCATAGAGGAGTACGCGGACTTCCGCCGCCGCACCGTGGGCATCCACCACAGCATCGACGCGGGTGAACGCAGCCGCGGCTTCGAGGTGCCGGCCCAGGTGCAGGCGCACGAGCTGATGGTCAGGATGCGGGACCTCGCCGCGGACACCATCGGCTTCATGAACGACATCCACTCCTTCGAGCGGGAGAAGCGCCGCGGCGACGGCCACAACCTCATCGCCGTGCTGCACCGCGAGCGCGGCGGCACGTGGGAGCAGGCCGCCGACGAGGCGTACCGCATGACCACCCGGTGCCTGGAGGAGTACCTCGCACTCGAGGCGCGCGTACCGGCGATGTGCCAGGAGCTCGGTCTCGGCGCCGAGCAGCGGGACCAGGTGCGGATGGGCGTGGAAGCCATCCAGCACTGGATCAGCGGCAACTACGAGTGGGCGCTGACCTCGGGCCGGTACGCCGCCGCGAAGGAGGGCCCCGCCGCCACGGCGGAACTGGCCGGCCGGGGGTCGCTGGACGATCTGCTGGCCGTCTGACACGACGTCCCCGCCCGGCCGGAAGGACCCGGCCGGGCGGGGACGGCGGGCGCGGTCAGACCGGGGCGAACGCGACCGGAAGGGCGTCCAGACGCGCTTCCCAGGTGGAGGCCGTGGCCGTGAGCTCGTCGGCGGGTACCGACAGGTGCAGCCCGGGCAGCCGGTGCAGCAGGACGTCGACGGCGGTCTCGATGATGGCCTGGCCGATGTTCTGCGCGGGGCATTCGTGCGGCCCGCCGCTGAACGCGAGGTGCGACTGGTTGCCGTGCACGGAGACACCGGAGTCCGGCCGGATGTCCGGGTCGGCGTTGCCCGCGGCGAGCCCCAGCACCAGCAGGTCGCCCTCCTTGATCTGCGTACCGCCGAGCTCGAGGTCCGCCGTGGCGAAACGCCCCGGCAGGACCGCCAGCGGCGGGGTGTTCCACATGACTTCCTCGACGACCTCGGAGACGGACCGCTGGCCGCTGACGAGCCCGGCGAGCCGTGAGCCGTCGGTGAGGACCATCTCCAGGACCCGTGCCAGCAGGTTGCTGGTCGTGGTGTGGGCGGTGATCAGCACCAGGCGCAGATGGCTGAGGATCTCGCCCTCGTCGAGGCCCGCGGCGTGCGCGAGCAGCCCGGTGGTGAAGTCGGGGCCGGGCTCGGCCCGCTTGCGTTCGGCGAGCCCCCCGAGGATCTCCATGATGCGGTCGTTGTGCTCCAGGGCGTCCGGGCCGCCCTTGATGACCTGGGCGCAGGAGACCGCGAGGCTCCGCCCTCCGGCCGCCGGGAGTCCGAACAGCCGGGTCAGCACGAGCATCGGCAGGTACTCGGCGTACTCGCCCACCAGGTCGGCGCTGCCCTTCCCGGCGAACGCGTCGATCTGCTTGTTCGCGAAGTGCGTGACGTGGCGCCGGATGCCGCGTCCCGCGAGCGTGTCCAGGTTGTCGGTGACGGCCCTGCGCAGCCTGCGGTGCGGCTCGCCGTCCTGGGACACGCAGTCGGGGCGCCAGCCGAGCATCTGGATCAGCGGCGACGTCTCCTCGACGCCCCCTTCCTTCCAGTCCCGCCAGATGCGCGAGTCCCGGCTGAACTGGAGGGGGTTGTCGAGCACCCGCCGGCTCTCCCGGTAGCCGAGGACCAGCCAGGCGCGGACGTCCCCCTCCAGGAGCACCGGCGCGACCGCCCCGTACTCCTTGCGGAGCCGCCCGTAGATGCCCTGCGGGTCGATCGCCGCCTCCGGCCCGTAGAGCCGGGTGAGCTCGGACCCGTCGCCGTGCATGACGGGGCAGCCGCCGAGGGGGGCCTCCGCGTCGTTCGCGGAGTGCTCGGTCATCGGGGCTCCAGGGCTGAGTCGGAGCGTTCCTTGAGGTGGCGGATCAGGGCGATCAGCACGTCACGGCTGGAGTTGCGGTCACGGGCGTCGCAGGTCACCACCGGGGTGTTCTCGGGGATGTCCAGGGCGTCGCGGATCTCCTCGACCGGATGGTCCTGGGAGTCGGGGAACACGTTCAGGGCGATGACGAAGGGCACGTCCTGCCGCTCCATCTCCTCGATCGCCCGGAAGCTGGAGGCCAGCCGCCGGGTGTCCACCAGCACGACGGCCCCGAGGGCGCCCTTGAACAGGCCGTTCCACAGGAACCAGAACCGCTCCTGCCCGGGTGTCCCGAACAGGTACAGCACCAGCTCCTCGTTCAGGCCGATCTTGCCGAAGTCGAGGCTGACGGTGGTCTCCTGCTTGTCCGCCACCCCGATCAGGTCGTCGACGTCGACGCTGGCCTGGGTCAGCGTCTCCTCGGTGGTGAGCGGCTTGATGTCGCTGACCGATCGCACCAGGGTGGTTTTCCCGGTACCGAATCCGCCCGCGATCATCACCTTCACCGAGCGGGTGCCCCCGGCCGTCTGCCGGTCGGGATGGTCAAAGCCTTTGAAGTCCACTGAGTACCTCCTCAAGGAGCGCGAGGTCGGGCCCGCGGCCGGCGCCTGACGCCGGGATGGGATCACGGGCCTCGACACGGCCTGCGTCCAGCAGATCGGCCAGGAGTACCGCGAGAATGTTGAAGGGCAATCCGAGATGGGCGCCGAGTTCGGCCACCGACAGCGGATCACGGCAGCGCCGCAGAATCTCCTCGTGCTCGTGCTGCAGGCCCGTCTCGGCCGCGGCGCGGGAGATGATGAGGGTCGCCACGTCCAGGGTCGACGCCGAACCCCCCGGTCCGCTGCGTCCTCCGGTGAGGACGTAGTAGCGCTCGAGACCGGGCGGGTCCGTCGGTCGGCGGGGACCACTCATCCAGAGTGCTCCTCCAGGCGCGGGCTGGTGCCGAGAAGCTCACCCATCCTGCGCGCCAGGTCCCTCATCTGATGTCCGAGCAGGCCCTGGTCGAGCCCCTCCTTGGCGAGAACTCCGAGATACGTCTCCACGCCCGCCCGCACCACGAAGAGGTGACCGCCGTCGACCTCGATCATCGCCAGGCGCAACTGCCCCGCGTAGTTCGGGAATTGCTCGGCCACGGGCTGCGCGAGGGCTTGCAGGCCGGCGACCACGGCGGCGAAGCGGTCCACGTCGTCCGGGTCCTCGGCACCGTAGGAGGTGATGGCCTTCCCGTCGCTGGAGGCCACGAGGGCGAAGCGGATCTCCCTGATGCTCTCCGTCAGATCCCGGAGTGCCCAGCTCACGTCGGTTCCCTGTTGCGTCATGTGGACTAGTCGCTCTCTTCCGTGCGGTTCATCTCGCGGCCGGCATTCTTCTCACGGGCGTCCGGTCCGGTGTACGCGGCCGTGGCGGCGGGCGGGACACTCTCGCGTCCGGCCGTGGCGAAGGCGGCGAGACCGGCGAACGAGGCGTCCGGCGGCACGGCTGCCACGGACTCCATGGCCCGTCCGGCGGTGGCCTGGCGGGCGCTCGGCGCGTCCGCCCGCCTGCTCCTGCGGCGGGGCAGGCCGCCGGGTGTGGTGTCCATGGTCTCGGTGGGCTCGGCGCTCTCCACGGGCACGGCGTACCCGGCCGGCTCGGGGACCGGCGCGGTCCGTACCGGGAGGCCGGCGGACGGGTCGGCCCTTCCCGCGACGGGCCTGGCGGGCTCGGTCACGGGGGCGGACAGGTGGCTGAAGTACTTGTGGGGAACGACCACGACCACCGAGGTGCCGAGCCACGGCGAGTCGGCGAAGGTGACCCGGATGCCGTAGCGGCGCGCCAGGGCGCCCACCACGCGCAGGCCCAGGTTGGCGTCCTCCGAGATGCCTCCGAGGCCGGGACCCTTCGCGGTGCCGGCGATGGACTGCTCCGCCTCGCGCTTGCGCTCGTCGCTCAGCCCCTTGCCCGCGTCCTGGATCTCGATGCCGACGCCGTTGGGGACCTCCTTGCCGGAGACGACCACGGGCTCGGTGGGCGGCGAGTAGCGCGCCGCGTTGTCGAGCAGGTGGGCGAAGATCAGCGTGAGGTGGTCCACCAGGCCGCCGTCGACACCGAGTTCGGGCAGGTGCCGGACCTGGATGCGGTTGAAGTCCTTGATGCGGCCGATACCGCCCCGCACCACGCTGAGGAGCCGCTGCGGCTCCTGCCACTGGCGTCCGGGCCGGTCCGAGCCACCGAGCACTCCGATGCTGGCCGCGAGACAGTCGGCGGGACCGATCTCCTGGTCCAGTTCCATGAGTCCCTGGGCCACCGCGGGCAGCCGTCCGTGTTCGCCCTGCATCTCGTGCAGACGGCCGCGCAGACGGCCCGTCAGCACGTGGATCCGGCTGCCGATGCCGACCACGGCCTGCTCGGCCGACGTGGAACGATTCAGCTCCTCTTCCACACCGAGCAGCGCGGTTCTGAGGACCTTGCGCTGCGCGGCGCGCAGCTCCGGGCTCACCCGGGCGTCCTGTTCGGCCTCGTCCAGGATGTCGTCGATGGCCTCGCCGTCGCGCAGCCGCTGGATCGCCTCGGGGAGGTCGCTGTCGCCGAGCCTGGCGACGGCTGCCTGCTGGAGTGCGAGGTGCCCCTCCATGGCGTCGGTCCGCGAGGCGAGTCCGGCCTCGTACGCCTGGGCCTGCTCCGCGAGCCGGGCCTCGAAGGCCGCGGCCTGCTCGCCGAGTTGCGCCTCGATGGCGGAGCGTTCGGCGGCGAACCTCTGTTCCCGGCTGCGCACATCCGCGTAACGCTGCTGGGAGTGCTCGGTCTGGGCCGAGAGGAAGTCGTTCTTCGCACGGCCCAGTTGGGTCCGGGTCCGGACGAGGAGCCGTACACAGGCGGCGCCTGCGACGGTGACCGCGGCACCCGCGAACGTCGCGGGTATCTGGACCTGTTCAGGTCCCGCCACTGCGGTGGCGACGGTTCCGGCTCCTAAGGCCAGCGGCATCAGCCACCAGCCGTACCAGGCGACGGGTGCACGTGCCGCTGGTGGTGGAGTGGCAAGTTCCATCTAAATCCTTCGAGAGCAACACAATCGAACAGGGGGGTCGTTCGGGCGCCGCACACGTCGAGCGGGCAGCGCGACAGCGGCCGAGTGAGTTCGAGTCAACTCGCCGCGCCGCAGGGGAGCCTATCGGGTTAGGGGTCAAGGTGATCAACTTCCCTCCGCATACCGGAAGCATTCGTTCATGTCGTGGCCGGAAACCTTCCGCACGGACCTCGCCGGGAACGGGCGGCGGGAGCAGGGCAGGACGACGGGCCCACGTCGCCCCGGACAGGCGGGCACGGGCCGCGGCCCCGGGTGGCCGGGCGGCGGAGGGCACGTCCGGGAAGGGAGGCACGGGGCCGCTGGCGTGTCCGCGCGCAGGCGCGGCACGTGGGATCAGGACGGCTGCCGGAGCAGGAAGGAGGCGGCAGACGAGTCGGGCTGTACGCCGGGTTCTGTCGCCCGGTCGCCTCGCGGCGGCCGGGGAGACGGCCATCCATCTAGGACCGGCATTGCTGCCGGCCTCGTGCGGTCTACCCGCGAACTCGGGCGGGCAGCCCTCGGACGTTCGCGCAGGAGCACCGGGGTGCTCCCTCTTGACCTTGCTCCGGGTGGGGTTTACCTAGCCGTCCGAGTCGCCTCGGACGCTGGTGGTCTCTTACACCACCGTTTCACCCTTACCGGGGACCGAGATCCCCGGCGGTCTGTTTTCTGTGGCACTGTCCCGCGGGTCACCCCGGGTGGCCGTTAGCCATCACCCTGCCCTGTGGAGCCCGGACGTTCCTCGGGAGGATCCGGAGATCCTCACGCGGCCGTCCGCCCGGCTCGTCTGCCGTGGTGACCATGCTACCCGGCGGGGGTGGGGGTGAAGGCCGCGATGCCCGCCTCCCAGGCCGCGGAGAGGTCGGCACCCGGAGGGAAGCGGCCGTTGAGTTCCAGGACGACCATGCCGTGGGCGAAGGCCCAGGCCGCTCGTGCCCGGTCCTCGTCACCGCCGGCGGCGCGGTACAGCGGAGCGGCGGCGGCGTCCGCCGCTCCCCCGGCGGGGAGTGCGCGGCCCATCGTGAGGAGGTAGAGGTGCGGGTGCGCCAGGGCGTAGGTGCGGTAGGCGGTGGCGAGGGCGGAGAAGGAGCCGGGGGCCGCCGCCTCGGCGGCCGTGAGGACCCCGGCGGTCTCGCGGAGCATCTCGGCGGCCAGCGCCGCCACGACGGAGGACTTGTCCGGGAAGTGCTTGTAGAGGGACGGCGCCTTGACGCCCACCCGGTCGGCCAGCCGGCGCATGGTGAGGGCCTCGGGGCCCTCCGCCTCCAGCAGGGCACGCGCGGCCGCGACGATCTGCCGGGGCCGGTCGGCGGTGGGGGCGATGGCGAGGTCACTCACGCATGAGACCTTCCCTGGTACGGAGTCGGTACGCGGTCCGCGGCCGAGGACGTGATCGTACGAGATGGGGACAAGCCGGTCGTCACGGACCTCGGGACGCGCGCGGTGACCGAGGCGTGCGCCGGGGCAGGGGCGCTCAGGCGGGCACGAAGAGCACCTTCGACGGGCCGAGGTCCGCCCGGGCCAGGCGGACCCGGAGCCGCTCGCCCAGCGGGAGCGGGGAGCCGGACTCGATCCGGGCGACGATCGCCGGGTCCTCGACGTGGACGGTGCCCACGGCGGGGTCGTCGTCCTCGACGTCGATGACGTACGCGTCGAAGGTCCGGCCGGTCCGGTCCCCGAGCAGTGCCGCCTCCACGAGGTCGACGCACTCGCGCTCCACGGTGTTCGCGCGGCGGGTCCCCTCGGCCATCTCCTTCGGCAGGGCGTCCAGTGCCCGGAGCACCCACTCCGGAGGCTCCTGCCCCGCGGTCGCCGCGAGGCACAGCTCGGCGGCGTAGCGGTCGACCAGGCGGCGCAGCGGGGCGGTGCAGTGGGTGTAGAGCGCGGCGACGGCGGCGTGCACGGCGGGGGTGGGCAGGTCTCCGTGTGTGAACACGCTGTAGCCGGCGCCGCGCAGGAGCGTGGTGCACTCCTGGAGGAACGCCGCGTGGCTGCTCCTCGCGGGGTCGAGGGAACGCACCACCGCGGCGTACGCGACGTGGTGCGGCCAGTCGATGCGGAGTGCGTCGGCGGAGCGCCTGAGCCGGGCGACGGCACCGTCGGGGGCCACGGGCAGGGTCCGGAGGATGCCGGTGCCCGAGTCCCGCATGATGCCGGCGGCGGCCATGCCGGTGAGCAGGGAGATCTGGGCGTTCCAGCCCTCGGCGGCCACGGGCGCCCGGTAGGCGAGGCCGTAGCCCCCGTCGCGTTCGACGATCTCCTGCTCGGGCACGTCGAGCGAGATTCCGCCCCGGGCGGTCTCCTGCTGTTCGCGCAGCAGGCCGATGGTCCTCAGCAGGGCGAGCGGTTCCTCGGCGCTGCCCGCGTCGATCCGGCGCTGGACGCCGGCGTAGTCGAGCTTGGCCCGGCTGCGTACGAGGGCACGGCGCAGTTCGGTGGCGACCGTACGGCCCTCGGTGTCGAGGTCGATCCGCCAGAGCGCGGCGGGACGGGTCTCGCCGGGAAGGAGACTGGCGGCCCCCTCGGAGAGCACCGGAGGGTGCAGGGGGATCCTGCCGTCCGGGAAGTACAGGGTCGTCACCCGCCGGTGGGCCTCGGTGTCCAGCGCACCGCCGGGCCGGACGAAGGCGGCGACGTCGGCGACGGCGTAGTGCACCCGGTAGCCGTGCGGGCGGCGCTCCAGGTACATCGCCTGGTCGAGGTCCGTGGAGTCCGGTGGGTCGATGGTGAACATCGGCAGACCGGTGGCGTCCTGGTGCCCCGGCAGGTGCGGGGCCCTCGCGGCCTCCCCGGCCTCGGCGAGGACGGCGGGCGGGAAGCCCGCGGGCAGGTCCAAACGGGTACGCAGCGCGTGCAGGGCGGCCCGCAGCGGGGCGCCGTCCGCGCCGGTCATGCGTAGCTGGCGGCGGGGCATGCCACCGAGCGTAGGCCGGGGCGCCGGGGTCGGCATCCCGGTCGCCCGGCGGGCGGGGCGCGGACCGGACCGTACCCTTGCCGGAGGGTCTCCCGTGTGTGAGGGGGCCCGTGCCGCGTATGAAGGAGACCGCCCGTGCTCGTGCTGTTGCCGCCCTCCGAAGGTAAGGCCGCCTCGGGGCGCGGGGCACCGCTGAAGCCGGAGTCGCTGTCCCTGCCGGGTCTCGCGGACGCCCGCGCCGCGATCCTCGACGAGCTGGTCGAGCTGTGCGTGGCGGACGAGGACAAGGCCCGCGAGGTGCTCGGGCTGAGCGAGGGCCTGCGGGGCGAGATCGCGAAGAACGCGGGGCTGCGCACGGCCGGCACCCGGCCCGCCGGGGAGATCTACACCGGGGTGCTGTACGACGCGCTCGGCCTGGCCACGCTGGACACGGCGGCCAAGCGGCGGGCCGGGGCGTCCCTGCTGGTGTTCTCGGGGCTGTGGGGCGCGGTGCGGATCGGCGACCGGATCCCCTCCTACCGCTGCTCGATGGGGGTGAGACTGCCCGGCCTGGGCGCCCTGAACGCGTACTGGCGCACTCCGATGGCGTCGGTCATGCCGGAGGCGGCCGACGGCGGGCCGGTGCTGGACCTGCGTTCGTCCGCGTACGCCGGGGCGTGGAAGCCCTCGGGCGAGGTCGCGGAGCGCACGGTGAGCGTGCGGGTGCTCCAGTCCCGGGTGGTGGACGGGGTGGAGAAGCGGTCCGTGGTCAGCCACTTCAACAAGGCCACGAAGGGCCGGATGGTGCGCGATCTGCTGCTGGCCGGGGCCCGCCCGAAGGGGCCCGCGGAACTGGTGGAGGCTCTGCGCGACCTCGGCTACGTGGTGGAGCCGCAGGCCCCCGCGCGGGCCGGACGGCCCTGGGCGCTCGACGTGGTGGTCACGGAGATCCACTGAACGGAGTGGCGTTGCATCATACGCAACGCTCGTTGCGCATTGTGCGGTTCTCGCGGCAGGATGAGTCCATGACCTCCTCCGCGCCCGCCGCCGTGTCCGCTTCCGTGCTGGACCTCGCCCCCGTCGTCCCCGTCGTCGTCCTGGAGGACGCGGCCGACGCCGTGCCGCTGGCCCGCGCCCTCGTCGCGGGCGGGCTGCCCGCGATCGAGGTCACGCTGCGGACGGCGGCCGCCCTCGACGCGATCCGGGCGATCGCCTCGGAGGTCCCCGGCGCCGTGGTCGGCGCGGGCACGGTGATCTCCCCGGCGCACGTGGCGGACACCGTCGCGGCGGGGGCCCGCTTCCTGGTCAGCCCCGGCTGGACGGAGGCTCTGCTGGACGCGATGAAGGCCTCGGGCGTGCCGTTCCTGCCGGGTGTCTCGACGACCTCCGAGGTCGTGGCACTGCTGGAACGCGGGATCACGGAGATGAAGTTCTTCCCCGCCGAGGCCGCGGGCGGCACCGCTTATCTGAAGGCCCTGGCCTCTCCGCTCCCTCAGGCCCGGTTCTGCCCGACGGGCGGCATCTCCCTGGCCTCGGCGCCGTCGTACCTGGCGCTGCCCAACGTCGGCTGCGTCGGCGGCAGCTGGATGGTGCCCGGCGACGCCGTCGCGGCGAAGGACTGGGCGCGCGTGGAGCGGCTGGCCGCCGAGGCCTCGGCGCTGGGCCGCGGCTGACCCCGGCGCGCGGCGGGCCGGGGCCCGGCCCGCCGTCCGGAACGCGACGCCCCGCGGCCTACCGCAGGTGCGAGGTGTCGTTGAGGAGTCTCAGCGACGGGTTCCCGTCGGCGTAGTACGCCACCGTCGAGACGGAGGCGGGTGAGAGCTCCATGCGGTACAGCGACTCCGGAGGGGCGCCCAGTGCGAGCCGGACCAGGGTCTTGATCGGGGTGACGTGCGTGACCAGCAGCACCGTGCGGCCCGCGTAGCGGGCGATCAGCCGGTCCCGTGCCGCCGAGACCCGCTCCGCCACCTCGGCGAAGCTCTCGCCGCCACCCGTGGGTGCCACGTCGGGGGACGCCAGCCAGGCGGTGAGGTCCGCGCCGTGGCGCTCCCGCACCTCGGCGAAGGTGAGGCCCTCCCACAGGCCGAAGTCCGTCTCGCGCAGGCCGTCCTCGACACGGACCTCCAGACCGAGCCGCCCGGCCACGGCTTCCGCCGTCTCACGGCAGCGTCGCAGCGGGGAGCTCACGATCTCCTGGACCGTGCCCCGGGCGGCGAACGCCTCCGCCGCGCAGGCGGCCTGCCGGCGGCCCGTCGCCGACAGCTCGGGGTCGCCGCCACCACTCCCCGAGAAGCGCTTCTCGGGGGTGAGGGCGGTCTCGCCGTGCCGGAGCAGGAGGAAGGTGGCGGGCGCGCCCAGGTCCGGCGCGCTCCCCCAGCCCACCTGCGGGGTCTCCGCAGGATCGGCCTGCGGAGTCTCCGCCGGACCGGCCTGCGGGGCCGGCGTCGCCGGGCGGGCGGCGGCCAGGGCGGCACGGACCTTCGCCGCACCGGCGACCGCGTCACCGGGCGGTCCTGACGGGGGCTGCTCCTCGTGGAGGACGCGCGTGCGGGTCGTCTCCACGTCGGCCGTCGAGGCCCCCGGGTCCCACTGCTCGCCCCGTCGGCCGGCGTCCATCGCCTCGTTGGCGAGCCGGTCCGCGTGCTTGTTCTCCGCGCGCGGGATCCACTCGTACGTGACCGAGGAGGCGGGCAGGATGCGCGCGGCCTCCTCGGCGAGCGGCTTCATGTCGGGGTGCTTGATCTTCCAGCGCCCCGACATCTGCTCGACCACCAGCTTGGAGTCCATCCGGACGCGCACCTGCACGGGGGTGTCCGGGAAGAGGTCCCTGACCGCCTTGAGACCGGCGATCAGGCCGCGGTACTCCGCCACGTTGTTCGTCGCGACCCCGATGTACTCGGCCGCCTCCGCGAGCGTGGCGGTGTCGAGCGGGTCGAGGACGACGGCGCCGTAGCCGGCGGGCCCCGGGTTGCCCCGGGAGCCGCCGTCCGCCTCGACGACCAGCCGGCGGGGAACGGGCATTACAGGCCCGACTCCGAGGTGCGGACCAGGATGCGGTGGCAGTTCTCGCAGCGCAGCACGGTCTCGGGGGACGCGGCCTTCACGTCGTTGACCTCGGTGATGTTCAGCTCCAGGCGGCAGCCCTCGCAGCGGCGCTGGTAGAGCCGGGCCGCGCCGACGCCGCCCTGCTGGGCGCGCAGCTTGTCGTAGAGCTTCAGCAGGTCGGCGGGGACGGCGCCCGCGACGACCTCGCGGTCCTTGGCCACGGTGGCGGCCTCGGCGTCGAGCTCCTGGGTCGCGGCGTCCCGGCGGGCGGTCGCGTCGTCGACCTTGGCCTGCACCGCGCCGACGCGCTCGGTCAGTTCGGCGACGCGCTCCTGGGCGGACTCACGGCGCTCCATGATCTCGAGGACGACGTCCTCCAGGTCACCCTGGCGCTTGGCGAGCGAGGTGATCTCGCGCTGCAGGTTCTCGAGGTCCTTCGGCGAGGAGACCGCTCCGGAGTCGAGCCGCTGCTGGTCGCGGACGGCGCGCTGGCGCACCTGGTCGACGTCCTGCTCCGCCTTGGTCTGCTCGCGGGTGGTGTCGCTCTCCTCGGTCTGCGAGGCGACGAGCAGGTCGCGCAGCTGTGCGAGGTCGCTGTTGAGCGAGTCGAGCTCGGCGTGCTCGGGCAGCGACGTGCGCTTGTGGGAGAGCTGCGACAGACGTACGTCGAGTGCCTGGACTTCGAGGAGTCGGATCTGGTCGGCGGGCGCGGCGTTCAGTTGGGGGCTCCAGAAGAGTGGTGGGTGGTCCAGGGGTCGGTGACCTGCTTCGAGACGTGGACCCGGAGGTCCCATCCGTGGCGGTCGGAAATCGCGTCGAGCTGCGCGGCGGCCTGCTCGCACCAGGGCCATTCGGTGGCCCAGTGTGCGGCATCGACGAGGCCGAGCGGCGAGTGCTGGACGGCCTCGGAGGCCGGGTGGTGGCGCAGGTCGGCGGTGAGGAAGGCGTCCACGCCGGCGGCTCGTACGGCGTCGAAGAGGCTGTCGCCGGAGCCGCCGCTCACCGCGACGCGGCGCACGAGCGCGTCGGGGTCACCGGCGAGCCGGATGCCCTGCGCGGTGGCGGGCAGCCGGGCGGCGGCGCGGGCGGCGAGGTCGCGGAGGGTCACCGGGTGGTCCAGCTCGCAGACCCGGCCGAGGCCGCGGCGTCCGGTGGCGTCGGTGGGGTCCGGCACGAGGGGGCCGGTGACCCGGAGGTCCAGCGAACCGGCGAGGGCGTCGGAGACCCCGGGGTCGGCGGTGTCGGCGTTGGTGTGCGCGACGTGCAGGGCGATGCCGTGCGTGATCAGCCCGTGCACGACCCGGCCCTTGAAGGTGGTGGCCGCGACCGTCGTCGTACCGCGCAGATAGAGCGGGTGGTGGGTGACGATCAGCTGGGCACCGAGGGTGCGGGCCTCGTCGGCGATCTGCTGGACGGGGTCGACGGCGAAGAGGACCCGGTCGACCTGCGCTTCGGGGTCGCCGCAGACCGTGCCGACGGCGTCCCATCCTTCGGCCCGCTCGGGAGGCCAGAGGGCGTCGAGCTCGGCGATGACTTCAGACAGACGGGGCACGGGGGAAAGGCTACCTGTCCGCCGTGCCCCGCCGCCCCTGGCCGCCGGAGCCCCGGGACCGGGACCGGCGGCCGGTGCGAATCGTTACTTGACGAGGTCGGCGCGGAGGTCGTCGAGGACGAGGTTCGCGGAGGTGACGCCGAGACCGAGGTACCAGGTCTCGTCGGAGACGTCCTTGGCCCGGCCCGCCTTCACCGCGGCGAGGTTCTTCCACAGCGGGTTGGCGCGCGCGGTGTCGCGCTTGGTGGCCTTCGCGTCGCCGTAGACACCGGTGAAGATCCAGTCGGCGTCCGCCTGGTCGATGTTCTCGGGGCTGATCTCGGCGGCGAGATCGTCGATCTGCTGGTTCTTCGGCCGCGGCAGGCCCACGTCCTGGAGGATCGTGCCGATGAAGGACGCCTTGGCGTAGAGGCGGATCTTGTCCGGCAGGTAGCGGACCATCGAGATGGTCGGCTTGTCCGGGCCGATCTCCTCGCCGAGCTTCTTCGCGTTCGCCTCGTAGGCGGCGAGCTCGGACTTCGCCTTCGCGGTCCTGTCGAGCGCGGCGGCGTTCAGGAGGTAGTTCTCCTTCCAGGTGAAGCCGGGGCGGATGGAGAACACGGTCGGCGCGATCTTCGACAGCTCGTCGTACGTGTCGGCGGCGCGCAGCTGGCTGCCGAGGATCAGGTCCGGCTTCAGACCGGCGATCGCCTCCAGGTTGAGGCTGTTGATCGTCCCGACGCTCACCGGGTTCCCCGCGTCCTTCGCCAGGTACGACGGGATGGCCTCGTCGCCCTCGGAGGGGGCGTAGCCGACCGGCTTCACACCGAGCGAGACGACGTTGTCGAACTCGCCGACGTCGAGCACGACCACGCGCTTGGGCGCGGCCTCGATCGACGTGCTGCCCATGGCGTGGGTGACGGTGCGGGGGAACTCGCCGGCCTCGGCGTCCGTCCCGTACTCCGCGGTCTTCTTCGCCGCGTCGGCGAAGTCCTTGCCGCCCGTGGCGACGGCCGCCTTCTTGTCACCGCCGGTGTCGCCGCCGGCCGAGCCGCCCGACGTGTCGTCGCCGCCGCACGCCGAGAGGGACAGTGCGGCCGCGACCGCGAGACCGATCGCGGCGGTGCCGCGGCGTCTGAAGGACATGTTCTGCTCCGGTTCGGGGAGGACACAGGAAATTCTTAGGGCAGCCTCACCTTAGATGTGTACAGACAAGACAGCACAGGCACCCCTACCTCCGCAGGCGAATCTGGACATCAACACCCTTATGTGTGAAGTGGGGTGGCTGATGTTGTCC
>Ga0247818_10001583_pt1 | contig 14547 bp, 14 predicted proteins | sample 13C_Glucose_Day1_FD_192424 | JGI IMG/M metagenome (GOLD analysis project Ga0247818, IMG submission 192424) | Soil microbial communities from agricultural site in Penn Yan, New York, United States - 13C_Glucose_Day1 | ecosystem: Environmental > Terrestrial > Soil > Agricultural land | place...
GCTATCAAGGCGGGCGCCAAAGCTGTGGTGTGAGAAAAACTGGTTTCATTATTCACGGGGGGCAGCGTCGGCAACAGGCCCGCTGTGAAAGCTTCTGGCACCTTGCGCACACAGTGTCATTGGATGCGCAAGGTAGCCTCAGACTGAAACAGGGCAGCACCCGGCCCTGATGAATTACTGCTGGGTGCCGGGCAGCAGTTCAAAGGTAGGTGTAAACGGGGTCATGGCGGCCATCAACCGTTCGAAGGGCTTGTGGTCGCCTTCGAAGGTGGCTTTACCTGCCGCGACCAGTTGAGCGAAGTTGGTTTTCCTTGCCATCACGCTTTCAAGATCCGAGCGGTCGAGCGTGATGGTCAGGTCAGCCTTTTTCGCTTGCTGCCCCTTGATGGTGGTCAGCGTTGAATTGCTCAACTCAACCACAAACTGCTCACCGTTGTCGGGTGTCTTGAGATTCAGGACCAGGTGTTGGTCCGCGACCTTGCTGCCGTCCAGGGCGATGCCAAGGTATTCCAGCCACAACTCGGTGCTCATGGCGCGGATCATGTCCGGCCCGGTGGGTTTTGGCGGCACTCCCTTGGGCATGCCATGGCGCAATTCATACGCTGCGGTGAGAAAGCTGTTGCGCACGCCCGCACTTTCCTTCTGATAGCCAACCTGCTCGTAGACGTCTGCGAGCAGATCCTTGGCCTGGGTGTTCTGGGGTTCGGCGTACACCAGTTTATTGAGAATTTCATAGGCTTCGCGGTATTTGCCCTGATCGAACAAGGATTTGCCCTTGGTCATGATCTTGTCCGCGCCCCCCATCATGTCCACGTACAACGGTGCAGAATCTTTCGGCGACAACGGCATCAGTGTCGCCGGGTTGGCATCCCAGTAACCCAGGTAGCGGTTGATCACGGCACGGCTGTTGTGCTCTTCGGAGCCGTGATAGCTATGGGTCGCCCAGTTGTTTTTCAGGCTTTCGGGCAACTTGTAGACGTTATGAATCTCGTTGATGGTGACGCCCTGGTTGGCGGCGTGCAGTACGGCGTTGTTCAGGTTGGCATAGGCATCGCGTTGCGCGCGCATGACGTCTTGAATTCGCTCATTGCCCCAGCGCGGCCAACTGTGGGCGGCGAACATGACATCGGCCTGTTGTCCGTAGCGATACAAGGCGTTGTTGATGTTCTTCGACCAGACCAGCGGATCTCGGACCAGGGCTCCGCGCAAGGTGTAGATATTATGGATGGTGCCGACGATGTTTTCGGCTGCCCAGAAGGCCTTGAATTGCGGGAACCAAGTGTTCATCTCCGCGGGGGCTTCAGTGCCGGGAGTACTTTGGAACTCCATTTCCACGCCGTCGATGGTCAGGCTTTCGAAATCTTTCGCGATGTAGCGATTGGGTTCGATCAGCCCCATGTTGCCAATGGAGGCATTTTTTCCGATGGCCATGTCGACATGGCCATAGGGGCTGTGCGGCAACATCACGCCGTATTGGAAGAAGGCGCGGCGGGTCATGGCGTTGCCGGCATAGACGTTTTCAGCCACGGCGTGCTCCATGAAACCGGTTGGTGCTATGAGCGGGACCTTGCCGCTGCGCACATCGGCTTCATCGACCAGACCGCGGACACCACCGAAATGGTCGGCATGGGAGTGAGAGATCACTATCGCCACGACCGGGCGCTTGCCAAGTTTTTCATTGATGAAATCCAGGGCAGCCTTGGCGGTTTCCTTCGACATCAGGGTGTCGAACACGATCCAGCCCGTATCGCCCTTGATGAAGGTGATGTTGGCCAGGTCAAACCCACGCACTTGGTAAATCTTTTCCGGAACGACCTCATACAGACCGAAGGCCATGTTGAGCACTGCCTGGCGCTGCAAGGAAGGATTGATGCTGTCAAAGTCCTTGCCGCCGAGCAGGAAGTCATAGCTGCCCATGTTCCAGGCGACATTCCCGGCATCGGCCATGATCTTGTTGTAGGACGGTGCAGCGATGAAGCCTTTCCTGGCTTCTTCAAAGTCGCGTTGGTCTGTGAACGGAAGTGACTGGCGTACAGCATTCTGCGCTTCGATGGTGTAGGACGAAGGCGCTTTGCCCTTGCTGTCGAAGTGCGCGTGTTGTGTCGGGGCCGGATCAGTACTTGCGCCGTTTGCATCGGCAGCAAAGAGGATGGGGCTGATGCCGCTCCCAAGCGTGATTGCCAGTGCCAGATGAAGGGTCTTGTTGTGCATTAAGGGTTCCTGCGCTAAAGGGGGTGACATGAGCGTCAATGCGCAAACGTGCGCTCGATTGTATTTATTGGGTACGCGTCAACTTGACCCGCCAGGCCATGAATAGCATATTCACTTCATTCCGAAAAATTCCGTTTCAACCACTTTCGATAACATTAAGGTTATGACATGACGCCGCGTCGCTTACGTCAGTTTCTGGCGTTGATTGAACATGCCCACTTTGGTCGAGCGGCCAAAGCGCTGGGGGTTTCCCAGCCGGCGCTGAGCAAAAGCATCCAGTTGCTGGAGAGTGAACTGGGGGTCACGCTGTTTGATCGCCGCACGGATGGCGTCGTACTGACGGCGTTTGGTCAGTTGCTGCGGGAAAAAAGCCGACGCCTGTTGGTGGCCGAGGAGGATCTGCGGCGCGACATCGCCTTACTGGCGGGAGGCGATATCGGCGCGCTGAAAGTTGCCTTGGGTCCCTATCCGAGTGTCACCAGCGGATACGCCAGCATCGCGCGTTTGCATGCACGGCATCCGCAGATCAAGGTCACTGCCCATGTCGCCGGCTGGCGCGAAGTCGCCCATCAGGTCGCCACCGGCGCAGTGGACTTGGGAATCGCCGAAATCAGCACCTTGCAAGGCCGGCAAGAGTTCACCTGTGAATTGTTGGGTGAGCATGTGGGCCGCCTGTTTTGTCGCCCGGGCCATCCGCTGCTATCGCAAAAACGTCCACCCACCTTGGCGCAAACACTCGATTACCCCTGGGTGGCCTCGCGCATTCCGTTGCGACTGGCGACCCATTTGCTTCCGGCAACATTGGGCTGTGCCGGCGCCTACGATCCCTTGACGGGTGATTTTGTACCGGCGATCGAAATAGACGTGCCCATGCAAATCGTCAGATTCGTCGAGCACAGTAACGCCCTGGCAGTAGGGAATTTATCGACTTTTGAGCGAGAGTTCCTCGCTGGCGAGGTCGTACCATTACCCCTCCATGACCTGCCCCTGCGCACCCGCTATGGTTTTATCTATCTGAAAGAGCGCTCACTGCCGCCCGCAGTGGAGGTTTACATGAATGAGGTGCGGGTTGTAGAGGAGGAAATTTGTCAGCGTGAAATTGTGCTGGCCGAAATGACAAGCGCAGCAAAAAAAAATCAAGGTTAGTGGTTCGCCTGCCGAAATCTCATGCACTTTGGCGATTGCGCGGGATATTCAAGAACGCAACGCCGCGTGACTGAGCTATACCCAAGACTCCCCCCACCGCACTTCTTCCACTCTTGGAGGTTGGCAATGAAACTCTGTCCCCTGCTGTCAGCGCTATTGATCACCGCATCGCTCTTCGGTTGCTCCAGCTCATCACACCACCAGTCAATGAATCTTCCTTTGCCAGCGACCCAGAAAAATCCTGGTCATACCGCCACGACCACATTGACCGGCGAAGGCAATCAAACCAATTTTGATTTCTACATAACTGGCGTTCCAAACGGAACCATCTTGCCGCCGCGCATCTACACCTTCATCAACAAAGGCAGTTGTCAGCAACCTGGGCCAGCCGCGTTCGCAATGAACGATAAGGTCAACACTGAACCCAATGCAGGAACCGGTGGATGGACCTTTTACAGAAGCGCGCCGATACCCCTGCCAGACCTGCTTTCCGGCAAGTACTCGGTTGTTGTGCGTACTTCACCCGAGGACGGCAACGCCGATATTTTCTGCGGCGATGTTGTACACGCGACTCGATGAATCGCCTGTAGTCATTTGAGTCGACCCATTCTAAGTGGCGATTGTATTTTCCCTATACATGGTGATGTTGATCCAGTTTGTAATCCTGGCGTTACATCAGCCACTAAAACACTGCAATCGCCCGCTCATTTGAAAAAAACCGCACTAGACTCCTTCCTGCGCCTTAATCCGTGCACGGTCATGCAACAAGGGGGAAATGATTCTGTACGCAGTACCTAGGCTGATTACTCGGTGGTCAATGCACCAAGGGTCAACATTGATGTGCACTCATCACCCGGTTCCCACATGAAACAACGAGGAATCCTGGATGGAACAGCTATCGGATCGTTTCAAATTCTCTCTGGTGTTTGCCACTCTTTTGTCCTTGACCGGATTTGCCCACGCAGCCCAGACGGAAAAGACCAACATTCTGTTTATCGTCTCCGACGATACCGGCTATGGCGACCTGGGCCCCTATGGCGGTGGGGTCGGTCGAGGCATGCCGACGCCCAGCATCGATCAGTTGGCGGCAGAAGGCGTCACTTTTTACTCTTTTTATGCCCAGCCAAGCTGCACACCGGGTCGGGCGGCCATGCAGACCGGGCGTATTCCCAATCGTAGCGGCATGACCACCGTGGCCTTCCAGGGCCAGGGCGGTGGCTTGCCAGCCGCCGAGTGGACATTGGCATCGGTGTTGAAAACCGGCGGCTACGACACCTACTTCACCGGCAAGTGGCACTTGGGCGAAGCCGATTATGCGCTGCCCAATGCCCAGGGTTACGACGTGATGAAGTACGTCGGCCTGTACCACCTCAACGCCTACACCTACGCAGACCCCACCTGGTTCCCGGACATGGATCCGCAAACCCGCGAGATGTTCCAGAGGGTCACCAAGGGCGCATTGTCCGGCAAGGCGGGGGAAAAACCGGTCGAAGAATTCAAGGTCAACGGCCAGTACGTGGACACCCCTGTCGTAGACGGCAAACCCGGCGTGGTCGGCATTCCGTTCTTTGACAACTACGTGGAAAAAGCCGCCCTGGAGTTTCTCGACACCGCAGCCAAATCGGACAAGCCGTTCTTCATCAACGTCAACTTCATGAAAGTGCACCAGCCCAACATGCCGGCACCGGAGTTCGTTCACAAGTCCATGTCCAAGTCCAAGTACGCCGACTCTGTCGTCGAACTCGATACCCACATCGGCCGCATCATGGACAAGCTCAAGGCGCTGGGCCTGGATAAGAACACCTTGGTGGTCTACACCACGGACAACGGGGCCTGGCAGGATGTTTATCCCGACGCCGGCTACACCCCGTTCCGCGGCACCAAGGGCACGGTGCGTGAAGGCGGCAACCGGGTACCGGCCATTGCCGTCTGGCCAGACAAGATCAAGCCCGACACCAAAAACCACGAAATGCTTGGTGGCCTGGACTTGATGGCGACGTTCGCTTCTGTCGCTGGCGTGAAGCTGCCGGAAAAAGATCGCGAAGGTCAGCCCATCATCTTCGACAGTTACGACATGACCCCGGTACTCACCGGCAGCGGCCCTTCTCCGCGCAAGGAGTGGTTCTACTTCACCGAGAACGAACTGTCACCGGGGGCAGCCCGTGTCGGCAACTACAAGGCCGTGTTCAACCTGCGCGGTGACGATGGCGCGCAAACCGGCGGCTTGGCGGTGGACACCAACCTGGGGTGGAAAGGCGCAGAAAAATACGTGGCCACCGTGCCCCAGGTCTTTGACTTGTGGCAAGACCCGCAAGAGCGCTATGACCTGTTCATGAACAACTTCACCGAGCGCACCTGGACGATGGTGCCGATCACGGGCGCAATCATCAAGTTGATGAAAACCTACGTCGATTACCCACCGCGCAAACTGCAAAGCATGGGTTATGACGGGCCGATCGAGCTGTCGCAGTACCAGAAATTCCAGTACGTGCGTGACACCCTGAAAAAAGAAGGGATCAACCTGCCGATGCCAGCGGGTAACTGAGCAGACCGGCGAAACATGGCGGCCTCATCAGGGGTCGCCACTTCGCGAGCAGCGGGTAATGGAGCGATGGAAAATGACAGCTAAGCTTCCTCTGGAGTAAGCCCTTCACACCAGCCTCGGGGGGAGCCAATGAAACGCTTCGTCATGCTCATCACCATCACTTTGCTGACCACTGCTTGTCAGTCGGATGATTACGGCATCACCAAACTTGATAATTGTGTCTGCTATAAAACGCCCGAAGGACAACACATACAACTCTCGCAAGTGGCATCAATAGATCCCGACACGTTGCAGGAAAATTTCTCACATTGCGTTTGCCGAGCCTTGATTGACCTGAAGAAGGTCGATGATCCGGGTAAGTTCTTCGTGCCAGGAACCGAAATTAAAACTCAAATCAAATAAGGGCCTTGTGTCGGCAGCCTCATAGTCCGGGGATTTGCCGGCTTTCGTTCGGCGACGATTTATGCCACGGATAGCCCTTCGCGCTGAGTTGAAAGGCGTAATCGAACAATCGCTTCATGTACTCGCCATCGAATTTGCGAGTGCGCGGAAAGTCAAAGTCGGCGCCAATGTAGGCCAGGTTGAAGTCGGCTCCATCCTGCTGCGCCATACGGTAAATCCGCTCCAGGTCGCTGATCCCCTGGGTTTGGATCAATGCACTGATGGCTCGTCCGCCGATGCTCAAGGTACGGCGCTTGGTCCCGGACCACTGCGGCTCCAGTGTCCCATTTCGAATGACATAGAAATGCCGTTCCCGTCGCAAAGGTACTCCGGCGGCCCGGTTCAGCCCCACCAAGGTGCCAGGTGGGTAAAGAAACACTTGGGTGATCACCCCGCCGTCGACGTGCATTTCGTGAAACTGTTGGCCATCTACTTCCACATCGATCATGACGGGCGAGACGGCACCGGGAATACTCATTGACGCGAGCATGATGTTGCGAAACAGATCGAGCGCTCCCGGTGCCTGGCTTGCCGCAATGGCGCCCATGTTCCAGGTGACGGGTCGTCCTGAATCAAGATCGGTTGTGCCGATCAGCAGGATTCGTCCTGTGGCGTACTGCGCCGCGATCGCCGCGAGAATCTCTGCCGTGACGTAGGTTGAAATGAGCCGCGACAGTGGCTTGCTGTCCGCTATACCGTCGCTGGCAAGACGGGTCAGCACACTTCGCGGATGAAAGATGTCTTTTGGACCGATCGCATTGGAGACATACCGAATCACGCCGTCGTGCTCAGGGCCCAGGTAAGCGAACGGGGCGATCAAAGCGCCCGCGCTGATACCCGTGACGACCTTGAACATGGGCCGGGTTCCATGGGTGGTCCATCCAGCAATCAGCCCCGCTGCGAATGCGCCTGCATCGCCGCCGCCGGAAACGGCCAGCATGCTTGCCAGCGGCAGGATGTCGTTCGGCTTCCCGGCCTCGGCGAGCCCCTCGCTTTCTCGTTTGTTGGCCTGAACCGCATCCTGGATGAACGGCGTCAGGTCGTGGTCCAACCGGTAGCGAGCATCGGGAATGCCAGGGATGACCGCTTTGTCCGTCAAGGTTGGCGGTACAGCGTCACGCCGAGGCAGACACGCTTGAAGAAACATGTCCAGGGTCGACTCGCCGGGTTTGAGCGGGAACGGTTTCAAAACACCTCCTCCGGCCCCTGCAGTCGGATCATTCGAACACCAGGTCGCTCATTTTGCGCTCGTTTAGCGGATAAAAAAACTTATTGAGGGGGCAACGATGCCAAGCGTCCGCTTATGAATTTTTTCGCTCGCTCGTGTCGCTCACCGTAAGCCTCATCAGTAATGCGGAGGTAGTAAGTCGCAACCAACTTTGGCGAGCCAAAATACCTCTTGCCTAGTCGTTAAAATAGCCGGGTGATCTCATTCAAGATTCGATCCTGGGTTTGAGTACTTGGCCTTTTGCGATAAGCCACTGCGAAAAAAGCCACGCCTTCGTAGTCGCAGCGAATTGAAAAGGTCATGCCTTCACGCAATCCATAAACAGATCGTTCTCCTGTTTCAACAAAATACCTAGCCTTAATCAGAGCCGCTCTGGCGTGCTCCAGACAGCCTGTTTGGCTAAGTGAGTGCTGGAGCCAACTAGTTGTGACTCGCACAGACGACGTCTCGCTGTCATCGATAGGTGGACGAGTGATTTCTTTTGCAGGCGCACTATAGTTCTCATCGCTGGTGCAAGCGGTCAGCCCCATTGAGATAACACCCAGTAAAAAACCAAATCGAACGTTCGAATGCCTCAGTGGATTTCGCATCGTGGGGCTTACCTTCGACGAGCTGCAATGAATGAAGTGGCAACTACTAACGTAATAGCGGGTTTCTGATCTTTTGCCAACGGCCAGCCTTTCGGAAACTGCTCACTCCAACAACGACACCAATCGCGGCTCAATCAGACCGCTTTCCAGTTCGAGCACTGCCAACGTCACCGGCAGCTTGAACCGTCTCGGCCCCGCGCTGCCTGGGTTTAGAAAGAGCCGTTCCCCGCTCCATTCGATGCGTGGTTTGTGGGAATGCCCGGTAATCACCAGCCTTGTACCTGCATCCAGCAATGCCGGAACATCGGCCATGTCATGGACCAGCAAGGTCTGCCACCCATTGAGTTCGAAACACAGGTGATCGGCGATGTGCGCCGCCCACGGGGCCGCCTGGTCATTGTTCCCACGCACGACATACAGCGGCGCAATCTCCGACAGTTGTTCGAGAATTTGCGCTTTGCCGATGTCGCCGGCGTGAATGATCCGCTCACAGCCCTGCAACGCCGCGAGAGCTTCAGCGCGGAGCAAGCCGTGGGTATCGGAGATCACGCCTACTTTCATGCAAGGCTCCAGGAATGAATACAGCTAACCATAGCGGTGTTTGCATGTTCCGGGATCAGCTGCTTGACTCACTCCGGCACACTGGCAACGACCCGGATGTTCGCCCGCCTACCTTAACCCATGCCATGCAATGGACTCCTATGAACACAATAGCCATCCAGGGTTCGCTGTGCACTGCCTTGGCCGAGTCCGGCTTGATCGACGATCTGCACTTTCGTTGACCCAGGTCTGAAAGCCGTACGATTTCCTCTGGATAATATTTTTTTCAGGTTTTTCAATAGGCTATAGATGACCGCCGAACTCTTTGCTGTACATGGCCTGGTGAGTTTCACGCTCGCTATCCTGCTGCTCTTTCTGGGCAAGACGCTGGTCCAGCACAGCACGTTGCTGCGTCAATACTGTATTCCCGAATCGGTGGTTGGCGGTTTTGTCTGTGCGGCGGTCACGAGCCTGTTGTACTTCGGGCTCAATATCCAGGTCGAGTTCGACCTGCAAGTCCGCGACACCATGCTGCTCTACTTCTTTGCCGGCATCGGCCTGAAGTCGGACATTCGCCAGTTGATCAAGGGTGGGTGGCCGTTGATGATTCTGCTGGTGCTCGCCACAGTGTTTATCTTCCTGCAAAACGCGCTGGGCATGGGGATGGCCGAGGTATTCGGGCTTGATCCGAAGGCCGGTTTGATGGTGGGTTCGATCTCCCTCACAGGTGGGATTGGCACTAGCCTGGCCTGGGCACCGCTGTTCGTCGAAAAGCTGGGCATTCAGAACGCCCATGAATTGGGGATCGCCAGCAATACCGTCGGCCTGATTGCCGCCTGTGTGATCGGCGGTCCTATCGCCAACCGGTTGATCCGTCGCCATCAACTCACACCCTCCCGGGATGCGGCGCTGGAAGTCGGCATTCTCGATCAACAGCAGGGCAAGCCGCTGGACTACTACGACGTGCTCTGGGCGTGGATGTGGCTCAACTTGACCTTGATGCTCGGCTACGGACTCAACCTGCTGCTGGTGGATAGCGGGATCACCCTGCCCAAGTTCGTCAGTTGCCTGTTCGCCGGTATCGTCATTCACCACGTCGTCCGGGGACTACTCGGCGAGCAGCGCCTGAAATCCTGGAGCGGCGCCAGCCAGGGCCTGGCACTGATCTCCGACGTTTGCCTGGGCATGTTCTTGACCATGGCGTTGATGGGGTTGCAATTGTGGCAACTCAGCGGCGCGTTGCTGTTCATTGCTTGCGCGTTGACCCTGCAGATCCTGTTGACGGTGCTCTACACGTACTTTGTGGTGTTCAGGTTCATGGGCCGTAATTACGAGGCCAGCGTGATTGCTTCAGGCTTTGGCGGGATTGCGCTTGGCTCTACGGCGACCGCCATCGTCAATATGACCACCGTGACCCAGAAGTATGGTGCGGCGCACCAGGCGTTTCTTATCGTGCCGCTGGTGTGTGGTTTTTTCATTGACCTGGTGAATGCCGTGATTATTGGGATGTTCAGCGGTCTCTAGCGTTTGCGGATGCGCTACCCAGAAAGACCCAAAGAGCTCATCGACCGCTTAAGTTTCACGATGGCAGTCTGAGGACTAACGCGCAGCACTCCGAGTACCGGCAAACGCACTCGTACCAAGCCAGCGCCACAGGCTTTGCGCATCCAGCGCCGCGCCGTCTACACGCAGCTCTCGCGACTGGAGCACCTCCTGGGGTGTGCGGTCGCCCGCCCACACTTCGGTCAACGCGCGTACGCTGGAGTCGACGACAAGCGTCAATTCGCGCCCGGGGTCGTCGCGGCACAGGTCTGCCACGCCCTGTTCGACCACCAGCCACCATTGCTGCTCGCCGGGTCGCGCGTCGCGGAACTTGAACTGGATGACCACCGGCCGGGACGGAAACGTCTCGATACGCGCGAACCGACGCACGTCCCACATGAGCAGGCCTGCGTCGAGTTGGTCGTCGCGCAGGCGACTGCCGATCCAGCGTGCGCCCCAGTGCCCCAGCGCCATGATGATGGGGCGCAGTTCCTCACCCGCTTCGGTCAGGCTGTATTCCCAGACTTTGCCCGTGGCCGTGCGCTGTATCACACCGATTTCTTCCAGATGGCGCAGGCGCTGTGCCAGCAGGTTGGTGGACATCCGGGGTACGCCGCGGTGCAGTTCATTGAAGCGTTTGCTGCCGCACAGCAACTCGCGCACGACCAGGGGTGTCCAGCGCTCGCACAGTGCTTCAGCACCGCGCGCGACCGTGCAGAACTGACCGTAGGTTTCTTCCATCGCCTGCCCTCCCATCGCTGCAACGCTTCAGATTCTGAACTAGCCGCGCGACTTCGCCACGCGCAGGCTCAAGTCTCTGTCAGCCAACCACCCCAGGAGAACGCCATGACCAGGATCGCCATCATTCAGCGCCCGCCCGTGCTGCTCGATCGCAGCGCGACGATCACCCGGGCCGTGCAATCGGTCGCCGAGGCCGCGGCGGCGGGAGCCGCGCTGATTGTTTTGCCCGAATCGTTCATACCAGGTTACCCGTCATGGATCTGGCGACTGGCCGCGGGAAAGGACGGCGCGGTGATCGGCCAGTTGCACGCGCGACTGCTGGCCAACGCCGTTGATATCACCAACGGTGATCTGCGCCAATTGTGCGAGGCCGCCAGGGTCCACGCCGTGACAATCGTGTGCGGCATCAATGAATGCGACCGGCGCAATGGCGGCGGCACGCTCTATAACAGCGTAGTCGTTATCGGCGCGAGCGGCGCCGTGCTCAACCGCCACCGCAAGCTGATGCCCACCAATCCCGAGCGCATGGTGCATGGCTTGGGTGATGCGTCCGGCTTGCGTGCGGTCGATACACCGGTCGGCCGCGTGGGTGCGCTCATCTGCTGGGAGAACTACATGCCGCTGGCGCGCTATGCACTGTATGCCCAAGGCGTGGAAATCTACATCGCGCCTACGTACGACACTGGCGAAGGCTGGATCAGCACGATGCGTCACATCGCACTCGAAGGCCGCTGCTGGGTGCTCGGCAGTGGCAGCGTGCTGCGTGGCAGCGACATTCCCGATGACTTCCCGGCGCGAGCGCAACTGTTTGCCGATCCGGACGAGTGGATCAACGACGGCGACTCGGTGGTGGTCAATCCGCAAGGCCGGATCGTGGCCGGCCCACTGCACCGAGAGGCAGGCATCCTGTATGCGGACATCGACGTGTCACTCGTGGCCCCGGCACGGCGGGCGCTCGACGTTACCGGGCACTATGCGCGCCCGGACATTTTCGAACTGCAGGTGCGGCGCACGCCAGCAACGGCGGTGCAGTACATTGACGAGTGAAGAATATTCAGGCGAACGAACGCCTGACAACTGATCAGGGAGTCATGCCATGAACAATGAACAGTCCTACAAAGGCAGCTGTTTTTGCGGCGCAGTCGAGTTTACCGTCAGCGGCGAGCCGGCCGGGATGGGTTATTGCCATTGCGAGTCATGCCGGCATTGGTCAGCAGGGCCGGTCAATGCCTTCACCCTGTGGAAACCCGAGGCAGTGCAAGTCACTCGAGGGGCTGACAACATCGGCACCTACAACATGACCCCACAGAGTTACCGCAAGTGGTGCAAGAGTTGCGGCGGGCATCTCTTCACCGACCATCCGGGGATGGGGCTGATCGATGTGTATGCCGCGGTCATTCCGGATCTTGAGTTTTTGCCAGGGGTGCATGTCCATTATCAGGAGTCGGTGCTGCGCATCAAAGATGGACTGCCCAAGTTCAAGGATGTGCCGAAAGAGTTGGGGGGTTCGGGTGTTTGCGTGGATGAGTAGGCGTGAGCTTGCTCGCGACAGGATCGTGAACGATATTACGTGCCCGGATACTTGCGACATCCTTGGATTTTTCGCGAGCAAGCTCGCTCCTACATAAGCAAGACGGAGTTACCTACATGGAAGTTTCCAATACATTGCAACCTGCAGAATGCACAGGAATGGAGGACATCAGGCGCGAGATCGATGCCCTCGACCAAACCGTTATCAAGCTGTTGGGCCGACGTTTTCAGTACGTTCTGGCGGCTTCGAAATTCAAGACCTCTGCGGCCTCGGTGCGCGCCAAGGAAAGGTTCGATTCAATGCTGGCGACACGTCGGGAGTGGGCTGAGGCAGAAGGCCTGAGCCCGGATGCGATCGAAAAGATGTATAGCGATCTGGTGAAGCATTTTATTGCCGAGGAGATGAAACACTGGTCGGCGCAATTACCCGAGACCTGATCCGTAGGGATTGGATTCTCCCTGAACCAGCGGCGTGAACAAAAACGGACGCCGAGGGCTTTCGCAGATCTGTAGGAGCTGGCTTGCCAGCGAAGGCGTCCTCAAACCCAATATAAAATTCAACACCGCCTTCGCCGGCAAGCCAGCTCCTACAGGTCCCGTGCAATGCCACGATGGTCCGGTGCAATACCATGCTGTTTGTGCAGGAGCTGGCTTGCCAGCGAAGGCGTCCTCAAACCCGCTACAAAACTCAAGACCGCCTTCGCCGGCAAGCCGGCTCCTACAGGTCCCGTGCAATGCCACGATGGTCCGCTGCAATACCACGCTGTTTGTGTAGGAGCTGGCTTGCCAGCGAAGAGGCCTGACAGGCGACGACTGTGTCGACTGTATATGCGCTACCGCCAGCCGGCTCCTGCAGGATTAGGTCTTCGCTGACATTAGTGCGAAGACAGCATAAATGTTGAACAGATCTTCCTCACTTCGACGCATTACGAGGATCATCATGGCTATCTACATACTCAAGCCCCAGCGGGCCAGTCCCGTAAACCTGCGAAATGTACTCTCCTGATTTTGCCCAATGGAAGTGCGGCGTATTAGCCGGAAGTATCACTACGCTACCCGGCCCATAGGCAACCAGTTTGTCCGGATCGAAAACCGTACCGAAGCCAATGTAGAAAACACCGGCCATGACGGTGTAGATACGGTCTTCGGGATGGGTATGGGGCATCAATCGGGTGCCATTGGGCACTTTGACTCGTACAACATAGGGTGCTGGCTTGCTCGGGTCGCCGGCGATGACAGCCAGTTTTACTTCCTTTGGGAATGCGGCAAAGCTGCGCCATTCCACGTTTTCATTATGCAGGGCACCGATTTTGTCGAGTGGCAAGGGTTGTGACTGAACAGAGGATATGGCCGCGCTTGTGACAAGAAGTGCTGCCAGGGCAGCCGTTTTCATAATGTTTTGAACCATAAGAGGCACCTTGACTACGCCATAAACAAAATTGTCCGGCCGACTCTATGGGTGATTGGCATCAATGATAACGGTGTGATCGCGCATTACAGTTCATACGCAATGTAATCAATCTTCGGCTCCATACCATCACGCCCGCCACGGGTGGGCTTCTGGCCCCATCAATACCGTCGATGTTCACCATCACGTCAATGAAGTTCTCTTAAAAAATCCGCGGCGTAACATTGGCTCATACCAACCCACAACACCCCGGAGTACACGATCATGAAACGCCAAACTCTCCTCAGCATCGCTTTCTCGGTTTTTGCAGTTAACGCTTTTGCCGCTACCTCTGCTGCGCCTGTCGTGGCTGAAGGTGGCTCGGATCGTCTGATTGAAAGCCGAGTGGCTGAGGGTGGTTCGGACCGCCTGATCGAAAATCGCGTCGCTGCCGATGGTTCTGACCGCCTGCAAGGCAACACCGTCGCCGCCGATGGCTCCGACCGCCTGCAAGGCAACACCGTCGCCGCCGATGGTTCCGACCGCCTGCAAGGCAACGCCGTCGCCTAAGCCAATTGCTACATCGCTCCAACAAGAAGCCCGGCCTGATCAGCCGGGCTTTTTCGTGTTCGCTGCGTTGCACCTG
>Ga0247818_10001584_pt1 | contig 14547 bp, 9 predicted proteins | sample 13C_Glucose_Day1_FD_192424 | JGI IMG/M metagenome (GOLD analysis project Ga0247818, IMG submission 192424) | Soil microbial communities from agricultural site in Penn Yan, New York, United States - 13C_Glucose_Day1 | ecosystem: Environmental > Terrestrial > Soil > Agricultural land | place: USA...
ACTACTTCCCGGTGGTGGTCGACGGCGTCGTCGCCGTCGCCGAAGGTCTGCCCGGCAAGCCCAGCCCGGCGACCTACGAGTACGCCGCCCGGCTGCTGGGCCTGCCCAGCGAGGAATGCGTCGTCGTTGAGGACGCCGTCTCCGGGGTCCAGGCCGGAAGGGCCGGGAACTTCCACTCGGTGATCGGCGTGGACCGCGGTGCCGGCCGGCAGACCCTGCTGGATGCCGGCGCCAGCCTCGTGGTCAGCGACCTTGACGAGCTCCTCTAGCCTCCGCATCCGCGCCCCGCATCCGCGCCCCCGGCACAGACACTTTCACCACCTGATTATTTACCGCCAGAAGGACAAACCATGGCCCTCATCACCTCGGACCGCGCCCGGTTCCCCAACGACCCCTGGCAGCTGGTCGAGACCGTCCACCTCCCCGGCAACGCCGGCACGCTGGAGACGCTCTTCAGTCTGGGCAACGGCCACCTTGGCATCCGCGGCGCCCACTGGGCCGCCGCCGACGCCGAACTGCCGGGCAGCTTCATCAACGGCTTCCACGAGACCTGGGACATCAAGCACGCCGAGAACGCGTACGGTTTCGCCCGCACCGGCCAGCGCATCCTGTACATCCCGGATGCCAACAACTTCACCGTGATCATCGACGGCGAAACACTGAGCCTGGACGAATCCACCGTGCTGGACTACCGGCGCAGCGTCGACTTCGCCACCGGCGTCTACGAATGCCGGATCACCTGGCAGTGCCGCTCCGGCGCCACCGTGACCACCACCGAACGCCGCGCCGTCGGCTACCAGTCCCGGGGTGCACTCGGCATCTCTCTGGAACTGGCCGCGGACCGGGACATCTCCGCGGACGTGACCTCCTCGGTGATCAACCGCCAGGACCAGCCGGTCGAGGACCACTCGGCCCATGACCCGCGCCGCGCCGGCCGGCACGCCGGGCGGGTGCTGCTTCCCGTGCGGCTCGACGGCGGCGACGGCTCGCTGCGCCTGTCGTGGGAGACCGCCGAATCCAAACAGCGCATCGGGCTGGCCGTGGACCACTGGACGAACGCCGGGGTGCAGCCCTTCGACACCCTGGTGCACGAGGACGACAGCAGCGTGCGCTACGTCCTGGCAGTAGGCGCCGACGAGCCGTTCGTGCTGGAAAAGAGCGTCAGCTACGCCGTCGGGCAGGCCTCCGAGGACCTGGCCGACGACGCCGAAGCGGGCCTCAAACCGCTCGCCGAGATCTTCGCCGAGAGCGCCGCGCACTACCGGGAGTACTGGACCACGAGCGACATCGTCCTCGCCGGCCAGACCGAACTCCAGCAGGCCGTCCGCTGGAACCTCTTCCAGCTGGCCCAGGCCACGGCCTGCGCCGACGTCGCCGGCATCCCGGCCAAGGGCGTCAGCGGGTCCGGCTACGACGGCCACTACTTCTGGGACCAGGAGGTGTACCTGATGCCGTACCTGACGTACACCAGCCCGGGCAACGCCCGACAGGTCCTCGAGTTCCGCCACGACATGCTCCCCGAGGCCAAGATCCGCGCCAAGGAGCTCAGCGTGGACGGCGCACTTTTCCCGTGGCGCACCATCAACGGGCTCGAGGCCAGCGCGTACTACGCCGCCGGCACGGCCCAGTTCCACATCGCCGCCGCCATCGCGTTCGCCACCAACCGCTACATCTGGGCCAGCGGCGACCAGGCGTTCCGGGAAACCCTCGGCTCGGAACTGCTGATCGAGACCGCCCGGATGTGGGTCTCGCTGGGCTTCTTCGGCAAGGACGGGCTCTTCCACATCCACGGCGTCACCGGCCCGGACGAGTACACCGCCGTCGTCAATGACAACCTCTACACCAACGTCATGGCCCGGTTTAACCTGCGCGCCGCGGCGGCGCTGGACCACCCGGGGATCGACGACGCCGAACGCCAGCTCTGGGAGCAGGCCGCCAACCGCATGCAGCTGCCCTACGACGAGGACCTCCAGGTGCACTCGCAGGACAACGACTTCATGACCCTGGAGCCGTGGGACTGGAGCACGCCCCGGGACAAGTACCCGCTGCTGCTGCACTTCCACCCCCTGGTGATCTACCGCCACCAGGTCCTCAAGCAGGCAGACAGCGTGCTGGCCATGTTCCTGCAGTGGCAGGACTTCACCGCCGAGGAAAAGCGCCGCGCCTTCGACTTCTACGATCCGATCACCACCGGCGACTCCACCCTGTCCGCCTGCGTGCAGGGCATCATGGCGGCCGAGGTCGGCTACGCCGACGCCGCGCTGGACCACTTCACGCACGCGCTGTTCATCGACCTGGATGACACCCACGGCAACACGATCGACGGTGTGCACATCGCCTCCACGGGCGGGGTGTGGAGCTCGCTGGTCAGCGGCTTCGCGGGGCTGCGCGACCAGGGTGCGGTGCCATACTTCGACCCGCGGCTGCCCGCGGACTGGGACGGGCTGTCCTTCCACCTGAAGATCCAGGGCCGGCTGCTGCAGCTCGAACTGGCACAGGGTGCCATCAGCCTGACCGTGCGCGAGGGCGCACCGCTCGAGGTCGACGTGCGCGGCGAGCTGCTGACGGTCGACGGCGACACGGTGCGGGTTCCGCTGGCCCCGGTCGCGGTACCCGAGCCCACGATCTTCCCGAGCGGACTCCCGACGGCGTCGATCCCGATCGTGCGCGCGGCGGTCTGAGCCGTAAACCCAAAGCAACGCGGGGTCACGTAGCGCCCATAATCCCCCTGGACATGGGCGCTAGCTGACCCCGCGCTGCCTTGGGCCGGGGTGCCCTGGTCCGGAGGCTTGGGCTTCGGCGGGCGCCGGCGCATCGGCGAGGCCGTCAACCTCCCGGCCGTCCACCTCGCCGTCGTCCGCGGCGAGGCCGTCCACCTGGCCGTGGTCCAGCGGGTGGGCGAGTTCGTCGGCCGGCATCCGGGCGACGGCCATGGCGACGGCGGCCATGACCGGGCACACCGTCCCGGCCACCAGGAAGATAAGCCAGATCGGCAGCACCTCCGCGGCCGGTCCGGCGAGGGCCATGGAGACCGGCATCAGCGCCAGCGAGACGAAGAAATCCAGGCTGGACACCCGGCCCAGCAGGTGCGCCGGCACCCGGCGCTGCAGCAACGTCCCCCAGATGACCATGCCCATGCCGCCGGTGGCACCGAAGATGAACAGCGCGGCGGCCAGCGCCCAGAAGCTGTCGATGATGCCGACGGCTGCGAGCGGCAGGCTGCCCGCACCCCAGCCCACCATCATCACGCTGAGGTAGCGGCGCGGCAGCGGGAACGAGGCAGTGGCCAGCGAGGCCGCGGCGCCGCCGACGCCCGCGATCGCGAGCAGGAAGCCGAACATGCGCGAATCCCCGCCGAGCTGGTCGCGGACCACGAACGGCAGGAGCACCTCAATCGGGCCGATCAGGAACAATACGGAGATGCAGGCCCACAGCAGGGTCCACAGCAGCCAGGGCGTGCGGACCGTGTAGCTGACCCCCTCGCGGAGGTCGTGCAGCACGGACGTTCTGGCGGGTTCGCCGGGCCCGGCCGCCGGGCGCTCCGCGCCGGCCGGCCGCGGCTGGCGGTGGAGCAGGTTGAGGATGGAAAAGGCCAGCAGGTGGCACACCGCCACCCCCGTCACGGCGTGCGCGGGGGACAGGGCTGCGACCAGGATGCCCGCGACGGCGGGACCGGCAGCCTGCTGCAGCATGGGGCGCATGGTCCCCTCCATGCCGTTGGCCGCGAGCAGGTCCTCCGGCGGCAGGATCCGCGGGAGGATCGCGGAGTAGGCGGGGAAGAAGAACGCGGCCCCGACGCCCAGCACAAACCCGCCGAGCGCAAGATGCCACAGCTGCAGCCATCCCAGCAGCGCCAGCCCGCTGATGCCGGCGATGACGGCAAGGTTGGCACCCTCCACCGCGATGATCAGGAGCCGCTGCGGGAACCGGTCGGCCGCGATGCCGCCGGCGAGCACAAACGCGACGAGGCCCACACTGCCCGCGGCCGCCACAAGGGAGAGTTCCAGCGGGCCGCCGCCCAGGTGGATCACCTCATAGACCATGGCCACGGCCCACATGCCGGAGCCGAAAATGGAGATGGCCAGGGCCGCAATCAGCACACGGTATTCCCGGTGCGCGAACGGGCGGAGGGCCCTCAGTGAACGCATGGCTCCAGTCTAGAGGCCCCGTCTTGACCGGTCCGGACCCGTCCCAGCCCGTCCGGAACCGCATCGGCGGGGCGCTTCCGCGCCACGGGCCCGCCCCGGATAGGCTCCTGCTATGAACACAACGGCCGGATCGGCCACCGCGACGGCGCGGCGCGGCCTGGCCCTCATCGGCGCCAAAGCGGGACTCGCCCTGCACCCGGTGGACGCCGCTGGAACGCTGCTGCCGGGCGAACCGGCGAGCTGCTTCGCATCGTTCTGGATGGTCGACTGGTCGCGCTGGGGCGCAGGCAATGCCCTGCTGGTCGCCACCCTCCAGGGCTGGCGGAGCTACGGCACCAGCGAGTTCTTCGCCGCGACACTGGCGGAAGAACTGACCTGCCATTTCCCGCAGGCTGCGCGCTTCCCGCTGGGCGCCCTCACCCACACAGATGACGAGTTCGACGTCGGACTTGACCCCGGGCGGGGACTCCGCGCCACCGGACGGAAGGCCGGGCTGGAGATCAGCGGCGTCCTGGACCGCCGGCAGTTCGCGGCTCCCAACTTCCAGCTCGGAGACTCCAGCGCCTCACTCAGCAACGTGTACCTGCCGTGCGGCACCGGCCGGCTCGTGGAGTTCGGGGTGGAATGGCCCGGCGCCGCCAGCGTGTATGCCGGGCCGCTGGGCCCGGCGTCGTCGGCATTCGTGGCCGTCGCGGAATCCTGGGCGTTCTAGCCGCCGAACCGGACGGGCGGCCGGGGCGCGGACCGGGGGGCCCGTGGCCTAGTGTTAACTCCAGAAGAAAATCAGCACCCTTACAGTTCACCGAGAGGCGACGATGGCCAAGCGCAGCAACCCGGCAATAAAGATTGCCCAGAAGTCAGCCCACAACGCGATGTTCGACGCCCAGGGCAAGCCAAAGCCGGGCGTCCACAACGTGCTCCTGCGGGCCGTGGAAGTCCAGCGCCCGCTGGTGCTGGCGAACATCCGCCGGCTCCAGCGGAGAAATCCGCAGGCCACCGCTGCGCAGCTCGCCGCGACCCTGGAACGGGACTACCTCATCGCCGTCACCGGCGGCGGCGCGCTGGTAGGCGGAGCGGCCGTGATACCCGGCGTCGGGACGGCCGCCGCCCTGGGCCTCTCGGCCGCCGCGACCGTCGGCTTCCTGGAAGCGACCGCGCTGTTCTCCACGTCCCTCGCCGAACTCCACGGCGTCCGGCTGGTGGATCCGGAGAAGGCCAGCACCCTGGTCATGGCGATCATGCTGGGCGAGGAGGGCACCGCGCTCTTGAGCTCGCTGAGCGGGCAGGCCGCGGGGCAGGGCAAGGGCCCCACACAGGCCTGGGGCTCCCTCTTCTCCCGCCGCGTACCACTGGTCGGCTTCGGCACGGTGCGGGAACGGATCCAGACGATGTTCCTCCGGACCCTGCTGAAACAACAGGGCACGGCCTGGCTGGGCCGGGCGCTGCCGTTCGGTATCGGCGCCGTCGTGGGCGGCGTGGGCAACCGCGTGATGGGCCGCGCCGTCGTCGCGAACGCCAAGGAGGCGTTCGGCCCGATGCCGCTCGTCATTCCCGGCGAACTGGGCGGCCCGGCGCCAGCCGCAGGCCCGGAAGCATCACGGGGGAGTAAAGGGAATTCGACGCAGGAAGGCGGCACGTTTTGGATCTGAACGCTGACCTGGGGGAGTCCTTCGGGACCTGGACCATGGGGGACGACGCCGCGATGTTCCCGCTGGTGACGAGCGCCAGCGTGGCCTGCGGCCTGCACGCCGGGGACCCCGTGACCATGCTGGACACCTGCCGGGCCGCCTACGAACTCGACGTCCGGGTCGGCGCGCACCTCGGCTACCCGGACCTCGCCGGCTTCGGCCTCCGGGCCATGGACATCACGTTCGATGACCTCTTCGGCGCCGTGCTCTACCAGCTCGGCGCCCTGGACGGGGTGGCGCACGCCGTCGGCGCCTCGGTGGACTACGTCAAACTGCACGGGGCGCTGTACGACCGGACCGTCCGCGACGCCGAACAGGCCTCCGCCGTCGTCGCCGCCATCCAGGCCTACGACCCGGGACTGCCCGTCCTGGGCTTCCCCGGCTCCGCCCTGCTCGGCATCGCCAAGGAAGCGGGCCACCCGGTCTTCGGCGAGGCCTTCGCCGACCGCGCCTACCTCCCGGACGGCACCCTCGTGCCGCGCTCGCAGGACGGCGCCCTGCTCGACGACGTCGGCCTGATCACCGAACGCGCGGTGCGCCTCGCCACGAAGGGCGAGGTCGAGGCCGTGGACGGCACCGTGCTCCGGATCGAACCGCAGTCGCTGTGCATCCACGGGGACACCCCCGGATCCATCGCCACGGCCGCCGCGATCCGCGCGGCCCTGGAAAGCGCCGGCGTAGAACTGGAGAGTTTCGCCTGAGCCCCGTCTGAAAGAGGCCCCGGCGGCCCCCGGCCTGAACGACGCGCCGCCCAGCGGGATCTGGCCAGTGCCGCAAGGCCCTATCCGGGCCGGAAACGGCAACCTAGCTTGGGGTCATGACTGCCGGAGGCTCCGCGGGGTTGGACGGACCCGCCTCGGACGCAATGTTGAAGCTGGGCCGATTTTTCACGAAATGGGACCAGACCGACGACGGCAGGGCGGTGTTCCGGGAAGGCGGCCGCAAGGGCGACATCTTCTACCGGGACCGGTGGAGCCACGACAAGGTGGTCCGCTCCACCCACGGGGTGAACTGCACCGGCTCATGCTCCTGGAAGGTGTACGTCAAGGACGGCATCATCACCTGGGAATCGCAGCAGACCGACTACCCCTCCGTGGGCCCGGACAGCCCGGAATACGAGCCGAGAGGCTGCCCGCGCGGCGCGGCCTTCTCCTGGTACACCTACTCGCCCACCCGCGTCCGGTTCCCCTACGCCCGGGGTGTCCTCGTCGAGATGTACCGCGAGGCCAAGGCCCGGCTGGGCGACCCGGTGCTGGCCTTTGCCGACGTCGTGGGGGACCCTGAGCGGCGCCGCCGCTACCAGCTGGCCCGCGGCAAGGGCGGCCTGGTCCGGGTCTCCTGGCAGGAAGCGGTCGAAATCGCGGCTGCCGCCCACGTGAACACCATCAAGAACTACGGCCCGGACCGCTGCGCCGGCTTCTCGCCGATCCCCGCGATGTCGATGGTCTCGCACGCGGTCGGGACCCGTTTCATCCAGCTGATCGGCGGGGTGATGACGTCCTTCTACGACTGGTACGCGGACCTGCCGGTGGCCAGCCCGCAGGTCTTCGGGGACCAGACCGACGTCCCGGAATCCGGCGACTGGTGGGACGCGGGCTACCTCATGATGTGGGGATCCAACGTCCCCGTCACCCGGACTCCGGACGCGCACTGGATGGCCGAGGTGCGGTACCGCGGCACCAAGGTGGTCACGGTCAGCCCGGACTATGCGGACAACACGAAGTTCGCCGACGAATGGCTCCCCGCCCAGGCCGGAACCGACGCGGCCCTGGCCATGGCGATGGGCCACGTGATGCTTAAGGAATTCTTCGTCGAGCGGGAGGTCCCGTTCTTCTCCGACTACGTCCGCCAGTACACGGACCTGCCGTTCCTGGTCCGGCTCGAACGGCGCGACGACGGCTCCCTCACCCCGTCCAAGTTCCTCACCGCCCGGGACCTCCCGGCCGAGGCCGGGGCCGAGGACGCGGCGTTCCGTACCGTGCTGTTCGACAAGAAGTCCGGACGCCCGGCGGTCCCCAACGGCTCCATGGGGTTCCGCTACTCCGGCAGCGGCGAGGGCAAATGGAACCTGGACCTTGAGGGGATCGACCCGGCGCTGTCGCTGCGCGAAGTGTCCGCGGCAAGCGCCGAGATCCTGCTGCCCTGCTTCGAGGAGGCCGACGGCACCGGCAGTGTGCTCCGGCGCGGAGTGCCCGTCCTGGAGGTGGAGGGCCAGCTGGTCACCACCGTGTTCGACCTCATGTTGGCCCAGTACGGCGTGGGCCGTGCCGGGCTGCCGGGGGAGTGGGCCGCCGGCTATGACGACGCGGCGACTCCCTACACACCGGCCTGGCAGGAGGAGATCACCAGCGTCCCCGCTCAGGCCTGCATCCGGGTGGCGCGCGAATTCGCCCGGAACGCCGAGCAGTCCAAGGGCCGGTCCATGATCATCATGGGCGCCGGGATCTGCCAGTGGTTCCACGGCGACACCACCTACCGGGCGGTGCTGGCGCTCGTGATGCTGACCGGCTGCATGGGCCGCAACGGCGGCGGCTGGGCGCACTACGTGGGGCAGGAGAAGACCCGGCCGGTCACCGGCTGGCTGTCGCTGGCCAACGCCCTGGACTGGTCACGCCCGCCCCGGACCATGATCGGCACCGGCTACTGGTACATGCACACGGACCAGTGGCGGCAGGACGGCTACTCCGCGGATGCGCTGAAGTCCCCGCTGTCCACCGGGGCCATGGACGGCATGCACACCGCCGACGCGCTGGCCCAGTCCGCCCGGCTCGGCTGGATGCCCTTCTACCCGCAGTTCGACCGCAACCCGCTGGACCTCGCGGACGAGGCGGAAGCCGCCGTCGCCGCCGGCACGGCGAAGGACACCCCCGGTTACATTGCGGACGCGCTCAAGAACCGCACCCTCAACCCGGCGATCGAGGACGTGGACGCCCCGGAGAACTGGCCGCGGACACTCGTGCTGTGGCGCTCCAACCTGTTCGGCTCCTCCGCCAAGGGCAACGAGTACTTCCTGCGGAACCTGCTGGGAACCCACAACAATGTCCTCGGCAAAGACCACGCCGAAGGCCTCAAACCCCGCGACGTGAAATGGCACGACCAGGCGCCCGAGGGGAAGCTGGACCTGCTGGTCTCCGCGGACTTCCGGATGACCTCCACGACGCTGCTGTCCGACGTCGTGTTCCCGGCCGCCACCTGGTACGAGAAGCATGATCTGTCCTCCACCGACATGCACCCCTTCGTGCACGCCTTCACCCCGGCGATCGACCCTCCGTGGGAGACCAAAACCGACTTCGACATGTTCCACCTGCTGGCCCAGGAGTTCTCCCGGCAGGCGAAAACGCATCTGGGCGTGCGCCGGGACGTGGTGAGCGTGCCGCTGCAGCACGATACGCCCGGCCAGCTCGCCCAGCCCGGCGGGATCGTCCGGGACTGGCGGGACACGTCCATCCCGGCGGTCCCAGGGCAGAACATGCCCGTCTTTTCCGTCGTGGAGCGGGACTACACCGCCATCGCCGACAAGCTGGCCGCCGTCGGGCCGCTGGCCGACAAACTGGGCTTCACGGTCAAGAACGTCACCTACAAACTCGCCGGATCCCTCGACCGGCTCAGCCGCTCCAACGGCGTGATGCTCGGCGGCGCCGCGGACGGCCGCCCCGCGATCGACACCGACGCGAAAATGGCCGAGGCCATCCTGGCCTTCTCCGGCACCACCAACGGCGCGCTCTCGGTGCAGGGCTTCAAGGACCTGGAACTCCGCACCGGGCGGAAACTCGCGGACCTGTCCGAGGGGTCCGAGGAAAAGTTCATCACCTTCGCCCAGACCCAGGCCGGCCCCGTCCCGGTGATCACCTCCCCGGAATGGTCCGGCTCGGAAACGGGCGGCCGGCGCTACGCCCCCTTCACCATCAACATCGAACGGCTCAAGCCCTTCCACACCCTGACCGGCCGGATGCACTTCTTCCTCGACCACGACTGGATGATCGACATCGGCGAGGCCCTGCCGATCTACCGCCCGCCGCTGGACATGCACAAGCTCTTCGGCGAACCCAGACTCGGCCAGGACGGGGCCATGGAAGTCGTGGTCCGCTACCTGACTCCGCACTCCAAGTGGTCCATCCACTCCGAATACCAGGACAACCTGCTGATGCTCTCCCTCTCCCGCGGCGGACCCACGGTCTGGATGAGCCCCGCCGACGCGGACGCCATCAAGGTCAGGGACAACGACTGGGTGGAGTGCCTGAACATCAACGGCGTCCTGGTGGCCCGGGCCATCGTCAGCCACCGGATGCCGGCCGGCGTCGTCTACGTCCACCACGCGCAGGAACGCACCATCGACGTGCCCAAGTCCGAGGCCACCGGACGCCGCGGCGGCATCCACAATTCCGTGACCCGGCTGCTGGTCAAACCCTCGCACCTGATCGGCGGCTACGCCCAGCAGGCCTACGCGTTCAACTACCTCGGCCCCACCGGGAACCAGCGCGACATGGTCGCCACCGTCCGCCGTCGTTCCCAGGAGGTGCAGTACTGATGCGTGTGATGGCTCAAATGGGCATGGTCATGAACCTGGACAAATGCATCGGGTGCCACACCTGCTCCGTGACCTGCAAGCAGGCCTGGACCAACCGTGCCGGCACCGAATACGTCTGGTTCAACAACGTCGAAACCCGCCCCGGCCAGGGGTATCCGCGCCGCTACGAGGACCAGGACAAGTGGCGCGGCGGCTGGGTGCTGAACAAACGCGGCAAACTGGTCCTCAAGGCCGGCGGCCGGGTCAAGAAGCTCTTCGGGATCTTCGCCAGCCCGGTCCAGCCCGAACTCAAGGACTACTACGAGCCGTGGACCTACGACTACAAGACCCTCGTGGACGCGCCCCTGGGAGACGATTTCCCGGTGGCCAGGCCCAAGTCCCTGATTACCGGGAAGGACACGAAGATCACGTGGTCGGCGAACTGGGACGATGATCTGGGCGGATCCGCCGAGAACGGGCACCTGGACCCGATCGTGGAAAAGGTCCGGCGGGAATCCGAAGACAAGATCAAGTTCGCCTACGAGCAGACCTTCATGTTCTACCTCCCGCGGATCTGCGAACACTGCCTGAACCCCTCCTGCATGGCCTCCTGCCCCTCCGGCGCGATCTACAAGCGGGTGGAGGACGGGATTGTCCTGGTGGACCAGGACAAGTGCCGCGGCTGGCGGCAGTGCGTCACCGGCTGCCCGTACAAGAAGATCTACTTCAACCACAAGACCGGCAAGGCCGAGAAGTGCACCTTCTGCTACCCGCGGGTGGAGGTGGGCCTGCCGACGGTCTGCTCGGAGACCTGCGTGGGCCGGCTGCGGTACCTGGGGCTGTTCCTGTACGACGCCGACGCCGTCACGGCGGCGGCGTCCGTCACGGACCCCCAGGAACTCTATGACGCCCAGATGGACGTGCTGCTGGACCCGAACGACTCCGCCGTCCAGGCCGAAGCCCGGGCGCAGGGCATCCCGGAGGACTGGATTGACGCCGCCCGGCGCTCGCCGGTCTACGCCCTGGCCAAGGTCTACAAGGTGGCCCTGCCGCTCCACCCCGAATACCGGACCATGCCGATGGTCTGGTACGTGCCGCCGCTCTCACCCGTGGTGGACCTGCTGCGCGACCAGGGGCACGACGGCGAGGACGCCGGCAACCTGTTCGGCGCCATCGACGCGCTGCGCATCCCGGTGGAATACCTGGCGGAACTCTTCACCGCCGGCGACGCCGGCCGGGTCACCGCGGTGCTGAAGAAACTCGCGGCCATGCGCTCCTTCATGCGCGGGATCAGCCTCGGCAACGACCCCGACGACTCCATCCCCGAAGCCGTGGGAATGGACAGCCAGACCATGTACGAGATGTACCGGCTGATGGCGATCGCGAAGTACGAGGAGCGCTACGTCATTCCCAAGGCCCACGTGGAACAGGCCCACGACCTGGAGGAGATGGGCTGCTCTCTGGATTTCGAGGGCGGACCGGGCATGCAGGACTCCTCCCCGTTCGGCGAAGCCAGCGGCCGGCCCGTCCCGGTGGCCGTGGAAACCTTCAACGCCCTGCGCGACCGGCAGACCTCCGGCGCGGCACCCGGCGACACCACCCTGCGCGGCCGGGTGAACCTGCTGAACTGGGACGGGACAGGGGCTCCCTCCGGACTCTTCCCGGAAAAGGCGCTGCTCCCGGAGGAACCGTCCGGCCCCGGCACCCCGGCGGAGGGGGAGCGGCCGTGAGCCGGCGCGAGCAGGTGGTCTATCTCGCGGCGTCCTGGTGCCTGTCCTACCCGGACGAGGACCTCCTCGGCAAGGTGCCGCTCATGCGCGCCGCGCTGGCCGAGTTCCGCGGCGCCACCGCGGACTTCCAGGAGGTGCTGGATTCGCTGGAAACCACACCGCCGATGGAGTGCCAGGCCCGGTACGTGCGGGAGTTCGACCTCGGCAAGCGCCACGCCCTGCACCTGTCCTACTGGACGGACGGGGACACCCGGCGCCGCGGCGAAGTCCTGGGCAACTTCAAGAAGACCTACCGGCAAAGCGACATCCTGGTGGACACGCACGGGGAACTGCCCGATTACCTGCCGATGGTGCTGGAATACGCCGCCCTCGTGGACCTCGCCGCCGGCCGGGAGCTGCTGATCCGCTTCCGGGCGAGCCTGGAGATGCTCCGCTTAGGGCTGCTCCGGGACGGGCTCCCGCACGCCCGGATCCTGCAGGCCATCTGCGCCACCCTGCCCGGGAAGTCGCCGGCCGACGAGCAGGCCGTGATGCGGATGGCCGGCTACGGTCCGCCCGCCGAAGCCGTGGGCCTGGACCCGTACGATCCGCGACTGCTGCCCGTGAAGGGAACCTGACCATGCTGGCGTCCGAAACCGAGCCCGGCTCCGCCGTCGAAATCTCCGCCCTGGACGTCGCGCTCTGGGGCGTCCTGCCCTACATCATGGTTGTGGTGCTGGTCGGCGGCCTGGTCTGGCGCTACAAGTACGACCAGTTCGGCTGGACCACCAGATCGTCCCAGCTCTACGAATCGCGGCTGCTGCGGATCGCCTCGCCCCTGTTCCACTTCGGTCTGCTCGCAGTGATCGCCGGCCACTTCTTCGGCCTGGTCATCCCGATGGCCTGGACCCAGGCGGTGGGCATGAGCCAGGACTTCTACCACTTCAACGCCCTGTTCGTGGGCGGGATTGCGGGTGTGGGCACGCTCGGCGGGATCCTCCTGCTGATCTACCGGCGCCGCACCACCGGACCGGTCTTTATGGCCACCACCACGAACGACAAGACCATGTACGTGGTGCTGACCGCCGCCATCGTGTTCGGCCTGTGGACCACCCTGGCCAGTGTTTTCGAGGGCGGGCACGGCCACAATTACCGCGAGACGGTCGGCCCGTGGTTCCGCTCCCTGTTCATCCTGCAGCCGGACATCGCGGCCATGGCGGCCGCGCCGTTCTCCTTCCACCTGCACACCCTCGTGGGCATGGCCCTGTTTATCATCTGGCCCTTCACCCGGCTGGTGCATGCCTTTACGGCCCCGTTCCACTACCTCTTCCGTCCCTACATCGTCTACCGCTCGAGGGACCGGGACCGGGGCGGCAGCACGTCTGGCGCACCGGCCGCGCGGGCCTCCAACGTCGCCGCCCGCCGCGGCTGGTCCGCCGTCGGAACCCGCGACCGGGACACCCGAAACCGCTGAGCCGGGCCGCCGCCAAGCCCACCACAGATGTCGAACTGAGAGGACCACCAGTGGCCGGATCCGAGACCCTTCCGTCGGCCGCCCCCGCCGGGCGCACCCTCAACCTCGTGCTCGCCACGTCGGCGTCGGTGGTCGGTTTCTGGGCCTGGAACTCGGTGGCCACCCTCGGCGCCTTCTACACGCAGACCCTCCAGCTCACCCCGGCCGCCACCGGTGTGCTCGTGGCCATGCCGGTGTTCGTCGGCTCGCTGGGCCGGATCGTCGTCGGCACACTAACGGACCGGTACGGCGGCCGGGCCATGTTCACCTTCGTGCTGCTGGCCTCGATCCTGCCGATCCTGCTCGTGGCTGTCGGCGGGCTCCTCAGCTCCTTCGCCCTGGTGCTGGGTGCCGGGCTGCTGCTGGGCGTCGCCGGAACGGTTTTCGCCGTCGGGATCCCCTTCGTCAGCGCCTGGTACGAGCCCTCCCGGCGTGGCTTCGCCACCGGCGTCTTCGGCGCCGGGATGGGCGGCACCGCGCTGGCCGCCTTCCTGAACCCGCGGCTGGTCGCCGGAATCGGCTACCTCCCCACGCACCTGCTGATCGCCGGGATCCTTGCGGTCATGGCGGGCCTGGTCTGGTTCCTGATGAAGGAAGCCCCGGGCTGGACCCGCAACAACCTTCCTGTCCTGCCCAAGCTGCTCGACGCCGTGAAGACCCCAATCACGTGGAAAATGTGCTTCCTTTACGCCGTCGTCTTCGGTGGCTTCGTCTCCTTCGCCACGTATCTGCCCACCTACCTCCGCGACGTCTACAGCTTCGATCCGAGCGGCGCCGGGGCGCGCACTGCCGGCTTCGCGCTGGCGGCCGTGCTGGCACGGCCGGTCGGCGGGGTGCTCGCGGACAAGTTCGGGCCCAAGCCCGTGGTGATCACGTCACTGGCCGGCGTCGCGGTCCTCGCCTGGGTGGTGAACCTGCAGCCCGACGGCGAGGTTCCCGCTGGCTTGACATTCGTCGCCATGGCGGCGGCGCTAACCACTCC
>Ga0247818_10001585_pt1 | contig 14542 bp, 11 predicted proteins | sample 13C_Glucose_Day1_FD_192424 | JGI IMG/M metagenome (GOLD analysis project Ga0247818, IMG submission 192424) | Soil microbial communities from agricultural site in Penn Yan, New York, United States - 13C_Glucose_Day1 | ecosystem: Environmental > Terrestrial > Soil > Agricultural land | place...
CGGGTACCTCACCCTCGTCGACCGCATCAAGGACATGATCATCCGCGGCGGCGAGAACATCTACCCCAAGGAGATCGAGAACGCACTCGCCACCCACGACGGAGTCCTCGAAGCGGCCGTCGTCGGATCGCCCCACGAGTTGAAATAGCCGATGTCGGAATCTGTTTCGTTCCCCTTCGAGTTGCCGTGTGATCCATGACATTATTCGCGGGGAGGGTGGTCCGAAATATTCCGCCGGGCTCGAGTTCGCCTCGAGCTTTGTCCGCGGCGGACAGTGCGGACGGCTACGTGGCGGCGGGAACCCACTGTGGATCGCGGCCGGTGAGGCCGAGCAGTTGCTCGAGCAGTGGCGCGGAGTCAGGAACGGTCACCGGTGGCCCGAACAGTCCGGGCGTGCCGTGCGGGTTGTGGTCGGCCGATGTCTTCGCGAACTCGTATGCGGCGCCGAGTAGTTCCGGTGTGCTGTGGAAGTTCTGACCGGTGGCGACGGCGAGGTCCCAACCGTGCACGACGATCTCGTCCACCGCGACCGCGCCCGCGACGTCGGCCGGTAGGTCGAGTCCACCTGCCTGGGTCATCCCGTGCCACGCCGCCTCCTCGCGCCAGGCGCCGGCGAGCGCGGCCAGACGCTGCGGGATCCGGGTGCGCCAGTCGGTGCCGAGGCGAGCGGCGTCGGTGGAGGGTGGTTGGCTTCCCCCGGCGGGCGGTGCCTTCGTCGCGGCGGCGGTGAACGCAAGCGACAGCCCGTCGATGTGGTCGAGGAGGTCACCGACGGTGAGCTCCGGGCACGGTGTCGGTGCTGTGAGTTGATCGTCGCGCACGGACTCGACGAGAGAGGCCATTACGTCGGTGGCGGGTTCGAGATCGAACATTCTCAGCACTCCTCGCGTCGGTCACTGTGCGGATCGGTGGTGGTTCCACGGTACGACGTGGTGCATCGATCGAGGTCGAAATCCAGGTCATCGGCCATGATGGGATCGAGCGAGCTCCCGGTGTCTGTCGCCAGGGCGTCCTACCGGGGTTTGGCTATCAGCACTTCCCCTTCGAGTCCGTCGGGGTCGCGGAAGAAGATGCTCTGGACGGCGCCGAAGTCGTTGACGGCTCCGTCGCTGGCCGCCTCATCGATCAGACGTTGCCGAATCGTGGCGAATGCTTCGTGTGAGGCGGCCTGCAGGCCGACATGATCGATGCGTCCCCGTCCCCACATGGGTGTTTGGCGCTCAGGTTCGGTGTTGCCTTCGATCACGAAGATGTTCAGTTCGGTGTGCGGGCCGATGCGGATGACGGTCATCGTTTCTCTGCCGTCGTCGCCGTGGGTGCGTGTGGGTCCGACGTCGGCGTCGAACACATCGGCGTAGAACCGGCCCAAGCGGGCGGCGTCCTTCGAGATCCAGGCGATGTGGTTGATACCGTCGAGCAGCACGCTGTTCTCCTGACGTTCGGGTTGCAACGGCTCGTGAGGCCTCGATCCTGCAGGATCGAAAGGCCTCACACATGGGCAGCCGCCCGGCTAATGAGTGCGAAGCTCGTCGATGAGCTCCTTCTTGTTCAGTTTCGAATAACCCTGCAAACCCAGCTCTTTGGCACGTTTCTGGAGCTCGTCGACCGTCCAGTCCTCGTATGACTGCGACTTCCCGCCCGACTTTCCGACGTTCTCGCGCCCACGACTGGCCGCGGCATTGGAGATTCGTGCGGCCTTCTCCTTGGAATCGCCCTTCTCGCGGAGTTCCTCGTACATTTCCTGGTCTTTGAGTTGGGGTTGTGAATCCTTGCGTGCCATCTCGTGTTCCTCCCATCCGAAACATCGACGCTGCTGCATCTTCCGCCTACCCGTGCCACAAGCGAATCAAACAACACCTCGTGTGCAGTGCAGTCGCGCGCAGTTAATTTCGACTTGTTCGAGACCCTGGGATGAACACCCGAGCCGTCCGCAGAGACCAGCGACGCTTCGCGGACCTACATGACGATCGATCCACCGCCCGGAGACACACTCACCCTGGGCTTCGACGCCTACATTCAGCCTTCGAGTCAGCTCGGCCACTCGGGATCGGTCTCGGTGTCCTGGTGCCCTGATGGAGATCGTGATCCGTGCGGCGGTCCTGTCGTCATGGGCGACCTCGTTCAGCAGGGGCGTGACGCAACAGGACTACTCCGTGACGTCCGCAGTCCTCGCGGTCGGAGTGTTCGCCCTGCTCACACTGGCCCTGGCATGGGCCAATGCGCGATTCCCCCGCGTGCGTGGGGTCACGCACGGTGTTCCCGTCATCATCGTTCGTGACGGGATACCCGACCTGCAGCGGCTACGCACCGAGCGAATGTCGCTGGACGACCTGATGGCGGATGCCCGGCAGAAGGGCATCCGCCGGTTCGACGAAATCGAGCTTGCCGTGCTCGAGACCAACGGCCGCGTTTCGTTCTTCACCCGGGCGGGTGGCGCGGGCGAAGGTGCGCCGGAGCAACCGGTTATCGCGTGAGATGCGGTGGGAGTCGCCTCCTGCCTGGCGTACCGCGACGGCGTCCCGAGCCCTTACTTCGTCGAGGTCAGTGACCTGAGAAAGAAGGCCAGGTTGGCGGGGCGTTCGGCGAGACGGCGCATGAAGTAGCCGTACCACTGCTCGCCGTAGGGCAGATAGACCCGCACGTGTTGCTGCTGCTCGACCAGACGCAACTGCTCGGTGTCCCGGATGCCGTGGAGCATCTGGACCTCGAACTCGTCGGTGGTGCGACCCGTGGCCTTCGCCTGCGCCAGTGCGGCCTCGACCATGGCCGGATCGTGGGAGGCGACCATCGGGTAGCCCTCACCGTTCATCAGGATCCGCAGACACTGCAGGTAAGCCTCGTCGACCGCGGGCTTACCTTGGTAGGCAACAGATGCGGGTTCCTTGTACGCGCCCTTGCACAACCGGATCCGCGATCCGGGCCCGGAGAGGTCCCGGCAATCCGCTTCGGTGCGCTTCAGGTAGGCCTGCAGCACGGTGCCGAGAGTGGGAAAGTCCTCGCGGAGCTCTCCCACGATCGACAGGGTCGAGTCGGTGGTGGTGTGGTCCTCGGCGTCGACCGTGACCCAGACGCCGGCTTCCTCGGCCGCGGTACAGATCTTGTGGGCGTTCTCGAGTGCCACGTTGTGACCGTCCCGGGGAAGGCACTGTCCGAGCGCGGACAGCTTCAGGGAGACCTCGATGCTGCGCGGCCGACCGCCGGAGTCAGTGGCCGGGGCACGGTGCGCCAGCGACGACAACAGCGTCAGGTAATGCGACACGGTGCCGGAGGCCTGCCCGAGATCGGTGGTGTCCTCGCCGAGGTAGTCGATGCTGACGTAGCGGCCGGAGCCGAGGACATCGGTGGTCGCGGCCACCGCCTGATCCTCGGTCTCGCCGGCGACGAACCGGTCGACGAGGCCCTTGGTCACCGGAATGCGACTGACCGTGCGTTCCATCCGCGGCGAGCGGGCTGCGGCGAGCAGGGCGGGCCGGAGCAGATCGGCGGCCGCCATCAGATGTCCTCGGTGGAGTCGGCGCCCTGGTGGGGGTAGTGGTGGTCGGTGGCCGGGACGAACGTTTCCTTGATGGTGCGGGCGGAGGCCCAGCGCAGGAGGTTCTGCGGGGAGCCGGCCTTGTCGTTGGTGCCCGACGCCCGGGCGCCTCCGAAGGGCTGTTGTCCGACGACGGCGCCGGTGGGCTTGTCGTTGATGTAGAAGTTGCCGGCGGCGAATCGTAAGTCGTCGGTGGCCTTGGCGATCGCGGTGCGGTCGTCGGCGATGATCGAGCCGGTCAGCGCGTAGGCGGACCCCTTGTCGACCAGGTCGAGGATGTTCTCGAACGATCCGGCGGCGGAGTCGTCGGAGACGTGGACGGACAGGATCGGTCCGAAGTACTCGGTGCGGAAGGCCTCGTCGGTGGGGTCGTCACCGAGCAGGACGGTGGGGTCGACGAAGTAGCCGATGCTGTCGTCGACGTGGCCGCCGGCGGCGATGGTCAGGCTGGGGGTGGCCTTGGCGCGGGCGATGGCGTCGGCGTTGCGGTCGAAGGCTCGCTGGTCGATGACGGCGCCACCGAAGTTCGAGAAGTCGGTGACATCCCCGTATTTCAGGGTCGACGCCTTCTCGATGAAGTCGTTGCCCATCTTCGCCCACACCGACTTCGGGACGAACGCGCGGGAGGCCGCGGAGCATTTCTGTCCCTGGTAGTCGAACGCGCCGCGCAGCAGGGCGGTGGTGAGGGTGTCGGGGTTGGCGGAGCTGTGGGCGAGGACGAAGTCCTTGCCGCCGGTTTCGCCGACCAGGCGTGGGTAGCTGTTGTAGTTCGAGATGTTGTCGCCGACCTGGCGCCACAGGTGCTGGAAGGTGGCGGTGGACCCGGTGAAGTGGATCCCGGCCAGGCGGGGGTCGGCGAGAACGATGTCGGAGACCTCGGCGCCGGGGCCGTTGACGAGGTTGATCACCCCGGGCGGCAGACCGGCGGCCTCGAGCAGTTTCATCGTCCAGTACGCGGCCACGGCCTGGGTCTGCGAGGGCTTCCACACCACGGTGTTGCCCATCAGGGCGGGGGCGGTGGGCAGGTTGCCGGCGATGGCGGTGAAGTTGAACGGGGTGATGGCGTAGACGAAGCCCTCGAGGGAGCGGTATTCGAGCTTGTTCCACACGCCGGGGGAGGAGATCGGTTGGTCGGCGAGGATCTGGCGGGCGAACTGGACGTTGAAGCGCCAGAAGTCGATCAGCTCGCACGGGGTGTCGATCTCGGCCTGGTACGCGGTCTTGGACTGGCCGAGCATGGTTGCGGCGGCGAGGGTTTCACGCCACGGTCCGGACAGCAGGTCGGCCGCACGGAGGAACACTGCGGCGCGGTCCTCGAAGGACAGTGCCCGCCAGGCCGGGGCAGCGGCGGTCGCGGCTGCAACGGCGTCCTGGATGTCCTGGGCGCCGGCATTGGTGAAGGTGCCCAGGACCGCGGCATGCCGGTGCGGCTGGACGACGTCGATCGCGGGGCCGGTGCCGCGCCGGTGCGCACCGCCGATGACGTTGTGGATCTCGGTGGGGTTGGACCCCAGCTCGGCCAGTTTCGCCTGCAGTCGGGCACGCTCGGGGCTACCCGGGGCGAAGGAGCCCACCGGCTCGTTGATCGGCTGGGGCGTGGTGGTGACGGCGTCCATGGAACCTCCTACGGGGGTGTGGCGGCGAAGGAACCGCCGCTCGAACTAGGTGTAGTCAACACCAGAACAGAGCCGAGATATTGAGCCAACAGGACAAGAAATGCTGATGAAGGTTGTACTGTTGGCTAAACCTGTTCTCACCCTCCGAGCGGAGCGATGTCGGTGCCTTCCGGAAATCGAAGTCCTGCCACGGCAGCCGCGGCGCCCGATCCTTCTGCCGAAACCATCACGCTGCGTGAGCTTCTCCGTGCTCTCGACACCGCGGTCGTCGAGCTGATCGACGCTCCCGCGGGTGACGACGTCGCCGTTGCATCGGTGGCGCTCGTCGACAGCTCCGATCTGACGGTCGAAACCGAATCGCAATCTCCGATGCAGGACTTGTATCTCCATGTGGGGGTTGCGGACGCCGACGCCGTGCGCTGGTTCGACGACGTCTCCGGGCGGGCGCGACGGCACCGGCCGCATGCGGTGATGTCGAAGACGGCGCACGAATCGAGCGCAGTGCAGGCGGCGGCGCACCGTGCCGGCGTCGCCCTCGTGGCGGTGCACCCGAAGGCGCGATGGGATCACGTGTTCCCGCTGGTCCAGCGCATGCTCGACCGGTCTCGCCGCGGGCGTGGCGCACCTGCGGACCCGGATCTGCTCGCCACGGACACTGACCTGTTCGGCCTCGCGCAGATCGTCGCCCAGAACGCCGGGGGGATGGTCTCGATCGAGGACGCCCAGTCGAAGGTGCTCGCATACTCTGCCTCCGACGAAGCGGCGGACGAACTGCGCGCCTTGTCGATCCTCGGCCGTGAGGGCCCACGCGATTACCTGCGGACACTGCAGAAGTGGGGAGTGTTCGACCGGCTCCGGGAAAGCGACGAGGTCATCGACGTGCCCGCGCACGAAGAACTCGCCACCAAGCGGCGCCTGGTGGTCAGCATCCGCCAGTCCACCGAGGACACCTCGACCGCACCGCGGCTTCTCGGTTCGATCTGGGTGCAACAGGGCGACGCACCGTTCAATCCGGATGCGGTGGACGTGTTGCGCGGCGCTTCGGCGATCGCAGCCCGGATCATCTCCCGAAGTCTCAACGCCCCCTCCACCGAGGGGTTGCTGGTCCAACGGTTGTTCGGTGCGCGTGGTGGGGGCGTCGATGTTCCCTCCGTGGCCAGCGCCCTGAACTTGCCGATGAGCGGCGCGGCCGCTGTCGTGGGCTTCGCGCCGACCGGATCGGAGAGCTCGACGGCCACCGGCGAGTTCGCCGGAATGGGCAGCATGCTCCGCCTGCACGCGAGCTCGTTCAGCCGCCATTCGGTCGCCACCGTGATCGGTGATCGCGCCTACGTGCTCCTTCCTCGCTACAAGTCCGCTGCGGGGGTCACCGCGTGGACGCGGCAGCTCGTCGACCAGTTCGAGGCCAAGCGGTCGATCGTGCTGCGGGCCGCGATCGCCGTTCCGGTTCCCGACCTCGCGCAGGTGGCCGCGGCGCGGGTCGAGGTCGACCGGGTTCTCGACGGCACTGCCGCCACGTTCCCGGAGGGACGGGTGACCACGCTCGCCGAATCCCGCACCGCGGTGCTGCTCGGGGAGATCCTCGACCTCGTCGGCGAGCACCCGGAACTGCACGATCCGCGCGTCGATGCGCTGTACGAGTACGACCGCAAGCATGGTTCCAACCTGTGCGAGAGCGCCGAGACCTACCTCGCGGAGCACGGGGACGTTCGTAATGCCGCCGCCGCACTGAGCGTGCATCCCAACACGCTGCGGTACCGGATCCGCCGAGTGGAAGTTATCATCGGGATCGGTCTGCAGGACGCCGCCGACCGGCTGCTGTTCGAACTGCAACTTGCCGTGCACCGGCGCGCGACACCGGAGAAGCCGCCGCAGGGTTGACGCGTTGGTCAGGAGATGACGGCAGACCAGATCTCGTCGACGGAGAGTCCGGAGTCGTCGCTGAGAACAGCTTGGGCGACAAGGAGTTTCCCGGTGTTGACCAGATGAACGCGCATGGCGGCTTCCGCTCCGTCGGGGTCCCCGGCGATGATGGCATCGATGATGGGCGCATGCTCGTCGTCGATGTCGGTGAGTGTTCTGGTCTTGTCGGCGGTATTGGCCCCGAGCAGCCGGGTGGTCTCGCGAAGGGTCTTGACGATCGCGCGGGCTCGGGCGTTGTCGGCGGCGTCGAGAATCAGGTCGTGAAGCCCGAGATCATGATGGGCGAACTCGTGTTCGTCGCCGCCGGCGGCGGCGTCCTGCATCAGGCGTCGTTGCCGCTGCAGTGCATCCGAGAGCATGGGGTCGGCCGCGGCTGCGGCCTTGCGGACCGCGGGTAGTTCGAGGGCCAACCGGACTGCGAAGATCTCCGCGATCTCCTTCGGCTGGGGGAGGAGAATGCGGAAGCCCTGGCGTGCTTCGAACTTGATGACTCCCACTTCTTCCAGGCGCAGTAAAGCGTCCCGCACCGGGGTTCGGGAGATGCCCAGACCCTCGGCGAGTTGGTAGACCGAGTACTTCACTCCCGGTTTCATGCGGCCGTCGTCGATGGCCGCCCGCACCGCCGCGATCGCCTGCTCCATCCGTCGTCCCGCGAACGGGGTGAGCGGTTCGAGTTCGAGCGCTTCGTCTGCCACCCGATCACTGTAACAACACGGGGCTGTTCGTAGCATGCTAGAGGTTGTAGCATGCTACGAATGATCTCCGCTGAATCACTGGCCGCTGAGCTGCGCAGTTCGGGAGTGAGCGACGTTCTCTCCGACGGCACCACCCGCGCTGCCTATTCGTCCGATGCGTCCCTGTACCGGGTGCGACCGCTGGTCGTCGCGCGGCCGCGCCATGCCGACGAGGTGGCGGCCGCCCTCGCGGTGTGCCGCCGAGAGGGCGTGCCGCTGACCTCTCGCGGTGGCGGCACCTCCGTTGCAGGTAACGCTGTCGGGACCGGACTGATTCTCGACTTCAGCCGGCACATGAACCGGGTGCTGTCGATCGACAGGGACGCACAGACCGCCACCGTCGAGCCGGGCACGATTCAGACGGTGCTGCAGCAGGCCGTCGCACCGCAGGGCCTACGATTCGGGCCCGACCCATCGACGTTCACTCGATGCACCATCGGCGGCATGATCGGAAACAATGCCTGCGGTTCGCGCACGCTCGGATACGGCCGGACCTCGGACAACGTGAAGGGCTTGCACGTTCTGACCGGGACCGGGGAGTCGTTGCAACTGGGTTCGGCCGGTGAGGTGACGGCCTCCCCGGCGCTGAGTGCACTACAGCAGGTCACCCGCGCCGGTTTGGCGACCATCCGCACCGAGCTCGGGCAATTCGGCCGTCAGGTGTCCGGATACGCCCTGGAACACCTGTTGCCGGAAAATCGGTTCGACGTGACCCGCATGCTGGTCGGCACGGAGGGCACCCTCGCGGTGGCAACCCGCGCGACGGTCCGCTTGGTGTCCGAGCCCGCCCACCGCGTCCTGGTCGTGCTGGGGTACGCCGACATCGCGTCGGCGGGTGACGCGACCCCGCTGGTGCTGAAGTTCGATCCGACCGCCTGCGAGGGTATCGATTCCCGGATCGTCGACGTGGTGCGCGAGCGCCGCGGTCCGGATGCGGTTCCGCCGTTGCCTGCGGGGGCGGCCTGGTTGTTCGTCGAGGTCGTCGGCGACGACCTCGACGAGACGATCGCCAGGGCCCAGCAGGTCGGACGGGACTGCGGAGCCGTGGACAGCCTCGTCGTCACCGACGAGGGCCGCACGGCCCAGCTGTGGCGGATTCGCGCCGATGGCGCCGGACTCGCCGGCCGCAGTCCTGCCGGCCTTCCCGCACACGCAGGATGGGAGGACGCGGCCGTGCCACCGGCCATGCTGGGCAACTATCTCCGCGACTTCGACGCCCTGATGGACGAATTCGACGTTACCGGCCTGCCGTACGGGCACTTCGGTGACGGATGCATGCACGTGCGCATCGATTGGCCGCTCGACAAGCCCGGCGGGGACCGCATCTTCCGGGACTTCCTGGTCGCGGCGAGCACACTCGTCGCCGGCTACGGCGGATCCCTGTCCGGTGAGCACGGGGACGGCCGCGCCCGCAGCGAACTATTGCCGCTGATGTACTCACCCGACGCGATGAAACTCTTTGCTGCCGTCAAGCACGTCTTCGACCCGGACAACATCCTCAATCCCGGAGTCGTGGTCGACCCCCGCCCGGTCGACGCGGACCTGCGCATTCCCGCAGCCCCACTCCTGCGCCGCAACCTGGCCCTGGCCTATCACCACGACGACGGAGATTTCACCCAGGCGGTGCACCGCTGCACCGGCGTCGGAAAATGCCGGGCCGACAACACCGCCACCGGGGGAGTGATGTGCCCGTCGTATCAGGCGACCCGGGAGGAGAAGGACTCCACCCGCGGCCGCGCGCGCGTGTTGCAGGAGATGATCAACGGCACCGACATCGACGGTGGCTGGCGATCGCCCGAGGTTCACGACGCCCTCGACCTGTGTCTGTCCTGTAAGGGGTGCTCCTCGGACTGCCCTACCGGTGTCGACATGGCCGCGTTCAAATCCGAAGTGCTGCACCAGAGCTACAAGGGCCGCATCCGCCCCGCCTCGCACTACTCGCTGGGATGGCTTCCGCGTTGGGCGAAGATCGCCAGCCACGCGCCCGGTCTGGTCAACGCCACGATGCGCGTTCCCGGCATCGGACCGCTGGCGTTGTCGTCGGCCGGAGTGGACAAGCGCCGCACCATTCCACCGTTCGCGAAGCAGACGTTCCGGTCCTGGTTCAAGGCCACCGAAAACGACCGTGCCACGACCGGTGACCCGGTGCTGCTGTTCGTGGACTCGTTCACCAACTACTTCACCCCCGAGGTCGGGCACGCCACGGTGCAGGTGCTCGAAGCCGCCGGCTACCGGCCGCAATTGACCGACAAGCAGCAGTGCTGCGGACTCACCTGGATCTCCACCGGGCAGCTCACCGCGGCGAAGAAGATCCTCGGCCGCACCGTGGACGCACTGTCCGGTAGCGCCGCGGCCGGAATTCCGATCGTCGGAATGGAGCCGTCCTGCACGGGTGTGCTGCGCTCGGACGCCGCGGAACTGCTCGGTAGGTCGGCGGCCGAACCGGTCGCCGACGCAACCCGTACCCTCGCGGAACTGTTGACGGACCGCGGGTGGGAACCGCCGTCTCTCGAAGGCAAGTCCGTTGTCGCGCAGCCGCACTGCCACCATCATTCGGTGATGGGGTGGAGTCCGGACGCGCAGCTTCTCGAGAAGGCCGGTGCACAGGTTCAGCGGCTGGGCGGATGCTGCGGGTTGGCCGGCAACTTCGGGGTGGAGAAGGGGCATTACGAGGTGTCGGTGGCGGTCGCCGAGCAGCAACTCCTACCCGCCGTGGCCGGGGCGGACGCGGACACCACGATCCTGGCTGACGGCTACTCCTGCCGGACGCAGTTGGCGGATCTGACCGATCGTCGCGGTGACCACTTGGCGCAATTGCTCGCCGCGCAGCTCGACGCCGGTGCTGCGCGCCGACGGGACTGACCCTCGGGGGTGCACACACAAGGGTGGCGGCGGGTGAGACCGTGTATCTGGTCTCACCCGCCGCCACCCGGGGTGTTACTTCGAGGCGGGCCTGGTGACCGGCCCGGGAGCGGGAGCGGAAATGTTGTTCGCGAGCGGGCTCTGCGGGTTGATGCGCCGGCGAAGCCGGTAGGCGATCAACGTCGCGATGAGGGCTCCGACGCTCAGGGAGATCTGCGAGCGGGACGATTCGACGTAGAACATCGACACCAGCACGGCGAGGATGCCGCCGGCAGCGAGGATCGACAGGTAGGGGAACAGCCACATCTTCAGGCGGAGTTGGGCGACCTCTTCTCGGGTCATCAGGCCACGCAGTTTGATCTGCGACATCGCGATCATGAGGTAGACCATCAGGATGGTGGCGCCGGAGGCGTTGAGGAGGAAGGCGAAGACGGTGTCGGGGGAGAGGTAGTCGAGGCCGATGCAGGCGAAGCCGACGAGGGTTGCAAGGAGCAGCGAGTTGCGGGGGACGCCGTGCTTGTCCAGCTTTGCGATGCTCTGTGGCGCATCGCCTTTGTGCGCGAGGGTGAAGAGCATCCGCGAGGAGGTGTAGAGGCCGGAGTTCAGGCAGGAGAGTACGGCGACGAGCACCACAGCGTTCATGATGTCAGGTCCGCCGGGGATGCCCATGTGGGTGAGGGCGTCGACGAACGGCGACTGGCCGACCTTGACGTCGGTCCAGGGCACGATGATGGCGAGCAGCAGCACGGAGCCGATGTAGAAGAACCCGATGCGGGCGATCACGGAATTGGTGGCCTTGGCGACGGCCTTCTCCGGTTCGGCGGATTCGGCGGCGGCGATGGTGGCGATTTCGGGGCCGACCATGGAGAAGACGGCGACGACGACGCCCGAGAGGATGACGGTCCAGCCGTTGGGGGTGAAGCCGCCGTGATCGGTGAGGTTGGAGAAATCGGCGGAATGGCTGGGCCACAGCCCGAAGACGTAGGCGGCACCGAGGGCGAGGAACAGCAGGATCGCGGCGACCTTGATGCCTGCGAACCAGTATTCGAACTCGCCGAAGTTGCGGACCGAGCGGAGGTTCGTGGCGACCATGGCCAACAGCAGGACGACCGCCATCACCCAGGAGGGCAGGTCGATCCAGCGTTGCAGCAGTTTGCCGCCGATGACGGCTTCGGCGCCGACCGCGACGACCCAGAAGAACCAGTACAGCCAGCCGGTGGTGAAGCCGGCCCACCCCCCGAAGGCCTTGCGGGCATAGCCGGCGAACGATCCGGTCGACGGGTTGGTGGTGGCCATTTCGCCGAGCATGCGCATCACGAGGACGATGACGACACCGGTGATGGCGTAGGACACGAATGCTGCGGGGCCGGAGGTGTGCAGCAGGGCGCTCGAACCTACGAAGAGCCCGGCGCCGATGACACCTCCGATCGCGATCATGGTGAGGTGTCGTTGTTTCAGAGACTTCTGCAACGTCTCGGGCGGTTGTTCGAGAGTGGACATCAAACGCTCCAAAGGTCGAGTCGGACACGAGATCGAAAGCGCGAGCTGTGCCCCGGTGGTCGCAGGCGTGATCGGACGCCGCGATACCGTGACGGGTCGGGGACGGAAATGCCGTCCTGGGCCCGGCGAGATGGCGAACTTCCGTTCGTGTGTGATCAACCTAACGGCCCACCACGTAGCATGCTAGGGACATGTGCCAGAACTTTCCGCCCCGTCAGTCAGACACATGTATGGCCGACTCCGAATGATCGCCATAGTTATCGCTCACGAAATACGCTGTTCACGGAGATGGTGAAGTGAATCTCGATGAAGTGGTCACCGAGGTGGCCGAACGTCTGTCGGCATCAGTCGTCCTGGTCGACCGGGCCTTTTCGCTGATCGCTTACAGCACCCAGTTGCCTGGCGTCGACAAAGATCGGGTGCAGTCGATCCTTACCCGCAGTTGCCCGCCGGAGGCGCGCGCGTGGTACGAAAGCTTCGGGATTGCCGATACCACGCGCCCGGTGATCACGCCGGAGAATCCGGATATCGAAGCGTCGTCGCGGATCTGTCTTCCGGCTCGCTACGCAGGCGCGGCATACGGATATCTGTTCGTCCTGGCGGATGAGAACAGCGCCGTGTCCGACGGCGATCTCACCGCCGCAATGTCCCTGGCCGGCCAGGCCGGCGCGCAACTCGCACACACCGCCCGGGGTCGTGACGATATGGCGGTCGCCGTCGCAGACCTCCTCGAAGGCGACCGAAAGGCGTTCGCCCGTGCGATTACTCGCATCGAAGACTCGGGGCTCTTCCCGGACGGCGGCGCGTTGACCGTGCTGGCCGTCGACGGTCTCCTGCCCGCCCCTGGCGCACGCGCTCTGCTGGCACCGATCGGATCGTTGACCGCGGTGATGATCCCTGCCGGCGACGGCGCCGTCGACCCCGTTCGGTCCGTTGCCGAAAGCGGTGCGGGTGCCGGAGCTCTGGTCGGGGTGGGGGGTTCGTACCAGGGGTTGCGGTCTGCCCGCCGAAGCTGGCAGCAAGCCAAACTCGGTGTCCGGGTCGCCCGGCACGACGAATCGATGGGACCGATCGCGTACTGGGAAGAACTCGGCATCTACCGGCTGTCCTCGTGCGGGCCCACCAGCGTCGTCGCCGATGCAGTCCTCACCCCGTCCGTCCGGGCCCTGCTCGACCACCGCAACGTCGACCTGCTCGTCACCGCACAGACTTACCTGGACCAGGCCGGTGACACCGGCGCAACGGCCGGTGTCCTCGGCATTCACCGTCAGACGCTGTACTACCGCCTCGCGAAGATCGAGGAAATCACCGGCCTCGATCTCTCGGTGGGTGCGCAGCGCCTCGAGTTGCATGTCGGCCTCACCCTCGGGCGCTTCATCTTCGAGCACCTCGGAACCGACGAGGGCCGCAACGGCGAGCAGACCTGACCGCTGCGTCCGATCGGGCCATCAGATCTTCTCGGCAGCCGTCGACGCCGGGTCGACCGCGGCGCGAACGATGTCGGTGATGGCCCGCACCGTAGGCCTGGTCTCCGAGCCGGCGAGGCGTATGAGGACGATTCGCCGACCGATCTCCTGCTCGAGGTCGACGCGGATGATCGGCACCGAACTGTTGAGCCTGATCATCATGTCGGTGACCGGCGCTGCCCCCAGCCCCTTTCCGGCCAGCGCCAGAGACACCGCGGTATCGACGATTTCGTGCCGCACGATCGGCTCGAAACCCTCCTGACGGCAGGCGATGCGGACAGCGCGACCGAACTGGGTCTCCGCGGGAGGCAGAATCCAGTTCCACTCCGCGGCCTCGCGCAGATCGATGGTCCCCTCGGTGCGGATGCCGTAGGCGCCGGAGGAGACGGCGAGCCCGAATCGCTCGCTGCGCAGGGTGATCATCTCGATATCCGGTGTGCGGGGCATCGGTGAATTGGGGTAGTCCAGCCCGAATGCGACGTCGACCTGACCGCGTTGGACGGCGGTGGCGGCGTCGTCGACGTCGAGTTCGCGGCTGCTCAGGGCGAGATGCGGGTACTTGCGCTGCGCTGCGGCCACCACCGGTGGCAACAACGCTGCAGCGGTACTACCGAAGGTGCCGAGAAGAAGAGGCGCAGCGACGTCGTCGTGCACCGCGCGCAGCGCGTCGAGGGCCCTCTGTTCCGCGCTCAAGATTTTCACCGCATGCTCGGCCAGAACGGTGCCGGAATCGGTGAGCACGACATTGCGACCCACCTTGGTGACGAGCCGGGAGCCGACGGCTTTCTCCAAGGCTGCGATCTGCTGCGATACTGCGCCCGCGGTGTACCCGAGTTCCTCGGCGACCGCGACCATCGTTCCACGCCGGGCCAGCTCTCGGAGTGCGACGAGGTGCGCCAAGCTCATATT
>Ga0247818_10001586_pt1 | contig 14541 bp, 13 predicted proteins | sample 13C_Glucose_Day1_FD_192424 | JGI IMG/M metagenome (GOLD analysis project Ga0247818, IMG submission 192424) | Soil microbial communities from agricultural site in Penn Yan, New York, United States - 13C_Glucose_Day1 | ecosystem: Environmental > Terrestrial > Soil > Agricultural land | place...
AAGTAGCGCCGGCCGACGCCGCCCGCCGCTACTTCGGCGACGACGCGCGCAAGGTCACCCCAGGGCGCCTGGCCCGCACGCTCGGCCTCGCCAACCTGCTCGCGGGCGGCATCTCCGGCATGCCGGTCTGCCACGGGGCCGGAGGGATGAGCGCCCACGTCTCGTTCGGGGCCCGCACGTGGCGGGCACCGGCGATCATGGGCGGCGCCCTGCTGGTGGTCGCGCTCGGACTCGGCGCGGGCGCCGCCGCCGTCCTGACCGCCTTCCCGCTCGGCGTGCTGGCCGCCCTGCTGGTCGTGGCAGCCGTCGCTCACATCGCCCTGCTGCGCGACCTGCGGGGCCAGTTCGCGTGGGCACTCGCCCTCGGGACCGGCCTCATCGGCTTCACCACCAACCTGGCGTGGGCGGTGGGCACCGCCCTGTTCCTCTACTGGGCCGACTCGTGGTTCCGGCGGCGGTTCGGCCGGGGCGTCTAGAACGGCTGGCCCTGCCCCCAGCGGCGTCAGGCCCAGTCCAGGCCCTCGGTGGACGCGACCGGCTCGATGTCCGGCAACCGGCTCATGCGAAGCCCGTTGAGCAGGCCCAGGCTCGCGGCCAGCACCGGCACCAGCAGGGCGACCTGGAGCGACCGGTCGCGCGCGGCGTCGTTGATCCTGAGGACCTCATCCTGGATCGCCTGCGGCTGGCCCTCGAGCAGCGCGGTCAGCTGGGTGTCGCTCATCACCTGCGCGTCGTCTTCCAGCACCTGGGCGATCTGCGCCTTCTCCTCCGGGGGAAGCACCGTGCTCGCGTCGGACATGTCGGTGAAGCTGGCGGACAGGACGGCGAGCATGAGGCCGCCGGCCACCGCGAGGCCGAAGGACAGCCCGAAGGAACCCGCCGCCGAGTTGATCCCAGCCGCCTCGCTCACCCGGTCCTCCTCGATGGGGGCGAGCGTGTAGTTGTTCAGCTGGGACACGAGCAGCCCGAGACCAGATCCGGCGATGAGCAGCGGCACCACCAGGCTCCAGCCGAAGTCAGCGCGGGGAACGAGCGGCAGGAGCAGCACCATCCCGACCGCTGCGAGCGTGAAGCCTGCCGTCACCAGGTGGCTCGGGCGCCTGCTGCCTGCCTTGCGCCCGGCGAGAACCGCCACGGCGAACATGCTGAGTGACAGCGGGGCGAGGCAGAGCCCCGCCTGCATGGCGTTGTACTCGAGCTTCAGCTGCAGGAAGATCGGGAGCGCGATCATGGCCCCGCCAAGGGCGATCTGCTGCAGCATCTGCTGGCTGATCCCGATCCTGAAGTGCGGGAACCGGAACAGGTCCGGGTCGATCAGGACCAGCTTTCCCTGACGCTTGCGGTGCACCAGCCAGTACGCCAGCGAGCCGAGTCCTACGGCTCCGAGCGCGAGAAGGGCACCAACGGCTTCCCCGCCCTCCTGCCACACGAGGATGCCGAGCACGACACCGCCCATGCCGACCACGGACAGGACCGCGCCCACGACGTCGATGCGTCGGGTCCCGGTGTAGGGCACCTCGCGCACCAGCTTGATGTTCGCCAGTACCAACGCGATCACCAGCACCTCGAGGAGGAACCCGACCCGCCATGACAGGAAAGTGGTGAGGAACCCGCCGAGAAGTGGGCCGACGGCTGCGGCAATGGCGGCGGCGGCCCCGACCAGGGCGTAGGTCCTCTTCTGTGCCGCACCCTCGAAGTTGCCGTGGATCAAGGACTGCATGGCCGGAAGCAGCAGGGAGGCGCCGAGGCCTCCGATGAGGGCCCAGAAGACGATGATCGCGGTGAGGCCCTGGGCGAGGGTCATCGCGGTCGCTCCGATGGCATAGGCCAGGAGTCCCAGCACGTAGGCGCGCTTTCGGCCGATGAGGTCGCCGATCTTGCTGCTGATGAGGATGAAGGCCGCGGAGACCAGGGCCTCGAGCGCTATGGCCGACTGCACCCCGCTCACGGTCGTCCCGAGGTCCTCCACGACCGCCGAGATCGACACGTTCATCAGCGACGTGTCGACAACGAGCACGAACATCGCCATGGACAGCAGGATCGAGAGGCGGATGCTGCCGGCCTTATCAGGGTTGGCACCGCCGGCGTTGTCACTCATGGGCCCTCCCGGCACAACAGTCCCGACTGTTCTCCGACGGTGCCACCGCTCCCGGCTCCTGGTCGTCACCCCCTGTGGACGATCACGACCGCGCCTGCGTCAGGACGTAGGACGTCCAACTACTACCCTTGGCGGCATGCCTGCGACCCGCCTCATGCCGACCGAGGAAGGTCAGGACCTCATCGACCTGACCCGCGAGATCTGCGACAAGGAGCTCCGGCCCCGGGTCGACGACGCAGAGCGTGCCGCCGCCACCGAGCCTCGCCTCCCGGTCGAGGCCTTTCGCACCCTCGGCCGCGCCGGCCTCCTCTCGCTGCCCTATCCCGAGGCGTTCGGCGGCGGAGCCCAGCCCTACGAGGTCTACCTGCAGGTGGTCGAGGAGATCGCCTCGGCCTGGATGAGCGTGGCCGTCGGCGTCTCGGTGCACGGGCTCACCTGCTACCCCGTCGCGCAGTTCGGGACGCCGGAGCAGCAGGCGGCCCTCCTGCCCGACATGCTCTCGGGCGAGCAGCTCGGGGCCTACTGCCTCTCGGAGCGCTCGGCCGGGTCCGACGTCGCCGCGATGACCGCGCGGGCGACGCCCGACGACGAGGCCAGCCCCACGGCATACACGCTCAAGGGCACCAAGTCGTGGATCTCGCACGCCGGCCACGCTGACTTCTACACCTCCTTCGTGCGCACGTCCGACGACGGCGGCCGAGGTCTGTCCTGCTTCGTGGTGCCGGGTGACGCGCAGGGCATCGCGTTCGGCACGCCGGAGCGCAAGATGGGCCTGCACTGCGACACCGTCAGCGAGGTGCACTTCGACGGTGTCACGGTGGGCGCCGACCGGCTCGTCGGGCAGCGCGGCCAGGGCATGGCCATCGCCCTCTCGGCCCTCGACTCCGGTCGGCTCGGGATCGCCGCAGCCGCAACAGGACTCGCGCAGTCCGCACTCGACGTGGCCGCCGACTACGCCAAGGAGCGCGAGCAGTTCGGCAAGCCGATCGCGCAGTTCCAGGGTCTTGCCTTCCTGCTCGCCGACATGGAGGCCGCGGTCACCTCGGCGCGTGCCACCTACCTGCACGCCGCGCGTCTGCGCGACGCCGGCCGTCCGTTCTCCAAGGAGGCAGCCGTCGCCAAGCTGGTCTGCACCGACGCCGCCATGAGGGTGACGACCGACGCCGTGCAGGTCCTGGGCGGAGCCGGCTACACCCAGGACTTCCCCCTCGAGCGCTACATGCGCGAGGCCAAGGTGACCCAGATCTTCGAAGGCACCAACCAGATCCAGCGGCTCGTCATCAGCCGCCAGCTGCTCCGCGGCTGATCACGCACTGAGCACCTAACCGAAGGGAATCCCCTTGCAGATCAACGAGAACACCGTCGCACTCGTCACCGGTGGCGCCTCCGGCCTCGGCGGCGCCACGACCCGCCGGCTGCACGAGGCGGGGGCGGCCGTCGTCATCCTCGACCTGCCCTCCTCCCCCGGTGCGGAGCTGGCCGCAGAGTTGGGTGACCGGGTGCGCTTCGCGCCCGCTGACGTGCGTGACGAGGCCCAGGTGCAGGCCGCGATCGATGCCGCCAAGGAGCTCGGCACCCTGCGCATCGCCGTCAACTGCGCCGGCGTCGGCACTCCCGGGCGCGTGGTGGGCAAGCGGGGACCGCTGCCGCTCGAGGACTTCCAGAACGTCATCAACATCAACCTCGTCGGCACGTTCAACGTCACTCGCCTCGCCGCCGCCGCCATGCTCGACAACGAGCCGGTCGACGGTGACCGGGGCGTGATCGTGATGACCGCCTCGATCGCCGCCTACGACGGCCAGATCGGACAGGCCGCGTATGCCGCGAGCAAGGGTGGCGTGGTCGGCCTCACCCTGAGCGCGGCGCGGGACTTGGCGGACAAGGCGATTCGCGTCGTCACCGTCGCACCGGGCACCTTCGAGACCCCCATGCTCTCCGGCCTGCCGGGCGAGGTGAAGACCGTCCTCGAGCAGCAGGTGCCGCACCCGTCGCGCCTGGGCAAGCCTGCCGAGTACGCCAGCCTCGTCGCGCACATCGTCGACAACCCGATGCTCAACGGCGAGGTCATCCGCCTCGACGGCGCGCTGCGGATGCCGCCGCGCTGACGCACCTTCGTCGAGCGCGTCCTGTCCCGCCTCAGCGGGGCAGGGCGCGTTCTTCTGCCACCGCGTTCCCGCCGTCGACCACCACGACCTGGCCGTTGACGTAGGAGGCCCCGGGACTGGCCAGCCAGGCGACGACCGACGCGACCTCGTCCGCCGTCCCGGAGCGACCAGCAGGCGTCACCAGGCCTTCGGCCACCTCATGATCCGTCTGCGACCCTGTCGATATCCAGCCCGGCGCAACAGCATTCGCGGTCACACCGTGCCGCGCCTCGTCGACGGCGAGCGCCCGGGTCAGCCCGACCAGCCCGGCCTTGGCCGCGGCGTAGGCCACCTCGCCGCGCATCGCCATGACCGCGCCGCTCACGCTGGCCACGGTCACGACCCGGCCCTGGCCGCTCTCGCGCAGGTGTGGCAGGGCGGCGCGGGTGACGAGGTAGGCGGTGTCGAGGTTGCGCCGCAGCGACTCCGACCACCGCTGTGGTGTCGTCGCCAGCAGGTCGCCCTCGAGGTAGTCGGGGTTGGTGGTGGACACCATGCCCGCGTTGTTGACCACGATGTCGAGCCGCCCGTGCGAGCGGTGGGCCTGCGCCACCAGTGCCTCTGCCGCCGCGTGGTCGGTGAGGTCACCCACGAAACCCTGTGCCGCGCAGCCCGCGTCGACCAGCTCCGCCGCCCGCTCGTGCGCCCGATCCGTGGTGGCGCCGACCACCACAGCGGCTCCGAGCATCCCGAGGTGCCGCGCGGCGGCATACCCGATGCCGTTGGGGCTGCCGGCCCCGGTGACGATCGCGACGCGACCGGTGAGGTCGAGGAAGGCGGGCACCTGCATGGGCGCAGTCTGGCAGCACCTCCCCATCACGGGTAGGAGAGCCGGTGAGGTGGGTCAGCTGGTGGGCACCGAGCCCGACGCCAACCGTTCTCAGACGCAGTTCGCGAAGGCGTCCTCGAGGATGTCGAGCCCCTCGGAGAGCAGGTCGTCGCCAGCGGCCAGCGGCGGCAGGAAGCGGAAGACGTTGCCGAAGGTGCCGCAGGTGAGGGTTACCAGCCCCTGGCTGTGGCAGTACTTGTTGATCCGCCCTGTCAGCGCGGCGTCGGGCGTCTTCTTCTCCGGGTCGCTGACGAGCTCGACCGCGAGCATCGCCCCCCGGCCGCGGATGTCGCCGATGACGCCGTACTTCTCGGCCAGGGCCTCCAGCCGCGGGACGAACAACGCCTCGACCGCCTTGGCCCGTCCGCAGAGATCGTCGGCCTTCATCGTCTCGATGGCGGCCAGCGCCGACGCACATGCCACCGGGTTGCCGCCATAGGTGCCGCCGAGCCCACCGGAGTGGATCGCGTCCATGACGTCCGCGCGTCCGGTCAGGGCCGCGAGCGGCATACCGCCGGCGATGCCCTTGGCGGTGGTGATGAGGTCGGGCACGACGTCCTCGTGCTCGGAGGCGAACCAGTCGCCGGTGCGGCAGAAGCCGGTCTGGACCTCGTCGGCGATGAAGAGGATGCCGTGCTCGCGGCACCAGTCGGCCAGCTTCTTGACGAAGCCCGGGGCAGGAACGATGAAGCCACCCTCGCCCTGGATCGGCTCGAGGATCACGGCGGCGGTGTTCTCCTCGCCGACCTGGGCGTGGACGTCGGAGACGAAGGTCTCGAACGCCTCGTCGGCGCAGCGCTCGGGGCCGGTGGGCCAGCGGTAGGGGTAGGCCATCTGGACGCGGTGGATCTCGCTGGCGAACGGGCCGAACCGGTGCTTGTAGGGCATGTTCTTCGCGGTCAGCGCCATCGTGAGGTTGGTGCGGCCGTGGTAGGCGTGGTCGAACGCGACGACCGCCTGGCGCCCCGTGACGTGGCGGGCGACCTTGACGGCGTTCTCCACCGCCTCGGAGCCGGAGTTGAACAGCGCCGAGCGCTTCTCGTGGTCGCCGGGGGTGAGCTCGGCGAGCGCCTCGGCCACGAGGATGTACTCCTCGTAGGGCGTGACCATGAAGCAGGTGTGGGTGAAGTCCTCGATCTGCCGCTGCACGGCCTCGATGACCCGCGGGTTGCCGTTGCCGACCGTGGTCACCGCGATGCCCGAGCCGAAGTCGATCAGCTGGTTGCCGTCCGCGTCGACGAGTATGCCTCCGGCGGCCTTCTCGACGTAGATCGGGAGCCCGGTGCCCACGCCCGCGGAGACCGCCGCCAGCTTGCGCTCGTGCAGGGCCTGCGAGGCCGGACCGGGGATGGGGGTTTTCAGGACGCGCTTCTGCTCGATCATGCTGTCTTGCCTCCGGGGACGCTGGCACCGAGTGCCGGCGGGGTCCGGCAGTGCCTGATGGATCGACTCTAGCGCCGCCCTCCGGGACACCGTCGGGACATCCCGGCGATGTGCCCGGGACGCCGGGAACACGACGGTGGACGGCATGACAGCTCTCAGCTCACCCCAGTCCACGTCCGCTCCGACCGACCCCGCGGCGGTCCCTGAGAACACCGTCGACGACGAGCACCGGGTCCCCGGCGGCTGGCGGCGCGCCGCCGTCGCCGTCACCGGTGCCATCGCCTGCCTCCTGCCCGCGGTGTTCACGGTCAACATCGCCCGGATGCTCATCACCGGCGTCGAGTCGGAGCACCGCTTCCACCAGGCCACCGGCCAAGGCCTGCTCCTCACCGCGCTGTGGCTCGGCGCCCTGGTGCCGCTCGTCCGCGCCGGATGGGCCGGCCGCCGTCCTCCCCTGGCTGCGGGCCTGCTGCACCTGGCCTTCGTCCTCATCGGGGCGGGGTGCGCGGCGGTCGCCCCCGGCGGCGGGGCACCGATCCTCATGGCGGTCATCGCCGTGCCCGGCGCCCTGTTGTGGGCTGCGCTCCCGCAACGGCCACGGCTGCGCACCCCGGTGCAGATCGACCCGGTGCTCGCCCCGGTCGCCCTGCTCGCCGCTGCGGTCTTCACGCCCTACGCCATCGACCAGATCGGCCTCCAGGACGCCGCCACGGGCTACCACGCCCAGAACCCGCACTTCTTCGACATGGCTTGGATGACGCTCACCCTGACCGCCGCCGCACTCCTCGCCTCGGCGCTGCCGGCCGCCCGCCGCATGGTTCTCTGGCTGGCGCTCGGGGCGCTCGTGACAGGGGCAGCCGGCGTGGCGTTCGGCGAGAGCACGACGTGGTCGCTGCTCGTCCTCTGCCTCGGACTTGCTGCCGGCGCGTCAGCAGCAGTCCGTCACCGCGTCGGCTGGACCCGCTGAAACGCCCGACTGCCGATTCCGTGCGACCTACACTGCCCGCCATGGACACGGCCGTCGTGCGCACCGCAAGCCCGGTGCGCGCCACGGCGGTGTCCGCAGCCCTGCTCCGCAGCCCGGTCAGCGCGGGACTGGCGGTTCTGGCGTCGATGGCGGCCCTGGGCGCCGCGGCCGTCCTCACGGCCGGGGACGGCTGGAGCCTGGAGCCGGTGCGGCAGCTGGTGGTGGACCTCGCAGTGGGCCTGACCTACCCGGTCATCGGCGCGGTGGTCCTCTCGGCCCGCAGTCTGGACCGCGGCACCCGGGGGCTCGCCTGGGTGCTGCTGGGCTCTGGCCTGGCGGCGGCGCTGACGGCGCTGACCGCGGCAGCCGCGCTGGTCGCCGCGGAGGCAACGCCCGGCGTCCGTGTCCTCGCCCAGCTGCAGAGCTGGCTGTGGGTCCCGGGCTTCCTGACGCTGCTCACGCTCGTGCCGCTGCTCTACCCCGACGGCCTGCTCCGGGGTCGGCTGTGGCGGGCGACCACCGCGGCATCAGTGGTCGGCATGACGCTCCTGGCCGCGGGGGTGGCCCTCTACCCCGAGGCACTCGCCGGCCGGGTGACCGTCACCAAGCCCGTGACATGGCTGGCCGGCGCGCAGGTCCTCGCCGTTGCCGCCTCGCTCCTGCTGGTGCCCGCATGCCTCCTGTCCGTGGGCAGCCTGTTCGTGAGGCTCCGCTCCTCCGAGGGGCTGCGGCGGCGCCAGGTCGTCGTGCTGCTCGTCGCAGCCGCGGTCCTCCTCGTCGTGACGGCCCTGCAGGGCGTCATCCCGGCTCCCATCGACACCGTCGCCCAGGCCGTCGCGGTCGCCCTCCTGCCGGTGGCCATCGGAGTCGCCGTCACCCGTCACCGGCTCTACGACCTCGACGTGGCCGTCTGTCGTGCGCTGGTCGCGGCAAGCCTGGCGGTCTGCCTCAGCGGTCTCTACCTCACCGTGTTCGCGATCGCCCGCGCCGTCGCACCCGATCGCTCGGCCCTCAGCACCGCCCTGGCCGCTGGGGTCACCGGCGTGCTGGTGCAGCCGCTGGCGCGCCGGCTGTCCGCAGGCGTCGACCGCCTGTTCTACGGCGACCGCGCCGATCCGTATGCCGTGTCGGCCCGGCTCGCCTCTCGGCTCGCCGAACGAGGGCTCGACGTCGCCGAGGTCCCGCAGGCGGTCTGCGACACCGTGGTCGGCGCCCTCAGGCTGGGGTCGGCCGAGATCCGCCTCGACGTCGACGGGACCGAACAGAAGGTGGCGTCCGCACAGGCGCCGTCGACGGGACGCGCGGGACCTTCCGAGCCCTTTCCCCTTCGTCACCGCGGCGAGGTCATCGGCCGACTGGCCGTCAGGGCCCGACCCGGCGAGCCGGCGCTCGACCCGCGCGACGCCGAGATCCTCGCCACCGTCGCCGACCAGGCCGCCCCTGCGCTGGCGGCGCTGCGCCTGCACCAGCAGCTGCAGCACAGCCGCGAGTCCCTGGTGCTCGCTCGCGAGGAGGAACGGCTGCGGCTGCGGCGCGACCTGCACGACGGCATCGGCGCGACCCTCGCGGGTCTGCGACTGCAGGTCGAGTCGGCGCAGGCGCTGACGGGCGATCCCCGGGTCGCGACGCTGCTCGGCGCCGCCGGCGGCGGTGTCTCCCACGCGGTCGACGAGGTCCGCAGCATCACCGACAGCCTCCGGCCGCCGGCGATCGATGACATCGGACTGGGGCCGGCGATGGCGCTGCTCGCCGAGAGGGTCCGCACCCCGGATCTGGCCGTGACGACCCGGATCGACGAGGTGACAGGCCTCGGACCTGCGGTGGAGGTCGCGGTCTACCGGATCGCGTCGGAGGCCCTGGCCAACACCGCCAGGCACTCGGGCTGCACGCGGGTCACCATGCGTCTCCGGATCGAGGGACGCACCCCCGAGCACGGCGGCAGCCACGTGGTCCTGGAGGTCAGCGACAACGGCCGGGGAGTGCAGACCGACACTCCGGCCGAACGCTCTCGCTCGCACCTGGGCCTGGACTCCATGCGCCAGCGCGCCGAGGAGATCGGGGGTTCGCTGGAGGTGCGCACCGGCAGCGGCAAAGACGCCCCCGGCGGGCGAGGGACCCTGGTGCGGGCAGTGATCCCGCTGGCGCCCGCCCGGAGCACCCTCGGGGAGACGCAGTGACCCGCATCCTCCTGGTCGACGACCACCCGCTCTTCCTCGACGGGGTCCGCGCTGCCCTGATGGGCGACCCGGACCTCGACGTGGTCGGCACCGCCGAGGACCTCGTGACCGCCCTGGAACGGGCTGCCGTGCTGCGCCCCGACGTGGTGCTGATGGACCTCAACCTGCCCGACGGCTCCGGCATCGACGCCACCCGCGAGCTCCTCGCCCTCCATCCGTCCATCCGGGTTCTCGTGATGACCATGTCCGCCGACGATGACGCCGTCGTCGCCGCGATGCGCGCCGGGGCGCGCGGCTACGTCGTCAAGGGCGTCGGCCGGCTCGACCTGCTCCACGCCGTGCGGACGGTCGCCGCCGGCGGCGCGGTCTTCAGCCCCACGGTGGCCGACCGGCTGGGCGGGTTCTTCTCCGGGATGTCGGCCCAGTCCGGACGCGAGGCCTTCCCCCAGCTGACCGAGCGGGAGCGCGAGGTGCTCGAGCTCCTTGCCCAGGGCTACGACAACCGGGGCATCGCCCGCGAGCTCTTCCTGTCGGACAAGACCGTCCGCAACCACGTGTCCAACGTGCTGGCCCGCTTGGAGGCCCCCGACCGGGCGGCGGCGATCCTGCGCGCCCGGCGGGCGGGCATGGGGCAGGCGTAGCGCGGGCAATCGCGATCGGGTGCCGGCACGGCATACCCGGTCTAGGTTTGGGCCATGGCGCCACCCAAGGCCACGTCACCCGCCATCGAGATCGAGGTGGGCGACCGCGACGTGCGCATCTCGAACCCGGACCGCGTCTACTTCCCCGCCCGCGGCGAGACCAAGCTCGACCTCGTCAACTACTACCTGTCGGTGGGTGACGGGATCGTCAACGCCCTGCGCGAGCGGCCCTGCATGATGCACCGCTTCCCCGAAGGCGTGGCCGGGGAGAAGGTGCACCAGAAGCGCGTGCCGCAGGGTGCACCGCCCTGGCTGGAGACGGTGCGGGTGAAGTTCCCGCGCTACAACCGGACCGCCGACGAGCTCTGCGTGACTGAGCTCGCGCACGTGATCTGGGCGGTGCAGATGTCGACGGTGGAGTTCCACCCCTGGAACTCGCGGCGGGCCGACACCGAGAAGCCAGACGAGTGGCGCATCGACCTCGACCCCATGCCGGACTGCCCGTTCGACAGGGTGCGGAAGGTCGCACACGTCGCGCACGAGGTGCTCGACGGGCTCGGTGCCGTCGGCTGGCCCAAGACCTCCGGCGGCAACGGCCTGCACGTCTATGTGCGGATCAGCCCGGATTGGGGTTTCAAGGACGTGCGGCGCGCCGCGCTGGCCTTTGCCCGTGAGGTCGAGCGGCGTGCGCCCGATGACGTGACAACCACGTGGTGGCGCAAGGACCGTGACCCGTCAGCGCTCTTCGTCGACTACAACCAGAACGCGCGCGACCACACGATCGCCAGCGCGTACTCGGTGCGTGGCAACCCTGAGGGCACGGTCTCGACACCGATCCGCTGGGACGAGGTCGACGACGTCGAACCCCGCGACCTCACCATCGCGACGGTGCCCGAGCGGTATGCCGCCCTGGGTGACCTTCACGCGGGGATCGACGAGGCGGTCTTCTCGATCGACACCCTGCTGGAGTGGGCCGAGCGCGACGAGCGCGAGGGCGAACAGGATCCGGGAGGACTGGGCGACGGCTGAGCTCCCTCAACGGGATGACCGAGTTCCGTTGACAGCTCAGCCTTGTGCAGCGGGTCGTGGTGCGGAGAACGCCTCACGGGATGGCCGCGGGTCGAGAGCCAGAAACCTCCCCAGCAGGGGACGCCTGACCGCTACTCCCACCAGAACACCTCGCCGAGGACCACGAAGGCGAACAGGGCTGGAAAGAGCGAGAGTGGGAGCCACAGCAGCGCCCATCTCTCGCGCTTGGCCCTTGCCAGGACCGCCAGGACGAAGGCCGCGAGTGATGCCAGCAGCCCTCCGAGAAACGAGACGGCGCCGAGGAGACCCACCCAGTTGTCCTCGGTGGCGGCGGCACCTCCGGTCGCGTAGGCCACGGCGAGGATGGCGGAGGACACCACGATGACGGCTGCGACGACTGTCGCGACTCCGACCGCCCACCGAGCCACACTGCTGTGCGCCTCAGCGGGTCCCGTGGAGAGCGGAGCGTCGCCTCGAACGGGCTTGACGGCCATGGCGCTCACCTCTCTCGCAGACCTCTCGATCGTCTCCCCTCAGGGCGGGTGCGCAGGAGAGCACAACGTCCCGAACACGGCGACGGCATGGCTGTGACCTGGGGCGGGCCGGGTGCGGGGCGCGAACGCTAGCCCTCCACCGGCAGGGCATCGGCGCGAGCCAGCAACACGTCGCGCTCTCGCTCGTTGCGCGTCATCCCCGCGGCCCGCTCGAACTCCACGCGCGCCTCCCCCAGCCGCCCCAGCCGCTCGAGGAGATCGCCCCTGACGCTCGGCAGGAGGTGGTAGCCATGTAGAGACGGCTCCCCGGCCAACCCGTCGAGCACGCGGAGCCCCTCTTCAGGACCTGACGCCATCGACACCGCAACAGCCCGGTTCAGCTCCACCACAGGCGAACCCGTCATCTCCACCAGATCTGCGTAGAGGGAGACGATCCTCTCCCAGTCCGTCGCCTCGGGAGTCCTGGCCCGCGCGTGGCATGCAGCGATGGCGGCCTGAAGCCCATACGGCCCAAGGCGATCCGTCATTGACTCTGCCCGCCGCAGCACCGCCAGCCCACGGCCGATCTGTGCCCAGTCCCAACGGCCACGGTTCTGGTCCAGCAGCAGCACCGGCACGCCGCCGGGCCCGATGCGGGCCCGTGCGCGGGACGCCTGGATCTCCATGAGCGCCAACAGTCCGTGCACCTCGGACTCACGCGGCAGGAGTCCGGCCAGCACCCGGCCGAGCCGCAGAGCGTCATGGCACAGCTCCGGCCGCAGCCAGTCCTCCCCCGCCGTGGCGGAGTACCCCTCGTTGAAGACGAGGTAGACGACCTCGAGCACCGACCCGAGACGCTCCGCGAACTCGGCAGGGACCGGCGCCTCGAACCCGACCCCAGCCGATGCCAGCTTCTTCTTCGCCCGCACGATGCGTTGCGCCACGGTCGACTCCGGCACGAGGAAGGCCCGCGCGATCTCCTCCGTCGTCAGCCCCCCGAGCACCCGCAGCGTCAGCGCCACCCGCGCCTCGGCGGAGAGCACGGGGTGGCACGAGGTGAACACCAGCCGCAGCAGATCGTCCTCGATGTCCTCCTCCACGGACTCGAAGTCCGAGACCCCAGACGCGGGCCGCGTCTCGAGGTCGTGCCCGACCTCCTCCTCCTTGCGGGAGAGCGTCTCCTGCCGCCGGAAGAAGTCGGTGGCCCGCCGGCGCCCCACCGAGACCAGCCAGGCGCCAGGGTTGTCCGGAACTCCCTGCGCGGGCCACTGCTCCAGCGCCGCCACGAGCGCGTCCTGGGCGAAGTCCTCGGCCAGCCCCAGGTCGCGGGTCACCCTCGCCAGGCTGGCGATGACCCGCGGCGACTCGATGCGCCAGACCGCGTCGATGCTGCGGCGCGTCTCGGTGACCTCCATGCCGCCCAACCAACCAGCGGGGCGACCCGGACCGCAACACCACCCCCGCATCGCGTATGCCGGTGCCGCACCCCCTCAGGTGCGGCACCGGCATACCCGCAGTGCGTCAGGTCAGCGGCGCTGGGCCTCCGCCTTGGCGCGCAGCTCGGCCTCGAACTCCTTGATGTGGTCGGGCAGCGCGTCGCCGAAGTCCTCGGCCTCGTAGACCCGCCGGACCTCGAGCTCCTCCCCATCGCGCATCGGAGCCCGGCGCACCCACTCGATGGCCTCCTCCTTCGACTTCACGTCGAGGATCCAGAACCCGGCGATGAGCTCCTTGGTCTCGGCGAACGGGCCGTCGGTGACCGTGCGCTGCTTGCCGTCGAACCGCACCCGGACGCCCTGCGAGCTCGGGTGCAGCCCCTCACCCGCGACGAGCACCCCCGCCTTGACGAGCTCCTCGTTGTAGCGGTTCATCTCCTCGAAAACCTCCGGCGTCGCCGGCATCTCGCCGGTCTCGGACTCGGCAGTGGCCTTGACCAGAACCATGTAGCGCATGATCGTGTCCTCTCGGTTTGAGCCGCCCCTCGTGGGCCAGCCTCCACCCACACGTCGAACGGCGCGACCCCGGATCGACACCCTCTCAGGAGATTTTTCGCGGAGCCCGCGCAGACTGGGTCCATGGACGTGGACCCCGTGGACGAGAGGGTCGACCGGGCCGTGCTGCACGCCGAGATGGACCAGTCTCGCGGCGACCTCGCCCGGCTGGTCGCCGCAGCCTCCGACCCCGACCTGCGGCGGCGGTCGGCCGGCACGCGGTGGACCAACGAGCAGCTGCTCTTCCACATGGTCTTCGGCTACATGGTGGTACGCGCCCTGCTGCCCCTGGTTCGGGCGATGAGCCGTCTCCCCCGACCGGTGGGGGCGGGCTTCGCGGCCGTCCTCGACGTCGCCGCGCCGCCCTTCCACGTCGTCAACTACCTGGGCACCTGCGCAGCCGCGCTGGTCTTCAACCGCCGGCGGATGCTGCGCCAGCTCGACCGCACGCTCGCCTCCCTGCACCACTCGCTCGATGCCCTGCCCGACGCGGCGCTGCAGCGGGGCATGCCGTTCCCGGAGCGGTGGGACCCCTTTTTCACGCGGTGGATGACGGTCGCCGAGGTCTACCACTACGCGACCCAGCACTACCGGTTCCACCGTGCGCAGCTGTCGTTCCCGGCGCCAGCCCCCTGACGACAGCCCGCGCCGTCAGGGCATGGGCCAGCCGGGGCGCGCCCCCACGCGCCCCGGTCGCCCGGCTTGGTCAGCCCCGCCCGCCCCGAGCCACGGGGATCTGGTGGTTGGCCACGAACACGCCGTCCGGGTCGACCATGGCGCGCACGTTCCCCAGCCTCACGAACGAGTCC
>Ga0247818_10001587_pt1 | contig 14537 bp, 10 predicted proteins | sample 13C_Glucose_Day1_FD_192424 | JGI IMG/M metagenome (GOLD analysis project Ga0247818, IMG submission 192424) | Soil microbial communities from agricultural site in Penn Yan, New York, United States - 13C_Glucose_Day1 | ecosystem: Environmental > Terrestrial > Soil > Agricultural land | place...
GTGTTGTCGAGGTTTTGCGCGGTGATACTCAGATCACCGCTGGCATTGCGGCTGCCATCGGCGTTGACGCCCGCTTCGATGGCGCCGGCGTTGGTCAGTTGGCCGCCGGCGCTGAGGCTGATGCTGTCGCGGGCCGCAAGGGTCTGGCGGTTGGTCAGGTTGCCTTGGGTTTGCACATTGAGCGCAGTGCCGGCGTAAACCGGGCCGCGTGCATCAAGGCTCGCGGCTTTGACGTTGACCGCGCCGGTGGCCGAGGTGTCGGCCAGACTCAGTTGGCCATTGGCATCGAGTTGAATGTCGCCACCGCTGGCAATCAGTTTGCCGTCGAGTTTCACCCCGACCCCGGCCTCGGTGCCGACCAGTTTGATCGCCCCGGCGTACATGCCGCCCAGCGCCGAGGAGTCGATGGCCAGTTGCGGTTTGGCGCTACCGTCATCGGCGCGGGCCGTGGCATTCAGGGTTTGTGCATTGACGTCGTTGCGGCCGGCCACAATCGTCAGGTTCTGTGCCTGAAGCTCGGCGTTGATCTTTGCGCTGCGGGTGATGATTTCGAAGCGGTCAACGTTGGTGGCGTTAAGCCCCGCACCTTCGATGGCCACCGAACCCTGATCCACCTGAAAGCGATCCAGTCGACCGTTGTCGAGCACCGGCTTACCGGTGGTCAGCGTCACCCGTGGCGAGTTGATGAAACCGCAACCGTTGCAAGTAATGCCATAAGGGTTGGCGACGATCACCCGCGCCGACTGCCCCGCCACTTCGGTGTAACCACGCAACTGGCTCGGATTGCCGCTGATGACTTCGTTGAGAATCGCCTGCGCCGAACCGCTGTTTTTCAGGTTCGGGTTGTCGATGATATGCCCGCCCAGCTGGGTGAGATTATTCTGCGTCGAGCCGTTGTTGAGGATCAGACCCTGCGCACCGACGTTGTAATCGTGGAACTGGTTGTGCGACAGGCCGCTGGCATTGGGCGTGGCGATGTTGATGATCGGCACGCCGTTGCCGGCGCGATCCAGCGAGGTATTGGGGTTGGCTACCACGATGCCGTCGGCTTGCGCCCACATTGGTTGCCAGAACATCACGTTCGCCAGCAGGAACGCCAGGCCGCGCTTGGGCATGCCCAAAAAACGTTCACGGTCTTTCCCGACCGCAGAAGGTTGGAGCGCAGGAAAGGCGTACTGGCGAACATCCATGTTGAAGGTCTCTTAGAACGGGCAACGATAGTCGGATTGAAGGCGAGCGCGATGCTTCCTGAATGGCACGAACCTTGATGACGATCTGCGAAAAGCGGGAAAAGGGGGAAGCAGCGCACTAGTATCAAAATAGTGGCGCGATATTAGATGGCCACTATTTTGGCGTCAATTTTTGAATCACCTGAACCATCGTTCCCGACGATCGGTATGAGTAAAACCTGGTTCCGCTTAACAGTCGCTCACCTGCACAACAAGCCCTCCCGCCGCAATAATCTGTAAACTCTCCCCTCTTTCGCCGCCCATCATTTCCTCGCGGCCATCACCTATTTAATTGTTGCGGAGTCCACCTTGCGTCTGTTCCACACCTCCGACTGGCACCTTGGGCAAAACCTGCACGGCCAGGAGCGCGATTTCGAGCACGCCTGTTTTCTCGAGTGGCTGCTGCGCCAACTGCAACTGGCGCAGCCGGATGTGCTGCTGATTGCCGGGGACATCTTCGACACGGTCAATCCGCCGGTCAAAGCTCAGGAACGTCTCTACGACTTCATCGTCAGCGCCCACGAACAGCAGCCGTTGCTCACCATCGTGATGATCGCCGGCAACCACGATTCCGGTTCACGGATCGAACTGCCCGCGCCGCTGATGCGCCGTTTGCGCACCCATGCGCTGGGTCGGGTGCTGTGGCTGGATGACGGGCAACTGGATGCCGAACGCCTGCTGCTGCCGTTGCCGGATAAAACCGGAGAAATCGCCGCGTGGTGCCTGGCGCTGCCGTTTCTGCGCCCGGCGGAGGTGACTGGCGCGCATCTGGGCGACAACTATTTGCGCGGCATCGGTCAGGTGCATGAATGGCTGATCGAAGCCGCCAACGCCAAGCGCCAACCGGGTCAGGCGCTGATCGCCATCAGCCACGCGCACATGGCCGGCGGCTCGGTGTCGGAAGACTCTGAGCGCAGCCTGATCATCGGTAACGCTGAGGCCCTGCCCGCCAGCCTGTTCGGGCCGAGCATCAGCTATGTCGCCCTCGGCCACTTGCACAAGCCGCAGAAGGTCAATGGTGAAGAGCGCATCCGCTACAGCGGCTCGCCGATTCCGTTGTCGTTCTCGGAGATCGGCTATCAGCACCAGATCCTCGACGTCACCCTCGATGGCGAAACCCTGGTCAGCGTTGAGCCGAAACTGATTCCGCGCTCGGTCAACCTGCAACGCATCGGCCCGGCACCGCTGGCCGAAATCCTGCTGCAACTGGCCGATCTGCCGAACATCGACCTGCTCGCCGAAACCCAACGCCAGCCGTGGCTCGAAGTGCGGGTAACCCTCGACGAGCCGCAGCCGGATCTGCGTCATCAAGTCGAAAGCGCCCTGCAAGGCAAAGCCGTGCGGTTGGTGCGCATCGCCGCCGAATACGCTGGCAACCGTGGCGCTGACGGTTCGGAGGACGGCAGCGCGCTGATCGAGCTCGACCAACTCACCCCGCAAGAATTGTTCAGCCGCGCCTGGCTCGACAACTACGGCAGCGAGGTCGATGAGCAGACACTGAAGGACTTCGCCGAACTGCTGCAGGACGTACAACTGGAGGGCGAGCAGCCATGAAGATTCTCGCCATTCGCTTGAAGAACCTTGCCTCGCTGGCCGGCCCGTTCGAAATCGATTTCACCGCTGAACCGCTGGCCAGTGCCGGTTTGTTCGCGATTACCGGCCCGACCGGCGCCGGTAAAAGTACCTTGCTCGACGCCTTGTGCCTGGCGTTGTTCGGCGCGGTGCCGCGTCTGAACAACACCGGTCGCGATGCGAAAGTCCCGGATGCCGACGGCGAAATTGCCACTGGCGACCCGCGCACTTTGCTGCGTCGTGGCACCGGCGAAGGCTATGCCGAGGTGGATTTCGTCGGTGTCGATGGCCGTCGCTATCGAGCGCGCTGGGAGGCCAACCGCGCCCGCGAGAAGGCCGGCGGCAAGCTGCAGGCCAGCCGTCAGAGCCTGCGTGACATCGATCAGGATCAACTGCTCGCTAGTCAGAAAGGCGAATACAAAACTCAACTGGAAGCCGCGCTCGGTCTGAACTTTGAACAGTTCACCCGCGCCGTACTGCTGGCCCAAAGTGAGTTCAGCGCGTTCCTGAAAGCAGACGACAACGACCGCAGCGAGCTGCTGGAAAAGCTCACCGACACCGCGCTGTACACCCGCCTCGGCCGCCGTGCTTTCGACAAGACCAAAGAGGCCCGCGAAGCGCACAAGCTGTTGCAGGATCAGGCCACCGGCGTCACTCCACTGGCGCCCGAAGCCCGGGCCGAACTGGATGAGCGTTTCAATGCTGCGCAACAGCAAATGAAGTTGCAGCAGGCGCAGCTCAAACAACTTGAGCAACAGCACAGCTGGCTCAAGGATTTGCGGGTGTTGCAGGACGCGCAAAAAGCCGCTGCCGAGCAACTGCACAGTGCGCAGCAGACGTCGGAAAGTCTGGCCGGCGAGCGGGTGAAACTGACGCGCCTGGAGCAGCTCGGCCCACAGCGGCACCAGTTCGCGCGCAAAAGCGAACTCGATGCGCTGCTGACGCCGTTGGCCGCGCAAATCGCCGCGCACACGCAGCAACACGCCGAACTGACTGAGCGCCAGACGCAACTGGAGCAGGATCTCGAAGCAGCAAAAGGCGCGTTGAGCGAAGCGCAACAACGGCAGAGCGAAAACGCGCCGCTGTTGCGTCAGGCCTTTGAAGAACAAAGCACCCTCGCCCGTCTGGTCAAGGATGTCGCGCAAAGTGCCGAAGCCAGGCTCAATGCGCAGCAGGCTTGCGCCGAGGGCCAGAATGCCATTCAAGCCTTGCAGGAAAAACAGACTCAGGTCGCCGAACGCTTGCAACGCATCGCCGCAGAACTTGAACAAAGCGCTCATCTGGCGCCGTTGAGCGATGCGTGGAATGCCTACCGCGATCGCCTGCAACAGCTGATGCTGATCGGCAATCGTCTGAACAAGGGGCAGACGGAACTGGCGGGCCTCGAAGAAAACGCTACGCGCAGCGCCGAAGCACTGACCGCGCAAAAGCAGCAACTTGAGGTGCTGTACAAGGAGGCCGGCGCCGAACCCGATGCCGTCGCCGAGCAGATCGGCATCCTCGGCACGCTGCTGCAGGACAACCGCAAACAACTGCGCGCCTTCGAAGACCTGTCGCGCCTGTGGGCCACGCAGCAGGATCTGGACAAGCGCAGCGCCGAGTTGCAACAGCGTCAACTCAACGCCCAGCAGGAACGTGAACGCCTGACTCAGGACGGCGTAAAAACCAAGGCTGAACTGACCGTCGCCGAGCAAACCCTCAACGTCACCCGCGAGCTGCTTGAACGCCAGCGTCTGGCGCGCAGTGCCAGTGTCGAAGAGTTGCGCGCGCAGTTGCAGGACGATCAGCCGTGCCCGGTCTGCGGCAGCAACGAGCACCCGTATCATCAGCCTGAAGCGCTGCTGCAAAGCCTCGGTCGCCACGACGAAAGCGAGCAGGCTAACGCCCAGCAAGTGGTCGATCAGCTCAAGGAAAAACTCGTCGAGCTACGCGCCGAAGTCGGTGGCGTCATTGCTCAGCAGAAAGAACTGCTGCAACAGCAAGAACAACTGGCCGCCCAGCAACAAGCGTTGGCGCCAAGCCTCGACGCACATCCGCTGGCCGCACAGTTGTTCAATCAGGACGCTGACAAGCGTGATGCCTGGCTGTCCCGGCAAAACGAGCAACTGAACCAGAGCATCACTCAGGACGAACAACGCCAGAGCGCCCTGCTCACCCTGCAACAGGACGCCGCGCGCCTGACCCAGCAATTGCGTCAGGCCGAAACCGCGCATCAGCAAGCGGCGCAGCACCTGAGCAACCAGCAGCGTGAGCTGAGCAGCGACCGTCAGCGCCTCGACGAAGAACTGGCCGCGTTCGGCAATCTGTTGCCGGCCGACACCCTTGAAGCCCTGCGCCAAGAGCCGGCGGCAACGTTCATGCAGCTCGACCGGCAGATCGCCGAACGTCTGGCGCAGGTCGATCAGCACAAGGAAGAACAGGCCGAGCAGCAACAGCGGCAACAAACGCTGGAGAAAGAACAGGATCGTCAGCAGACCCGTGCGCAGCAGTCGCTCAGCGCCGAACAGCAATTCACTGCACTGACCGAACAGCAGCAGACCTGCCAGCAAAAACTCGCGCAACTGCTCGGCGAGCACAGCAGCGCCGAGCACTGGCAGCAGCAGCTTGAGCAAGCGGTCGAGCAGGCGCGCAACGCCGAAACCGGCACCGCGCAGGAACTGCAAAGCGTGCGCACGCAACTCGTGCAGATTGCTGCCGAACTCAAAGCGCAACAGGAGCGCTTGCAAGCGCTGCAAAGCGAAGAGCAGGATCTGGCCGGCAAGATTTCCGACTGGCGCGCCCGCCATCCGGAGCTGGATGACGGCGGCCTCGAAGACCTGTTGCGAGTCGACGACGGGCAAGTCACCGAGCTGCGCCAACAGTTGCAGCACAATGAAAAAGCCATCGAACAGGCCAAGGTGTTGTTGCAGGAACGTGACCAGCGTCTGCTCGATCATCAGGCGCAGCACAACGGCAACCTGGATGCCGAACAACTGGCCAGCGCCCTCACAGATGTGCAAAACCAGTTCACCGTCAGCGAGCAGCAATGCGCCGAATTGCGTGCCGAACAGGTTGAAGACCAGCGCCGGCAGAACGCCAATCAGGCGCTGGCGCAGCAGATTGCCTCGGCGTATGCCGAGTATCAACGCTGGGCGCGACTCAGTGCCTTGATCGGCTCGGCCACCGGCGACACCTTCCGCAAGATCGCCCAGGCCTACAACCTCGACCTGCTGGTGCATCACGCCAACGTGCAACTGCGCCAACTGGTCAAACGCTATCGCCTGAAACGCGGCGGCAGCATGCTCGGTCTGCTGGTGATGGACACCGAAATGGGCGATGAACTGCGCTCGGTGCATTCGTTGTCTGGCGGCGAAACGTTCCTCGTGTCGTTGGCGTTGGCGTTGGGTCTGGCATCGATGGCGTCGAGCACGCTGAAGATCGAATCGCTGTTTATCGATGAAGGTTTTGGCAGCCTTGATCCGGAGTCGCTGCAACTGGCCATGGATGCGCTCGATGGCTTGCAGGCGCAGGGTCGCAAGGTCGCAGTGATTTCTCACGTACAGGAAATGCACGAGCGGATCCCGGTGCAGATTCAGGTGCAGCGTCAGGGCAATGGCTTGAGTACGCTGGAGGTGAAATGAACACGCTGTATTCCTTCCGCCGCTGCCCGTACGCCATGCGGGCGCGAATGGCGCTGCGTTACTCGGGTGTGCCGGTGGAGATCGTTGAAGTCAGCCTCAAGGCGAAACCGGCGGAGATGCTGGCGATCTCGCCCAAGGGCACGGTGCCGGTGCTGGATGCCGGTGCGCAGGTGATTGATGAGAGTCTGGAGATCATGCGCTGGGCCTTGGCGCAGAATGATCCGGATGACTGGTTGCTTGAGGATGACGCGCGGATTGCTGAACTGATCGAAGCGAATGATCAGGTGTTCAAGGTGCATTTGAATCGCTACAAATACGCCGAGCGTTATCCCGAGCAGCCGATGGAGGTTTATCGGGCAGAGGGGGCGTTGTTCTTGCAAAGACTGGAGGAGCTCCTGAGCGATCGCGAATATTTGCTGGCCGATCATCCGAGTCTGGCGGATATCGCCCTGCTGCCGTTTGTTCGGCAGTTTGCCCATGTTGATCGCGAGTGGTTTGCGCAGACGCCCTATGTTCGTTTACAGACCTGGTTGCAGCGCTTCCTCGAATCCGAGCTATTCACCTCGATCATGAAGAAATAACCCTCACCTTCCTGCTTGATGATCGTTCCCACGCTCTGCGAGGGAATGCCTCAAGGGACGCTCTGCGTTCCAATCGGACGCGGAGCGTCCGGAGCTGCATTCCCACGCGGAGCGTGGGAACGATCAGTCAGGCCAGTGCTTGGCACATGCCGAGTGCCATGCAATCCACCTCGAACGGCCCGAGAAAGTCTGCCGAGGCTTTCACCGGTGGATTGCCGGCCAGCAGCCCCAACGCATTCGCCCGTTCGATGTTGTGCGCGATGTTGTGATTGGCCTCTATGGCCCGGGCCAGTGCGCCGACCGAGCCTTGACCGATGCCCAATAATGAAGCGCCGTTGGTGAAGAACGCCAAACCAGCGATCACCCAAAGTCTGTAGCCTTTCATGCTCCGCCGACTCCCGCGAGTTCGGCCCGATCGACCATCACGCTTTGCGAGCGGACTTCGAACTGGATGCCGGGATGGGCGACTTCAATCGGTGCGTCGAAGCTGTGTTCCATCTGCGAGGCGATGCTGACGACCAGCACCACAGCCAGGTAAAGACCGATGGCCAGGTAGGCGCCGCGTTTGGCTGAATGAAGGATTGCGCTGGCCATGGTGTTCTCCCGTGGGCATGTTTCGATGTCCACAGAATCGATCAAAAAAGCCGTGGCAACCACTCAGGGTTTTCCATAGTAAACATCAGCTTCGTTGATTATTTAGCCAGTCTATTTGCGGGTTTGAAGAAACCTATCAAGCCGTGAAAAACACACGGGCAGGAGCTGCCGAAGGCTGCGATCTGATCGTTCCCATGCTCAGCGTGGGAATGCCTCTCGGGACGCTCTGCGTCCAGTGACGCGGAGCGTCACGGGCTGCGTTCCCACGCGGAGCGTGGGAACGATCCCAAGGGCAAGATCAAAAGATCGCAGCCTTCGGCAGCTCCTACAGGGAGTTGTCCGAAGCGGGCATTTCAGTGTTGGGCTTTGTGATCCAGGGCGGCATAGAAGTTGGCGCTCTGTTGCAGGTATTTTTGGGTATAGCTCTGGGTGTGGGATTTTTTGCTGTTGATTTCAACGTTGGCACTGGCTGGCAGCACAACGGTGGCGGAGATTGCGGAAGCGGCGATAACGGAGAAGAGATTGAAGTTCATGGCGGTAACCCTCGTGTTCGGTTAGCTTGCTTGCCCGGTTGGGCCGTGAAGCAAACTTAACGCTCGAGGGTTGATCGCTTGAAATGCTTTGTAGCATTACCGGATATCAGTGCGATTAATACAACGAGACAGGCCCCGCAAACCGGGGCCTGTGGCTTATTGTCGCACTAGAAACTTGAGGTCGCTGGGCGCGTCCATCGCCAGTTTCTGCACGGTTTTGCCGAGCAGACCGGTCTTGCCATCGCGCTCGACGACGACAATTTCGTTGCTCTTCTGGTTGGCGATCAGCAGGAATTTGCCACTCGGATCAAGGCTGAATTCACGGGGATGGTCACCTTCCACCGAACGTCTTTGCAACTCTTTGAGCTGGCCGGACGCCGGATCGATAGCGAATACCAGCAACTGGTTAGCGGTGCCACGGTTGCTGACGTAGAGGAACTTGCCATCGGCCGAGGCATGGAGCGCCGCAGCGGCCTTGTCCGAGGTCGGCTGGCCAGCCGCCAGATCGACCATTTGCGTCTGGGTCAGCACGCCATCGTGGTAATCGAACACCGCGACCTGCGCACTCATTTCCATGGTCAGCCAGGCGTGTTTGCCATCGGCGCTGAACAGCAAATGACGTGGGCCGCTGCCGCCCGGCAAGGGCACGGCGGCGGTCATCGCTGGTGTCAGCGGCAAGTCCGGGTTGGCCTTCGGGTCGAACAGGTAGACGAAGACTTTGTCCGCGCCCAGATCATTGGAGAACACATAGCGGCCATCCGGCGAGGAAACCGTCGAGTGCACGTGGTTCGAGGCCTGACGCTCCGGATTGATCCGGCTCGCTGGGTGCGCGCTCATCTGCACCACCGGTTTGAGTTTGCCGTCAGCACCTACTGGCAATACCGCCAAGGTTCCACCCGGATCTTCCATTACCGAATAGTTGCTGACGAACAAGTGGCTGGCGTCAGCGCTGAGGCTCGAATGGGTCGGCTCGTTGCCCAGGCTCTGCACTTGATTGATCAGCGTCAGCGCGTGGGTTTTCGGATCGATCGAATAGCTGCTGACCCGGCCGACCGGGTCTTTCTGGCCCGGGCCGTTTTCGTTGACCACGAACAGACGTTTCTGATCCTTGGACAGGGTCAGCCACGACGGATTTTCGCTTTTGACCACTTGCAGCGGTTTGGCGGCGATCTGGCCAGTGGCACTGTCGAAGCTCATTCGATAGAGGCCCTGGCTGGTATTGGCGGTGTAGGAACCGACCAGCAATTGGAAGCTTTCTGCAGATGCAGTGGACAGGCCCATTGCACCGACGCTGCCGGCCATCAGCAGCGGCCAGAATTTACGCATTTTCATCAGTTTCGTCCTCGTCATCGCTGCTGCTGACTACGTCACCGAGGCAGACCAGGCGGTGTTCGCCGGTAGTTTTGGTATCGCTGGCAAAACCAACGATCAACCAGCTCTGCAGGTCTTCGTCAAACGTTGCCGCTGCAACCTGCGCCGGCGTGAATTCCCAATGCTTGGCCGCTCGGCCATCAATGCATTCGATGTGCAGGTTGTCGTCTTCGTCGAGGGCGAATTCGAAGGCGTGCAGGCCGTCGATTTCGACCATGCCGCAGTGTTCGAGGGCGTTGAGAAGGGTTTGGGCAGTCATGGCAGTAAAGTCTTTCAGGGGGAAACCGGCAATGATAGCTCATTGTCGTACGCGGCCCTTGTAGGAGTGAGCCTGCTCGCGATGGCGGTGTGTCATCCAACAGATAGGTTGAATTTGAAACCGCTATCGCGAGCAGGCTCACTCCTACAGGGGATCGGGGTGGGATTACAACGCGTCGCGTGAGGGCTTGCCATCAACGAGGCGCTGGATGCGCAACGGGTTGGCGTTTTTCAGCGGCTCGGGCAGCAAGCTGTCCGGATAGTTCTGGAAGCACACCGGGCGCAGGAATCGGTCGATGGCCAGCGTCCCGACCGAAGTACCACGGGCATCGGACGTCGCCGGATACGGCCCGCCGTGCACCATCGAATCGCACACTTCAACACCAGTCGGATAACCATTAAGCAGAATCCGCCCAACCTTCTGTTCCAGCAGCGGCGTCAGTTCAGCAAACTGTTCGAAGTCCGTCAGCTCGCCGATGATCGTCGCGGTGAGTTGCCCGTGCAGGCCATGCAATGCCGCACTGAGTTGCGCCTGATCCGCCACTTCGACGATCACCGTGGTCGGGCCGAACACTTCTTCCTGCAGCACTTCATCGCCTTCGATCAACAGACTGGCGTCGGCCTTGAACAACTGCGGCTGCGCCTGATTGCCCTGCTGCGGATTGCCGGCCAGATGCTCGATGCCAGAGTGCGCCAACAGCTTCTGCAAGCCTTTACCGTAGCTGCCGAGGGTGCCGGCGTTGAGCATGGTTTGCGCCGGTTGATCGCCGATCAATCCGGCGACTTGCTGCACGAACGCGCTGAACTGCGGTGAACGAATGCCGATCACCAGACCGGGGTTAGTACAGAATTGACCACAGCCCTGCACCACCGAAGCCGTCAGGTCGCGAGCAACCGTTTCCGAGCGAGCCGCCAAGGCCTGCGGCAGAACAATCACCGGGTTGATGCTCGACATCTCGGCGAACACCGGGATCGGTTGCGGGCGCGCGGCGGCCATGTCGCACAGCGCCCGGCCACCCTTAAGCGAACCGGTGAAACCAACAGCCTGAATCGCCGGATGCTTGACCAGCCATTCACCGACGCCACCGCCGTAGATCATGTTGAATACACCGGCCGGCATCGCGGTTTTTTCGGCAGCGCGAATCAGCGCATCGGCGACCAGTTCTGCTGTCGCCATGTGGCCGCTGTGGGCTTTGAACACCACCGGGCAACCGGCGGCCAGTGCGGCAGCGGTGTCACCGCCGGCAGTTGAAAATGCCAGTGGAAAGTTGCTGGCGCCGAACACCGCGACCGGGCCAAGGCCGATGCGGTACTGGCGCAGATCCGGACGTGGTAGCGGTTGGCGATCCGGCAGCGCTAAATCGATTCGCGCACCATAGAAATCACCGCGACGCAGAACCTTGGCGAACAGGCGCATCTGCCCGCTGGTGCGTCCGCGCTCGCCTTGAATGCGTCCGGCCGGCAACGCTGTTTCGCGGCAGACCACGGCAACGAAGTCATCACCGAGGGCATCCAGTTCATCGGCGATCGCATCGAGAAACTGCGCGCGGCGTTCGGCGCTGAGGCTGCGATAGGCCGGGTACGCGGTAGCGGCGGCTTTGGCGGCGGCGTCGACTTCTTCAACCGTGGCCTGAATGAAATCGTGGGGCAACTGTTCGCCCGTCGTGGCATCGACCGATTGCAGTTTGACGTCGCCAGCAGCACTGCGCTGACCGCCAATGTAGTTGTGACCGAGAATCTGAGTCATGGGATCTCCTTAAAGGGTGCCAATGCTGTCCGGTTCAAAAACGCTTGCGATCGGGACGATGCCGTTGACCAGCGGTGCGCCGAATTCGGCCTGGCTGATTTCGAACAGGTCGCCCGGTTGCGTGCGAATACCCTCGGCGAACGACAGGGTCGCGGTGCCGAAGAAGTGAATGTGCACATCGCCCGGACGCAGGAACTGGCGGTATTTGAAGTGGTGGTATTCAAGGTTGGCGAGGCTGTGACACATGTTCGCCTCGCCGCTGAGAAACTCGTTCTGCCAGAGCACTTCGCCGTCACGCAGGATGCGACTGGTGCCTGCCAGATGTTGAGGCAGTTCACCGGTGCGAAGTTCCGGGCCATAACTGCAGCTGCGCAATTTCGAGTGCGCGAGGTACAGGTAGTTTTTGCGTTCCATGACGTGGTCGGAGAACTCGTTGCCGACCGCGAAACCGAGGCGATAAGGCTTGCTGTCGTGGCCGATCACATAAAGGCCGGCCATCTCTGGTTCTTCGCCGGCATCTTCGGCAAACGGTGGCACGGGGAAAGGTTGGCCCGGACGCACGACGATGCTGCCGTCGCCCTTGTAGAACCATTCCGGTTGCACACCGGCCTGCCCCGCCGCCGGTTTGCCGCCCTCCACGCCCCATTTGAAAATGCGCATGGTGTCGGTCATTGCCGCTTCGTCGCCGGCCTGTTGGTGCATTTTGTCGCGGGCCGAAGCGCTGCCCAAGTGGGTCAGACCGGTGCCGCTGACCAGCATGTGTGCCGGATCCGGATGATCGAGGGGCGGCAGGATGCGCAGTTGTGCGAGCAGTTCGGCGTAGTCGTGGCTGATGCCGAGGCCGAGGGTCTGCACTTGCTGCTCAAGGGACTGGCCGGCCTCAATCGCGGCCAGCGCCAGATCACGCACGCTGCGCGCGTCTTGCACTTCGCGCACCAGACCGTTGTCGACCACGCCGACGCGGCGCTCGCCGTTGCTTAATTCGAATTGAACCAGATGCATGATTTTCTCCTGTGTTATTCGAAACACCGCAGTCCCCTTGTAGGAGTGAGCCTGCTCGCGATAGCGGTGTGTCAGCTAAAAAATTGCCAACTGACACACCGCTATCGCGAGCAGGCTCACTCCTACAGGGGGCCGGTGTGGGTCAGTCAGGTGCGGGTAGCGCCACGGGCGCTGGCGGCGAATTGGTCAACCGGGAGGACGTGTTTGCGTTCCAGCACGCGGTAAACCACGCCTGTCAGGATCAAACCGAACACCATCACACCCGAAAGGAAATACAACCCGGAAGCCAGATTGCCGGTGTACTCCTTCAACGCGCCAATAACGAACGGCCCGATATACCCGCCGAGATTCCCCACCGAATTGATCAAGGCAATCCCCGCCGCTGCACTCGCGCCGGCAAAGAAGCGTCCCGGCAAGGTCCAGAACACCGCCGTGCAGGAAAACAGCGCAAACGCCACCAGACACAACGCCGCCAATTGCGCCACCGGCAACGACAGCCACGCGCTCAGGAACAGGCCAATCGCACCCAGCACATAAAGAACAGCCAGATGCCCGTAACGATCATTCAAACGATCGGAACTGCGCGGGACGATGAGCAAGCCGATGATCCCGAAGATATACGGCACCGACGACACAAAACCGGTGACCAGATCGCTACCGCCAAACTGTTTGATCAGCGTCGGCAGCCACAGGCCGAGGCCATAAATGCTCAAGGTCACCGGCAGATAGAACAGCGCCAGCAGCAACACACGTTTGTCTTTCAACGCATGCAGCGGATTGCCGTGACGGGTCTGGCCGTATTCCTGCAGATCCTTTTTCAGCTCGCCGGTCAGCCAGTCCTTTTCCGCCTGATCCATCCACTTCACTTGCTGTGGGCCGTCCGGCAACCAGCGCAACACCGGCCAGGTCAGCAGGATCGCCGGGGTGCCGATGACGATGAACAACCACTGCCAGCCATGCAGGCCAAGGACGCCGTCCATGCCGAGCAAACCACCGGACACCGGGCCAGTGATCATCATTGCGATCGGTTGCGAAAGGATGAACAGCCCGAGGATCTTGCCGCGATGGCGCACCGGGAACCATTGGGTGATGTAGTAGAGAACGCCGGGGAAGAACCCCGCCTCGGCCGCGCCGAGCAGAAAGCGCATCACGTAGAAACTGTGCGGGCCCTGGACGAAGGCCATGCCGATGGTGATCGCACCCCAGGTGATCATGATCCGCGCGAACCAGCGTCGTGCGCCGAAGCGTTCGAGCATCAGGTTGCTGGGGATTTCGAAGAGGAAGTAGCCAATGAAGAACAGCCCGGCGCCGAGGCCGTAAGCCGCATCGCCGATACCGATGTCAGCGCCCATGTGCAGTTTGGCGAAGCCGACAGCCGAGCGATCCACGTAGGCGATCAGGTACAGCAGGATCAGGAAGGGAATCAGTTTCAGCGTAATGCGCCGTATCAGCCGCAGTTCCTGGCTCATGAGATCGGTCTCCGATTGTTGTTTTTATAGAACCTCGGGGGACGCCTCTCACGGAAAACCGTCAGGGCCATCCCTCCGTCGAAAACGACTATATAGTATTACTAATTCACCAACAACACTTCCAAACCTAGGATTTTGCGCTTAGATTAAGCCGTAGCTGGAACACTATAGTCATACAATAAGAGAATCGATCATGTCTGATAAGAAACCCACCCTGCGCTCCGCCCAATGGTTTGGCACGGCCGACAAGAACGGCTTCATGTACCGCAGCTGGATGAAGAATCAGGGCATCGCCGACCACCAGTTCCATGGCAAGCCGATCATTGGCATCTGTAACACCTGGTCGGAGCTGACCCCCTGCAACGCGCATTTCCGCCAGATCGCCGAGCACGTCAAACGCGGCGTGATCGAGGCCGGCGGTTTCCCGGTGGAGTTTCCGGTGTTCTCCAACGGTGAATCGAACCTGCGCCCGACCGCCATGCTCACCCGTAACCTGGCGAGCATGGATGTGGAGGAAGCCATTCGCGGCAACCCGATCGACGGCGTGGTGCTGCTGACCGG
>Ga0247818_10001588_pt1 | contig 14528 bp, 15 predicted proteins | sample 13C_Glucose_Day1_FD_192424 | JGI IMG/M metagenome (GOLD analysis project Ga0247818, IMG submission 192424) | Soil microbial communities from agricultural site in Penn Yan, New York, United States - 13C_Glucose_Day1 | ecosystem: Environmental > Terrestrial > Soil > Agricultural land | place...
ATGCTGCTGTCCACTTATTGCCAGATGGATCTTCCGCTTCTGACCGGGATGCATTTCCCGTGATCCGAATGACGGAAACGGGTACTGATTCGGTACTGCCGCAACCCTAGCTACTCTGAATGCTTCGCAGGAAAAACCTTTGATTTCTACAGCTAACATCACGATGCAGTTCGGCGCCAAGCCGCTATTCGAAAACGTGTCGGTCAAATTCGGCGCGGGCAACCGCTACGGCCTGATCGGCGCCAACGGTTGCGGCAAGTCGACCTTCATGAAAATCCTCGGTAGCGACCTTGATCCCTCCGGCGGCCAGGTCATGCTGGAACCGAATGTGCGCCTGGGTAAATTGCGCCAGGACCAGTTCGCCTACGAAGAATTCACCGTAATCGACACCGTGATCATGGGTCACGAAGAGCTGTGGAAGGTCAAGGCCGAACGCGATCGCATCTACTCGCTGCCAGAAATGACCGAAGAAGATGGCATGGCCGTGGCCGAGCTGGAAACCGAATTCGCCGAAATGGACGGTTACACCGCGGAGTCCCGTGCTGGCGAACTGTTGCTCGGCCTGGGTATCGGCATCGAGCAGCATTTCGGCCCGATGAGCGAAGTTTCCCCAGGCTGGAAACTGCGCGTATTGCTGGCCCAGGCGCTGTTTTCCGATCCGGAAGTGCTGCTGCTCGACGAGCCGACCAACCACCTGGATATCAACACCATCCGCTGGCTGGAAAACGTTCTGACCCAGCGTTCCAGCTTGATGATCATCATCTCTCACGACCGTCACTTCCTGAACAGCGTATGCACCCACATGGCTGACCTGGATTACGGCGAGCTGCGCCTGTTCCCGGGCAACTACGATGAGTACATGACCGTGGCGACCCAGTCCCGCGAGCAACTGCTGTCGGACAACGCCAAGAAGAAAGCCCAGATTTCGGAACTGCAGTCTTTCGTCAGCCGCTTCTCGGCCAACGCCTCGAAAGCCAAGCAGGCCACTTCCCGCGCCAAGGCGATCGACAAAATCCAGCTGGCCGAGGTCAAGCCTTCGAGCCGCGTGAGTCCGTTCATCCGTTTCGAGCAAAACAAGAAGCTGCACCGCCAGGCGGTCATCGTCGAGCGCATGGCCAAAGGCTTCGACGGCAAGACGCTGTTCAAGGATTTCAGCTTCCAGGTTGAAGCCGGCGAACGCGTGGCGATCATCGGCCCGAACGGGATCGGCAAGACCACCCTGCTGCGCACCCTGGTCAACGAACTGACCCCGGATGCCGGTAGCGTCAAGTGGACCGACGCCGCTGAGTTGGGCTACTACGCTCAGGATCACGCGCACGACTTCGAAGACGACGTCACCCTGTTCGACTGGATGGGTCAGTGGACTCAGGGCGAGCAAATGATTCGCGGCACATTGGGCCGCATGCTGTTCTCCAACGACGAGATCCTCAAGTCGGTCAAGGTCATCTCCGGTGGTGAGCAAGGTCGCATGCTGTTCGGCAAGCTGATCCTGCAAAAGCCGAACGTGCTGGTGATGGACGAACCGACCAACCACCTGGACATGGAATCCATCGAGGCGCTGAACCTGGCGCTGGAAAACTACCCGGGCACGCTGATCTTCGTCAGCCACGACCGTGAATTCGTGTCGTCCCTGGCTACCCGCATCATCGAGTTGAGCCCGAACGGCGTGACCGACTTCAGCGGCACCTATGACGATTACCTGCGTAGCCAGGGTGTGGTGTTCTAAAAACTGCTATTAGTTTTTAGCTGCAAGCTGCAACTTAAAGCCCTGTCCTTTGTGACGGGGCTTTTTGCATTCCGGCTCATGATTTTCTGTGGTGTCGAGACCATCGCGAGCAGGCTCGCTCCCACATTTGGAACGCTTTCCCCTGTGGGAGCGAGCCTGCTCGCGATGAGGCCTTCAGGAACGAAGAGAATATCCATGCAAATTAGTTAGCCTGCTTCCTTTTATCCCACGGCCACGCCATCATGAAGCTCTCCCACCGCCGCCCGCGAACGAGCCCTCATGTCTGCGCAAGAACAGCCACCGCAAAGCTCCATGGCGATCACCTTGCAGATCGTTTCCATCGTTTTCTATACCTTCGTCGCCTTCCTCTGCATCGGCCTGCCGATTGCGGTGCTGCCGGGGTATGTCCATGAACAATTGGGGTTCAGCGCCGTTGTCGCCGGGCTGACCATTGGCTCGCAATATCTGGCCACCCTCCTCAGCCGGCCCATGGCCGGGCGCATGTCCGACAACATCGGCACCAAGCGCGCAATCATCTATGGCCTGGCGGGGATCGTCTTGAGCGGCGGGCTGACCTTGTTGTCGACCTTGCTGCAAAGCTTCCCATTGATCAGCCTGCTGATCCTGATCGCCGGACGCTTGTTGTTGGGCATCGCCCAAGGGCTGATCGGAGTCGGCACCATCAGTTGGTGCATGGGCCAGGTAGGCGCCGAACACACCGCGCGCTCGATCTCATGGAACGGCATCGCCTCTTATGGCGCGATTGCCATCGGGGCGCCACTGGGGGTGGTGATGGTCGGTCAACTGGGGTTTGCCAGCCTGGGTATCGCCCTGTCGGCGCTGGCGCTATTGGCTTTGCTGCTGATTCGCAACAAACCGTCGGTGCCGGTGGTGCGCGGTGAGCGACTGCCGTTCTGGGCGGTGTTCGGGCGGATCGCACCCTTCGGTGCCAGCCTGAGCCTGGCTTCGATCGGCTACGGCACCCTCACCACCTTCATCACGCTTTATTACGTCAATCGTGGCTGGAGCGGCGCGGCGTATTGCCTGACGGTGTTCGGGATGTGCTTCATCCTGGCCCGATTGCTGTTCATTTCCAGCATCAGCCGTTTTGGCGGTTTCACCTGCGCCGTTGCCTGCATGTCCATCGAAACCATTGGCCTGGTGCTGTTGTGGTTGGCGCCTTCGACCGGTTATGCCTTGATCGGTGCCGGCCTGACCGGTTTCGGTTTGTCGCTGGTGTATCCAGCCCTGGGCGTCGAGGCGATCAAGCAGGTGCCCAATTCCAGTCGCGGCGCGGGCCTGAGCGCTTATGCGGTGTTTTTTGACCTGGCGCTGGCAATCGCCGGTCCATTGATGGGCGCGGTGGCGTTGAACCTGGGGTACGCGTGGATCTTCTTCAGTGCGGCGTTGTTGTCGGTGTGTGCGCTGGGCCTGACACTGCTTCTCAAACACCGCGCAATGACCTGACTCCTACAGGGCTGGGTGCGATGTTCATTGATCGGCGGTCTGCATCCCAGCGCGCGTGGGCTTGCCCAAGGTACGAGAGAAGAAGCGCCCGGCTTCGGCGATCAAGTTACGATGAATATCGGCGCGATCGACACCCTCGGCATCGGTGCACAGGGCCGGCGTGATGACGATCTGTTCGTCATTGCACGGTGCCATGAATACGAAGTGCCCGGCCCCTGCGAGCAGCTTGAAGTCGGGGGCGACGGGCAGCTTGCGCGCAAGGGCCGATGCATTCTTGTCGGGGGCCACCAGCTTGTCGCCATCGCCGCTGTAAAGCAGGACCGGAACATGCACATCGGCCAGGGTATGACGGCCAAACTTCAGGCTCAGCGGCGCCATCAGCAGCAATGCATGGACCCGCGGGTCGGCCACCGGTTGCAAATCATCGCGGTCGACGATCAGTTCACCCTGGGTATTGCAGGCATCATGGTCGTCGGGACGTTCCTGGCAATAACGGCGCAAACGGTCCAGGTCCGGGGTCGCGCCAGACAGTATCAACGCTGTCTCGCCCCCTGCCGAATAACCGATGACCCCAACCTGTTCGGCGTTGACGAAGGGTGCGAGCATGGGATCGCCCAGCGTCGCGGTAATGGCTTCGGAAATCTGGATCGGTCGTCCGTAAAGATTGCTCAAGGTACCCAGACGGCTGTGGTCCCTGGAGTTGTCACCCGGATGAATCACCGCCACCACCACAAACCCCTTGCGAGCCAGCGACGTGGCCAGGTCGTGCAGGGCCAGCGGAGTGCCGGTGTTGCCATGGGACAGCATCAACATCGGAAAGCGGCCGATGGCCACTTTGGTGTCTTCCCCGGCTTCGACGCTGTAGCCCTCAAGCGTGCTGGAGTGTTCCTTTGCGCTCGAGGGATAGAAGGCAATGGCGCGCATCGGTTGCAGATCGAGCGGATCGAGAAAGCTCATTTCATGAAAGCCGACGCTCCAGTGCGGATGCGGCGCAGGCGCGGCGTGCACTGAATTCAGGCTGGCGAGCAGACAGATCAGCAATGCTGCACAAAGACGCACCATGGGATGCCCCACCTTGCTACCGGAACGGAGACGTTAAGCCTCGATTGCATAACTCAGGCCAGAATTGCTACAGCAGCTTGCAACAGACAGAAACAAAAAACTCTGCATCTATCACTTGCGTGATCAGAATACAGAGTTTTTTGGGAATTGCCTGCAGCGCTGGCGGGTCTTTATGCAGGCCTTACGCGGCGGCGAACAGTTGCTCGCTGATTTGCGCCTGGGCATCGCTCATGGCTTTGCCGCGTACTTCATCACCGTAGGCAAGACCGTGGGCGCGAACGAATTCGATGTCGGTGATGCCAATGAAACCGAACAGCACCTTCAAGTAATCCTCGTGGGCCACACCAGTTGCCTGACCGGCATGCAGGCCACCGGAAGTCGAGACGATTACGACTTTCTTGCCGCCGCACAGGCCTTCAGGGCCGGCTTCGGTGTAGCGGAATGTCTGGCCGGCAACGGCGATGCGGTCGATCCAGGCTTTCAATTGGGTCGGGATAGTGAAGTTGTACATGGGCGCGGCAATGACCACGGCATCGGCGGCGAGGAACTCAGCCAGGGTCGATGCGCTCAGCTCGGCTTCGTGCTGTTGGGCGGCGTCGCGCAGCTCAGCGGTGGTTCCAGCTGCAACCAGAGTCGTCGAGGAAAAGTGGCTGATGGCGTCGGCAGCCAGGTCGCGGTAAGTCACCACGGCGGACGGCTCAGCGGCTTGCCAGGCTTTGACGACTTCGCCGCTCAACAGACGGGAAGCCGAGTTGTCACCAAGAATGCTCGAATCGATATGCAGCAGTTTCATGTGGGATCTCCAAGTGAGGATCGCCAGAAGCGATCTGATGGAAACAATCCTACAGACGAAACCAATAGCTGATTAGTCTGCAACAATGCGATAGTTTGTCCCACTGATGGAACGATTGAGAGCACACCCATGCAAGACCTGAACGACCTCTATTACTTCGCCAAAGTCGTGGAGGCCGGTGGCTTCGCGGCCGCCGGGCGTTTGCTGGGGATTCCCAAGTCGCGACTGTCACGGCGCATTGCCGAGCTTGAAGAGCGCCTCGGCGCACGGCTCCTGCAACGCACCACGCGCCAGCTGAAACTCACCGCCGTCGGCGAACGTTATCTGCGCCACTGCCAGGCCATGTTGCTGGAAGCGGAAATGGCTGACGAAGCCGTGGCCAGCATGTCCAGCGAGCCTCGGGGGCGTTTGCGGGTTTCTTCCCCGGTCGGCCTGGCCCATGAAATGCTGCCGGGGGTGATCAGCAACTTCCTGGAGAAGTACCCGCAAGTACAGCTGGAGGTGATGCTGGTCAATCGCCGCGTCGACCTGGTGACCGAAGGCGTGGACGTCGCCTTGCGCGTACGCGAGCCGGGCGATGAAGACCCGCTGCTGGTGACCCGCCGTCTGCGTCAGGCGCAAATGCTCATGGTCGCCAGCCCCGCGTTCCTCCAGGGACTGGACATCAATCACCCCGATGACCTGAAAAACCTGCCCGTACTCGGCGCCCTCGAACCCGATCGCCTGGTGCACATTGGCCTGGTCGATCGCCAGGGCAAGAAACACGAACTGGCCCTTGAAGCACGACTGGGTATCGACGACTTCATCGTGCGCAAGACCTGCACCCTCGCCGGCCAGGGTTTTACCACGTTGCCTATGATGTATTGCGAGCAGGAACTGGCCAACGGCTCACTGGTACAGTTACTGCCCGAATGGACGTTGCCCGGGGGCTGGCTGCAGGCCGTCTACCCCCATCGACGCGGGGTGATGCCGGCCGTGCGCGCCTGGCTCGACCATCTGATCGAAACATTCAATGCCTGTGGGGATCGATTGATATGAAGGCAGGACGCATGAGCGAGGCCGACGTGGCGGCTTTTTGCCTGGCATTGCCGGGGGCCCGGGAAGACTACAAATGGGGTGGCGTGCGGGTGTTTTCGATTGCCGGAAACAAGATGTTCGCCTTGCAGAACCTGCGCGGCGATTCGTTGGCGTTCAAGGTCGACAAGGACCTGTTTCTCGGTCACTGCGACCGCCCGGGCATTCATCCGGCGCCTTATCTGGCGCGGGCCCAATGGATCATCATGGCCACGCCCTACCCGCTTGGCGCCGAGGAACTGCAAGGCTTGCTGCGGCGCTCCCATCAGCTTGTAGTCGGTAGACTGCCCAAGCGCACCCAAGTGGGGCTGTTGCTCTGATCAGAACAGGGTGAACAGCTGCGCACCGAGGAACAACCGGTCGATCCAGAACACCTGATGCAGTAGCACGATGATCCAGAACACCAGTTGAAAGGACAGCTTGCGCGTCTTGTGCCGAAACACTTGCTGCGCGAGCAAGGCGCCCGGCCAGCCGCCAGCGAACTCAAGCGCATGCAGGACGTTTTCCGGGATACGCCATTGATCGGCGCGCGCCTTGTGCTTGTCGCGCCAGTACAGCAGGAACGCCAGCACGCTGACAATGCCGTAGGCCGCCAGGGGAATCAACGAAACCCCGTGCAGCCACAACGACATCGAACCGGACAACGGCAGCGCGCACAACATCACGAACACCAGCAGTTTCAGGCGCCGATGGCGGATACCCGCGCCGGTTTGGCGTCCGACGTTGTTGCGCGCGCTGGTTTCGTTCATGGCTTGACGGCGGTCCAGTCGACCCAACCGAACTGCCAGGTCGCGAGGATCAGCAGGCCGAAGGCAATACGGTACCAGGCGAACGCCGCATAGCTGTGGCTGGCGATGAACTTGAGCAAGCCCCTGACCGCGATCATCGCGAAAATGAACGCCGTAACGAAGCCGAGGGCAAACACCGGTAGGTCAGCCGGCACGAACAGGTCGCGGTACTTGTAGCCCGAGTACACCGCCGCGCCGACCATGGTCGGCATGGCCAGGAAAAAGGAAAACTCGGTAGCGGTCTTGCGCGACAGGCCGAACAACAAGCCGCCAATGATCGTCGAGCCGGAGCGCGAGGTGCCTGGAATCATCGCCAGGCACTGGGCCAGGCCAACTTTCAAAGCATCTTTCCAGGTCATGTCATCGACACTTTCGGCATGCACTTCATGCTGACGCTTTTCCGCCCACAACATGATGATCCCGCCCACCACCAATGCCGTGGCCACCGTGATCGGGTTGAACAGGTAGTGGTGAATCAGATCGGCGAAAATCACCCCCAATATCACCGCTGGAAAGAAAGCAATCAGCAGGTTGGCGGTGAAGCGCCGGGCACTGGGCTGCGTCGGCAAGCCGACGACCACGTCGAAGATCTTGCGGCGAAATTCCCAGACCACCGCCAGGATGGCGCCGAGCTGGATAATGATGTTGAACGCCATGGCCCGCTCGCCACCGAAGTCGAGCAAGTCGGCGACAATAATCTGGTGTCCGGTACTGGAAATGGGCAAGAACTCCGTCAGCCCTTCTACAACGCCAAGAATCAAAGCCTGAAAGGCCGTCCAAAGATCCATCAATCCCCCAAAAGGCTATGCGTCGACGCATGCCCCATTCATTTATTTATGGCCGTTTACTGTAATCAGCGTCGTTAAGTCCCGCGTGCGCAAGCCTACGCAAAAAACGTTAAGCGTTTCGTGAAAAATCAGTTGGATTTCAGGTTTTTGCGTGCGGGGACGAAATGCTAGCAGACTGGTTCGATTTGCGCTGCCGCGTCGTTGGTACCGAGGCAAGCCTGTTCGCCATAATCCGGTTACAATCCGCCCCCTCTTCGATTTTCCCAAGGAACCTGCATGTCCGGGCTTGAACTGTTTGCCGCCACCCTCGGCGTCATTGCCGTCTGGTTGACGGTCAAACAGAACCCCTGGTGCTGGCCGATCGGCCTGGTCATGGTGCTGATCTACAGCTGGATCTTTTACGAGGTCAAGCTGTATTCGGACATGTTGCTGCAAGTGATCTATGCCGCTCTGCAGCTTTACGGCTGGTGGCAGTGGACCCGCGCAGGCCAGGCACATCATGGGCGCGAAGTCAGCCGGCTGGAGGCACCCGCGGTGGCGTTGGGACTGGCTATCGGCGCGCTCGGCAGTCTATTGCTGGGCGCCGCCATGGCGCACTGGACCGACGCTGCGCAACCCTGGCTCGATGCCGCCCTCACGGCCTTCAGCCTGGTGGCACAATGGTGGATGGCGCAAAAGCGCCTGCAGTGCTGGCCGCTGTGGATCGTCCTCGACTGCGTGTTCGTCGGCCTCTTCCTCTATAAAGGAATGTACCTGACCGCTGCCCTGTATGGCCTGTTCACCTTGCTGGCCATTCAAGGCTGGCGCACATGGCGCAGCGATCCGGTGCTTTGCCCATGAAGGTGTTGGTATTGGCAGGACCTGAATCGAGCGGTAAAAGCTGGATTTCGAACGAGATTCACGCCAACTTCGGCGGCATATTGGTCGGCGAGTACGTCCGGCATTTTATCGAAAAGGAAGCCCGAGTAACCTGCTACGAAGACATCACGCCAATAGCAGTTGGCCAGCTGTCTTGGGAAGATCAGGCCCGGGCCCAACAGCCGCCCCTGTTGATCCTCGATACGCACCTGTTAAGCAATATCCTGTGGAGCCGTACCTTGTTTGGCGCTTGCCCGGTGTGGATCGAGCAGGCACTGCGGGAACGGCACTATGACCTGCATCTGCTGTTGAGCCCGGAAACCGTGGCCTGGCATGACGACGGGCAGCGTTGCCAACCGAACCTGGCAGAACGCCAGGCGTTTTTCCAGGCCAGCCGCCAGTGGCTTGACCTGCATAAACAGCCTTACCAGCTGGTACAAGGTGACTGGAAGCAGCGTAGGGACGCGGCATTCGAAGCTGTAACTCGCTTGCTCAACGCCTGACGGGACGGCCCCGCCCTGCCGAAAATGTCCACTCCTGAAACACCCTTCTCGACGCAAAACCGCGAGCTAAAGCGGTTTGAGCATTTTTACCAGAAATTGTTAAGCCACTGATACAACTTGCCTTAAACGCCCTCAGCAAGCAATGCCGCCAGCAAAGACGGCACTTTTGCGCGTTCCTGTCTCAGTGACTTTACAAAGTGTTTTTCATCACCTCAACAATTAAAGCCAAGCCACTGTTATCAAAAGAAAAACAAAAACCGGCACAGCTTCTGCTCTCTTCCTTCGCAACGCTGATAAGGGCCAGCGTTCCACTTACAGAAGGAATTGCCGCCGTGGGGAAATTTCATAACAACATCCAAAGTCTCCTGCTGGTCGGATGTGCACTGAGCTCAATGGCCTGCCTGCCTGTTCAAGCGGATAACGGCATTATCATCATCAAGCGCGATGTCCAGGTGCGCAATGCAACGATTCCGCCGCTCGTTCCCGATCCCAACCCCACGACTGTCAACGCCAACCCGTCCAAGCAGATCCTCGCTCAAACCAACGAGTTGAGCGACGGTGACTTTGCCGGCGTCGCCAGTGGTGCAGGCATCTCGCGCATGGTCACGCAAAACACCAACAACCTGGGCGGCAACATCAGCACTCAGAACCAGCTTTCCAACCTCCCCGCCGGGCGGTCGGGCAATTCCGGCAGCGGCATTGCCAACATGGTCAACTCCAACGTCCAGCAGGGCCTGGGCGCCCTCAGAATCCTGACGGGAGACCGTTGAGATGAATCGTACGCTGCTGATGATCGCCATGTTTTGCAGTGCTTCGACCTTCGCCCAATCCCCCGTCATTGATAACGCCACCATCGACAATTCGGGCGCGCAGTACCAAGGCAACGTCGGGGTCAACCAGGCGGCCGGCGATTTGCAGCAACAGGCGAACGCCAGGGCCTTCGCCGTTGGCCGTGACGCCAGCGCGACCACGGATATTCGCCAACGGTTGCGCACCATTGTCGATCCCAGGATCGATGCCCACGCCAGCATTCAAGGCGACTCCTTCAGCCATGGCAATGGCGCATTGGGCGTCAACCAGAGTGCGGGTGCCAGCAACCAGCAAGCCAATGCGCTGCGCATAAGCACCAGTGAGCAGCCGCAAAGTATCGACGACAGCGTCCTCATGCAACAGAACGTGACGCTGCTCTACAACTCCGATCCATCTGACTCTGCACCCGGCTATCGCCAGGTCACTACCAGTGACCAGGCTTTCACCGGTAGCCGTGGGGTGATTCAGGTGAATCAGAGCGCCGGGGTGGGAAACCGAATGGCCAATACCCTGAGCGTACGGGTCGTGGATTGACCCAAATAGGTAAAAACAACACTTAACCTAAAATAAGTACGGAGAATCACCATGAAACCTTCGATGGCATTAAAGCCTCTGGTTTTCGCAATTGCTGCGGTCATGGCTGTTGCTGTACAAGCTGGGCAAAACGATAGGCGTGGTAACCATCACAATGGTGGCCACCACACCCCTCCTGCAAAAATGGTCCCTATCAGCGCGACTGCCGACGCGCGCGATAGACAAAGCAGTACCGGCAACCGCATCTGGAATGAAGGGGTAGAAAACTCGGCCGAGATGAGCAGTTCGGCCGCAGGCGCAAGCGGCAACGTCGGCGTCAACGTGGCGGCAGGTTCCGGCAACCAGCAAGACAACGCCGCTGCCATCGCCAACGCAGCCTCCGACAATGCCGCGATCGATAACAGCTTTGTGTTCGGCATGGCCACTGCCACCGCTGACGTAAGGCAAACCAGCAACCGTAACCGCGTCGACAACTTCGGCGTAACCAACTCTGCCGTGATGAGTGGATCCGCCGACGGCAGCAGCGGTAACGTGGGTATCAACATTGCTGGTGGCGATCTGAACCAACAGAAAAACACCATGGCCATTGCCAATACCAATGCTCCACTCGGTAGCGCAAGAGCCACCGCCTCTGCCAACCAAAGCGGTCCTGGCCTGACAGTGAACAACACCGCTGACCGGACCTATCGCGTAGATACCATTACGGTTACCAAAACCGCCACCGGTAGTTTCTCTCGCGACAAGTCCTTCGAAGCCAGCGGCAGTCAAAGCAACTCTTCGAGCTGGGCTGCAGCCGGATCCAGGAGCTCCGACGCCAGTGGTTCGTTCAGTGCTGATATCAGCGGTTCCAACAGCAGCAGTGCCAGTGGTTCCAACAGCAGCGCTTCAAGCGGTTCCAACAGCAGCAATGCCAGCGGTTCCCACAGCAGTACTGCAAGCGGTTCCAACAGCGCCAGTGCAAGCGGTTCTTCGAGTGCTTCTCTGAATGCCTCCCTGGGCGCAACGCTGGATGCTTCTGCAGCGGCTTCCAATTCCACCACCGTCAATTATGGCTTTGGTGATCGCACCCGCAGCAGCAGTTCCGACGCATCGCTTAACGCTTCGCTTGATGCAACGCTTGACGTAGCGGTTAACAAGTCGTTCGACGTAACGCGCGATTCCTCGTATGACCGTTCGCGCGATTCCTCGTATGACCATTCGCGCGACTCTTCGTATGACCGTTCGCACGAATCTTCGTACGATAAGTCTCGCGAATCGGCGTTCGACAAATCGTTCGATAGCTCGTACGAGAAGTCGACCGCGTCCTCGTACGATAAATCGGGCAGCAAGTCGTCCGAATCTGCGTACGACAAAGCGAAAAGCTTCAGTGAAAGCAGCTCTTATGATTTGAGCAACACCTACTCTTATCAAGTGCTGACTCCAACTGGCTGGGCCAACCCTGTGACCAACACTGCAACCCTGAGCGGTTCGGTGAACGGCGGCAGCGGCAACCTGGGCGTCAACGTGGCGGCAGGTGTGGGCAACCAACAAAGCAACTCGTTGGCCATCTCCAACCAATCGTTCTAATGCTGTCTGTGGAGGCCCCCTTCCGGGGGCCTTTTTCAACCCGACCAGAAGGCGTCCCACCATGCGCATTATCGCCTTGGCATTTTTGCTTTGCGTGGCCAGTGTGATCGAGGCGGCACAACTGCCGCTGTCCGTCCTGCCGGGCGGAGGGTTGGTGTACAAGCCGATCCAGAGCGTACGCGAGCGCAAATTTGCCGACCTGGTGCAACAGAAAACCGACTTCAGTTGCGGCGCCGCAGCGCTGGCGACCATCTTGCGCCAGGCCTATTGGCTGGACGTAGACGAAGAACAGATCATCGAAGGCATGCTGTCACACTCCGACCAGGATCTGGTCCGCGTCCAGGGCTTCTCCATGCTCGACATGAAGCGCTACGTGGAAAGTATCGGCATGCGCGCCCGTGGCTACCGGGTAGCGACGGAAACCCTGAGCGATATCAAGATCCCGGTGGTGGTGCTCCTGGACATCCGTGGCTACAAGCATTTTGTGGTCATGCAAAGGGTCCAGAACGGCTGGGTATACATCGGAGACCCGGTCCTGGGGCATAAACGCTACAAGGTCGATGACTTTGTCAAAGGCTGGAACGGCATCATCTTTGCCGTCATCGGCCAAGGCTACGACAAGACCAATGCATTGCTCGACCCGCCACTGCCACTGTCCGCCAAGAACCGCGTCAACGCCTTCAGCCCGGTGCAGGACGCAGATTTGATGGATTTCGGATTTATCCAGAGCGACTTCTTCTAATAACGCTTTTTATAAAAAATAACGAGCACGAAGCTCCGGGAGTATCCAATGAAGACTCCAATCTGGCTGGTCGTGGTTTGCCTGGCCGCCAGCCTGCCGACCCATGCGGAACTATTGAAACCCATCGAACTGAACGACCATGAACTGGCCAGCCTGCGCGGTCGTTATGTGATGCCGGGGCGGATCATCAGTTTTGGCATTGCCATGACCAGCACCTGGCAAAATGCCAATGGTGAAGTGATCGGCGCGACGTCCTCGATGCAAATTCAGCAATCGACCATCAAGCCACAGTTCTACGTGACGATGATCGACGAAAAAGGCTATGGCTCGGCCCATAGTCAAAGCGCCGGCACCGGCAGTGTCACCGGTGGCGCCGGCCTCAACAGCACCGAAGGCGTCACCCAGGTCGTGCGGGCTGCCGGCGACAACAACAGTGCCTACAACAATGTGGACATCAACGTCTCCAAGGCCAACCAGGCGCCAGCCTCGCAACCGCAAGGCCAGGCCCTGGCCGCGGGCTCGACGCTGGTCGGTGCCAATGGCGCGGGCTCGCTCAGCGTTTCCTCGAGCGGTACGGGGGTGCAACTCAACATCCTGGCCAGCAACAACCAGGGCAGTACCGTGCAGCGCCTGGCCCAGGGGGGCTTGATGCAGAACACGACGTTGCTCGGCAGCAGCAACCAGGTCAGGAACCTCACGTCCTTGAATATCGTGCTGCGTGACAACGCGGCGACCGCTGGCTCCCTGAACGGCAACCTCGACCAACTCAAAGGTCTTCGCACTCAAGGATTCTGATCTACGCTGAGTCTCATCAAATGTAGTCAGAAGGGACGGCTAACCCATGCATCGAATGTTAACGATCAGAGCTATCGTCTGTTTGAGTAGCCTGGCCCCGGCTTCATTGCTTTACGCAGCACCGGACCCCCAGGTCGAAGCACTAAAACAAGAACTCATGGAGCTGAAACAGCGTTACGAAGCACAACAGAACGCGCTGATGGTCCTCGAGCAGCGCGTTCGACAAGTCGAAGAGGCACCGGCGACACCCGCTCCCAAACGCTTGACCAAATCTCCCGCCGAAACGCCCAAGGGTGGCCAGGCGGTGGCTGCCGGCGCACCTGGCACCACGGGCAGTTCCTACGGGCAGTCGCTCAAGGACGACTCGGAACCGGCACAGAGCGTGTCCAACCTGTACGACGAAGCCAGCGGCTTCTTCGGTGGCGGCAAGTTCAGCGTGGAAACCGGCCTGACCTACACCCACTACGATACCCGTGCGTTGACGCTCAACGGCTTCCTCGCCCTGGACTCGATTTTCCTCGGCAACATCAACCTCGACCGCATCAAGGCGGATAACTGGACCCTCGACCTGACCGCCCGCTATAACATGGCGCAACGCTGGCAGTTCGACATCAACGTCCCCGTGGTGTATCGCGAATCCACCTATTCATCCGGTGGCGCCGGTGGCGCCGCCAATGGGGTTTCAGACGAAACCGTTACCCGCGACCCCACCATCGGCGATATCAACGTTGGCGTTGCCTACAAGTTCCTCGATGAATCGGTCAACCTGCCCGACGCGGTGGTGACCCTGCGCCTCAAGGCGCCGACCGGGGATGATCCCTACGGTATCAAGCTGGTGGAGGTTCCGGGCAACGACAACCTCGCGGTCCCCGAGGACTTGCCGACCGGCAACGGCGTCTGGGCGATCACCCCGGGTATCTCGCTGGTCAAGACCTTCGACCCGGCCGTGCTGTTCGGCAGCCTGGCCTACACCTACAACATGGAGGACTCTTTCAGCGACATCAGCCCTACGGTCAACACCA
>Ga0247818_10001589_pt1 | contig 14513 bp, 12 predicted proteins | sample 13C_Glucose_Day1_FD_192424 | JGI IMG/M metagenome (GOLD analysis project Ga0247818, IMG submission 192424) | Soil microbial communities from agricultural site in Penn Yan, New York, United States - 13C_Glucose_Day1 | ecosystem: Environmental > Terrestrial > Soil > Agricultural land | place...
CAGTCTGCCACCCTGCCGCCGCACCTCGACGCGGCCGGGCAGGTTGATGGCGCCCTGGCCCCGCCAGCCGGTGATGAGCCGGTCGACTTCCTCGATGTGGCGGGCGAAGAGCGAACCCGCGGGAGATCCCGCGTCGATCACCGCCCGGCGCAGCACCCGGCGGCGTACCGCGGGCGGCAGCACGGAGAGCTTGACGCACTCCAGCCGTCCGGCGTCGTCCAGCACCGAACGGGCGGCCTCGGCGGCCCAGGTGTCGAGGGCGTCGGCGTCGTCGCGGGAGAGCTGGGCCGTACGGGCGAGTGCTTCCACGACGCCCTTGCCCAGCGCCTTCTCCAGGGCGGGCAGGCCTTCGTGGCGGAGCCGGGAGCGGGTGTAGGCGGGATCGATGTTGTGGGGGTCGTCCCAGACGGGGATCGACTGGACCAGGCAGGCCTTGCGGGCGGTCTGCCGGTCGAGCTGGAGGAACGGGCGGCGGTAGCGGCCGGCGGGGCCGGAGGCGGCGGCCATCCCCGAGAGCGAGCGGATGCCCGAGCCGCGGGCGAGGCCCAGCAGGACGGTCTCGGCCTGGTCGTCGCGGGTGTGGCCGAGGAGCACGGCGAAGGCTCCGTGGCGCTCCGCCGCCGCGTCCAGGGCGGCGTAGCGGGCGTCCCGGGCGGCGGCCTCGGGACCGCCGTCGCGGCCGACGCGCACGGCGACGGCCTCGACCGGGTCGAGCCGCATCTCGGCGAGACGGGCCACGACCTCGCCGGCCCGGAGTCCGGAGCCGGGCTGCAGATTGTGGTCGACGGTGATGCCGCCGGCGCGGACGGGCAGCTTGCGCGACTCGAACGCGAGGGCGGAGGCGAGAGCCATGGAGTCGGCGCCCCCGGAGCAGGCGACGAGCACCAGCGGGGTGTCCGGCCGCTCGGGGAGCCCGGAGCGGCGCGCGCCCGCGCCCGCTTCGGCGAACTCGGCGCGTCCCGCCTGTTCGGTCCGACGGTTGTATTCGGTGACGACGTCGTGGAGTACGCGGCGGACCGCCAGGCGTATCGCCGCGACCGCAGGATGGGGACCCATGTCCGGTGCCCTTCGGGTGAAGTTTCGGGGGAGGGTGCCTCGGAGCGCCCGGGACGGAGTCCCGTCACTCAGAGTGCGTCGATGGTGACAGAGCCAAGTCGTCCATCGAGCATTGCACGCCTTCCCACACCCTTATGGTCCCCCGGATGGGTGATTGGGGAGGCAATCTTCTGCCTCCGGACCGGCCAAGATCACGAATCTGCCTTACGGTGCACCCGCGCCACCCAGTCCGCCGGTGCGGCGATCTCGGCCTTGGTGGGCAGGGTGTTGGGGGAGGTCCACACCCGGTTGAAGCCGTCCATGCCGACTTCGTCGACCACGGCCCGGACGAACTTCTCGCCGTCGCGGTACTGCCGCAGCTTGGCGTCGAGCCCCAGGAGCTTGCGCAGTGCCAGGTCCAGCCGGCTCGCCCCGCGCGCCCTGCGCTGCTGGAACTTCTCCCGGATCTCGGCGACGGAGGTCACCACGTCGGGGCCCACGCCGTCCATCACGAAGTCGGCGTGTCCCTCGAGCAGGGACATGACGGCGGTGAGCCGGCCAAGGACCTCTCGCTGGGCGGGCGTCTGGACGATCTCGACGAGGCTGCGCCCGCCGTCGTCCCCCTCCTCGCCCCGTTCGCCCTCGGGGCGGCTGCCGCCCGAGAAGGCCTGCGCCGCCTCGCGGAGCCGTTCGAGCACGGTCATCGGGTCGACGTCGGTCTCGTCGAGGAACGACTGGATTTCGCCCTGCAGATGGTCGCGGAGCCAGGGGACACCGGTGAACTGGGTGCGGTGCGTCTCCTCGTGGAGCGCCACCCAGAGTCGGAAGTCGTGCGGGTCGACCTCGAGTTCCCGCTCGACGTGGACGATGTTGGGGGCGACCAGAAGCAGTCGGCCCCCTCCGTTCGAGGACGCGGGCAGCTCGCGGGTGGCGGGCGCGAAGGTCTCGTACTGGCCGAGGACCCTGGACGCCAGGAACGACAGCAGCATGCCCAGCTCGACACCGGTCACCTTGCCGCCGACCGCGCCCAGCACCGCGTTTCCGGGGCCGCCGCCGCGGCGGTCCTGCATCTTCCCGAGCAGGGGACTCAGCAGTTCACGGAAGCCCGCGACGTTGGCCCTGATCCAGCCGGCCCGGTCGACGACCAGGACCGGGGTGTCCTCGGGCTCGTGCCCGTCCGGGATCATCCGGGTGAACGACCGGACGTGCTCCTCGGATGCCTTGGCGTGTCGCCGTAGCTCGGCGACGACGGCACGGGCCTCCTCACGGCTGATCTCCGGACCCGGGCGCACGAACCGGGTCGCGGTCGCGACCGCGAGTTTCCAGTCGACCATCTCGGCACCACCGATGCTCGTCATGCGTCAACCGTACGTGAGGTGGTCGCCCCATGGTGGGGTGTCAGCCGCTCACCCGGTGCCTTTGGTGAGGGTGGTGGCCAGGGTGTCCAGCGTTGCCTCCGCCTCGGCCGGGGACGTGGTGCCCGAGGCCAGGAACGCGAAGGCCAGAAGCCGCCCCTGCGCGTCGACCGCGGTCCCGGCGAGGCTGTTCACCCCGGTGAGGGTGCCGGTCTTGGCCCTGATCAGCCCGGTCGCCGGGGAGGTGGCGGTGTAGCGGTCGCCGAGCGTGCCGCTGAATCCGGCGACCGGGAGTCCGGTGAGGACGGGCCGGAGCTCGGGGTGGTCCCGGTCGGCGGCGAGCGCGAGCAGCCGGGCGAGGAGGCCCGCGCTCACCTTGTCCGCACGGTCCAGTCCGCTGCCGTCGGCGAGCCGGGCTCCGGTCAGCGGCATGCCGAGTCTCTTCAGCTCCGCGGTGGTGGCGCGGCGGCTGCCGGCGAAGGAGGCGGGCTCCCCCGCCTTCAGCGCGGTCTGCCGGATCAGCGCCTCGGCGATGTCGTTGTCGCTGTTGGTCATGGCGCGTTCGACCAGTGCGGAGAGCGGCTTCGACCAGTGCGTCGCCACCGTCCGTGATCCCTTCACGGCCTTCCCGGACGCGGGGGCGGAACGGGTGGCGACACCGGCGTCGCCGAGCAGGTCCGCGAAAGCGCGCGCCGCGTCGGCCGCGGGATCGCCGCTCCGGGGAGCCGGCCCCCGGTCGCTCCCGTCGAGGCGGCCCTCGTCGACCATGAGCGCGCTCACCGGCGCGATGTTCTCGTTGGGGCCGATGGGGTGGCGGGCAGGGCCCGAGTAGAGCGAGGTGTCGTACGTCAGCCGCACCGGCCCGGTGCCGCCGTCCGGCAGCGCGCGCGCCGCGTCGGCGGCCAGGGAGCGCAGGGCCGCCTTGTCCAGGGTGGGGTCCCCTCCGCCGACGAGGGTGAGCGTCCGTGAGTCCGGGGACAGCGCGACCGTCGTCGCGATGCGATGGGCGGGGCCGAGCGCGGAGAGCACGGCCACGGTGGTGGCGATCTTCACCGTGGACGCGGGTGTCATGGGGGTGGCGGCGCCCCTCGCGAACAACTGCTTGCCGGTGGCCGCGTCGATGACCACGGCGGTACGTACGGAGCCGAGTGCGGGCTTGTCCAGCAGGGGGTCGAGGGCGGTCCTCAGGCTGCTCGCGCCCGCCGGGGTGAGCCCCCCGGCGGTCCCGAGGGCGCTCAGGACGGCAGGAGCGCTGGGGGCGGGCTCAGGGCCGTCCGGCGCGTTCCGTTCGTGATGTGCGCCACCTGCGCGCTGCACGGCGGCCGCCCGGTCACGCTCGGCCTTACGCTGACCGGTGTCCCAGGGGCCGGCGGCCAGCACGGCACCGGCGGCGACCACCAGGCCGAGCACGGCGGAGCCTGCGACGAGCCGGCGGTTCCCCGACCCGCTTGCGCGCTTCAGGTACTCCGGGGCTTTCCACCCGCCCCACCTGCTCAACGGTTCCTCCGTCGGTTTCTGCACCGGCTCGGCCACCGTTGACCAGCCCCTTTCGCGAGCACTCGTCTGCGTGAGGGACACTTAACCATCAGTCGTATGTGTTGATCATGGAGGAGCCACCCGTGGAGTTCGACGTCGTTATCGAGATCCCGAAGGGTTCGCGGAACAAGTACGAGGTGGACCACGAGACCGGTCGGATCCGTCTGGACCGTCGACTCTTCACCTCGACCAGCTACCCGGCGGACTACGGCTTCGTCGAGAACACCCTCGGCGAGGACGGCGACCCGCTGGACGCGCTGGTCATCCTCGAGGAGCCGACGTTCCCCGGCTGCCTCATCAAGTGCCGCGCCATCGGCATGTTCCGGATGACCGACGAGGCCGGCGGCGACGACAAGCTGCTGTGCGTCCCGGCGTCCGACCCCCGGGTGGAGCACCTGCGCGACATCCACCACGTGTCGGAGTTCGACCGCCTGGAGATCCAGCACTTCTTCGAGGTCTACAAGGACCTGGAGCCCGGCAAGTCCGTCGAGGGCGCCGACTGGGTCGGCCGCACCGAGGCCGAGGCCGAGATCGAGGCTTCCTACAAGCGCCTCGAGGCGCAGGGCGGCGCGCACTGACGCGACTCCTCCGGCTTCCGCTTACGAGCGGGGCGGCGTGGACAGCGGCGCACGGGGCCGACCGGCCCGGCTGACCGTACGACGGGCGGCGCACCTTCACCGGTGCGCCGCCCGTTGCGTGTGGCGCCCATGTCCGTGCCCATACTGGGCAGGAGCGCTCCCGTGACGGGCGGTCGAGGAGGAACGAGGTCGAGTGGTGGCGGAACAGGGCGGTCCCGAGGACCAGAAGCCCCAGTCCGACGAGGCGCACAGCGCGTTCGCGCCCCCCGCCGGGGTCGAGCAGCCGACGGCTCCTCCGGAGGACGACCACCCCACATCGGAATTCGCCCTTCCGGCCGGCCTGCACAACGATCCGTCGGCGGCTTCGGGCCCGGGCCAGGGTTCCGCTTCCGGCTCGGGACAGGGCTCGGGGTCCGACACGCTGTCGTCCGCCTTCGTCCCGCCCAGCGGGTACAACGCGCAGCAGCAGCCACCCGCGTTCACCCCGGCGCACGGCATTCCGATGGTCCGGCTGACCAAGGAGGCCCCCTGGCAGGACCGGATGCGCACGATGCTCCGGATGCCCGTGTTCGAACGGCCGGCACCCGAGATGGTGCAGAAGACCGACGACTCGGGGCCCGCCGTCCCGCGTGTGCTCGACCTGACGCTCCGTATCGGCGAGCTGCTGCTCGCGGGCGGCGAGGGTGCCGAGGACGTCGAGGCGGCCATGTTCGCCGTGTCGCGTTCGTACGGGCTCGACCGCTGCGAGCCGACGGTCACGTTCACCCTGCTGTCCATCTCGCACCAGCCGTCCCTGGTCGACGACCCCATCACGGCCAGCCGTACCGTGCGCCGGCGGGGCACCGACTACACCCGTCTGGCCGCGGTGTTCCGGCTGATCGACGACATCACCTCGGCGGAGCACGTCGAGGTCTCGCTGGAGGAGGCCTACCGCCGCCTGGCCGAGATCCGGCGTAACCGGCACCCGTACCCGGGCTGGGTGCTGACGGCCGCGGCCGGCCTGCTCGCCGGCTCGGCGTCGGTGCTGGTCGGTGGTGGCGTGCTGGTCTTCGTCGTGGCGGCGGCGGGCGCGATGCTCGGCGACCGGCTGGCCTGGCTCTGCGCCGGGCGCGGGCTGCCCGAGTTCTACCAGTTCACGGTCGCGGCCATGCCGCCGGCCGCGATGGGCATCGCGCTGACCCTCACCCACTCGACGGATGTGCGGCCCTCCGCGGTGATCACCGGTGGACTGTTCGCGCTGCTGCCCGGGCGGGCCCTCGTCGCCGGGGTGCAGGACGGTCTGACCGGCTACTACATCACCGCGGGAGCCCGGCTCCTGGAGGTCATGTACTTCTTCATCGGCATCGTGGGGGGCGTCCTGCTGATGCTCTACCTGGGCGTCCAGCTCGGCGCCCAGCTGAACCCGGAGGCGCGGTTCGTACCCAACGACCGGCCGGTGCTCCAGATCCTGGCCTCGATGGCCCTCACCCTGGCCTTCGCCATCCTCCTCCAGCAGGAACGCTCCACGGTCCTCGCCGTGACGCTCAACGGCGGGGTGGCCTGGATCATCTACGGGGCGATGGCCCGCACCGGCGGTATCTCCCCCGTCGCGGCGACGGCCGTCGCCGCCGGGCTGGTGGGGCTGTTCGGCCAGTTGTTCTCGCGCTACCGCTACACCTCGTCGCTGCCGTACATCACGGCCGCGATCGGCCCCCTGCTGCCCGGCTCGGCGACCTACTTCGGGCTCCTCGGCGTGGCCCAGAACGAGGTGGACACCGGGCTCACGTCGCTCTTCACCGCCGTCGCCACGGCGCTGGCCATCGCCATCGGGGTCAATCTCGGGAGCGAGATCTCGCGGCTCTTCATGCGGGTGCCGGGCGCGGTCGAGGGCCCGTCCCGCCGGGCCGCCAAGCGGACCCGAGGCTTCTGACGGACGAACGGCGCCCCGGTCCCCACGTGGGGACCGGGGCGCCGTCGGTGCGCGCGGTGGGTCAGCGCCTGTTCTGCCAGCCGTACTGACCCGGGTCGTCCTCCTGGCCGTCGCCCGGGCGGGCCGCGGGCCGGTCGCCGTACGGGTCGCCGCCGGTGTACTCACCCGGCTGAGCCGGCTGACCGGGCCGGCCGCCCGCGTACCGGCCGTCGTGTCCGGCGGGGTCGTACGGGGCCGGCCGACCGCTGCCGTACGGGTCGTACTGACCGCCCTGGCCTGCGTCGTACCGGCCCTGCGGGGCGCCGTACTGGCCGCCCTGGTCCGGGGCGCCGTACTGGCCGCCCTGCTGACCGCCCTGGTCCGGAGCGCCGTACTGACCGCCGGAGTACTGGGCCCCCTGGCCCCCTGCGTACTGACCGCCGTACGAGGTGTCCTGGCCGCCGTACTGACCGGCGCCGTACTGGCCCTGTGGGGCGCCGTACTGGCCACCCTGCTGACCGCCCTGGTCCGGGGCGCCGTACTGACCGCCGGAGTACTGGGCCCCCTGGCCGCCGGCGTACTGACCGCCGTACGGGGTGTCCTGGCCGCCGTACTGGCCGGCGGCCTGCTGCCGGCCGCCCTGGCCCTGACCGTACTGATCCGCCTGGGCGCCGTACTGGCCCCCCTGGGCGGCGCCGTATCCGCCGTCGCCGTACTGGGCACCCTGGCCGGTGCCGTACGGGGCACCCTGGCCGGTGCCGTACTGGCTGCCGTAGGCGCCGCCGCCGTACGGGGCGCCCTGGCCGGGGCCGTACTGGCTGCCGTAGGCGCCGCCGCCGTACGGGGCCGTCCGGTCGCCCGTGTGCTGGTGGGCGGCGGGGCCCTGGCCGTCCTCGCCCGTCCCGCCGCGGGGGCCCTCCGCGGGGCCTCCGTCCGAGGGGCCGTGGTCGTCGCCCTGGTGCGCGGCGGCTTCCTTCTTCGACTTGCCGCGGGCCCGCAGGAACTCGATCAGGATCGGCACCACAGAGATCAGCACGATCAGGATGAGGATCATCTCGATGTTCTCGTGCACGAAGTCGATCTTGCCGAGGGCCGCCCCGAGCAGCGTCACGCCGACGCCCCAGAGGATGCCGCCGATGATGTTGAACGTGATGAAGGAGCGGTAGTCCATCCGGCTCACACCGGCGATGATCGGCGTGAAGGTCCGGACGATGGGCACGAAGCGGGCCAGCACCAGCGACTTCGGGCCGTACTTCTCGAAGAACTCGTGGGCCTTCTCGACGTTCTCCTGCTTGAAGAGGCGGGAGTCCGGGCGTTTGAAGAGGGCCGGTCCCACCTTGCGGCCGAAGAGGTAGCCGACCTGGTCGCCGATGATCGCCGCCAGGGCGACCAGGACGCAGACCAGCCACAGGGGGTACTTGAGGTCGCCCGTCGTCACCAGGAGACCCGTGGTGAACAACAGGGAGTCGCCGGGCAGGAAGAACCCGATCAGCAGTCCGGACTCGGCGAACACGATGAGCAGGAGGCCGGGCAGCCCGAAGGTGTTGAGCAGATAATCCGGGTCCAGCCAGCTCGGGCCGAGCGCAAGCGTATTCAAGGGTCCGGGCTCCAGGGTTGGTCGGTGTGCGCGGCTGCGTGGCCGCCCCAAGCTATCAACGCTGCGACGGACGCCTGGGTTCCACTGGCGTAAGCGAGGATGCGCACGGAACGAACCGGGGCAAAACTTTCCGCAGGAGGTGCCACATCATGGGCATTGAGGACTACGGCGGCGGACAGACGCCCCGGGCGGACATCCTGGTCGTCACCACGAACGACGTCCCCGGCCACCGGGTGACCGAGGTCATCGGCGAGGTGTTCGGGCTCACGGTCCGCTCCCGCCACCTCGGCAGTCAGATCGGCGCGGGGCTGAAGTCGATGATCGGCGGTGAGCTCAAGGGGCTGACCAAGACGCTGGTCGAGACCCGCAACCAGGCGATGGAACGGCTCGTCGACCAGGCCAGGGCCCGCGGCGCGAACGCGGTGCTGATGATGCGCTTCGACGTGAGCGAGGCGGCGGACGTGGGCACCGAGGTCTGCGCGTACGGCACCGCCGCCGTGATCAGCCCGACCTGATCCGCCCCTCCCCTCCCTCCCGCCGCACCGTCCACGTCCACGCCCCGGAGGCACCCGTATGCCCACGTCCGTCAACGTCGCCGTCATCTACTACTCCTCCACCGGCACCGTCTCCACGATCGCCAAGGCCATGGCCGGGGACGTCGAGAGCGCCGGAGCACACGTCCGGCTGCGCAAGGCGGCCGAGCTCGCCCCCCAGGCGGCGATCGACTCCAATCCCGCGTGGGCCGAGCACGCCCGGGCGACGGCCGACATCCCCGAGGTGTCGCCGGACGACATGGTCTGGGCCGACGCGGTGATCTTCGGTACGCCGACCAGGTACGGCAACGTCACGGCGCAGCTCAAGCAGTTCCTCGACACGCTGGGAGGGCTCTGGCAGGCGGGGCAGCTCGCCGACAAGGTCTACAGCGGCTTCACCGCCAGCAGCACCACCCACGGCGGACAGGAGTCCACCCTGCTGGCGCTGTACAACACGATCTACCACTTCGGCGGAATCCTGGTGCCTCCGGGCTACACGGACCCCTCGAAGTTCGTCGACGGCAACCCGTACGGCACCTCCCACGTCTCGGGCCAGGGCGACATCCCGGTCGCCGAGCAGACCCTGACCGCCGCACGGGTCCAGGCCCGACGTGTCGTCAAGTTCACCCGGGCCGTCAAGGCCGGACTCGCGGCAGAGAACTGAGGAGACGGCTCACGATGGCGCTCCACCAGGGACGGCACGGCCGGCCCGCCCCCTCCGAGGAACACCGCAGACTCGCCCTCAACCCGTTCTTCGGGGAGGCCGACCCGACCGCGCCCATGGTCGCGGCGCCACCGACGCACCGGCTCCCGGAGGATCCGCTGCCGCCGTCGACCGCCTACCGGCTCGTCCACGACGAGCTGATGCTCGACGGGAACTCCCGGCTCAACCTCGCCACCTTCGTCACCACCTGGATGGAACCCCAGGCGGGTGTGCTGATGAGCGAGTGCCGGGACAAGAACATGAACGACAAGGACGAGTACCCCCGTACCGCCGAGCTGGAGCGGCGCTGCGTGGCGATGCTCGCCGACCTCTGGAACGCGCCCGATCCCGCCTCCACGGTGGGCTGTTCGACGACGGGGTCCAGCGAGGCCTGCATGCTCGCGGGGATGGCGCTGAAGCGGCGCTGGTCGGCGAGGAACGCCGACCGCTATCCGGCGACGGCACGGCCCAACCTGGTGATGGGCGTCAACGTGCAGGTCTGCTGGGAGAAGTTCTGCACGTTCTGGGAGGTCGAGCCACGCCAGGTCCCGATGGACGGTGAGCGTTTCCACCTGGACCCGCAGGCGGCCGCCGAGCTGTGCGACGAGAACACCATCGGGGTCGTCGGGATCCTCGGTTCCACCTTCGACGGCTCCTACGAGCCGATCGCCGACCTCTGCGCCGCGCTGGACGACCTCCAGGAGCGCACCGGGCTCGACATCCCGGTCCATGTGGACGGCGCGTCCGGGGCGATGATCGCCCCGTTCCTCGACCCGGACCTGGTCTGGGACTTCCGGCTGCCCCGGGTGTCCTCGATCAACACCTCCGGACACAAGTACGGCCTGGTCTACCCGGGTGTGGGCTGGGCCCTGTGGCGTTCACCGGCCGAGCTGCCGGAGGAGCTGGTCTTCAGGGTCAACTACCTGGGCGGCGACATGCCGACCTTCGCGCTGAACTTCTCCCGGCCCGGCGCGCAGGTGGTCGCGCAGTACTACACGTTCCTGCGGCTGGGCCGGGAGGGCTACCGGGCCGTGCAGCAGGCCTCCCGGGACATCGCGCGCCGGCTCGCCGTGGAGTTCGAGGGCCTGGAGGACTTCAGGCTCCTGACCCGCGGCGACGAACTCCCGGTGTTCGCGGTGACGACGAAGCCCGACGTCCAGGCGTACGACGTCTTCGACGTGTCCAGACGGCTGCGGGAGCGCGGCTGGCTCGTGCCCGCGTACACCTTCCCCGCCAACCGCCAGGACCTCTCGGTGCTGCGGGTCGTCTGCCGCAACGGCTTCTCCTCCGACCTCGCGGAGCTGCTGCTGGACGACCTGCGGGGGCTGCTGCCCGAACTGCGCTCCCAGCCGCATCCGTTGCACCGGGATCCCGGGGTCCAGACGGCGTTCCACCACTGAACCCCGGGGGCGGGGTCAGCGGCTGAGCCGTGCGAACCTCCGCACCGCCAGCGGGAAGAACACCGCGATCAGAGCCACCGGCCAGAGAACGGCGAGGAGTTCGGCGTGTTCGGCAGCCCAGGAACCGGAGCTCCCGCCCGGGTTGCCGAACAGGTCGCGTACCGCCGTCGCCGTGGCCGACATCGGGTTCCACTCGACGGCCGCGCCGAGCGGGCCCGGCATCGACTCGGGTGTCGCGAAGACGTTGGAGAGGAAACCGACCGGCCAGACCAGGATCTGCACGGCCTGCACCATCTCCGGTCGGCCCGCCACCATCGCCAGCTGGATGCCCGTCCACAGCATCGCGAACCGCAGCAGGAGCAGCAGCCCCAGCGCTCCCAGAGCGGCCGCCGTGCCGTTGTGCCAGCGCCAGCCGAGGGCGTATCCGACTCCGGTCATCACGGCGAGCGCGGCCACCGACTGGAGCATGTCCGCGGCACTCCGCCCGACCAGGACGGCTCCCGAGACCATCGGCATGGAACGGAACCGGTCGACGACCCCCTTGTTCAGGTCCTGGGTGACGGCCAGCATCGTGCCCTCCAGCCCGAAGGCCATGGTGAGCGCGAGCATCCCGGGCACCAGGAACTCCGTGTTGTCCCCTTCGACCCCCCGGCCGCCGCCGACCAGGTAGTTGAACATCAGGAGGAGCATCACCGGGAAGACCAGGCCGACGACCACCTGGACCGGCTGCCGCGCCCAGTGCGCCAGTTCGCGCCGGGTCATCGTCCAGGAGTCGGCCAGTGCCCAGCCGATGCGCCCCGGTCCCGCCGTGGTCGTGCTCATACCGCCACCTCCGTGCCCGCGGACGCCAGGTCCCCGCTCTCGTGTCCGGAGCCGGTGAGGGACAGGAACACCTCGTCCAGCGTGGGCCGGCGCACGGCGATGTCCTCCGCCTCGATGCCCGCCTCCTCCAGCGCCCGCACCGTCCGGGTCAGGGCCCGCATACGGTCGGGAGCGGGTGCGCCGAGCAGCCGCCGGTCCCGGTCCACGGTCACCCCCTCGCCGAGCAGCGCGGCCGCCTCGCCGAGCCGGTCCGTGTCGCGGATCACGACGTCGATGCGGTCGCCGCCGACCATCGCCTTGAGCCGGTCGGCCGTGCCCTCGGCGACGACCCGGCCGCCGTCGACGACCGAGATGCGGTCGGCCAGCTGGTCCGCCTCCTCCAGGTACTGCGTGGTCAGCAGGACCGTGGTGCCGCCCGCCGTCAGGGACCGCACCGCGTTCCACACCTCGGCGCGCCCGCGCGGGTCGAGGCCGGTCGTGGGTTCATCCAGGAAGAGCACCTCCGGGTCGGTGATCAGGGACGCGGCCAGGTCGAGGCGGCGCCGCATGCCGCCGCTGTACCGCTCGACCGCCTTGCGCCCGGTGTCCGCGAGCCCGAAACGCTCCAGCAGCTCGTCGGCCCGCCGCCCCGCCCTTCGGGCCCCCAGGTGGTACAGCCGGCCGAACATCTCCAGGTTCTGCCGGCCACCGAGCTTCTCGTCCACCGCCGCGTGCTGGCCGAGCAGTCCGATCCGCCGCCTCACCTCGGCGGCCTGGGACCGTACGTCGAATCCCGCCACCTCCGCACGGCCGCCGTCGTACCGCAGCAGCGTCGTCAGCACCCGGACGGCGGTGGTCTTGCCCGCCCCGTTGGGGCCGAGCACGCCGTGGACCGTCCCTCCGCGGACGGCGAATCCGAGGCCGTCCAGGGCGCGCTTCTCTCCGAAGCGCTTGTGCACTCCCTCGACGACGATTGCGTCGCTCACCGTGCTCACCAGCCTCTCAGGCTCATAGTCAAACTTGACTAGTGAGCCGAAGATAGACCCGCCGACCTCTTTGGTCAAACTTGATTAGTGGGTATCCCCGGGATCGGGCGCACCGGTCGCGTAAGGGTTCTCCTGCCCCTCCGCGAGCACGCCGACGAAGGGGTCGCCCTCACCCGCGAAGGTGTACGCCCCCGCTTCGAGACGGGCGATCAGTCCGCGCGTCCACGCGGCACCCGCGTCGGCCGAGTGGACCCACATGTTCATGATCTCGCCGATGTGGCCCAGGGACTCCGGGCCCTCCGCGGGCGTGTAGTGCTCCGTGACCGAGGCGCGCCAGGCCTCGATGGCCGCCACGCGCTCCCTCAGGAGCGCCACCGCCTCGCCCCGCTCCAGATCGACGATGAAGCCGATGCCGGCCGAGAGCACGTCCACGCTCTGGTCGTACGACGTCAGAGAGGCCCGGAGCAGGGTGAAGAACTCCTGGTCACCGAGGTCCGTCATCTCGTACTCGGTGCGGGGCGGCCCGCCTGCCGTGGACGGGGCGACCTCATGGGCGAGGAGCAGTCCCTGCTTCGCCATCTGCTTGAGGGCGTGATAGATCGACCCCGGCTTGGCGCTGGACCACTCGTGGGCGCCCCAGTACTCCAGGTCGTTGCGCACCTGATAACCGTGCGCGCGGCCGTGCTGGCGCACGGCCCCCAGGACGAGGAGACGGATCGCCGACATACCACCCACCCTTCGTACTCAACTTTGATCAGAGTAGCCCGCCTCCTCCGCCACCAGCTGAAGGGCGGTCCTGCCGTCCAGCGTCTCGCGGAGGATGTCGGCGTGGCCCGCGTGGCGGCCGGTCTCCTCGACGAGGTGGATCAGCAGCCAGCGCATCGAGCAGCGCCCGTTCTCGGGGAACCAGGGCGCCGGGGGCAGCGGGAAGGTCTCGTCCATGCTGCTGACGTCATGCCGGATGAACGCCTCCGTCTCGGCGGCGACCTTCGCCCAGAACTCGAGAATCTGCGGGATGGTCTCGCCGTCGACGAGCCGGAATCCGTCGGCCCAGGTCTCCGCGTCGCGCTCCTTGTCGTTCGGGCGCCGCTGGGCCATCCGCAGCCAGTTCAGCTCGCCCTCGGCGACGTGCTTGAGCAGACCGGAGAGCGAGAGCTCACCGACGCAGGGACGGGTCGCCGCCTGCTCCTCGGTGAGCCCGAGGAGGGAGCGCCGGACCGCGCCGCGCTGCGCCTCGACGAAGGCGAGGAGCGCACCCTTCTCGTCGCCGGGGGTCTCTGCGGGGACGTGCGTGACCACGATGTCTTCCTTCTGCCGGACGTGACGACTGCCTGCTGCTCGCACCGTCAACGTACGGACCCATCAGGTCAGATCCTGGCCTCGATGAGGCCTCGCCGGAGGGCCGGCCGGAAACCCGGCCGGGAGGCCCGGCGGAAAGCCCGCCGGAAGGTCCTCAGAAGGGAAACACCGTGCGCCCGTGCTGCACCGATATCCACTTGCGGGTGGTGAACGCCTCCACCGCGGCCTCGCCGTTCAGCCGCCCCATGCCGGAACTCTTCTCGCCTCCGAACGCGACCGCCGGATCGTCCTGCACGGTCGGACCGTTCACGTGGAACATCCCCCCGGTGACCCGCCGGGCGAACCGCACGCCGCGCTCCGCGTCCGCCGTGTGCACCGCCCCGCTCAGCCCGTAGGGACTGTCGTTGACGATGTGCAGGGCCTCGTCCTCGCCGTCGAACGGCAGGAGCAGCGCCACGGGGCCGAAGATCTCCTCCACCAGCAGCGGTGACCCTTCCGGCAGCCCGGTCAGCACGGTCGGCTCGACGAGGTTGCCGCGGGTGCGGCCCCGCACGAGCGCGGTGGCGCCGGCCTCGATCGCCCCGTCGACCAGCGCGGTGAGCGCCTCGGCCTGGAAGGCACTGATGACAGGACCGATACGGGTTTCCGGGTCCCGCGGGTCACCCGCCGTCAGGGCGGACACCGCGGCGGTGAACCGCTCGGTGAACTCCTTCTCCACGGACCGGTCCACCAGGATGCGGTTGGCGGCCATGCCGACCTGCCCCTGGAACAGGAAGCGGCTGTAGACGGCCGCTTCCTGTTC
>Ga0247818_10001591_pt1 | contig 14510 bp, 13 predicted proteins | sample 13C_Glucose_Day1_FD_192424 | JGI IMG/M metagenome (GOLD analysis project Ga0247818, IMG submission 192424) | Soil microbial communities from agricultural site in Penn Yan, New York, United States - 13C_Glucose_Day1 | ecosystem: Environmental > Terrestrial > Soil > Agricultural land | place...
CCATGGTGGGCCGATCCGGGCAAGCAGCGGCCGGGTGAGATCAATGACCATGGCGGCGGACGGCGGGTGTATTTCGATGACCCGGACGGGCATCTGCTGGAGATCTTCACCCGCGAATAGCGGGATATTCATCGCTGCTGTCAGGCCAGGCCGTCAACACTTGGAAGCCATCTTCAGTGACCGCCACCATATGCTCCCACTGGGCTGAAAGGGAGTGATCCTTGGTGACCACGGTCCAGCCGTCGGCCAAGGTTTTTACGTGGCGCTTGCCCAGGTTCAACATCGGCTCGATGGTGAAAATCATGCCGGCTTTCAACTTCATTCCCTGGCCTGGGTAGCCGTAGTGAAGGATCTGCGGCTCATCGTGATAGATCTTGCCGATGCCATGCCCGCAGTATTCACGTACGACGCTGAACCCGTCATCTTCGGCCACCTTCTGGATGGCATGGCCAATGTCGCCCAGCGTAGCGCCGGGGCGGACCATGCGGATGCCGGCGCACATGGCGTCATAGGTCGTCTTGACCAGGCGTCGCGCCTCAGGCGCAGGTTCGCCCACGAAGTACATGCGGCTGGTGTCGCCGTACCAACCGTCCTTGATCACGGCAATGTCGATGTTCAGGATGTCGCCATCCTTCAACACCTTGTTCGAAGGGATGCCATGGCAGACCACTTCGTTGACGGAGGCGCACACGGTCTTGGGAAAGCCGTGGTAGCCGACATTGCCTGGAATGGCTTTCTGCACGTTGACGATATAGTCGTGACAAAGCCGATCGAGTTCGTCGGTGGTCACCCCTGCCTGCACATGGGGCGTGATCATGGCCAGTACCTCGGCCGCCAGCGTGGCCGCCACGCGCGACTGGGCTATTTCTGCCGGGGTATTGAGTTTGACATTAGTCTTCATTGCTTGCCCCCGGACGTTGCATGAACCACCGCGCCTTGGCCAACATCGCCGACTGCGCACAGCTGTTTTACATCAAGGCCACCGGCCAGTTCGGCACGAATCAGCAGGCGGCAGATGTCGCTGTGATTCAATTCTGGATGGAGCTCGGCCAGCATCCCGATGCGCATCCAGTGTTCGGCTTGCGCATTGATCGAGCGACTCAGCGCATCGCTGGCGACGCGCAGGTTCTCATGCATGTCTTCTGAAATCTTGACGATACCCATCTGTTTGCCCAATACGAAATATATATGAAACATATACTAAACGTTTCGGGCGCTGCAGCGCAATTTCGGTCACAGGGTCCTGCCAGAAGAACAATCAGATGTTCAACCGTGCATCAGCAAAGCACCTGGCGGAACCCGTTTGCGCAGCTTCTTGCAGCTGCCGGGTGGGGGCTGTTGCCCCGGCGGGCGATCGGCGAACCAGATGCGGCATTGGCCTGGGGGCGGCCAATGGCCGCGGGGAATCGTTATCTCATCGGACGCGGGCTCTGGTTCTAGCGCAGCCACCTTGAATTGTCCTGCGCTCTGTGGCCCCGCAGTCGCCGCGGAATCCGCTACGTGAGCGAAGTTGCCCGCGAGCGTGGCGGTGTCCGCAGCGGATGGTTCTGCAGCAGCCACTTGCGCTTCGCGGGCCTTCTGTACGGCAACCGGGTTCTCCTGCACCTTGGGCGGGATACCCGAAGCCTGGGCCTGCTGCGCCGCCTGGATCAACTGGAGATTGCGGTTGCGTAACGCCTCGTTGCCAACAATCCGCATGTTCGAGCGCAATGCCAGGGTCTGCGCCTGCTGGTATTGCCCTTGCTGCAGGCGCAGCACGCCGAGGTAATGCAGGGTCGCGGGGTTGTTCGGCTGGATATGCAGGGCACGCTCCAACGTGGCGGCGGCCTGGTCCAGCTGGCCCTGTTCATACTGGCGCGAGGCGGTTTCGATCAGGGTGGTTGATGCGCTGTTGCTTTGCGCGGGCGTTTTTCGCTCGGCAGCCACCGGGCAAAACGACGCGACGGCGCAGAACGCCAGGATGAAGCTCGGCAGGAAAGGCTTGATTGGCATCAGGGGGCAGACTCGGCTGATCTCGGACGGCACCGCCATGAAAGCAGGCCACCAGCACTGCTCGGAATCTCCGATACAGGACCCTTACTGACCTCTCCTGCCCCCCTGAAGTTCCCGTGCCACGGCCACTTCAGGCCAGGTTCGACCTCTGCCAATCGAGCAGCCGGGACCTGCTTCCAAACACGTCATTAAATGTTCAACTTCAAGAAAATGAACTATACCCAACTGGGCAATCAGTACTGACCCCGGCCCCAGGCACCTGTGCAGGCATGGCCCCGGTAACTCAACGTCAAGTAAGACCACGAGACTCTGGTTATGAATGGTTTGAAAATCGCAGCAAGCGATGCCGTTCTAGATTGCTTCCATACCTCCCGCCCGATCGTTGCCCTTGATCACACCGACTTTACCGATGTTGCCGCCGCGGTACTGACCGTCGACGATGTCATGGGCGGCGCGCTGGATGCCATTCACCGAACGGGTTTCGACATCCCGCTGTTCCTCGTGATTCCGCGCGCAGGCGCCGGCAATCGGGCGCTGGATATCTACAAGCGCCTGCACGAGGTGATCCTGCTGGTCAACGGGGTGTTTGACCTCTCCAGCTACAATGCCGAGTACTACGGCAACCAACTTGAAACAGCCGCCAAGGCCTATGAAGAAAACCTGTTGCCCCCCTTCTTCGACGCCCTCAAGCACTACACCGAGGCCGGCAATGCGACCTTCGCCTGCCCCGGCCACCAGGGCGGCCAATTTTTTCGCAAGCACCCCGCCGGCCGCCAGTTCTTCGATTTCTTCGGCGAAACCCTGTTCCGCGCCGACCTGTGCAACGCCGACGTCAAGCTCGGCGACCTGCTGATCCACGAAGGCCCGGCCCTGCTGGCGCAAAAGCATGCCGCCAGCGTGTTCAACGCCGACAAGACCTACTTCGTGCTCAACGGCACATCAGCCTCGAACAAGGTGGTCACCAACGCGCTGCTGACGCCCGGCGACCTGGTGCTGTTCGACCGCAACAACCATAAATCCAACCATCAGGGGGCTTTGCTCCAGGCTGGTGCCACGCCGGTGTACCTGGAAACCGCGCGCAACCCCTACGGCTTCATCGGCGGCATCGATGCCCATTGCTTTGAAGAAGACTACCTGCGTGAGTTGATCAAGGAAGTTGCCCCGGACAAGGCTGAGTTACCACGCCCATTTCGCCTGGCAATCATCCAGCTGGGCACTTATGACGGCACCATCTACAACGCCCGCCAGGTGGTCGACCGCATCGGCAAGCTGTGCGACTACATCCTGTTCGACTCGGCGTGGGTGGGCTACGAACAGTTCATCCCGATGATGAAGGATTGCTCGCCCATGCTGTTGGACCTGGGCGAAGAGGATCCGGGGATTTTCGTCACTCAATCGGTGCACAAACAACAGGCCGGTTTCTCCCAGGCCTCGCAGATCCACAAGAAAGACCGCCACATCAAGGGCCAGGCGCGTTACTGCAATCACGCGCGGTTAAACAACGCGTTCATGGCCCAGGCCTCCACCAGCCCGTTCTACCCGCTGTTCGCCTCGCTGGATGTGAATGCGCGCATCCATGCCGGCCGCAGTGGCTTGCGCCTGTGGGAAGACTGCGTGAAGTTCGGCATCAACGCGCGCAAGCTGATCCTGGAAGCCTGCACCCTGGTGCGCCCCTTCGTGCCGGAAACCATCGACGGCCGCCCCTGGCAGGACCACCCCACCGACGCCATCGCCAGCGACCTGCGCTTCTTCGAGTTCCATCCCAAGGATCGTTGGCACGCCTTCCCCGGCTATGCCGACAAGCAATATTTCATCGACCCCTGCAAGCTGTTGTTTACCACCCCCGGCATCGACCCGATTGACGGCAGTTACACCGACTTCGGCATTCACGCCGGCATCCTGGCCAACTTCCTGCGCCAGAACGGCATCGTGCCGGAGAAGTGCGACCTCAACTCGATTTTGTTCCTGCTCACGCCCGCCGAAGACTGGGCGAAGATGAGCCATCTGGCCGCGCAACTGGCGCGCTTCGAGCAGTTCCTCAGCGATGATGCGCCCATGAGCCGGGTGCTGCCGGCCATCTACGCGCGCTATGAAGAGCGCTACCGCCACTACACGATCCGCCAGCTCTGCCAGGAAATGCACGACCTCTATCGCAGCCACAACGTGCAGCAGTTGCAGAAGGACATGTTCCGCAAGGCGCACTTCCCGAAAAAAGCCATGAACCCGCAACAGGCGCAGATCGAATACATCCGCGGCAATGTCGAGCTGGTCGCGCTGGCCGATGCCGATGGCCGTATCGCTGCCGAAGGCGCGCTGCCCTATCCACCCGGTGTGTTGTGCGTGGTACCGGGGGAAATCTGGGGTGGCGCGGTGCTCAAATATTTCCTCGCGCTCGAGGATGGCATCAACGCCTTGCCCGGCTTCACGCCGGAACTGCAAGGCGTGTACCTGAAAGAAGAAGGCGGGCGTATTCGCGCTTATGGATACGTGCTCAAGGCCTGATCCGCGCCCCATTCAAAGATCAGCGTTTCCTGCGACTTACAGCAAGGAGTGTGCGATGGCAGATTCAAGCAAGAAAATGGGCCTGATGGGGCTCACCACCCTGGTCACGGTCAACATGATGGGGTCAGGCATCATCATGCTCCCCACCAACATGGCCCAACTCGGTGCCGTCTCGTTGTTGTCGTGGATTTTCACGGCGATCGGCTCGATGGCCATCGCCTACTGCTTCGCCCAGTGCGGGGTGTTCTGCTCACGCTCCGGCGGCTTGTCCGCCTACACCGAAGAAGCCCATGCGAAGTCGGGGTTCTTCCTCTGCTCGTACCTGTACTTCCTGTCCCTGGCCATCGCCAACGTCGCCGTCGCCATCTCGGCGGTCGGCTACATGAGCGCCTTCCTGCCCTGGCTGAGCACGGGGGCCATCCCGCTGTTCGTCGGCACGGTCGGGCTGATCTGGATCACCATCATCGCCAACTTCGGTGGCCCGAGCATCACCGGCAAGATCGGCGCGATCACCGTATGGGGCGTGATCATTCCGGTGGCGGGCCTGTGCATCATCGGCTGGTTCTGGTTCGACGCCAAGGTGCTGGAAGCCGCCTGGAACCCCAACAACCTGGCGATCTCCGAAGCCATCGGCAAAGCCATCCCCCTGACCCTGTGGGCCTTCCTCGGCATGGAATCGGCCGCCCAGGCCACCGATGCAGTGGAGAACCCCAAGCGCAACGTGCCGCTGGCCTGCCTGTTCGGCACCCTCGGTGCCGCCACGGTCTATGTGCTGTCGACCACGGTGATCCAGGGCATCATTCCCAACGCCGAACTGGCCAACTCCTCGGCGCCTTTCGCGCTGGTCTACGCGAAGATGTTCAGCCCTCTGGTGGGTAACATCGTGATGGCATTGGCGGTCATGGCTTGCATCGGCTCGCTGCTGGGCTGGCAATTCACCCTGGCCCAGACCGCGAAGATGACCGCCGACCAGAACCTGTTCCTCAAGCTGTTCAGCAAAGTCAACGCCAGCGATGCGCCCGTGATCGGCATGATCGTCTGCGGCGTGCTGCAAACGCTCATGGCCGTGTCGACCATCTCTCCCGACGCCGCTGCACAGTTCAGCAAACTGGTGAGCCTGGCGGCAGTGACCAACCTGATCCCCTACATCACGGCGCTGACAGGCTTGCTGGTGATCATGCACAAGGCCCAGGTGGGGCCCGCGGTGTACTCGCGCAACGTGGTGGTGCTGCTGATCGCGGTGGCCTACTCGTTGTATGCGCTCTACGCCTGCGGCAAGGATGCGGTACTGGGCGGCACGCTGGTACTCGCCTTTGGTTACCTGCTCTATGGCTTCCTCGCCAAGCGTTTCGTCGACGCGCCAAGCGTTGCCCAGGTCAGGACCGGCAATGTTTAGGCATGGCAATCAGGACTGCTCAGACTTGTACACGGGGAATCCGGACATGAACGTATCATTTGCAAAAACCACTCGCCTGCTGCTTGCCCTGGTGTTCACCGCGCTGCCGATCGTGGCGAGTGCCAACACCCTGGAGCGCATACGCAGCAGTAATGCCTTCACCCTGGGTTACGTGCCAGACCTGTCGCCCTTCAGCGTTCAGGAAGGTGACAAAGCCAGCGGCTATGCCATCGACCTGTGCCTGAAGATCGCCGACAAGCTCAAGACCGAGCTCAACCTGCCCAACCTGCAGGTCCGCTACCAGCCCGTCTCGGTCGCCGAAGAGACCAGCGCGGTGAAGCTGGGCAAGGTCGACATCCTCTGCACGCCGACTCCGCCTACCCTCGAAGGGCGCAAGACGATCAGCTACTCGATACCGGTGTATACCGCCGGCCTCTCGGTACTGGTGCGCAAGGATGCCGCCGAACCGCTGCTCAACGCACTCAACGGCAAGGAGGCCAACCCCGGCCCGACCTGGCGGGCGACCATCAACCGCGGCCTGGCCAACCAGACCTACGCCACCATCGAGGGCGGTGTAACCGAAGACTGGATTCGTGAACGGATGCGCATGCTTGGCGTGATCGCTTCGCTGGTGACCGTGGCCAACACCGAAGAAGGTGCCAAACTGGTGGCCGCGCGCAAGGCCGATGCCTTCTTCGCCGAACGCATACTCTTGAAAAACCTGGTGGCCAAAGGGAACGCCAACAATGACCTGATGGTCCTGGACCGCATCTTCGAGTTCGCCCCGGTGGCGATGATCGTCGAGCGCGGTGACGAAGACTTCCGCCTCCTGGTCGACATGGCCTTGAGCGAGGCCTACCGTTCCGGCGCCATCGAGAAGGCATACGACCAGTACCTGGGCGGGATCAACGAGACGATGAAAAAGCTGTTCCGGGTGTATGCACTGCCTTGAGGAGGGTCAGAACGCCAGTTTGTAGCCGATCACTACCAGCATCGTTGCCAGGCAAGGGCGCAGCAGTTCATCGGAGATGCGTCCGGTCAGGTGGCTGCCCAGGTAAATCCCCGGCAGCGAACCGACCAGCAGGTAGCCGAGCACGTGCCAGTCCATGTTGCCCATGCTCGCATGGCCAAGGCCGGCGACCAGGGTCAGCGGCACGGCGTGGGCGATTTCGGTGCCGACCAGGCGGCGGGTCGGCAGCAGCGGATAGAGGATGAACAATGCCACGGTGCCCAGGGCACCCGCGCCGATGGAGGTCAAGGCGACCATCGTGCCCAGGACCAGGCCGGTGATCACGGTCAGGACGTTGAGACGCACACCGCTGGGGTTGTAGTTGCCGCCGGCGCGCTTGTGGGCGAAATCGAGCAGGCGTTTCTTGAACAGGATCGCCAACGCCGTGGCGAACAGGACAAAGCCCAACGCCTGCTTGATGATCGCGTTCATCGCGTCGGGGGCCGAATGCAGACTGCTGAGGAACCACAAGGTCAATGCCACCGCCGGCACGCTGCCGAGGGTCAGCCAACCGGTGATCGGCCAGTCGATATTGTTGTTCTTCCTGTGGACCAGGACGCCACTGGATTTGGTGATGGCCGCGTACAGCAGATCGGTGCCGACCGCAGTTGCCGGGTTGATGCCGAACCATAGCAGGATAGGCGTCATCAACGACCCGCCACCGACGCCCGTCATGCCGACGATAAAGCCGACCACAAGCCCGGCCACGACCAACCCGATATTCAACAGATCCATTGATACATCCACAAGACCGCAGGGGGAAATCTGGCCCGCAGCATAGCGACATTTCTTATAACCAGTTATATCGATGCGATCTATCTTTATGCCCTGAATCGCGAGCGGGTCGCTTCGGCAGATCATTGCACCGGGAGGAAATTCATCAACAGCAGGCTCTGTGCATAATTCAAGCCGATCCGCCGGTAGCGTTCGTCGAGCATCTGGGTCAGCAGATCCAGGCGCGCGACGATCTTGCCGAACTCCACGGCGAAACTCAGGTTGCTGCCCTCCTCCGAGATCTCGTTGGAGAACAACATGGGCTGGCCGTCCTTGTTCTGTCGCTGACTGAGAATCCAGGTGGCGATTTCGATGTTGCGCGCGGCATTGTTGACGAACGTCGGGTTGATCGCGTCCGTCATGTAGAACTCCAGTCGACTGCCGTGGGCGGTCACCAGCATGCTGCCGATGGCATAGATGAACGCCCCGACCCGATCGCCGAGAAACTCCGGGCTCATGGCAAACCGCAACGCCGCCAGATCCTTCTTGCCCCCCAGCGTGGGCAACGGCTGCTGCTGTTCAATGGCCATGCGCACCTGCTTGCCTGCGGTTCGGGCGTCGAGGAAGCCGGATTTTTTCAACTCGTCGGGGTTGCGCAGGTACAGCTTGCCCATCAGCAGGTAAAGGCTGTCGAGGTTGTCGCGCATGGCCAGCGTGGCCATGCGGTCGACGCTGGTCTGCAGGAACTCCTGGGGTTTGCCTTCGCGTATCTGGCTGAACAGGTCGTTGCCTGGCTGGTGGCTGCAACCGCTGACCAGCAACAGCGACAGACCGGCCAGCAGCAGGCGATGGCGACGGATGGAGCGGACAATGTGGGGTGAAACTCGAGCCATGGGCGTTGAACTTGGGCATGGGCCGGCGGTGGGGATCGCCGTCGGCTGGCAATGGATAGAGCCGGTAGATGGGGAAAAGTGCGGTGGCGAGGGTTGATAATCGATCACCGGTTCCCAACAGGGGCACACGTACGCATCCCATCAAGCCGGCCGCCTCGCTCTGGCTAAGGCCGGGTGGAGGTTCTGCCCAGCGCGGCGGGCCCCTGTAGGAGCAAGCTTGCTCGCGAAAAACCTGAGAACACCACGGGGTGTCAGGCCCACCGCGTCATCGTTGACCTCCATCGCGAGCAGGCTCGCTCCCACGGTAGATCGGGTACAGCCGCGAATGATTGGTCGAACTTGAGGACGCCTTCGCTGGCGAGCCAGCTCCTACAGGGGATCGCGATGGAACCTGAGGGCCTATCCTGATGCCAACTGCAATAATGACCAGAAGGAGTCAAGCATGCGCACCCAGCAATTGGCCGGCACCCAGGTACCCGTGATCGGCCAGGGCACCTGGCAAATGGGCGAAGACCGCGCCCGCCATCACGAGGAAGTCGCCGCCCTGCGCCTGGGTATCGACCTGGGCATGACCCTGATCGATACCGCTGAAATGTATGCCGAAGGCGGCGCCGAGCTCGTGGTGGGTGAGGCCATCGCCGGCCAGCGCGATCGGGTGTTTCTCGTCAGCAAGGTCTACCCGCACAATGCCAGCCGCCAGGGCATTCCCCAGGCGTGCGAGCGCAGCCTGCGCCGGATGAAGACCGAGAGCATCGATCTGTATTTGCTGCACTGGCGTGGCCAGTTTCCCCTGGAAGAGACGGTAGAGGCCTTCGAACGCCTGCGTGAAGCCGGCAAGATAGGCCGTTGGGGGGTGTCCAACCTTGATCTCGACGACCTGCAAGCGCTCTCAAACAAGGACTGCGCCACCAATCAGGTGCTCTACAACCTGGAGCAACGCGGCATAGAATTCGATCTCTTGCCCTGGTGCAAGGAACACGGGATGCCGGTCATGGCCTATTGTCCAATCGGCCAGGCAGGGAAAATGCTGGGCAATGCTACGCTCAAACAAGTAGCTGCCCGCCACGACGCCACGCCTGCCCAGGTCTCGCTGGCATGGCTGCTGAGCCAGGACGGCGTGATCGCCATCCCCAAGGCTGTCCGCCCCGAACACGTACGACTCAATGCACAGGCGGCGCAGTTGAAGCTGGAGGCTGGGGATCTGGAGGCGCTGGACCAAGCGTTTCAGGCGCCCAAACGCAAGCAGCGGTTGGCCATGGTCTAAGCCATCGCGGTGACAGAGGGCTTCGATATGAGAAGCACCGATCATCCGGACGTCTTTAACCTGCAACGCTTTATCCAGGCGCAAAACCCGGTGTTCGGCCGGGTTCAAGCCGAACTGGACGCTGGCCACAAGCGCAGTCACTGGATGTGGTTCATTTTTCCGCAATTTGCCGGGCTGGGTGACAGCGACATGTCACGCCGCTTCGCGATCCGCTCCCGGCAGGAAGCACAGGCCTACCTCGACCATCCGCTGCTGGGTGCACGGCTGAAGACTTGTACCCAGCAAGTGCTGGACATCGAGCAACGCTCGGTGGCGGCGATTTTCGGCCATCCCGACGACCTGAAGTTTCGCTCCTCGATGACGTTGTTCGCCCAGGTCGCCGACGACGACAGCCTCTTTCATCAAGCCTTGAACCAGTACTTTCACGGCATCGTGGATGACTGGACCTTGTCGCTGATGGACTCAAAACAAGCCCAGTTGCCCCCCCACCAGGGTTGAGAAATCGTCGTCGACGAACGGCAGGATCGCGTCCGCCACCGGTTGCAGTTGCCGGCTGATGTAGTGGTCGTAATCGATCGGCGCACTGCGGATTTCCAGTGGCTCCGGGCCGGCGACCGTGATCACATAGCTGATCCAGCCGCCATTCTGATACTGCCGCGGGCGGCCCTGGCGATCGTTGTAATCGTCGGCAATCCGCGCCGCCCGCACATGGGGCGGGACGTTGCGCTGGTAGTCGTCCAGCGTGCGGCGCAGGCGCTTGCGATAGATCAGGCGCTCGTCGAACTCCCCGGCCAGGGTCTTGCGTACGTACTCGCGCACATAGTCCTGGTAGGGCTTGCGCTGGAAGATCAGCGAATACAGCTCCTGCTGGAATTGCCGGGCCAGCAGCGACCAGTCGGTGCGCACGGTTTCCAGGCCCTTGTAGATCATCTCGTCGCTGCCATCGGCGCGCGTGACCAACCCCGCATATCGCTTCTTGCTGCCCTCCTCCGCGCCGCGGATGGTCGGCATGAGGAAACGTTTGTAGTGGGTTTCGTATTGCAGTTCCAGCACGCTTTGCAGGCCATACGCTTCACGCACGTGCTCACGCCACCACTGGTTGACGTGATCGACCAGCGCGCGACCGATCTGTGCAGCTTCCTGCTGGCCGTGGGCGCGCCGCAGCCAGACGAAGGTCGAGTCGGTGTCGCCGTAGATCACCGTGTGGCCCTGGGCTTCGATCAGCTCACGGGTGCGCAGCATGATCTCGTGGCCGCGCAAGGTAATGGATGACGCCAGGCGCGTGTCGAAGAAGCGGCAGCCACTGGAACCCAACACGCCGTAGAACGCGTTCATGATGATCTTCAGCGCCTGGGACAGCGGGGCGTTGTGCTCGCGCTTGGCGGTTTCCCGGCCTTCGGCGACGCGGGCGACGATGGCGGGCAGGCAATGCCGGGTGCGGGAGAACCGCGCCCCGCGAAAACCCGGTACCGAGTCCTGGTCATCCGGGTGCTTGAGTCCTTCGATCAGGCCCACCGGGTCAATGAGGAAGGTGCGGATGATCGACGGGTAGAGGCTTTTGTAATCGAACACCAGCACCGACTCGTACAGCCCCGGCTGCGAGTCCATGACAAAACCGCCGGGGCTGGCTTGCGCCGGCTTGCTGCCAAGGTTGGGCGCGACGAAGCCCTGGCGGTGCATCAGCGGCATGTAGAGGTGGGTGAACGCCGCTACCGAGCCGCCCATGCGATCGGCCGGCAGCCCGGTGACACTGGCCCGCTCGAGCAGGAACTTGAGCAATTCGGTCTTGGCGAAGATCCGCGTGACCAGCTCGCAGTCCTTGAGGTTGTACTTGGCCAGCGCCGGTTTGTCCTCGGCGAACATGCGGTTGATTTCATCCATGCGCTGGTAGGGGTTATCGATAGACTTGCCTTCGCCCAGCAGGGTTTGCGCGACGTTTTCCAGGCTGAACGAGGGGAAGCTCCAGGTCGCCGAACGCAGGGATTCGATGCCGTCGATGATCAGCCGGCCGGCGGCGGATGCAAAATAGTGGTTGCCGCTGCCGTGTTCGCGCCACTGCATCTCCTCGCCGCCGCGTCCCAGCTTCAGCGGCACGGCCAGGCGCCGGGCGTGTTCATGCAGCACCCGCAGGTCGAATTGCACGACGTTCCAGCCGATGATCGCGTCGGGGTCGTGGCGGGCGAACCATTCATTGAGCTTTTTCAGCAGCTGGGTGCGCGACTCGCAGTATTCGAGCTGGAAATCCACCGCGCTGTCGTCGCCATTGGGCGGGCCGAGCATATACACCTGACGCTCACCGCAGCCTTCCAGGGCGATGGAATACAACTCGGCCTGGGCGGTGGTTTCGATGTCCAGGGACACCAGTTTCAGGCTGGGTCGGTAGTCGGGGTCGGGTTTCATCTGCGCATCGAGCAGCAGGCCATCGGCCCCCGGTGTGCCGCCAAAGCGTACCGGCGCGGTGATGAACCGCTCCATCATGTAGCGCTCCGGCGGGCGCACATCGGCCTCGTACACCTCGACGCCCGCCCGGCGCAGCGCGGTTTCCAGGCGCATCAGTTGCCCGTGCTGGCGGCAATACAGGCCAAGCACCGGGCGATGTTCGAAGTCCAGCAGGGCCAGGGCCTTGAGTTCGACGTGGTGTTCATCGCGCAACAACGCTTCGGCCTGCTCGCGCTGGTCGGCCGGGATGAACGCCACCGACGGCTGATGAGGCAGGCGGATGCGCCGGGGACCGTTGTCGGTCGCCAGCCAGAACTCGACTTCGGTGCCCGCCGGTGTGTCACGCCAATGCCGGGTCAGGACGAAGCCCTGGGGTAAATCCACCACTGCAAACCTCAACGTTGATTCAGAAGGTGATTCTACGCGCCATCCACGGCTGTAGGAGCTGTCGAAGGCTGCGATCTCTTCGGGTTCGGAAGAAAAACCGGCAAATGACGTTTTTTGCATGCTATCTGCCGCATTCGCCCTTGCCCTGAACGCTCGTGTCTACGATCCTTCAAGGACAACGACAACACCCCGGGAAACCGCCATGAAAACCGTCGCGCAACTGCTCAAGTTGAAAGATCAGAAGAACCAGGAAGTGCACCAGATCAAACCTGATCACATGGTGCTCGAAGCGCTGATGAAGATGGCTGAAAAAAACGTCGGTGCCTTGCTGGTGGTGGACAATGACGAGGTGCTGGGCATCATCAGCGAACGCGACTACGCGCGCAAACTGGTGCTGCATGGCCGCTCCTCCGTGGGTACACCGGTACGCGACATCATGGTATCGCCGGTCATTACCGTCGACACCCATCAAACCGTCGACACCTGCCTGGGCATCATGTCCGACAAACGCCTGCGCCACCTGCCAGTGGTGGAAAACGGCAAATTGATAGGCCTGCTGTCGATCGGCGACCTGGTCAAGGAAGCCATCGCCGAACAGGCCGAGCTGATTCGCCAGCTGGAACAGTATATTCGCGGCGAATAATGAGCTCTCTGCAGGAGCGAGCCTGCTCGCTCCTGCAGGGGGAGTTGATAGGGTTACGCAGGCCAATGCCTGGCAAACACCGGCGCCAATGTCGGATGCCGGTCAATCCGTTCCAGCCAGGTGGAAAAACCCGGGCGGGTCCGGCGCAAGTGCTCGCGACTGCCCGACCACCGCGAGACCACCGCCGCCAGCACATCCAGCGCCCCCGGCGTCTCGTCCCCCAGGTACAACTCGGCGGAAAACTGGTCGGCAAACACTTCCCAACTCCAGTGCAGTCGCTGCCGGGCGCCGGCCATGAGGTTTTGCCGCGACGATTCATCCGCCTCGGCCAGCCAGCGTTCGGGATAATCGATGATGCCGATGGCCGCATAACAATTGCTGACGATGAACGCCAGGCCACGAATGGCCTGGTCACGGTCGGCAGGGTCGGCCGGCAACAGGTTCGACCGGGGAAACGTCAGCCCGAGATGAATCAGGATCGCCGCGCTCTCGGTGAGGACGCCGCCGTCGGGCAGCTGCAGCGTCGGAATCTGCTTGAGCGGATTGAGCTTCTCCAATGCCTGGGCAGCCTCCGGGGAGGTCTCGACATCGATGAAGCGATAGGCAATCTCGCACAGCTCCAGCGCGGCCTCGATCGCCGCCGCGCCTGAGTTCTGATGTCCGTAGAGTTGATACATGCACGCCTCCTGGTTGGCCGCGATCAGCACCCGCTATCCAGTGTAGAAGGCGCCAACGACCACGCCTGGGCCGTCCGACGACTGTAACATCAAGCCCACAAAGGGTTTCTCGCCGCCTCTATCAATACCGTCGATGTTCACCATCACGTCAATGAAGTTCTCTTAAAAAATCCGCGGCGTAACATTGGCTCATACCAACCCACAACACCCCGGAGTACACGATCATGAAACGCCAAACTCTCCTCAGCATCGCTTTCTCGGTTTTTGCAGTTAACGCTTTTGCCGCTACCTCTTCTGCGCCTGTCGTGGCTGAAGGTGGCTCGGATCGTCTGATTGAAAGCCGAGTGGCTGAGGGTGGTTCGGACCGCCTGATCGAAAATCGCGTCGCCGCCGACGGTTCGGACCGCCTGCAAGGCAACACCGTCGCCGCCGATGGCTCCGACCGCCTGCAAGGCAACACCGTCGCTGCCGATGGCTCCGACCGCCTGCAAGGCAACACCGTCGCTGCCGATGGCTCCGACCGCCTGCAAGGCAACACCGTCGCTGCCGATGGCTCCGACCGCCTGCAAGGCAACACCGTCGCTGCCGATGGCT
>Ga0247818_10001594_pt1 | contig 14506 bp, 8 predicted proteins | sample 13C_Glucose_Day1_FD_192424 | JGI IMG/M metagenome (GOLD analysis project Ga0247818, IMG submission 192424) | Soil microbial communities from agricultural site in Penn Yan, New York, United States - 13C_Glucose_Day1 | ecosystem: Environmental > Terrestrial > Soil > Agricultural land | place: USA...
GGACAAGGAGGAGTGGAGGTCCGGCTTCTACCCGGCGCTCGCCGACAAGTCCGTGCTCGTGGTGGGGTACGGCTCGATCGGCGCGGCCATCGAGGACCGGCTCGAACCCTTCGAGTGCGCGCGGGTGATGCGCGTCGCGCGCTCCGCACGGACGACCGCACGCGGTCCCGTACACGCGATCGAGGAGCTTCCGGCGCTGCTCCCCGACGCCGACGTCGTCATCCTGTCCACACCGCTGAACCCCTCCACACAAGGGCTGGTGGGCCCCCGCTTCCTCGCCGCGATGCGGGACGGCGCACTGCTCGTGAACGTCGCGCGCGGCGCCGTCGTCGACACCGACGCCCTGCTGTCCGAACTCGAGTCCGGGCGGCTGCGTGCCGCACTCGACGTGACCGACCCCGAACCCCTGCCCGCCGGCCATCCTCTCTGGCATGCTCCCCACACACTCATCACCCCCCATGTGGGCGGCAGCACCTCGGCGTTCCTGCCCCGGGCCAAGCGGCTGCTGGCCGGACAGCTCACCCGGTTCGCGAAGGGGGAGCCGGTCGGCAACCTCGTCCTCACGACCGGCTGAACACGCTCCGCAGCGGTCCGACCGCTCCGCGTCCCGCCAACACCCCAGGTCGTCACGGAGAGTAGAGAGACTATGTCCCTGAGTGACGACTCTGGTGTATCGTCCGCAAGAGGGCAGCGCCGTGGAAGGGGCGGCGCCGGGGAGGAAGCGGATCGCGAGGGGGCGATGGGCGATGTTCGGCCGGTGGAGAGACGAACCGACATGGCGGGACGGGCGGGAGAGGCCGACGGCCGCGAGGGCGCCGGGCCCGGCCCGAGGGGCTCTCCGGTGAGCGCCCTCGGGGCCCTGCTCTCCCGGCACCCCGCGGCCGGACGGAACGCAGGGCTGCGCGCCCAGATCGTCCTGGCCGCCGTATGCGCCGGATACGCCGTGGGTGCCGCCGTCGGCTGGGGATCGCCCGGAGTCGCGCTGTTCATGGGGGACTTCGGCCTCAGCGTCGCCGCCCTGGTCGCCGCGGTCTCCTGCTTCCTCTACGCCCGCGTCGGCGGCGGACGCCTCCGGCCCGCCTGGCTCCTCTTCTCGCTCTCCTCGGCCATGGCCGCCGGAGGCAACGCGGTCTGGGGGTGGTACGAGGTGGTGCTGGGTCGTGAGGTGCCCTCCCCCTCCCTCGCGGACCTCTTCTTCCTCTGCTTCGCTCCGCCCGCCATCGTCGGGCTGCTGGTCCTGGCCAAACGGCCCGTGACGCGGGCGGGCTGGGTCTGTCTGGTGCTGGACGCCTGGCTGATCGGCGGCTCCCTGCTGACGCTCTCCTGGAGCCTCGCCCTCGCCCACACCGCCCGGATCGCGAACGCCGGAGGCGAGAGCGTGGCCAGGGCCGCCCTCTCGCTGGCCTACCCGCTGCTCGACATCGTCCTCGTCTCCATGGTCCTCGCGCTGCACTTCCGGCGGGTCAGCATCAACAGGTCGGCGGTGAACACCGCGATCGCCGGCCTCGCCCTGACCGTGCTGTGCGACGCCCTGTTCACCGCCCCGCTGCTGCGCTCGTCGTACCACTCGGGCCAGTTGCTGGACGCCGGCTGGTTCGCCGGGTCCCTGCTGCTCGCCTACGCGCCCTGGGGCGCCCGTCGCGGCCAGGACAACGCTGTCGAGGCCCCCGGCCCCGAGCCGCGCGCCGTGAGCCGCCCGATCGCCGGGTCCCTCGCCGCCCTCACGCCCTACCTGGCCGCGGCGGTCTGCACCCTCGGCATCCTGTACAACGTCGTGGAGGGCCGGAGGGTCGACCGGGTGGTGGTGCTCACCGGCTGCGCGGTGGTGCTCGCCCTGGTCCTCCGGCAGGCGATCATGCTTCTCGACAACATCGCGCTCAACCAGGAACTGGCCGAGAAGGAGAGCCACTTCCGCTCCCTGGTCCAGGGCTCCAGCGACGTCATCATGATCGCCGAGCCGAGCGGGGTGCTCCGCTACGTGAGCCCCGCGGCCGCCGGGGTCTACGGGCGCGACGCCGAGGACCTCGTCGGCACCGCGCTGTCGTCGCTGATCCACCCCGACGACCTCGGGGGAGTCGTCCACGAGCTGCGGCGCTTCCTCGCCGCGCCGGCCCGCGAGGAGCCCACCACCCGGATCGAGTGCCGCTTCGGATCGGGCACGGGCGACTGGCTCCACGTCGAGTCCACCGTCAACCGCCACCAGGGCGGCCTGCTGCTCAACAGCCGCGACGTGACCGAGCGGGTCCGGCTGCAGGCGCAGCTCCAGCACAACGCCGAACACGACCCGCTCACCGACCTGCCCAACCGCGCCCTCTTCACCACCCGGGTCGGACAGGCCCTCGGGGGGCGCAGGGCCGGGGACCCCGGGACCGCCGTCCTCTTCATCGACCTCGACGGTTTCAAGGCGGTCAACGACTCCGTGGGCCACCAGGCGGGCGACGAACTCCTCGTCCAGGCGGCACGCCGCCTCCAGGAGTCCGTGCGCGCCTCGGACACCGCGGCACGCCTCGGCGGCGACGAGTTCGCCGCGCTGATCGTCGGCGACGGCACGCGCGACCAGGCGGCCAGGGAGTACCAGGTCCACGAGATCGCCGACCGGCTGCGCCTCAGGCTCTCCCAGCCGTACCGGATCGGCACCGGTGAGGTCCGGGTGGCCGCGTCCATCGGGGTCGCCTTCGCGGAGCCCTCCATCACGCCCAAGGACCTCATGCGCAACGCCGACCTCGCCATGTACCGGGCGAAGGCGAACGGCAAGGGCCGCGTCGAGCTGTACGCCCCCCAGATGCAGGCCGACGTCGTGCGCCGGTCCGAGCTCGCCGCGCGGCTGCGCACGGCGCTGCGCGACGGCGAATTCGCCCTGCTGCACCAGCCCGTCGTCCACCTGGCCAGCGGTACGGTCGCCGCCGTCGCCGCGCAGGCCCGCTGGCGCTCGGCGCAGGGCATCCTCTTCACCCCCGCCGAATTCCTCCGGGTCTCCGAGGACAGCGAACGCGCGGCCGCGCTCGGCACCTGGCTGCTGGAGGAGGCCGTCGAACAGGCCGCCGACCGGTACCGGGCCGGGCATCCGGTCTCCGTCTCCGTACGCGTGTCGGCCGCCAGGCTCCTGGACCGCGCCCTGCCACCGGGCTCCGTCGAGGCGCTCCTGACGCGGCACGGGCTGCCCTCCGGCGCCCTGATGATCGAAGTGGGCGACAACGACCCCCGGATCTCCTTCGACGAGCTGGAGCAGCGCCTGGTCGCGCTCCGCCGCCTCGGGGTCCGGATCGCACTCGACGGGTTCGGCAGCGGATACGCCGCGGTCAACGCCCTGCGCCGGCTCCCCATCGACGTCCTCAAGCTGGACCGGTGCCTGGTGGAGGGCGTCGTCGAGTCGGCGAGGCTGCACAAGATCACCAGCGGGCTGCTGCGCATCGCGGGTGATCTCGGCATGCAGTCCGTGGCGGACGGGGTGGACGTACCCGAACAGGTGCGCGCCCTGCGCGCCATGGGGTGCACCCACGGCCAGGGGATGGCCTTCGCCGGCCCCCTGGACGAGTACCGGCTGCGGCGCACCCTGATCAGGGGAAAGTACCCCGTCCCGGGCCTCGTCGCGGCCGCTCAGCCGGTGCTCGTGGGTGGCGTGATCCCGCTCCAGGGCCGCTCACATGATGAGACGCCCGTCCCACCCACTTGACACCGTGTGCGTGCCGGAGAGAGGGTCAATGCCATGCGCACCCGAATTCTCGTACTTGGAAAGCGCGTCGGCTGAAGCAGGGTCACTCATGGACACCCCGCAGACCGCACCGGCGCGCTCCCCTCGCTTGCCTTACGGCACGAGGGGTTTTTTGTTGCACCGGGACCTTGCAGAACATCACGAAAACACCGCATAAACCCTCAGCTTCGAGAAGAGAATGCCGATGACCGAGCAGGCCACCGGGGCCCAGCACCCGCAGCCGCGGGCCCGTAACGGCGGACCGTCCTCCGCCACCGTTGAGCACCTCACGGGCGCGCAGTCCCTCATCCGTTCTCTCGAGGAAGTCGGCGCCGACACCGTATTCGGGCTCCCCGGCGGCTGCATCCTTCCGGCGTACGACCCGCTGATGGACTCCACCCGGGTCCGGCACATCCTGGTCCGCCACGAGCAGGGCGCCGGTCACGCGGCCACCGGTTACGCGCAGGCCACCGGCAAGGTCGGTGTCTGCATGGTCACCTCGGGGCCCGGTGCGACCAACCTGGTCACCCCGATCGCGGACGCGGCCATGGACTCCGTGCCGCTGGTCGCGATCACCGGGCAGGTGGCCTCCGCGGCCATCGGCACGGACGCCTTCCAGGAAGCCGACATCTGCGGCATCACGATGCCGATCACGAAGCACAACTTCCTGGTCACCCGCGCCGAGGACATCGCGCACACGGTCGCCGAGGCCTTCCACATCGCCTCCACCGGCCGCCCGGGTCCGGTCCTCGTCGACATCGCCAAGGACGCGCTGCAGTCGACGACCACCTTCAGCTGGCCGCCCACGATGGACCTGCCCGGCTACCGCCCGGTCACCAAGCCGCACGCCAAGCAGATCCGCGAGGCGGCCAAGCTCATCGCGCAGTCCAGGCGCCCCGTGCTCTACGTCGGCGGCGGTGTCATGAAGGCCGGCGCCACCGCCGAGCTGAAGGTCCTGGCAGAGCTCACCGGAGCGCCCGTCACCACCACCCTGATGGCGCTCGGCTCCTTCCCCGACAGCCACCCGCTGCACGTGGGAATGCCCGGCATGCACGGTTCGGTCACCGCCGTCACCGCGCTGCAGAAGGCCGACCTGATCGTCGCGCTCGGAGCCAGGTTCGACGACCGCGTCACCGGCAAGCTGGACAGCTTCGCCCCGTACGCCAAGATCGTCCACGCGGACATCGACCCGGCCGAGATCGGCAAGAACCGCGCCGCCGACGTCCCGATCGTCGGTGACGCCCGTGAGGTCATCGCCGACCTCGTGCAGGCGGTCCAGGCCGAGCACACCGAGGGCACCATCGGCGAGGCCGCCCGGACCGGGTACGCGTCCTGGTGGAAGGACCTCAACCGCTGGCGCGAGACCTATCCGCTCGGTTACGACCTGCCGGAGGACGGCAGCCTCTCGCCGCAGCAGGTCATCCAGCGCATCGGCGAACTCGCCCCCGAGGGAACGATCTTCGCGGCGGGTGTCGGCCAGCACCAGATGTGGGCCTCGCACTTCATCCAGTACGAGCAGCCCGCCACCTGGCTCAACTCCGGCGGCGCCGGGACCATGGGCTACGCGGTCCCGGCCGCCATGGGCGCGAAGGCGGGCATGCCGGAGCGCGCGGTCTGGGCGATCGACGGCGACGGCTGCTTCCAGATGACCAACCAGGAACTCACCACCTGCGCGCTCAACAACATCCCGATCAAGGTCGCCGTCATCAACAACGGCGCCCTCGGGATGGTCCGCCAGTGGCAGACCCTGTTCTACAACCAGCGTTACTCCAACACCGTGCTGCACGCGGGCCCGGACGCGGACGGCAACGCGGCCAAGGGCACGCGCGTCCCGGACTTCGTCAAGCTGTCCGAGGCCATGGGCTGCCACGCGATCCGCTGCGAGGACCCGGCCGACCTGGACAAGGTCATCGCCGAGGCCAACGCGATCAACGACCGCCCGGTCGTCATCGACTTCATCGTCCACGAGGACGCCATGGTGTGGCCGATGGTCGCCGCCGGCACCTCCAACGACGAGGTCATGGCAGCGCGCGGCGTCCGCCCCGACTTCGGCGACAACGAAGACGACTGAGAGACAGAGAGAGACAGACTCCATGTCCACCAAGCACACGCTCTCCGTCCTGGTCGAGAACAAGCCCGGTGTCCTCGCCCGGATCACGGCCCTGTTCTCCCGGCGCGGCTTCAACATCGACTCGCTCGCGGTCGGTACCACCGAACATCCCGACATCTCACGCATCACCATTGTCGTGAACGTCGAGGGCCTGCCCCTGGAGCAGGTGACCAAGCAGCTCAACAAGCTGGTCAACGTCCTGAAGATCGTCGAACTCGAGCCCACCGCAGCGATCCAGCGGGAGCTCGTCCTGGTGAAGGTCCGCGCGGACAACGAGACCCGCTCCCAGATCGTCGAGATCGTCCAGCTGTTCCGCGCCAAGACCGTGGACGTCTCTCCGGAGGCGGTCACGATCGAGGCGACCGGGGGAGCCGACAAGCTGGAGGCGATGCTCAAGATGCTCGAGCAGTTCGGCATCAAGGAGCTCGTCCAGTCCGGCACCATCGCCATAGGGCGCGGCGCGCGCTCGATCACCGACCGTTCACTGCGCGCCCTCGACCGTACGGCGTAAAACCTCACGGGCCACCTCGCCGCTCGCATGGCGAGACCCGGCAACGCATCCGACGCACCCCGCCGTACGGTGGGACGCAACACCTGCACACCAAGGAGAAGACCCAGTGGCCGAGCTGTTCTACGACGACGATGCCGACCTGTCCATCATCCAGGGCCGCAAGGTCGCGGTCCTCGGTTACGGCAGCCAGGGCCACGCCCACGCGCTGTCGCTGCGTGACTCGGGTGTCGACGTCCGTGTCGGTCTGCACGAGGGCTCGAAGTCCAAGGCCAAGGCCGAGGAGCAGGGCCTTCGCGTGGTGACCCCGTCCGAGGCCGCGGCCGAGGCCGACGTCATCATGATCCTCGTCCCGGACCCGATCCAGGCCCAGGTCTACGAGGAGTCCGTCAAGGACAACCTCAAGGACGGCGACGCGCTGTTCTTCGGCCACGGCCTGAACATCCGCTTCGACTTCATCAAGCCGCCGGCCAACGTCGACGTCTGCATGGTCGCCCCGAAGGGCCCGGGTCACCTGGTCCGCCGCCAGTACGAGGAGGGCCGCGGCGTCCCGTGCATCGTGGCCGTCGAGCAGGACCCCTCGGGCAAGGGCCTGGAGCTCGCCCTCAGCTACGCGAAGGGCATCGGCGGCACGCGCGCCGGCGTCATCAAGACGACCTTCACCGAGGAGACCGAGACCGACCTGTTCGGTGAGCAGGCCGTCCTCTGCGGTGGCACCGCCGCCCTGGTCAAGGCCGGTTTCGAGACCCTGACCGAGGCCGGATACCAGCCGGAGATCGCGTACTTCGAGTGCCTCCACGAGCTGAAGCTCATCGTGGACCTCATGTACGAGGGCGGCCTGGAGAAGATGCGCTGGTCCATCTCGGAGACCGCCGAGTGGGGCGATTACGTCACCGGCCCGCGCATCATCACGGACGCCACCAAGGCCGAGATGAAGAAGGTCCTCGCCGAGATCCAGGACGGCACCTTCGCCAAGAACTGGATGGCCGAGTACCACAACGGTCTGCCCAAGTACAACGAGTACAAGAAGGCCGACAGCGAGTCCCTGCTGGAGACCACCGGCAAGGAGCTCCGCAAGCTCATGAGCTGGGTCGACGACGAGAACGCCTGAGTTCCCGCCGGGGGAGGGTCCGTTGCGGGCCCGCCCCCGGCGCACGGCCGGCCTCACATCCCGTGTCACTGCGGCGTGAGGCGGGTGGAGGAAGGCGGCCCTGTCTGTAGGACAGGCCGTCCACCCCGTGAGGGTGATCATTCCACCGAGGCGCAGTGCGCGCCCCGGCCGCATGACTAGACTGCTCAACACATACACGCGTCAGGGCCCACAGTGTCGTGCGTCTTCCACGCGGCTAGCCCCTCCACCGCCTGCGGCCGTCGGGACGGCCGTCCGCACTGGACTTGTGAGGACACACGTGAGCTCGAAACCTGTCGTACTCATCGCCGAAGAGCTGTCGCCCGCCACGGTTGACGCCCTGGGTCCGGACTTCGAGATCCGGCACTGCAACGGCGCGGACCGCGCCGCGCTCCTCCCCGCGATCGCCGACGTCGACGCGATCCTGGTGCGTTCCGCCACCAAGGTCGACGCCGAGGCCCTCGCCGCGGCGAAGCAGCTCAAGGTCGTCGCCCGCGCCGGCGTCGGTCTGGACAACGTCGACGTCTCCGCGGCCACCAAGGCCGGTGTGATGGTCGTCAACGCGCCGACGTCCAACATCGTCACGGCGGCCGAGCTGGCCTGCGGTCTGCTCGTCGCCACCGCCCGCAACATCCCGCAGGCCAACACCGCCCTGAAGAACGGCGAGTGGAAGCGCTCGAAGTACACGGGTGTCGAGCTCAGCGAGAAGACCCTCGGCGTCGTCGGCCTCGGCCGCATCGGTGTGCTGGTCGCGCAGCGCATGTCGGCGTTCGGCATGAAGATCGTCGCGTACGACCCCTACGTACAGCCCGCGCGCGCCGCCCAGATGGGCGTCAAGCTCCTCACGCTGGACGAGCTGCTCGAGGTCTCCGACTTCATCACCGTGCACCTGCCCAAGACCCCCGAGACGCTCGGCCTGATCGGCGACGAGGCGCTGCACAAGGTGAAGCCCTCGGTGCGCATCGTCAACGCCGCGCGTGGCGGCATCGTCGACGAGGAGGCGCTCGCCTCCGCCCTCAAGGAGGGCCGGGTCGCCGGCGCGGGCCTGGACGTGTACACCAAGGAGCCCTGCACGGACTCCCCGCTGTTCCAGTTCGACCAGGTCGTCTGCACCCCGCACCTCGGCGCCTCGACCGACGAGGCGCAGGAGAAGGCGGGCATCGCGGTCGCGAAGTCCGTCCGTCTCGCCCTCGCCGGTGAGCTCGTGCCCGACGCGGTCAACGTCCAGGGCGGCGTCATCGCCGAGGACGTGCGTCCCGGGCTGCCGCTCGCCGAGAAGCTCGGCCGGATCTTCACCGCGCTCGCGGGCGAGGTCGCGGCCCGTCTCGACGTCGAGGTCTACGGCGAGATCACGCAGCACGACGTGAAGGTGCTCGAACTCTCCGCTCTGAAGGGCGTCTTCGAGGACGTCGTCGACGAGACGGTGTCCTACGTCAACGCCCCGCTCTTCGCGCAGGAGCGCGGTGTCGAGGTCCGCCTCACGACCAGCTCCGAGTCGCCGGACCACCGCAACGTGGTGACCGTCCGCGGCACGCTGTCGAGCGGCGAGGAGGTCGCGGTCTCCGGCACGCTGGCCGGCCCCAAGCACCTCCAGAAGATCGTCGCGATCGGCGAGCACGACGTCGACCTGGCGCTCGCCGACCACATGGTCGTCCTGCGGTACGAGGACCGTCCCGGTGTCGTCGGCGCCGTCGGCAAGATCCTCGGCGAGGCCGGTCTGAACATCGCGGGCATGCAGGTCTCGCGGCAGGACGCGGGCGGCGAGGCGCTGGTCGTCCTCACCGTCGACGACACCATCCCGCAGTCGGTGCTCACCGAGATCGCCGAGGAGATCGGTGCCGCCTCGGCCCGTTCGGTGAACCTCACCGACTGATCCACCGCGTCACACGGCCGCGCCCGGCCGACGGACCCCGTTCCGTCGGCCGGGCGCGGCCGTTCCGCTTCTCCCGGGGCCCGGGGGAGCGGCTCAGAGCCGCGCGGCCTTGAGCGCCATGTGCAGCAGCAGCCGGTCCTCGCCGTCGTTGAGGTCGAGGCCGGTCAGCTGCTGGACCCGGGCGAGGCGGTAGTAGAGCGTCTGGCGGTGGATGCCCAGTTCGGAGGCCGTGCGGCTCGCCTGGCCCGCACGGTCGAGGAACACCTCCGCGGTACGGGCGAGTTCCGCGTGGGCCGGGGCCAGCAGGGTGCGGACGGCCTGGTCGGGTGCGGTGCCCTGGGTGCGGGGCAGGGCGGCGAGGAGCCGGTAGGGGCCGATGGCCGACCAGTCGGTGACCGGGCCGAAGCGGGATTCCGCGGAGGCAGCGCGGGCGGCGGACAGTGCCTCCTGCCAGGCGTCGGCCAGCTCCGCCAGACCCCGGCGGGCCGCGGCGAGGCCGGCGGTCGCGGTCGGGCCGGCCACCGAACGCAGCCGTTCCGCCGCCGTCGTCGCCGGGTCGAGCGCCTCGGGGGAGCGCAGCCGGACCAGGGCGGCCAGGGTCCGGGCACCGGGGCCGGCCACCGTGGCGAGGGCCGCCGCCGAGGGGACCGTGCGCGCGGACGGGGCCTCGCCCTCCCACGGGGTGACGCACACCAGCACGTGCAGGCCGTCCGCGTCGGCGCCGAGAGCCTCGCGCAGCGCGGACACCGCCATGTCGCGCTGCCAGCCGCTCACCGCGACGAGTACCGCGCCGAACTCCCGGGAGAGGTCCGTGCCGGCCCGCTCCTCGTCGGCGAGCAGGGCGCCGATCCGGGCCGCGACGTCCATCGCCGCCGCCAGCTGTCCGTCGGTCGGCCCCGGGTCGGCGTCCAGCAGCCACACGTAGCCCAGGACGACACCCCGATGGCGTACCGGGAGGCAGACGCGGTCCCGGAAGACCCCGGCCTCCGGGGCGGCGGGGATGCGGACCGGGCCCGTCGCCCGGGTGATGCCGAAGCCCTCGAACCAGGCGCGGACCGCGGGGGTGGAGCGCCGGGTGAGGATCGAGCGCGTACGGACGGGGTCCATCGCCGTGTCGTCGTCGCTGTCGTGGGCCCCGAAGGCGACCAGGCCGAAATCTCGGTTCTCCAGGGTCGCGGGGGCGTTGAGCAGCGCGGAGATCTCGTCGACCAGCTCCTGGTAATCGCCCTTCACCCGGCCATTCTCGCACCCCTTCAGACATATGTCTGAGATCCAGTGCACGGATGCGTGACAGCTGTCGATGGCACGCGCGGGCGGGGGTACCTAGATTTCACAGTGGTTCTCCGTGCCGTCCCGGTCCGTTCACATCCGTACCGGTACGGCCTCGTTCGTACTCCGTGGAGGTGCCCCGTGCTGGGTCCCGTGATTCTCGCCGCGTCACGCAGCGACACAATGCGTCGTTTCATCTCGGCAGCGCCGGGCACCAAGCAGGTCGTCGACCGGTTCATCGCCGGTGAGAGCGTCGACCAGGTCGTCCCGGTCGTCCGGGACGCCGCGGACAAGGGCCTCGAGGTCACCCTGGACGTCGTCGGCGAGGACATCACCACCCCCGAGCAGGCCGCCGCCGCGCGCGACGCCTACCTCGAGCTGATCGGCCGTCTCAAGGAGCTGGGGCTCGGCGCCCGGGCCGAGATGTCCGTCAAGCTGTCGATGTTCGGCCAGGCCCTCGAGAACGGCCACGACCTGGCCCTCGCCAACGTCCGCCCCGTCGTCGAGGCCGCCGCCGCGATCGGCACCACGGTCACGCTGGACGCCGAGGACCACACCACCCTCGACTCCATGTTCGCCATCCACGAGGAGCTGCGGAAGGACTTCCCGCAGACCGGCTGCGTGATCCAGTCCTACCTGTTCCGCACCGAGGCCGACGCCCGCCGTCTCGCCGCCGCGGGCAGCCGGGTCCGCCTGGTGAAGGGCGCCTACAAGGAGCCCGCCTCCGTCGCGTACCAGAGCAAGCCGGAGATCGACAAGGCGTACGTCCGCATCCTGAAGACGCTGATGCAGGGCGAGGGCTACCCGATGATCGGCTCGCACGATCCCCGTCTCATCGCCATCGGCCAGGAGCTCGCACGCCAGGCCGGGCGCAAACTGGACGAGTACGAGTTCCAGATGCTGTACGGCATCCGCAGCGAGGAGCACGTCCGGCTCGCGGCCGAGGGCCACCGGATGCGCGTCTACACGGCGTACGGCACCGACTGGTACGGCTACTTCATGCGCCGGCTCGCGGAGAAGCCGGCCAACCTCCTGTTCTTCGGCCGCTCCGTCCTCACCAGGGGCTGAACCGGACGCCGAACCCGGGGACGGACCCCCACGGTCCGGAACCGCAGCGCCGCACCAGGCTGAACCAGGGCTGACCCGCCCGGCCGACCACCCACCTCAACCAAGGAGACAAGGCACTCATGGACGCTGTCACCCAGGTCCCCGCGCCGGTCAACGAGCCGGTCCACTCCTACGCCCCCGGCACCGCGGAGCGCGCCCGTCTGGAGGCGAAGCTCAAGGAGCTCGCCGAGAACCCGATCGACCTGCCGATGACCATCGGCGGCGAGAAGCGCATGGGCGGCGGCGAGCGGGTCGACGTCGTGCAGCCGCACAACCACAAGGCCGTCATCGGCACCTTCGCCGGTGCCACCGAGCAGGACGCCCAGGACGCCGTGGACGCGGCCCTCGCCGCCGCTCCGGCCTGGCGGGCCATGTCCTTCGACGACCGCGCGGCCATCATCCTGCGCGCCGCCGAGCTGCTCTCCGGCCCCTGGCGCGAGACGCTGGCCGCCTCCACGATGCTCGGCCAGGGCAAGACCGCGCAGCAGGCGGAGATCGACTGCCCCTGCGAGCTCGTCGACTTCTGGCGCTTCAACGTGCACTACGCCCGGCAGATCCTCGCCGAGCAGCCCCCGGCGAACTCCCCGGGCGTCTGGAACCGCATGGACCACCGCCCGCTCGAGGGCTTCGTCTACGCGATCACGCCGTTCAACTTCTCCGCGATCGCGGCCAACCTGCCCACCGCGCCCGCCCTCATGGGCAACGTCGTGGTGTGGAAGCCGTCCCCGACGCAGACCCACGCCGCCGTGCTGCTCATGCAGCTCCTGGAGGAGGCCGGGCTGCCCAAGGGCGTCATCAACCTGGTCACCGGTGACGGCATCGCCGTCTCCGAGGTCGCGCTGAACCACCGCGACCTGGCCGGTGTCCACTTCACCGGCTCGACCCCCACCTTCCAGCACCTGTGGAAGACGGTCGGCAACAACATCGCCAACTACCGCACCTACCCGCGGCTCGTCGGCGAGACCGGCGGCAAGGACTTCGTCGTCGCGCACCCGAGCGCCGACCGTGCGGTCCTGAAGACCGCGCTGACCCGCGGCTCCTTCGAGTACCAGGGCCAGAAGTGCTCCGCGTCCTCGCGCGCCTACGTCCCGGCCTCCATCTGGAACTCCGGTTTCAAGGAGGAGTTCGCGGCCGAGGTCGACGGCATCACCATGGGCGACGTCACCGACCTGTCGCACTTCATGGGCGCCGTCATCGACGCGCGTTCCTTCGCGAAGAACAAGGCCGCGATCGACCGCGCCGCCGCCGACCCGACCTGCACGATCGTCGCCGGCGGTACGTACGACGACTCCGTCGGCTACTTCGTCCGCCCGACCGTCATCGTGTGCGACGACCCGGCCAACGAGGTCTTCACCACCGAGTACTTCGGCCCGATCCTCGCCGTCCACGTCTACGAGGACGAGAAGTACGACGCCATGCTGGAGCAGATGGAGTCGGTCTCCGACTACGCGCTCACCGGCGCCGTCATCTCCAACGACCGTGCGGCGGCCGCGTACACGATGGACAAGCTGCGCTACGCCGCGGGCAACTTCTACATCAACGACAAGTCGACCGGTGCCGTCGTCGGCCAGCAGCCCTTCGGCGGCGGCCGTGGCTCCGGTACCAACGACAAGGCGGGCGCCCCGCAGAACCTGCAGCGCTGGACGCTGACCCGCGCCATCAAGGAGACGCTGGTCCCGCCGACCGAGTACACCTACCCGCACCAGGGCTGACGCCCCCGGGGCGCCCCCACCGGGCGCCCCGCACGCACTCCGCCTCCCGACCGGCTCCCCCCGCCGGCCGGGGGGCGGTTTCCATGGTCCGGCCCGCGGTCTCAGGCCTTGACGGTGAACCCCGCCCGCAGGAGGGCGCCGTCGTCCGAGGACGGGCCGACGAGCAGTTCGAAGGCGCCGGGCTCGACGACCCGCCGGCCCGCCGCGTCCACGAGGGTGCACTCGGAGACGGGCAGGTCCAGCAGCACCTCGCGCTCCTCGCCCGGGGCGAGCGTCACCTGGCGGTAGCCCTTGAGCTCCTTCTCGGCCCAGGTCACGGACGTCACGGTGTCGCTGATGTACACCTGCACGGTCTCCAGGGCCGGCCGGTCGCCCGTGTTGTGCACGGTGACGCGTGCCCGGAGCGTGTCGCTCTCCCCGACGTCCGCCGTGAGCACCTCGAGACCGGAGTACGCGACGGTCGTGTAGCTCAGGCCCTCGCCGAACACGAAGGCCGGACGCTGGGTGAGGTCGGCGTACCGGGAGCCGTGCTGACCGCGGATCTGGTTGTAGTACGTCGGCTGCTGACCCGCGTGCCTGGCGAAGGACACGGGCAGCCGGCCCGACGGCTCGACGAGGCCCAGCAGGACCTCGGCCACCGCCCGGCCGCCCTGCATGCCGGGGTTGAAGGCGTGGACGACCGCGGCCGCGCCGAGTGCGGACGGCGGGAGGACCAGGGGCTTCGAGCTGATCACCACGACGACCAGCGGCTTGCCGGTCGCGGCGAGGGCGTCGAGCAGCGTGACCTGGTCGCCGACGAGCTCCAGCGTGGCGGTGGACTTCCCCTCACCGACCAGCTCGATACGGTCGCCGACCACGGCGACGACGTGGTCGGCGGCCTCGGCCGCGGCGACGGCCTCGGCGATCAGGGCCTCGGAGGGCTCCGCGGGGACGACGACGTCCGGGCGGGGCTGCCCGTCCGGGAAGAACTCCCCCTCCGGGTCGGGACCCACGGAGAGGATCTCGGCCCCACGGGCGTAGGTGACGTCCCACCCGGCCGGGACATGCGCGCGGAAGCCGTCGAGCACGGTACGGATCATGGCGCGGGGTTGCCCGTCCGGCAGCCAG
>Ga0247818_10001596_pt1 | contig 14501 bp, 10 predicted proteins | sample 13C_Glucose_Day1_FD_192424 | JGI IMG/M metagenome (GOLD analysis project Ga0247818, IMG submission 192424) | Soil microbial communities from agricultural site in Penn Yan, New York, United States - 13C_Glucose_Day1 | ecosystem: Environmental > Terrestrial > Soil > Agricultural land | place...
CAAGAATGAGGCGGCCAAGGTCAACGGTGAAGAAATCAGCCAGAACGAGCTGAGCCAGGCCGTTGATATGCAACGCCGTCAGCTGATGCAACAACTGGGCAAAGACTTCGATGCTTCATTGCTCGACGAAAAAATGCTCCGCGAATCGGCCCTCAAGGGGCTGATCGATCGCAAGCTGCTGCTGCAAGGCGCCGAGCAAGCGAAGTTCGCTTTCTCCGAAGCCGCACTGGATCAAGTAATCCTGCAGACACCTGAATTCCAGGTGGACGGCAAGTTCAGCTCCGAGCGCTTCGACCAGGTGATCCGTCAACTGGGTTACAGCCGTATGCAATTCCGCCAGATGCTGGCTCAGGAAATGCTGATCGGCCAACTGCGCGCCGGTGTGGCGGGCAGCGGTTTTGTGACCGACGCCGAGGTGCTGGCATTCGCCCGTCTGGAAAAACAGACCCGCGATTTCGCCACCTTGAACGTCAAGGCTGACCCGGCGGCGGTCAAGCTGACCGATGACGAAGTCAAAGCCTACTACGATGAACACGCCAAGGAGTTCATGACTCCGGACCAGGTGATCATCGATTATGTCGAGCTGAAGAAGTCTTCGTTCTTCGATCAGGTCGCGGTGAAAGACGAAGACCTGCAGGCGGCGTATCAGAAAGAGATCGCCAACCTGTCGGAACAGCGTCGTGCTGCGCACATTCTCATCGAAGTGAACGACAAGACCACCGAAGCTCAGGCCAAGGCGAAGATCGACGAAGTCCAGGCGCGTCTGGCCAAGGGCGAGAAGTTTGAAGCACTGGCCAAAGAGTTCTCGCAGGATCCGGGTTCAGCCAACAATGGCGGTGACCTCGGTTACGCAGGCCCGGGCGTTTACGACCCGGCGTTCGAAAAAGCCTTGTACTCGCTATCTAAAGACCAGGTGTCCGAGCCGATTCGTACCGACTTCGGCTATCACTTGATCAAGCTGTTGGGTGTCGAAGCGCCTGAAGTGCCGACTTTGGCCAGCCTGAAAGACAAGCTGACCCGCGATCTGAAAGCCGCGCAAGTCGAGCAGCGTTTCGTCGAGGCGACCAAGCAACTGGAAGACTCGGCGTTCGAAGCGTCTGATCTGGCTCAGCCAGCGGCGGATCTGAAGCTGACCGTGCACACCTCCAAGCCGTTCGGCCGTGAAGGTGGCGAAGGTGTTGCGGCCAACCGTGCCGTGGTCACCGCAGCGTTCAGCACTGAAGTGATCGATGAAGGTGCCAACAGCACCGCTATCGAGCTGGATCCAGACACTGTGATCGTGCTGCGCTCCAAAGAGCACCTGAAGCCTGCGCAACTGCCGCTGGAAAGCGTGAGTGCGGCGATCCGCACTCAGTTGACCAAAGAGCACGCCAGCGCGGCTGCCAAGACCAAGGCCGAGAAGCTGATTGCGGATCTGCGCGACGGTAAGGCACCGTTGGACAAGGCCGTTGAGGGTCAGAACTGGAAAGCCATTGAAGCGGCTACCCGTGGTCAGGAAGGTGTTGATCCTGCTGTGCTGCAAGCGTTGTTCCGTATGCCGAAGCCGGTTGCCAAGGACAAGCCGACGTTCACCAGCGTGACCCTGGCGGATGGCAGCCTGATGATCGTGCGTCTTAATGGCGTTAACGAAGCGGCTGCGCCAACCGATGAAGAGAAGGTTCAGTACCGTCGCTTCCTGGCGTCGCGTGAAGGTCAGCAGGACTTTGCGGCGTATCGCAAGCAGTTGGAAGCCCAGGCTGAGATCAAGCGGTTTTGATGTTTGATTGAGCTGTGATGTGATGTGAAAGCCCCGGCCTGTATAGGTCGGGGCTTTTTTTTGGGCGTTGGGTCGTGGCGGCCTTTGGGCCGACCATGTTCTTGGGGTTTTGGGTGAATATCCGTTGCTTTGGGTGCTGCCGCTGGCGGTTTCGCTCTTACAGCGAGTCACCTTTTCCAAACGCCGAAAAGGTAACCGAAAAGGCTTTGCCCTGACGTTCGGCCCGCTCGCTGGGGCTCGGGGTTCCTTCGCTCCGGGATTCATCCGGGGGCATCGCCTACGGTTTGCTTCGCTGCACCTCCTCTCGATGCGTTCGACTTCGTCGAACGGTCGCTGCGCTCCCACCCCCGGATAAATCCCTCCACTCAGCCTGCCGACGGGCCCTCAGATCAAGATCAAGAGCTGCAGCCGAGCTAACGCTCATCCTGTGAGTGGGGCGGCTTCGCCGCGTGGGCGGTACACAAATTAACTGTGGGAGCGAGCTTGCTCGCGAAGGCGGTCTGACAGCCGACCAATCTTCTGTCTGATGTGCACAGCCCCTTGTAGGAGTGAGCCTGCTCGCGATGGCGACCTGCCGGCCGACCTGTTTCTTGCGGATTTACTCAATCCAATTGTGGGTGCGAGCCTGCTCGCGAAGACGGCCTTCCAGCCGACCGTTTTTCCAGCCGCCTGGCCTCAACCCAACAGCTCATTCGGTCTCATCCAGCTCTTGGAAAACCATGATCCCGAGCGTTGCCCGCCACAGACAAAGTCAAAACCAACAATCCTGCAACGATCCACGGAAATACCCCAACACCAAGGTTTCCCAGCAACACACCACCCACCAAGCCCCCACCAGCAATCCCGACATTCCACAACGTAACCAGCATTGACTGCGCCGTATCGGCAGCCTCCTTCGCGGTTTTCGCCGAGGCGGTTTGCAGCAGCGAGGGCATTGCACCAAACGCCAGTCCCCACACAGCGGAGGCGATGTACACCACATTCGGCGAGTCACGCCAGAGACCCAGTGCTATCGCGGACAGCATGAACAACCCGGCACTGATCAACACCAGTTCGCGCAGCCAGCGGTCAATCAGGCTGCCGACGATCCACAGGCTCAGCACTGAAGCGAGGCCGAATACCAGTAGAACGCGGTCGACACTCGCATCTAGCCCGGAGGGTTGCAGGAAAGGCGCGATGTAGGTGTACAGCAGGTTGTGCGCAACGACGTAGCTGAGCGTGACCAACAATACCGATCGCACGCCCGGCAAGGTGAAAACCTCACGCAGCGGCAGGCGATTTCCCACGCGTTCGCCGGCGAAGTCCGGTACTTGCCAGCGCACCCAGATCACCAGCACAACGGTCAGCGCGGTCATGATGGCGAAGCTCAAGCGCCACCCGACCAGGGTGCCGAGCAGCGTGCCGGCGGGGATTCCCAGCGACAGCGCAAGCGGCGCGCCGAGCATGGCCACGGTGATGGCGCGGCCTTGCAAGTGTGGGGCGACCATGCGGCTTGCGTATCCCGCCAGCAGTGCCCAAAGCAAACCGGCAAATACCCCGGCGATTAAGCGGGCGATCAGGGTTAGCCAGTACAGCTCTGACAGAGCAGTGATGCTGTTGGCGATGGCAAAGCCGCCGATGGCGGACAGCAGCAGCGGTCTGCGGCGCCAGCCGCGGGTGGCGATCGTCAGGGGAATCGCTGCCAGGATCGAGCCGATCGCGTACAGCGTGACCAGTTGCCCGATCAGCGCCTGGGACACATTCAGGCTATTGCTCATCTGCGGCAGCAGGCCAGCCGGCATGGCTTCGGTCATCACTGTAATAAATCCGGCGGTGGCCAGGGCCAGCAGCGCGCCGAGGGGTAGTCGCTCATGGCGATCGGCGGGGCGTTCAAGTGCGGGGCAACCGAGTTGGGCATCGTTCATGAGCCAGCATCCATGTGCAAAGTTGACGAGGAACACAGGGTAGGGCGCTGCACATCGGCGAAAAACGGGTTAAGGTTCCGAACATATCGGACACGGACGTCAGCAATGGGAGGTTGGTATGGATAGCCTGGGCGGTATTTCGGTGTTTGTTCAGGTCGCCGAGACGCGCAGTTTCACTGAGGCTGGCCGGCTGCAAGGGGTGTCATCGTCGGCGGTGGGCAAGAGTATCGCGCGGCTGGAAGCGCGACTTGGCGTGCGGTTGTTTCAACGCACCACGCGCAGCGTTACGCTGACCAGTGAAGGTGCGTTGTTTCTGCAGCGCTGTCGCAAGATTCTCGCGGAGGTCGAGGCGGCGGAATTCGAGTTGTGCGATGCGGCTGCGAAACCCCATGGCAAGTTGCGCATCAGCCTGCCGCAGGTGCATGGCCTGGTGATGCCGGTCATGACCGAGTTCATGGCGTTGTACCCGCAGATTGAACTGGATCTGGATTTGACCGATCGCATGGTCGATGTGGTTGAAGAAGGTTTCGACGCCGTAATTCGTACCGGCAAACCACGGGATTCGCGACTGATGGCGCGACCTTTGGGCGAGTTTCACATGGTGCTGGTGGCCAGTCCGGCTTATCTGCAGCAGCGCGGTGTACCGCAAACGCCCAGCGATCTGGCGACTCATGCGTGCCTGCGGCATACGTTTCATGCCACCGGCAAACTGGAAGCCTGGCCGTTGATCCGCGCGGATGGCGACGCAGAACCGACGTTGCCGACCCGGCTGGTCAGTACGTCGATCGAGGCGGTGAGCCATGCGGTGCTGGCCGGTGCGGGCATTGCTTGTCTGCCGGATTTCATGACCCGTGAGGCCGAGGCGCAAGGTCGCTTGCAACGGGTGCTCGATGCGCATCTGCAGCACACTGGGCAGTTCTGGGTGCTATGGCCGTCCAGTCGCCACGCCACGGCGAAATTGCGCGTGTTCATCGATCATCTGGCATTGCGACTTTTTCCCGCAACGCGCGGTCGATAGAGTTGTAACTGCTTTAAGACACTAATCCATGCGCCGCCGGCCAGCGATCTGTTGCACAATACGCCCCGGACTGTTTTCTCTCAGGATGTTCAATGTTGATTTCCACTCCCATGCGTGTTGTCGGGCTGGCGTTGTTGTTGGCCGCTGTTGCCGGCTGTTCGAAAGACAAGCCGATGTATGAGCATGAGAACTTCGATGACTCCGGTACGTTTTCGCGCAATTATCCAGTGACCGACTCGGTCAGTTGCGAAGCGGCCCGTCGTGCGTTGCTCAGCCAGGGCTACATCATCACCAGCAGCGACCCGAAACTGGTCAGCGGCCACAAGAGTTTTCAGCAAACCGGCGACACCCACATGGAGATCAGCTTCAACGTGGTCTGCGCCGATGACGGCAGCGCCGGGCACCATGCGACGATGTTCGCCAACGCCTTGCAGGATCGTTACGCACTGAAGAAGACCAACAACTCGGCCAGTCTCGGCGTGGGTGTGCTGGGCTCGGTGTCGATGCCGATCGGCTCGTCCGACGATTCGATGGTCAAGGTTGCCAGCGAGACGGTGACGTCGCAGAAGTTCTATGAGCGTTTTTTCACGTTGGTGGAATTGTTCCTGCCGGCGGATGCGAAAAAAGCGGCGCATATCGAAGAGAAGCCGAAGGCTGATCTGGGTGTGCCTGAGGTGAAGGCTGCTCCGGCTGCGCTGGTGCCAACGCCGACGCCAACTCCGGCGGCTGAGCCTGCTGCGACACCTGCGCCTGCCGCAGAACCGGCGCCGGCACCTGCTGAGGCGACGCCAGTGACGTCGGAACCGGTAGCTCCACCGGCAGAGGCCGCGCCGATCACTCCGGCCCCGAGCGCAGAACCGGCGCCAGCATCGACGACCGAAACCATCACGCCACCGGCCAACCCGGACATCCCGCCGCCATCCGAGCCGATTCCGGCGATGCCAGCCTCCGGCCAATAATCAGATAATACCCTGTAGGAGTGGGCCTGCTCGCGATGGCGGTAGATCAGTCACATCATTAATGACTGGTCTACCGCCATCGCGAGCAGGCTCACTCCTACATTGTTTTTGGGGTGTCTTAAAATCTCGTTACATTCCCCTGACAAAATTCCCCCGATAAATTCCTGACCACCTGCTACGTTTTATTCATGAAGGCCGGGTTTCACTTTTCCTTCACACGAGCACGTTAAGCTCGAGGCACTGGGCATTTGCTCAGGCCCATTCAAGAGAGCAGCAGGGGGATGACACGATGGATGATTACCAAGAAGAGCTGCTTGAGTATCAGGCTTTTGAACTGGATCCTCTGGAGCCTGCTGAAGACGCCACTGAGCTGTAAGTGTCAGGCTGTCTTGCGGTGACTGCGGCGGAATTCTCCCGGCGTCTGACCGCTCCAGCGTTTGAAGGCTCGCTGGAATGCTTCGGCTGAGGCAAACCCCAGCAGATAAGCGATCTCGCCGAATGCCAGTTCGGTGTCGCGGATATAGGTCATCGCCAGATCCCGGCGCGTGTCATTGAGGATCGCGCGAAACTGCGTGCCTTCCTCGGCCAGTTTGCGCCGCAAGGTCCAGGTCGGCAGCTTCAGGCGTGCCGCCACTTCTTCCAGATCGGGTTCCCGGCCACCATTGAGCAACGGTCCCAATAGCTGAGTGATGCGTTCGCGCAGGCTGCGGGTGCGAGTCAATTGCTCCAGTTCCCGTTCACACAGTTGCAGCAGATGCCGCCAGGTACTCGGGCAATGCTCGGGGTTACGCAGTGCGAGGCTGTTGAGGTTCAGGCGCAGTTGATTGCGCTCGGCGCCGAACTGGATCGGGCAATCACCCAGCGCACTGTAGGCCTCTCGGTAATCCGGTTCTTGAAACTCGATCTCGATGCGATCAGCGCGCAGCGGTTCACCGCTGACACTGGAGAGCTGATGCAGCCACCCGGCGATGATTGAGTCCACGACAAAACGGTTGTAGGCGTTGTACGGGCTGATCGAATAGAAACGCAGCCACGCGCCATGGGCGTCTTCGTGAAAACTCGACTGGCCACGATAGTTGGAACCGTACAACGCCTCGAAACGGATCAGACAGCGCGCGGCTTCACGCACGGTCGGTGCTTGTGCGGCAGTGACGCCGGCCAGCCCGGCCTGGCTGAGGCGACTGAACTGGCCCATGCGCAGACCCAGCGCCGAATTGCCGGTCAACTGAATCGCCGCGTGGCCCAAGCGCATATAGCGCGGAATCGACAAACGTGCGCCGGCCTCGGCCAGTCGTGCGGGATCCAGGCCATATTGCTCCAGCAGCGGCTGCGGATCGAGCGCATGACTGCGCACGGCATCGGCGAGGCTGTGAACGAAGCCCACCGACAGATCCCCAAGACGCATCGGCAGCGGTTTCATGGCTTACAACCAGATGTTCAGCAAGCGCGCGCCACGGGCCTCGCCATCGGCGAACTGCTGACCGTTGCTGCTGAGGAAACTCTGACCGGAGCTGGCCTTGTCCCAGAACTGCCCGCGCAGGAATACGCTGATGCCGGCAATCGCCCGGCTGCTTGGCGGCTGAGCGGTCAAAGTCAACCGATGCCAGGCCTGCCCTTCGGTGACTTCACCAGGTTTGAGGCTGACCGATCCCGGTGTACTTGAACCTTTGTAGCCGCGCCACGGTTGGTTCCACGCACCCTGACCGAGCACCTGTGCCGGCACCGCGACCAATTGCGCGTTTTGTTCGTCGAGTTGGCGGTAGTTGTCCGGATACCAACTGTCGCTGCCAATCAGCACGCCAAGGCGTCCGGCCGGAGTATCGACCACGTTGATCTGGTGTTTGCCTGCGGCTTCGATCACTTCACGCTGATCGAACACCGGGTGCATCTGCCGTTGCGGCTGACCAAGCGGCACGCCGTCACGACCGAACACCACGCTGCTGTTGAACAGGGCGCCGCTGCCGGGCTTGAGCTGGCCGTCACGGATGCTCGGTTCCGGCAGCACGATCGAACCCGCCACCAGCGTCACACGAAACTCTTTGGCCAGACCACCGAACAGCGCCTGATAATCCTTGGCCATGGCCTTGGATTTCATGCGCAGGTACGCGTCATTCAAGCGGTCGCTGCCGGTGGCTCTGAGCCAGGCGCGGGCGAACAACAACGGATTGCTCGCCGCCAGCCAGTTCATCGCCTCGGCGAAGGTCGGCGCCTGATACAGCTCGTCTTTCTCACCGCTGAGCAGCAGCCAGGTGCCGACGTTCTCCGGCAACACCACGACGGTTTTGTCGTTCAGCAGGCCTTGATCCTGGGCTTGCTGCAGATAGGCCGCGAACTTGCGGCGCAAACGCTCGGTGTTTTGATAGTCGGTGGGAAACAGTTCGGGCTGGATGCCCAGCAGATTGCCGCGGTCGGCGGGACTGCCCTGATCGACCGCCACATTAATGCGTAAGTCCGACAGGTAATGCCCCGCCGGCCGGTCCGCCGCCCACATGGCGTAGGTGGTCAGGGCGGCGACAAGGGCCATGGAGAAGAACAGGTACAAAAGTTTGCGCATGAAAACCAACAACTACCGGGTACAGGGTATGGCGACTAGGGTAGGGCGCATGGCCCTGGTTGCCAAGGGGCGCTGCGCATTTGGATCAATAAGTTGTCAGTTACGGTCATTGAGTGACAGCGATGCGACTCTTAGTCTGTCGAACATGACTGACGGGGGCCGCAGAGCGCCCGCAACTTTTCCGTGATCGCTCGTTGTGGAGTTACCGATGACCGCCGCTCTTTACCCGCACCTGTTGGCCCCGCTGGACCTGGGATTCACCACCCTGCGCAACCGTACCCTGATGGGGTCGATGCACACGGGCCTGGAAGAAAAACCGGGTGGTTTCGAGCGCATGGCGGCGTACTTCGCCGAACGTGCCCGTGGCGGCGTTGGCCTGATGGTTACTGGTGGTATCGGCCCGAACGACGAGGGCGGCGTGTACTCCGGCGCAGCCAAGCTGACCACCGAAGAAGAAGCGCTCAAGCACCGCATCGTCACCCGCGCGGTGCACGACGCTGGCGGCAAGATCTGCATGCAGATCCTCCACGCCGGGCGTTATGCCTACAGCCCGAAACAGGTTGCGCCGAGTGCGATCCAGGCGCCGATCAACCCGTTCAAGCCTAAAGAGCTGGACGAGGAAGGCATCGAGAAGCAGATCAGCGATTTCGTTACCTGTTCGGTACTGGCGCAGACCGCCGAATACGACGGCGTCGAGATCATGGGCTCGGAAGGTTATTTCATTAACCAGTTCCTCGCCGCGCATACCAACCACCGCACCGACCGCTGGGGCGGCAGCTACGAAAACCGTATGCGCCTGCCGGTGGAAATCGTTCGCCGCGTACGCGAAGCGGTCGGCCCGAACTTCATCATTATTTTCCGTCTGTCGATGCTCGATCTGGTCGAGGGCGGCAGCACCTGGGACGAGATCGTCACCCTGGCCAAAGCCATCGAGCAGGCCGGTGCGACCATCATCAACACCGGCATCGGCTGGCACGAAGCGCGGATTCCGACCATCGCCACCAAAGTGCCGCGTGCGGCATTCAGCAAGGTCACGGCCAAACTGCGCGGCTCGGTGAAGATCCCGTTGATCACCACTAACCGTATCAACACCCCGGAAATCGCCGAGCAGATTCTGGCTGAAGGTGATGCCGACATGGTCTCGATGGCCCGGCCGTTCCTTGCCGACCCGGACTTCGTCAACAAGGCTGCCGAAGGTCGCGCCGACGAAATCAACACCTGCATCGGCTGCAACCAGGCGTGCCTCGACCACACCTTCGGCGGCAAGCTGACCAGTTGCCTGGTCAACCCGCGTGCCTGCCACGAAACCGAACTGAATTACCTGCCCGTGCAGCAGATCAAGAAAATCGCCGTGGTCGGCGCCGGTCCTGCCGGTTTGTCCGCCGCGACCGTGGCGGCCGAGCGTGGCCATCAGGTGACCTTGTTTGATTCGGCCAGCGAAATTGGTGGCCAGTTCAACATCGCCAAGCGCGTGCCGGGCAAGGAAGAGTTCTTTGAAACCCTACGTTACTTCAAGCGCAAGCTGCAGACCACCCACGTTGAGGTGTGCCTGAATACCCGCGTCGATGTGGCGAAACTGGTTGAAGGCGGTTACGACGAAATCATCCTCGCCACCGGCATTGCGCCGCGTGTCCCGGCGATTCCGGGTGTCGACAATGCCAAGGTGCTCAGCTACCTGGACGTGATTCTCGAGCGCAAACCGGTGGGTAAACGCGTAGCGGTGATTGGCGCGGGCGGTATCGGTTTCGATGTGTCGGAATTCCTTGTTCACCAAGGCGTAGCGACCAGTCAGGATCGCGCCGCGTTCTGGAAAGAGTGGGGCATCGATACGCAACTGGAGGCCCGTGGTGGCGTGGCGGGTATCAAAGCCGCTCCGCATGCGCCGGCCCGTGAAGTGTTCCTGTTGCAGCGCAAGAAAACCAAGGTCGGCGATGGCTTGGGTAAAACCACTGGCTGGATTCACCGTACCGGTCTGAAGAACAAACAGGTGCAGATGCTCAACAGCGTTGAATACCTGAGCATCGATGATCAAGGCCTGCACATCCGCATCGGTGAAACCGGCGAGCCACAAGTGCTGGCGGTGGACAACATCGTGATTTGCGCGGGTCAGGATCCGCTGCGTGAACTGCACGACGGTCTGGTTGAAGCGGGGCAGAATGTGCACTTGATCGGTGGCGCGGATGTCGCGGCGGAGCTGGATGCCAAGCGTGCGATCAACCAGGGTTCGCGTCTGGCGGCTGAGCTCTAAGCTCCACCGCTGAACCTGTGGGAGCGAGCTTGCTCGCGAAGGCGTGGTGTCAGTCGACATATGTATTGGCTGACACTCCGCTTTTGCGAGCAAGCTCGCTCCCACAGGATTTGTGCACACCGCAAACCTTGTGAGCCTGCTCGCGATGGCGGCTTGTGAGCGACTAGAATGCGGGCTCTGTCCAAATCGAATCGCCACCCATGCTTTTGCCTCCCTCCGATTGGCTACCCCAAGCCCCGCTTCAATCCCTTCAACTCGACTGGCTGGCAACCGCCGGCATTGAAGTGGCCATCCTGCGCCTCGACCAGATCGACCCGCTGATCAGCGGCAACAAATGGTTCAAACTCGTCGAACACCTCAACGCCGCCGACCGTGTGGGCGCCGCAGGCATCATCAGTCTCGGTGGTGCGCATTCCAATCATCTGCACGCGTTGGCGGCGGCGGGAAAACGGCTGGGTTTCAAAACCGTGGGGCTGCTGCGCGGACATGCGCAGGAAACACCGACGGTGCTGGATTTGCAGGCATTCGGCATGCAGCTGCATTGGTTGGGTTACGGCGGTTATCGCGCGCGAAACGAGCCAGGCTTCTGGACGCCTTGGCATGAGCAGTATCCGCAGCTGTATGCAGTGCCCGAGGGCGGCGGCGGTGTGCCGGGGGCACTCGGTTGTGCCGCGATCAAGGAACAGGCGCAAGCGCAATTGCTCACGCTCGGCTGGAGCGATTACCACGGATGGTGGCTGGCTTGCGGCACCGGCACGACACTCGCCGGGCTGGCCCTCGCCGAGGCGGGAGCGCACCGGGTCTATGGCGCGTTGGCGGTACCTGTTGATCACGGCGTGGCGCCGCAGGTCGAAGCGATTGTTCAGTCAGCCGGATTGGCCACTGCCAACTATGAACTGATCGACGCCAGCCGCGGCGGTTTTGCCAAGGTCGATCCGCTGCTCCTCGCGTTCATCGAACAAACCGAGCAGGCCAGCGGCATTCCTCTGGAGCCGCTGTACACCGGCAAGGCATTGCTTGCGCTCAAACAGCAGATCGAGGCGGGCAGGTTTGCAAGCGGCACGCGGCTGATCTTCATTCACAGCGGAGGCTTGCAGGGGCGGCGCGGCTTTACCGCCAACCCCTTATAGTCAGCCGCGCTTGGGCATCATTCGCAGCAGGGTGTTATCACGCACCACATAATGGTGATAGATCCCCGCCAGCGCATGCAGGCCGATCAACCAGTAGCCGATCGTGGCAATAAGCACATGCCAGCCCTCGACCTGTTTGGCGAAATCCTTGTTCTCCGCGACCAGCAGCGGCAGATCAAAGCCATAGAACATCACCTGATGTCCCTCGGCGCTGGTAATCAGCCAGCCCAGAATCGGCATGCTGATCATGAACAGGTACAACGCCCAGTGCATCAGCCGCGCCAGCACGGTTTGCCATTGCGGCGAGGCGGGGAAGATCTTCGGTGCCGGGCCAATGCTGCGGGCGAGCAGGCGAAACCACACCAGCACAAACACGGTCAGGCCGAGGATGTAGTGCACTTCGCGGATCAGCGTGCGCCCGCCACTGCCTTTGGGAAACAGGCCGCGCAACTCCATGCTGGCGTATACCAGCACCAACAACACCAGCATCAGCCAGTGCAGCAACACCGATACGGTGCTGTAGCGTGATTCGGAACTTGTCCACGGCATACGGTGTGTCCTCACAGATCAGGGTCAAAACCTGCCGTTCTTGAGTGACGGCATGCTTTAACTGTAATCCGCTTTGGCGGATTTGCCGGAGGCTGATCGGACTTTCAATGCTCTGAATCAGGGCTTTGCCAATAAAAAACGCCAGCGTCGTTGAGATGCTGGCGTTTTTGTTTGCAGCAAGCGGCAGGAGTCAGCTCGATTGCGGCATTTCACCCTTGGCCAGACGTTTGTTGATGTCGGCGATCACTTCCGGCAAATCGGTGATGGTGTCGATCATGTAGTGCGGGCGCGAGCCTTCGAACAGCGCGTGAATACGCTTGCGTTCGCTGGCCAGCTCATCGCTGCCCAACGCACGGAAACCGGCGTAATCCAGACCCAGCGCGTTGCCCGAGCAGATCAGCGCCACCGTCCACATGCCGGCGCGGCGGCCTTCGAGAATGCCCGGCACGGTGTCATCGATCTTCACGCACGCCGCGACATCGTCGATGCCCAGTGCGATCACGTTGGCCAGTGCCTGCGCCGGCCACGGGCGACCATTCGGTACTTCGTCGGTGGCAACCACGTGGTCGGCGACGTAGCCGTTGGTGGCGGCCAGTTCGACGACTTTATCCATCACTTGTTTCGGATAACCGGAGCAAGAGCCGATCTTGATGCCTTGCTGACGCAGGTTGGCGATGGTTTCCAGCGCGCCGGGAATCAGCGCCGAGTGCTCGGCGATCTTCTCGATCTGCAGCGGCATGAAACGCTCGTAGATTGCGGTGACGTCGTCATCGGTCGGCGTGCGGCCGAACGCCTTGCGATAACGCTCGGCCACTTGCGGCTGATCGCAGAGGGTGCGGATGTGATCCCACTTGCCCATGCCCATCGGGCCACGGGCTTCTTCGATGGAGACTTGGACGTCGAACTCGGCGAAGGCTTCGACGAAGATCTGGGTGGGCGCGAACGAGCCGAAATCGACCACGGTACCGGCCCAGTCGAGGATAGCGGCTTGCAGCTTGTTTGGATTTGCGTAGTTCATGCTGATCAAATTCCTGAGTTGGCAATGCAATTCAAATGTAGGAGTGAGCCTGCTCGCGATAGCGGTTGATCATTCAACATCTTCGTCGACTGGCACGGCTTCATCGCGAGCAGGCTCACTCCTACAGGGGGATTTTTGGTGTGGGTTAGATCTCTAACACTTCCATCTCGCGCAGCACTTCACCGACCGCCGCGACGGCCTGGCGCATTTCGTCCGGGCTGACATGGCCGATGCAGCCGACACGGAAGGTCTCGACCTGGGTCAATTTGCCGGGATAGAGGATGTAACCCTTGGCCTTCACGCGTTCGTAGAAATCCTTGAACTGATAACGCGGATCTTGCGGCGCATGAAACGTGGCGATGATTGGTGCCTGAATCGCTGCCGGCAGGAAACTGCGCAAACCGAGCTTGCCCATCTCTTCCATCAGCGCCTGACAGTTGGCGGCATACCGCGCATGCCGCGCCGGCAGGCCACCTTCTTCGTTGTATTGCAGCAGCGCTTCATGCAGCGCCGCGACCACGTGGGTCGGCGGGGTGAAGCGCCATTGACCGGTTTTCATCATGTAGGCGTGCTGGTCGTACAGATCCATCGCCAGCGAATGCGAATTACCGGCGGCAGCGGCCAGTGATTCCTTGCGAGCGAAGACGAAACCCATTCCCGGCACGCCTTCCAGACATTTGCCCGAGGCTGCAATCAGCGCGTCAAACGGTACTTGTTGCGCATCCACCGGCAACGCTCCGAAGGAACTCATGGCATCGATAATCAGGCGTTTACCGTGTTGCGCGACGACCTGAGCGATCTCCGCCAGCGGGTTGAGAATCCCGGTGCTGGTTTCGCAATGGATCAGCGCGACGTGAGTGATGTCGCTGTCGGCGCGCAGCAGACGGTCGACGTCAGCGGCGGTGGTCGGTTCATCTTCAGCGGTTTCGAAGGTGCTGAACGAGCGGCCGAGCACTTCGCAGATTTTCGCCAGGCGCTTGCCGTAGGCGCCGTTGATCAGCACCAGCACTTTGCCGTCACGCGGCACCAAGGTGCCGATCGCCGCTTCGACGGCGAAGGTGCCGCTGCCCTGCAATGGCACGCAGTGGTGAGTGGCGGCGCCGTTGAGGATCGCCAGCAATTGCTCGCAAAGGCTGGCGGTCAGTTGATTGAAGCGGTCATCCCATGACCCCCAGTCGACCATCATCGCCTGTCGGGTACGGGCCGAAGTGGTCAACGGGCCGGGAGTGAGCAGGATGGGTTCGGCGATACTCATTCGTGTGTCCTCGGATAGCGCTGTGGGATGAAGCTACGGGGCATACGTTGCAATTCGCCGTTGCATCAATCAAATTGTTTGTTGTTATGCCAGCCATCAGTGAGAGTTAT
>Ga0247818_10001597_pt1 | contig 14498 bp, 17 predicted proteins | sample 13C_Glucose_Day1_FD_192424 | JGI IMG/M metagenome (GOLD analysis project Ga0247818, IMG submission 192424) | Soil microbial communities from agricultural site in Penn Yan, New York, United States - 13C_Glucose_Day1 | ecosystem: Environmental > Terrestrial > Soil > Agricultural land | place...
ATGATTGGCAGCGGTGTGCCTGCCACCCTGCGCACGTTGGGGCGCAGCGTCTGCTGGGTGGTATTGCTCAACGGCGAGCGCCGGGGTACGGCGTTCTCCAGTCGCGATGAAGCAGAGGAGTGCAAGGCTGCCTGGCTGGCGAGATTGGACGCCGGCAAGCCGGACAGCCTGCATTGAGTGACGTCAGTGTGTCTGATGCATGCGCAGGTTGAGGTCATCGACCACCCGCGCCCAGTCAGCGTCTTCACGTAGTTGTTCTTTCAGGAAAGCGGCTTGTTGCGGTGTCCAGAAGTCGGCATCGATAAGTTTCTTGTCGTCGGGGAGCGGGGAATGACTGGCAATGAAATCGTCGATAGCTTTCTGATTGGAGTCCAGGCCTAGCTGGTCGAACAGGCCTTTCAAGTCGTGGGTCGGTGATTCCATCTTCATCTCCTTGCAGTTGGTCAGTCGCAATCGGTATGAAAGCGCGGCTTCACTGCATCTGAGGAAGCCGCGCTGGCGGAGTTCGATCCTGATGCCAAAACTTCGAGCAGAGCATAGACGCTAACTTGACCGTCAGGCTTTCAATGCTCCTGCATCGACGGCGGCTTTGAGGGCCTTGGCCGATTCCTGCGCGGCAATGGCGGCGACATCCGGGGTCTTGAACCAGCGATCCTTTTCGACCTGATGGTAGGTCACGGTCTTGAGCGGTGGCTTGGCGCGCATGACAATCACTGCCTGAAATTCACCGTCGAGCTCTCTGGCTTCGCCCCGGATAAAAAACTCGCCGATATCAAATTCCGTCACGTAGCAGCCTTCCCTTGAAAATATATTATTGTATTCAACACAGCCCAGCGGTCGGAGACGTGTTTGATTGGGCCGGCAGTATGGCAGTAGTTGCCCGCTGGCGGCTGAGTTAAGTCGCCGGGCTGACGAAACGGTACTGTTGGCCAATCATATTCGTGATTCGAAAGAGCGGGCCAGAGCACAGGCTTCGTTATGGCTGGCTCGGAAACCTCTTACGCAGCCCGTGGAAATTTCCCTGATGTGGAAGAAGGCATTGCCCGCCAGAACCACCTGGAAACGAGCCCCTGCCACGACCTCGTCAGGCCGTTCAGGGCTGCGCAGCTGTGCCGGACAGGCATTCGACGGCGTCGGCGGGAGGGTAGCAAAGGGTTGGGCGAAGTGTGTCAGCGTGCACATATGAAGTCCTTTTCAATGTTTACCGAAGTGTTTACGTCGTTTTGGGTAGTCTGCAACAGCATCGCTGCTCTAGAATTGCCGCCGCTGGTGGGTGACAGATGGTTATCTAAAGCAATTTTTTGCTAGCGATATGTAGGAAATGTGCTTTTCTTTTTAGGTTTTTTCCTTGATGTTGATAGTCCGGATTTTTCTGACCGTAAATAGGCGTTTTCCTTCAACCTTTGTCGAACGCCTGTCAGGACGATGCGAGTGACGCTCCAGTAGTCTCTCAGCCTCGTGATAAATGAGTGCACTGCTCATTCAGGTATCAACCCGGGTTCTTTGGCTTCACCTTCGGCATTGCCGCTTTTTTGGCCGCGCGCTTTTCCTGCGTGCGGCACCATTAACAGATGTGGGGATGTTTCCTTGGCAGTAAGTAATCTCGATATGCATGCTTTGTTCGTGCTGGGCGATCTGCGCGCAAAGCTGGTTAAACAATTTCAGTCACGTTTCGTTTACATCACCGAACAGAACGCTGAAGGCATCTACATTGCCGAAATCGACACCGATTCAGCCCTGGTGGTGGACGACAAACCGGGACTCAAACTCAAGGTCGGCGATCATTTCAGCGCCTCGGTGCTACCGAGTCGCGAAGGCGGCAAGCTGGAGATCCGGTTCCGCGACATCAAACTCACGGTCTACGGTCTGGGCGATTACGCTTTCGTGACCACTGCCGACGGTGAGGCGATCGTGTTCAAGGAAGGGCACAACGTGGTGACGGTATTCGCCGCGAATCAACAATTGCAGGAAAACCTGACCAAGACCCTGAAGGCCGTGACTGCCAAGGCAGCCAAATGGCGCAAGGGCGAACTGGTGACCTTCAAGGCCAGCGAGTAATGACGCTGTCCCGCGCCGATTTCCACGCACGGAACCTGGCCGGCGCGCAAAGCGAAGCACTGCGGCTGTTTGAGCAGCGGGCCGTTCTGCAGGGAGCCTGGCTGAGCTGGGTGGCTTCACAGATTTACCTGTTGCGACCGGCGGAGTACGCCAGCATGGTCAGGAAAGAGCTGATGCGTTTGCAGGAAATTTCCGAAAATTGAATCACGCCCCTCGAAAGCAGGATCCTCTACTACAGTCAATTGACTGAGTATTTTGAGGCTTTGCGGTCTTCTGCCAGGCCATCCTGCTATTGCTGTGAACAGCACGAGGTGCAAAAGCATGAACGGATTTCGACGGTTGCTGGCTGCGGTGCTGGCCACTATCGGGCTGCTGGCAAGCCCGGTCCCGGTGTCCGCCGCCCAGGCGCCGATCCACTTCGCCGATCTGAACTGGGAAAGCGGCAGCCTGATTACCGATGTCCTGCGCATCATTGTCGAGAAGGGCTACGGGCTGCCGACCGATACCTTGCCGGGTACCACCATTACCCTGGAAACCGCACTGGCCAACAACGATATCCAGGTCATTGGTGAAGAATGGGCCGGGCGCAGTCCGGTCTGGGTCAAGGCGGAGGCCGAAGGCAAGGTCGTCAGTCTGGGCGACACGGTCAAGGGCGCCACCGAGGGCTGGTGGGTACCGGAGTATGTGATCAAGGGCGATCCGGCCAAAGGCATCAAGCCGATGGCACCGGACCTGCGCAGTGTCACCGACCTGCCGCGCTACAAAAACGTGTTTAGCGACCCGGAAGCTCCGGACAAGGGACGTTTTCTCAACAGCCCGATCGGCTGGACGTCGGAAGTGGTCAACAAACAGAAGCTCAAGGCCTACGGTCTGGAAGACAGCTATGTGAACTTCCGCAGTGGTTCGGGCGCGGCGCTGGATGCGGAAATCAGTTCGTCGATTCGGCGTGGCAAGCCTGTGCTCTTCTATTATTGGTCACCCACGCCGTTGCTCGGCCGCTTCAAGCTGGTCCAACTGGAAGAGCCACCGTTCGATGCCGAGGCCTGGAAGACCCTGACCGACGCCGATAACCCCAACCCGCAACCGACTCGTTCACTGGCCTCCAAGCTGTCCATCGGTGTGTCCACCCCGTTCCAGAAACAATACCCGCAAATCGCCGAGTTCTTCTCCAAGGTTGATTTTCCGATCGAGCCGTTGAACAAGGCCCTGGCCGAGATGAGCGAGAAACACACTGCGCCGCGTCAGGCCGCGCAAGCGTTCATGAGGGCACACCCGGATGTCTGGCAGGCCTGGGTGCCCAAGGACGTGGCGGATAAAGTTGCTGCCGATCTCGAATGATCACCTGCTCTATGTCTGGGCATTCTCCTTCCAGGATTCGCATTCATGACCTTGATGTTAGCGCGGTGGCTGGTGGCGATCTTTGCAGTGATCAGCCTGGTGCATGTGTATTGGGCGCTGGGTGGCGAGTGGGCGGCGGTGGCGGCAGTCCCGCAGGTGCCGGAGGAGGGCAGTAAACAACTGCGCCCGGCCTTCAAGCCGCGAGGCTGGATCACGCTGCTGGTGGCTGGCGCGTTGCTGTTGATTGCTCTGCTGGTGTGCTTGCGGGTCGGCTTGTGCCTGCCACAAGTGAATCACGGGTGGCTGCAGTGGCTGATCAGCGCCGTTGCACTTTTACTGTTCGCCCGGGCCATCGGCGATTCGGAACTGGTGGGGTTTTTCAAGGAGGTCAAAGGCTCGCGGTTCGCCTGGCTGGATACCTGGGTGTACTCGCCGTTGTGTGTGATGCTGGGGGCGGGGTTGCTGGTGGTTGCCTGGGTTTGACTGGCTGGCCCCTTCGCGAGCAAGCCCGCTCCCACAGGTGATCGCTGTCGTACACAAATTTTAGCTTTGCTGAAGATTTCCTGTGGGAGCGGGCTTGCTCGCGAAGGGGCCATTCCTTGCTCCACAAGAACTCCTGATCAGCTCCCGCTCTCTGTGCGCCGACTGGATACCTCGGCCGGCACATCATCCCCGGCCATGCGCTTGCGAAACAGCGCCGCGCGGGCCAGCAGCAAAGTAGTCACGGGCACGGTAATCGCCAGCAGGATAGGGATCAGCCAGGCGTGCAGCACCGGCCCGGACTTGAGCGCCGAAAAGTAGATGATCGAGGCCAGCGCCACGCTCCAGGCTCCCAGTGTCGAGGCCAGTGCCGGCGGGTGCATGCGCTGGAAGTAATCCTTCATGCGCAGCAGGCCGATGGCACCGATCAGCGCGAACAGGCTGCCGCATACCAACAGGATCGCCACCGGGATTTCCACCCATAAAGACAGTTGTGCGTTCATTCGATCACCTCGCCACGCAGGAGGAATTTCGCCAGGGCGAACGAGCCGACAAAACCGAACAGCGCAATCAGCAGCGCCGCCTCGAAGTAGGTGTCACTGGCGTAGCGAATGCCCAGTGTCAGCATCATCAGCATGGCGACGATGTACAGGTAGTCCAGGGCCAGCACCCGGTCCTGGGCAGACGGCCCCTTGAACAGGCGGATCAGGGTCAGAATCATCGCCAGGGAAAACACAAACAGGCTCAGCAGGATCGCATTCGACAGCAATGGGCTCATTCGAAGATCTCCATCAACGGGCGTTCATAGGTCGCCTTGAAGTGCTGGATGAACAGCGCCTCGTCGTCCAGGTCGAAAACGTGCAGCAGCAGGATGCTGCGGTCCAGGGCCAACTCCGACCAGATCGTGCCCGGCACCACCGTGGTGATCATCGACAGTGCAGCCAGCCCGTTGGCATCACGCAGGTCCAGTGGCACCTTGATGAAGCGTGAGCGCGGTGGGCGACGACCCGCATTGAGCACGTTCCAGGCCACGGCGAGATTGGACACCAGCACATCGCGACCGACCACCAGGATCAGGCGCAGGATCACCCCTGGCCGGCGAATGCGCACATGGGACGGACGCAGCCTGCGCATCATCAGGGGTGCACAGAAACCCAGCGCCGCGCCCAGCAGCAGGTTACCCGGGCTCATCGACAGGTTCAGCAGCAACCACAGCAGCCATAGGGACAGCGACAGCCATGGCGCAGGGAACAGGCGCTTCATGGTTGCACCTCCAGCATCGCAGCCGGGGCTGTCGGGTTCGGTACCACCCGGGTATCGAGCACGGCATTGACGTATTGCTGCGGGTTGTTCAAGGCATCGGCAGCGGCCTGGGTGAAGCGCAACAGGGGCTCGGCCTTGAAGGTCAGCGCAATGCTCAGGCCCAGCAGGGCGAATATCGGCACGCACTCCAGACGCCGCAGCAGCGGCGATGGACGTTCCGCCGGGGTCCAGAAGCGCTGGATGCCCAGGCGCGAGAAGGCGATCAACGACGCCAGCCCCGACACAATCAACAGGACCAGCAGAGCCCATGCGGCGTTCGATATCGGTGTGTTGCCGCTATCGCCCAGCCCCAGTGGATTGAGCAGGGCGTTGAGCAGCCCGAGCTTGCCGATGAAACCGGAGAGTGGCGGCATGCCGATGATCAGCAAGGCGCAGGCAATGAAACCCAGGCCGAGAAACGCCATGGTCCAGGGAATCACCTGGCCGACCACTACTTTTTGATCGTCGTCGAGGTTGATGCCTTTGGGTGGATGCAGGGACTCCAGGGGGCGCGGCAGCAGTCCGGCTTCGTCCTCCAGTTGGATTTCGTTGGCCGAGCGCGAGCGCTCGATCAGCTCGGCGAGCAAAAACAGCGCGCTCAATGCCAGGGTCGAGCTGACCAGATAAAACAGCGCGGCGCCAATCAGGTTCGGCTGGGCGAAACCGATGGCCGACAGCAAGATCCCCGCCGATACCAGAATGCTCAGGCTGGCCATGCGCTCCAGGCGTTGTGCGGCGAGAATGGCGATGGCCGCGCAGACGATAGTGGCCATGCCGCCGTAGATCAGCCAGTCACCACCAAAAAACGCCGACGCGCCGGCCTGGGCAGAGAACAGCAGGGTCCACAGGCGCAGCAAGGTATAGATGCCGACCTTGGTCATGATCGCGAACATCGCCGCCACCGGTGCGCTCGCCGCAGAGTAGGCCGGCACCAGCCAGAAGTTCAGCGGCCACATTCCGGCCTTGGCCAGGAACGCCACCGCGAGAATGCCCGCACCGGCATGCAGCAAGCCGCGGTCGGCGTCCGATACCAGCGGGATCTTCAGCGCCAGGTCGGCCATGTTCAGGGTGCCGGTGACCCCGTAGATCAACGCCGCGCCAATCAGGAACAGCGACGAGGCCAGCAGGTTGATCGAGATGTAATGCAGCCCCGACGACACCCGTGCCCGCCCCGAGCCGTGCAGCATCAGCCCGTAGGACGCGGCCAGCAGTACTTCGAAGAACACGAACAGGTTGAACAGATCCGCTGTGAGGAAGGCGCCGTACAGGCCCATCAACTGGATCTGGAACAAGGCATGGAAGCTCGAACCTGCGCTGTCCCAGCGGGCCATGGCGAACAGCAACGCGCTGACACCGATGATTCCGGTCAGCACCAGCATCAGTGCCGACAGGCGATCGACCACCAGCACCAGGCCGAATGGCACCTGCCAGTTGCTCGGCAGGTAGACGCCGATCGAACCGGGTACGCCGGTAGTTTGCGTCCATTGCAACAGTGCCACGGCAATGCCCAGCCCGAGCAGGCTGGAGAGCAGGTTGATTTTCGCCTTCAGCGGGCGGTGTTTTTCGCCGAGCATCAGCATGATCGCCGCGGTCAACAGCGGCAGCAGGATCGGTGCGACGATCAGGTGAGTCATCGCCATCATTCCTTGGGCTCCCGGCCATCCACGTGGTCGGTGCCGGTCAGGCCCCGGGACGCGAGCAGCACCACCAGGAACAGTGCGGTCATGGCGAAGCTGATGACGATCGCGGTCAGGACCAGCGCCTGTGGCAACGGATCGGTGTAATGCAACAGGTCCTGAGGCACACCGTCCTTGATGATCGGCTCCTTGCCAATGAACAGGCTGCCCATGCTGAAGATGAACAGATTGACGCCATAGGACAGCAGGCACAGGCCCATGACCACCTGGAACGTCCGAGGCCGCAGGATCAGCCAGACGCCGGACGCGGCCAGTACGCCGATGGCGATTGCGATGACTTCTTCCATCAGACGGCTCCCTTGGCTGCAGCGGTTTTAGGCTGGGCAGCGGTTTTGTGACCCCGTACCGATTGGTGGGCGAGGGCGGTGAGGATCAACAGGGTCGAACCGACCACCACTGCGTATACGCCGACATCGAAGAACAGTGCGCTGGCCAGGTGAATGTCGCCCAGCAGCGGCAGGTCGAAATGCCAGGTATGGGTGGTCAGGAACGGATATCCGACCGCCATTGCGCCCAGCCCGGTCATCGTCGCGAACAGCAGCCCGGTGCCCATCCAGCGCAGCGGACGCAGGCTCATTTGCGCCTCGACCCACTGGGTGCCGGCCACCATGTACTGCAGGATGAACGCCACCGACATCACCAGCCCCGCGACGAATCCGCCGCCGGGCTGGTTGTGCCCGCGCATGAACAGGTAGAACGACACCACCAGGGCCACCGGCAGCAGCAGGCGCACCAGCACCGCCGGCACCATCATGAAACCGAGTGCGGTGTCGCTGGCGTGACGCGGGTTGACCAGATCTGTGACCACGTCCGGTGCCAGCAAACGCTGCTGGGCCGGCAGTTGCAGGCTCTCTTTCGGTGGCCGGAAGCGGCGCAGCAGGGCGTACACGGTCAGCGCCACGGCCACCAGCACGGTGATTTCACCGAGGGTGTCGAAGCCGCGGAAATCCACCAGCATCACGTTGACCACGTTGCTGCCACCGCCCTCGGGCAAGGCGCGGCTCAGGTAGAACGAGGAAATGTCGTTTGGGGTCTGGCGGGTCAGCATGGCGTAGGCCAGCAGAGCCATGCCGACGCCGACCGAGGTCGACAACAGCAAGTCGCGAATACGCCGTACCCGCGCCCGGCGCAGGCTGCCCGGCAACGGCGAGACCTCTTCGATCCGTCGCGGCAGCCAGCGCAGACCCAGGAGGATCAGTACCGTGGTCACCACTTCGACGGCCAGTTGCGTCAGCGCCAGGTCCGGCGCCGAGAACCAGACGAACGTGACGCAGGTCATCAGGCCGCAGACGCTGACCATGGTCAGGGCGGCGAGTCGGTGGTACTTGGCCTGATACGCAGCGCCAAGGGCGCAGGCGATGGCCAGCAGCCACAGGGTGACGAACACGATCGACCCGGGGATCTTCGGCCGTTCACCCCAGCTCAGGCTGCTGTGCAACATCGGGATCAAGCCGGCCAGCACGGCGGCCAGCACCATCAGGAACAACTGCGCTTGCAGGCGCCGGGTGCCGAGCAGTTGGTCCAGGCGGCGAGCCATGCGCATCTTGATGACCAGGCCGCACTCGAACAGGCGCTTGCCGTCAAACCGGCCAATAAGCGGCGGACGGGTGATGCGTCCGCGCTTGAGCTGATTGCGCAATAGCAGGTAGAGCAGGGTGCCGCAGGACAGGGCAATCAGGCTCATGATCATCGGTGCGTTCAAGCCGTGCCAGATCGCCAGGCTGTACTCTGGCAATGTACCGCCAACCACCGGTTGTGCCGCGGCGGCGAGCAGCGGGCCGACCATCTGGGCCGGGAAAATACCCACCAGCAGGCAGGTGAACACCAGCAATTCTACCGGAGCACGCATCCACCGCGGCGGCTCGTGGGGCGTGTGGGGCAGGTCGGTGGCAGGCGGGCCGAAGAACACATCCACGGTAAAACGCAGGGAGTAAGCGACGCTGAACGTGCCGGCGATGGTGGCGACGATCGGCAGTGTCAGTTCAACCCAGGCCGTGGCGTTGATGAACACGGTTTCGGCGAAGAACATCTCTTTGGAGAGGAAGCCGTTGAGCAGCGGCACGCCGGCCATCGAGGCACTGGCGACCATGGCCAGGGTCGCGGTGTACGGAATCAGCTTGATCAGGCCGCTGAGCTTGCGGATGTCGCGGGTGCCGCTTTCGTGGTCGATGATCCCGGCGGCCATGAACAGCGAGGCCTTGAAGGTGGCGTGGTTGAGGATGTGGAACACCGCGGCCACGGCGGCCAGGGGGCTGTTCAGGCCGAGTAGCAGGGTGATCAGGCCCAGGTGGCTGATGGTCGAATAGGCCAGCAGGCCCTTGAGGTCGTTCTGGAACATCGCGCAGTAAGCGCCGAGCAGCAGGGTGCAGGCGCCGGCGCCGCTGACGATGTAGAACCATTCTTCACTGCCGGAAAGCGACGGCCAAAGCCGTGCGAGCAGGAATACCCCGGCCTTGACCATGGTCGCCGAGTGCAGATACGCCGAGACCGGTGTCGGCGCGGCCATGGCGTGGGGCAGCCAGAAGTGGAAGGGGAATTGCGCGCTTTTGCTCAGGGCGCCGATCAGGATCAGGGGCAGGAGGATGGGGTAAAGGGCATGGGCACGAATCAGCTCGCCGGCGGCCAGGACCTTGTCCAGGTCATAGCTGCCGACCACATGGCCGAGCAGCATGACCCCCGCCAGCAGGCACAAGCCGCCCGCGCCAGTCACCATCAGCGCCATGTAGGCGCCACGGCGGGCATCGGCGCGGTGGTGCCAGTAGCCGATCAACAGGAATGAGAAGAGGCTGGTCAGTTCCCAGAAAAACACGATCTGGATCAGGTTGCCGGAGATCACCAGGCCGAGCATGGCCCCCATGAACGCCAGGAAAAACGCGAAGAAACGCGGCACCGGATCGTCCGGCGACATGTAGTAGCGGGCGTACAGCGACACCAGCGTGCCGATGCCCAGCACCAGCATGGAAAACAGCCAGGCAAAGCCGTCCATGCGCAGGACGAAGTTCAGCCCGAGGCTGGGCAACCAGAAGAATTCTTCGCGAATGACGCCGCCATGGGCGATCTGCGGGTACAGCAGGGCGACCTGGACTGTGCCGATCAAGGCGATCAGGCCTGCCAACAGGGACTCGGCATTGCGGGCGTTGTGCGGCAACACGGCCGCCAAACAGCTGCCAATGAATGGCAGAAGCAGTAGAACTATCAGGGACATAGGCTTCTAATCTGCGGAAGTTTGTGAAGCATCATACGTGCCAGTTCGCGGATCACCAAATGCGAAGCTGTCGCAGAATCCTACAAGATAGACGGAAAAGCCTTGTCCAACTTTGTTTCAGGGGGAGTGATTACAGCAGGGGCGGCCCCATCGCGAGCAGGCTCGCTCCCACAAGTCTGCAGGTGAACATAATTGCTACGTACAGCCAGAGGCACTGTGGGAGCGAGCTGGCTCGCGATGGGGTCTGCAGAGGCGACGCAAATTCAAGTGACTTAACCCTGGGTTTCGCGTTCTAGCCCTTCTTCCACAGGGCGAGCCTTACCCTTGGTCTTCAACTCACTGACAATCACCGCTGCCACAATCAACCCGGCCCCCACCAGGGCTATAGCCGGCAGGCGCTCCCCGGCAATGCGCCCGACAATCCCGGCCCACACCGGCTCGCCAGCGTAGATGAGGGTCGCCCGGGTCGGCGAGACGCTCTTCTGTGCCCAGTTCATCGCCACCTGGATCGCCGCGCTCGCCGCTCCCAGCCCCAAGGCGCTGCACAGCAGCAACCAGGAGAAGTCCGGAATCGCCTCGTGGGTCGGCACCACCATCAGGAACGACAGGATCGAAGTGACCGCCAGTTGCACCACCGTCACCCGGCGCACATCCACTTGCCCGGCATAGGTGCTGATCAGAATGATCTCCGCGGCAATCGCCACGGCGCTGATCAGGGTGGCGATTTCACCGGGACTGAAATTGAACGAAGCACCGGACGGCCCGGACAACAGCATCAACCCGGTAAAGGCCAGCATGATGCCGATGCTGGGCATCAGCCCCGGACGGCGGCCCAGCACCAGCCATTGCAGCAACGGCACGAAGGGCACATAGAGGGCGGTTATGAACGCTGACTGACTGCTGGGAATGCTCTGTAACCCCACCGTCTGCAAGCCATAGCCGAGCATGATCGCCACGCCGATAAATGATCCGGCCTTGAGCTCGAACAGGGTCAGTCCCCTCAGGTGCCGCCAGGAAAACAGGGCGACGATGCTGGCGGCAGCGGCAAAGCGCAGGCCGACGAAAAACATCGGGCCGCTGACGGTCATCGCGTGCTGGACCAGCAGGAAGGTGCCGCCCCAGACCATGGTAATCAGCACCAGCACCCATTCTGCCTTGCTGAAACTGGTGAAACGGGAGGAAGCCTGGGGGGAGTTCGCCGACGTCATGACCTTGCACGCTACAAAAGGGCGACGCACAATGCGTCGAATGTTGCGCAGTATACTGCCCAACCCCAGCCAGTGAGCAATATAGTGCACAAAGATTCTTCCCAACGGGCTTCGGTCCTTCAGCACGTCAGCCAGAACGTGCGCCGTTTGCGTCACGCCGCCGATATGAGCCAGAGTGCCCTGGCTGAACTGTCCGGGGTTAGCCGGCGCATGCTGGTGGCCATCGAAGCCGGCGAAAAGAACGTCAGCCTGACTACCCTCGATCGTGTCGCGCAAGCGCTGGATGTTGCCTTCAGCGACCTGATCCAGGCCCCGGACGCCCGGGATCCCAGTCGTATCAACGAGCTGGCCTGGACCGGCAAGATTGCCGGCAGCAAGGCCGTGCTGCTCTCCAAAGCCACGGCCAGCCGTGAAGTGGAACAGTGGGAGTGGTGCCTGCAACCGGGCGAGGTGTATCCGTCGGAACCGGACGCCGATGGCTGGAGCGAACAGATATATGTATTTGAGGGATGCCTGACGGTGATGCTTGGCGATGTGGCCAATAACATTGCCGCAGGCGAATTTTTCATGTTTGCCAGCAACCAGCCCCACTGTTATCGCAACGACGGACCGGTGGCGGCGCGTTTTGTGCGTAATGTGGTGATCTGAACAGGAAGTGCACGATGAGCCAGACCCTGAATAATGAAGCCGACATTCTGATTGTCGGCGGTGGCCTCAGCGGCGCGATGCTGGCGGCGCAGCTGTTGCGCCAGCCAGGCAAGCGCAAGGTCCTGGTGATCGAACCCCGTGGTGAACTTGGTCGGGGCGAGGCCTACAGTGCGGTGGAGCTGGGACATACGCTCAACGGCAATGCGGCGCGCATGAGCGTCGACCCGGACAACGCCGACGACCTGACTCAATGGCTAACCGAATACATTGCCGCCGGCGGCTGGCCGGAATCGGACCAGCAACAGGTGCCGATCAGCGAATTGTTCCCGCCCCGGGGCATTTTCGGCCTGTACGCACAACAGCGTCTGGCACAGGCGCAAGCGCTGGGCGCCTCAAACGGCTCGAGCGTTGAGCATGTACAAGCTGAAGTGGTGGACCTGCAGGTCGATCCGGACAAGGTGCGATTGACCTTGAGCGACGGTCGACACATGCAGGGCGCTTTTGCGGTGCTGGCCACGGGGATGTTTGCCGCAGCGCGCACGCCACAGACCCAATCCAGCGGCTTGAATGCTGCCGGCCTGGATCCTTGGGACGTGGCCGCCATGGCGCGACTCGACCCGCAGTCGACGGTGTTGATCATCGGCTCGGGCCTGACCATGGTCGATGCCGTGGTGTCGCTGGAACAGGCCGGGCATCGCGGGCCGATCGAAGTGTTCTCCCGACATGGCCTGCTACCCCATGTGCGCCGTCAGCCACCGGTCTGGGTGGATTTTCTCGCCGAAGATCACCGCATCCGTACGCCCCGGCAACTGCTGCGCGAATTGCGCCGGCACTGCCGGGACGCCATCGCCCAGGGCATTGACTGGCAGGCACCGCTGGACACCGTGCGCGCACATATCGGCCGCTTGTGGCACCAGGCGACGGACGTGCAGCGCCGGCAATTCGTGCGGCATGTGCGGCCGTGGTGGGAAAGCCATCATCATCGCTCGCCACCGTTGAGCGCAGAACTGGTGGAACGCTTGCACCGGGAAGGGCGGTTGCGCATTCAGGCGGCATCCTTCCAGGGGCTTGAGCCTTCGACGAATGACGGCGTCGGTATTCGCATTCGACGTCGTGGTGAGACGCAGACCACCGTGGTTCATGGTGCAGCGTTGATCAACTCCAGCGGTATCGAATATGACTGGCGCCGGGTCGCGCGTCCGCTGCCCAGGCAATTGCTGGCCCGGGGACTGGTGCGGCCGGGGCCATTGGCGCTGGGTATCGCTGCAGAGGTTGACGGCGCGGTGGTTGATGCCAATGGCCAGGCTGCCAGTCGTCTGTTTGCCATGGGGCCGCCGTTGCGTGGTATTTGGTGGGAAAGCACGGCGGTGACCGATGTGGCGAGTCAGGCCAAGGCCCTGGCGCAGCGATTGGTGCAATAAAGGCTCAGATATATGACAAACCCCGCGATTGGCGGGGTTTGTCATTTTCGGCGCGGTACAAAACCGTGGATCAATAGCGCTGATACTTCGAACCGAACTCGGGACGGTTTTCTGCGACGTAGAGTTTTGCTGGTTGGTCTTTGCCGACGGTGTTCACATTTACTGTTGCCGGTTGGGCGGCTTTGCTCACGGCAATCTGTGGTGAAGTGGTGTGTGGCGCGGCGATGGCGGATGTGGCGCCGAGCAGGGTAAGGGTGAAACCCAGGCTGATGATGTTTTTCATGGTGTTGCTCCAGGGGGTGGGGGAGAAGATGTGTCCACTTTAGAGCTGGAGCCTGGTGATGAAAAAACACCCTTGCGCATAGTTATTATCGAGCTTGTTGATCGGCTTTTTGGTCTTGGCGGCCTCTGGGCCGACCAGGTTCCTGGTGGGTTGTGTACATATCCATTGCTTCGGTAACGGCGGCTTATGGTTTCGCCCTTACGGCGAGTCACTTTTAACAAACGCCTTAAAAGTAACCAAAAACGCTTGCCCCAGCGTCCAGCCCCTCGCTTAGGCTCGGCGTTCCTTCGCTCCGGTGTCCATCCGGGGGCATCGCCTCCGGTCGGCTTCGCTTCGACCTCCTCTCGATGCGTTCGACTTCGTCGAACGGCGCTGCGCGCCTACCCCCCGGATGAACACCTCCACTCAGCCTCCCGACGGGGCGGGTGGATCAAGATCAAAAGCCGCAGGCGAGCTAACGCTCGGCCTGTTGAGTGGTGAAGAGCGGGGGCGGGTGTACGCAACTTTGCTTTTGCTCTTCTGTGGGAGCTGGCCTGCCAGCGATGGCGGCCTACGAGCCGACCAATCTCTCTCAGATACACCAGGATCCAATTGTGGGAGCTGGCCTGCCAGCGATGGCGGCCTACGAGCCGACCAATCTCTCTCGGATACACCAGGATCCAATGGTGGGAGCTGGCCTGCCAGCGATGGCGGCCTACGGGCCGACCAATCTCTCTCAGATGCACCGGGGAATAATTGTGGGAGCTGGCTTGCCAGCGATGGCGGCCTACGAGCCGACCAATCTCTCTCAGATGCACCGGGGACTAATTGTGGGAGCTGGCCTGCCAGCGATGGCGGCCTACGAGCCGACCAATCTCT
>Ga0247818_10001603_pt1 | contig 14483 bp, 8 predicted proteins | sample 13C_Glucose_Day1_FD_192424 | JGI IMG/M metagenome (GOLD analysis project Ga0247818, IMG submission 192424) | Soil microbial communities from agricultural site in Penn Yan, New York, United States - 13C_Glucose_Day1 | ecosystem: Environmental > Terrestrial > Soil > Agricultural land | place: USA...
CCACATAGCTGATCACGAAATTGATCTCAATCGTGACGCCACAAAGTAACCCGCTCGTACACGTCGATAGCTCGCCAGTAATAATCGTTCATTAACAGATTAAAGGCGCCAATAAAATGACTAACTTTCGCCGTCTGTCCCTACGACTCTAAACTCTTCCCCACAAAATATTGACACCGCCAGCCGGGTGCCACATTATTCGCGCGCTGCAAAATGGCCATCACGCCCTGGCGCGGTGATAGGTTTCTCTGGCTTAGTTGATTGATAAAAGTTTTTATCATTTATTGAGACGAGTTTCGCCGCCGATAGCGATGCCTGGATATTCATTGTCTCATTGTCTCTTTGTTAGCGGCCTTCAAATTTTGCCGATTCTTAACCATTCGGGTTGAGTGTTTTTCGTGCATTGGGACGATTGGAGTAGAAGGCTGTGGGACATGTCACGTTGGCCATCCGGCATCTGCAGGATGAGCAAATGTTGCTACGCGCAGGCGGGGTATATTGGATTGCCCTGGACCGTGCGAGCGATGCGGAAATTTTTGCTCGTCAGTTTTTGTCGGCGTTATCTGAAGACGATACCGCGACGTTAATATGCAGCGGCACCGCCCCCGAAGCAATTGTCGAGACGTTGGCTGCCGATTGCGGTCCATCGACGCTGCGCATGTTTGCCATGCCTCACGATGCGTCTGCTCGTCAGGCGTTCACGGCCTTGACCGCGGACTTACATCGAATAAACATCGCACGCGGTAGTCATCTACTGTTGATGGTGAATTCGGACAATATCGAAAACCTGAGTACCCAACAGTTACACCGTTGGTGTGAAAATATTCGCCAATGGTTGTTGAATATCGACTGCACACTTTTAGTACTGTGCAGCGGTCAAGCGCCCCTGTTACATGAGTGCCTGTCACGTCTTAATGAACAACTTTCCGGTTTGGCGCAGTTGTATCGCCAAGATGGCGCGATTCACTACCAACTGAATTTTTGGCACAGTGAATTAGGTGTTTGCGCCGCCCAAGCATTTGACCTGGAAGTGTCCGACACTGGTTTTTCCTTGAGTGATTCGCAACTATCCAGTCCCTCGCCAACCCGTACCGACGACCAACGCATCTACCTTACCCAGCGCTCTGCCCTTGAGGGGTCGGCCCCCTTGTCTGAGCAATGGCGGCTTTTTGAATATCGTGACGATCTCCTGCAGCAGGCGGCGCGCGCGCGCGCGGCCTGCGTGATCGTGACATTGGAAAGCAACCAGGATGTAGAACCGTTGGCCCGGCAATTACACGGATTACGCGAGCAATGTGGCGGTGCCTTGAAGATCATCGTGCGGGAAATGGAGTCTTGCCTGCGTTACCGCGACGAACGCCTTCTGCTGACTTGTGGGGCTAACCTCATCGTGCCTGCCAAAACCACTCTGGCGAACTTCCTCAGCATGGTGGAAAGCGCCCAGGGACAGATCTGGCGTTATCGCCAGACACTCGATATCCAGTCACTGTTTACACGTCTACGTCCTCCTGCGCGGCGCGGGATATTGCCACCACGTGAATTTATCGAGTTGCTTGATGAGGTCTACGCCGGCGCTTCGGGCGAGCTTGCTCATCAATTGTTGCGGTTGCGCCCAAGAGGCGAACTGAACATCGACCAATACTTGAGTCAGATCACCTTGCGTCGCTTCGGCGACGTCGCCTGCGCTCTCGACGGTGTGTTTTATCTGTTTCTGTTCGCTTGCCGTGGCGATGGACTGGAACCCGCACTGGGCAATATCTGCCGTCTGCCATGGAGTGATCTTTTCAGCGAGTGCAAGGTACTGTCCGGTGTGGATGCTTTGCCGCGTCAGGATTTTGTCGATGCCCCCGAGGTTCTTGAAGTTACACGTTTGGCCACCGGGCAAGTAACCGCTGATTTGACTCGCGCCATCACCCAGAGCGGTTACACGCCGCAACGTATCACGCTGCCGTTGTCGGAACCGTGCCCATGAGTTACGTCCAATTGCTCCAGGTTATCGCGGCAAGCTGCCTGATGACCGTCGCATTAATGCTGGTACTGCGCAGTTTTTTGCAGCGCTTCAATCGCTTGCTCCAGCGGTATTTGTCACCGCGTTATCTGCAGCCGCGGGGGGTGCGTCGGCGCAAGCCCGTGTCGCCCGTTGAGAGTGACGCACATGAACCGTCCTGAGCGAATCGAAGTAAAAAAGACAGAAGCACAAAGCGACTGGACCTGGCCGGGCCTGGGACTGTGGAATCTGTATTTTCTCATTAAGCTGGCGCTGTTTTGGGGCGGTTACCTGAACCTGCAGATCCTGCCAAACCTGGTCTTCGCCGCTGTATTGCTGGTACCGCTGCGCAATCGATACTTGGCGCTGCTGCGCACGTTGATCGCCATGCCGCTGGGTGTAGCGTTGTTCTATCAAGACACGTGGCTGCCGCCTTTCAGTAGGTTACTGGACCAGCCGGGTGTGCTGAATTTCAGCGGCGATTATCTGTTCGATCTTGCCGGACGTTTCATTGACCTGAACCTGTGCGGCGCATTGCTGCTTTTGGTGGTGGCCTATTTCTTCGTGCGTCAGTGGCTGCGCCTGACCACCTTGACCCTTGCCGGTTTCGCCTGGGTGGGCGGAGCAGGGTTGATGGCAATGCATGGGCAGGTACAGCAAAGCAATATGCAAGCACCCGTGTCCGGTAGCACGCCGATTGTCAGCGCCGAACCGGACAGCGCGACACTCGACGCTTACCTGCAAAATTTCTACAACACCGAGGCCGGTCGGCAAGTTGTATTCCAGCCATCACCTTCGGCTGTTCAGCCGTTCGATCTACTGCTCATCAATATCTGTTCAATGGCCTGGGATGATCTGGACGCCGTTGGTTTGCGTGACAATAGCTTGTTGCAACAGATGGACATCGTGTTCGAGAACTTCAACTCGGCAACGTCCTACAGCGGGCCGGCGGCCATTCGCCTGTTGCGCGCCAGTTGCGGCCAGCAGTCGCATAGCAAGCTTTACGACGCGGCGCCCGAGCAATGCCTGTTGATGGATGACCTGCGCCAACTGGGATTCAACAGCGAAGTCATGCTCAACCACACTGGTCAGTTTGAAGGCTTTATCGACGAAGTACGTGCCCAAGGGTCATTGCCGGCGCCGGAAGTCAGCATCGCCAGTTTGCAGCGCGCTCTGGTGGGTTTCGATGGTTCGCCTATCTGGCGCGATCGAGAAGTTCTGAACAAATGGTGGCAGCACCGGGAAGGGCAGAGTGATTCCAGGGTAGCGCTCTTTTATAACACCACGACGCTGCATGACGGCAACCGCAGCCTGACCCTCGATGGCGGCACGAAGAGCGCAGAGTACAAGCCCCGCGCCCAAGCACTGATCGATGACCTGAGCGCTTTCCTCAAAGACTTGGAAAAAAGCGGACGTCGGGTAGCGGTGGTGATCGTGCCTGAGCATGGTGCCGCCTTGCACGGTGACCGCATGCAGATATCCGGAATGCGGGAAATCCCGAGTTCGTCGATTACCCACGTGCCGGTCGGCATCAAGTTAGTGGGCATGGGTAAGAATCCGCGATCGGAGCCGATTCTCATCAAAGGCCCGAGCAGTTATCTGGCTCTATCGGAAATTATCTCGCGCCTGTACGCCGCGCCTCCTCAAGGCGATGGCCTGGGCCCGGACTGGCAGGCATTGCTGACCAATCTGCCGCAAACCCCGGCGGTCTCGGAAAACGCTGGAACCGTTGTCCTCGACTACGCGGGCAAGCCTTATGTTCGGATCAAGGAGAAAGGAGCTTGGCTTCCTTACCCGCAAAGTCTCAAGTAAAGAACCAGACGCTCTCTCGCAATGAGCGAGCCGATGATATTGCTCGGCTAAAAGCCGAGCTGCATTTGCCGAGCCTGGAATACGTCGACGTTTCGGCACTGCTGGAATTAAGCCGGGCTCTCAAGCGCTGGCCGTTGCTGGCTGACTTCGCGATCACTGACATCCAGTCGTCATCGCCGGTTGCCGCGCCAGTACACCAGGGCAAGTTCGGAGCGCTTAAGTGACATCGCTGAGTATCTGCGGAGTACGTGGAGGAGTCGGTACCACTTCGTTGGTGGCCGCGCTCGGTCATGCCTTGGAAAGCCTCGGTGAGCGGGTACTGATGATCGACCTGTGCCCGGAAAACCTGCTGCGTCTGCATTTCAATCTGCTGGACTCCCGGGACTCGGGTTGGGCGCGAGCGATGCTCGATGGTCAGGACTGGCACAAGCAGGCCTGGAGTCTGAAGCCGTTTCTGCAGCTTTTGCCTTATGGTCGCCTGAGTGCCGAAGAGTCCATGAGCATTGAGCAGCAACTGATCCATGACCCGCGGATATGGGCCCGGCGTCAGGCGAGCCTGGCGGCCCACTTTGACTGGCTGCTATTCGATGTACCTCAACGCTTGCCAGGGCATGCCACCCTTGGCCCCTGCCTGCTCCCGATTCAGGTAGCCGAGGCTGATGCGGCTTGCCATGTGCTTCTGTTGCAGCAGGCGGGTAACAAACACGTACTGGTGAATCGCTTTGATCCCGGCAGCCAGCTGCAGCGCGATTTGTTACTCATTTGGCGAAAACACTATGCAGCCCGTCTCTTGCCCATGAAAGTCCATGCTGACGAAGCCATGCGCGAAGCGCTCGCGTTCAAGCAGCCAGTGGGGCAATACGCACCTGACAGCCTTGCTGCGCAGGATGCACTGAGTCTGGCGACCTGGTGTCTGGCGAGACGCCGAGAAATGAAATGACCAGGCATCCGTTCCCCTACCTGTATCTGCGTCGTCGCTATGATTGCTACCCGTTGACGGCGTTGCTGTTGGCGACGTTCACCTCGTTGGCCTGGCTGTTCCTGCGACTGGAGTCGCCGGCCTGGCAGCGCCTGATAGAGCAGCGCCAGCGCTGGTATCCGCATTTGGCCAGTAAAGTCCCAAGTGCTGGTGACCCTTTGCGCATTGCGCTGCAAAGCCTGTGGTTACTGATATTCCGTCCCTGGCCGCAAGCTCGCCGGCGCGCTGCACCGCAATGGGTGCAGAGCGTTGGAAAATCCAACCAGCGTCTCTGGAGCCGTGTCGGGGTTTTTCTCGCTGGCCTGCCGGAGCACACCAGCGAGAGCAAAGTCGTACATGACAGCGCCAAATGGTGGCGCAATCTCAATCCTCGCCAGCAACATTGGCTGAATTACATTTGCGCCGCCGTCGGGCTGATCCTCGTGGTGGTGTGCATCACCGAGCCATTCAATTACTTATATCAATTGATTTTCGTGATTCTGCTGTGGGTCGTAGCGATGGTGATTCGGCGCGTGCCGGGTAGGTTTCCAACGCTGCTGCTGATCATGTTGTCGATCATCGTATCCTGCCGGTACCTTTGGTGGCGCTACACCTCGACGCTGAACTGGGACAGCCCGTTGGATCTGGCTTGCGGCGTTTTGTTGCTGATTGCCGAAACATACTCATGGCTGGTCTTGTTGCTCGGTTACATACAGACCTGCTGGCCGTTGAACCGCCCACCGGCGCAACTGCCTGTTGATACACGGTTATGGCCTACTGTCGACCTGTTGATCCCGACCTACAACGAAGACCTGTCCATCGTTCGCAACACCGTGTATGCCGCCCTCGGCATCGACTGGCCCCATGAAAAGTTGCGTATTTCGATACTCGACGATGGCAAGCGTGATGAATTCCGGCTGTTCGCTGAACAGGCCGGGGTGAATTACATCACGCGTAGCGACAACAGGCATGCCAAAGCTGGCAATCTCAATCAGGCATTGAAGCAGCTTGATGCAGAGTTGGTGGCCATTTTCGACTGCGATCACGTGCCCGTGCGTTCATTCCTGCAACTCACGGTGGGCTGGTTCCTGCGCGACCCCAAGCTGGCGTTGGTGCAGACACCGCATCATTTTCTATCGCCGGACCCTTTCGAGCGCAACCTCGATACCTTTCGGCAACGGCCCAATGAAGGTGAGCTGTTTTACGGCCTGGTACAAGATGGCAACGACATGTGGAATGCCGCATTTTTCTGCGGTTCGTGTGCCGTACTACGGCGTTCGGCTATCGATGAAATCGGTGGCTTTGCCGTGGAAACCGTTACCGAAGATGCCCATACCGCGTTGCGCCTGCACCGAAAGGGCTGGAATTCGGCTTATGTGCGTATTCCTCAGGCTGCGGGGTTGGCCACTGAAAGCCTGTCTGCACATATTGGCCAGCGGATTCGCTGGGCTCGGGGCATGGCACAGATTTTCCGTACGGATAACCCGTTGCTGGGCAAAGGCCTGACGATCTTTCAACGCATTTGCTACGCCAACGCCATGCTGCACTTTCTCGCAGGTCTGCCGCGCCTGGTGTTCCTGACCGCGCCTCTGGCGTTCCTGCTGTTGCACGCCTACATCATCTACGCACCGGCCTTGATGATCATTCTGTATGTGATCCCGCATATGGTTCATGCGAGCCTGACCAACTCACGCATGCAGGGAGAACACCGCCTGACGTTCTGGGGAGAGGTTTATGAAACTGTACTCGCCTGGTACATCGCGAGGCCGACCACCGTTGCCCTGTTCAACCCCAAGAAAGGCAAGTTCAACGTGACCGCCAAGGGCGGCTTGATGACTGAGGATCAGTTCGACTGGGGTATCGCCAGGCCATACCTGGTGTTGGCGTTGCTGAATATCGTCGGCCTGGGTTTTGCGATATGGCGTCTGATTTACGGGCCGAGCAATGAAATCGGCACCACACTGGTCAGCAGTCTTTGGGTCATTTACAACTTGCTGATCGTCGGCTCTGCGGTGGCCATTGCCGCTGAGGTTCGCCAGGTGCGAGAAACTCATCGTGTGCAGGCCAAGCTGCCGGCGGCGGTGCGTCTGCAAAACGGGAAATTCTACCCCTGCATGCTGGTGGATTACTCCGACGGTGGTACCGGCGTCGAGCTGGACGTTGAGCTTTCCCTGTCAATCGGTGAGCGGGTTTTTCTGATGATGCAGCGCGGCGAACGCGAGTTTCTGTTCTCCGGCATCGTCAGCCGCAGCCATAGAAATTTTATTGGGATCGCCCTCAACGAGCTTTCATCGGAACAGAAAATCGATTACGTGCAATGCACTTTTTCCCGTGCCGATGCCTGGTTGAACTGGAACGAAGATTTTGTGCCAGACCGGCCACTGCATAGTTTTATCGACGTCCTGCGTCTGGGTGCCAGTGGCTATTACCGTCTGTATGAATATTTGCCTGCCTGGGCACGGTCCCTGGCCCGACCGCTGACGAATTTGCTCGCCTGGCTGATCAGCTATGTGCCGCGCTTCCCCAAAGCGCCCACCCCTTCTTCTACTACTCGATCGGTATGCGCACCATGAGTCGCTATTTCAGTTTTACGCTGGTAAGTCTGCTGTCGCTGGCAATGAGTTGCGCTCAGGCGCAATCCATAAAAGAGCAAAGCGTCACGGTGCAGCCGCCAATCACGACGCCAGCGCCAGTTTCGGCTGCCGTGACCTACACGCCTAGCTGGGATGTTTCGCGTAATTTCGAAGACCTTGGGCGACTGACTGACAGTCTGCTGCTGGGCACGCATAACACCGAACAGTTTGAGTTCACCATGCGTCGCGACCGCATCGCCAGCGATGCGAAACTGCAACTTGAATACACACCATCCCCGGCACTGCTGCCAACGCTGTCGCACCTGCGGGTCTACCTCAATGACGTGTTGATGAGCGTGGTCACCATCGACAAAGAGCAACTGGGGAAAAAAACCATCCGCCAAGTCGATCTTGATCCGCGCCTGATCAGCGACTTCAATCGGGTGAGGTTGGAGTTTGTCGGCCATTACACCGACATCTGTGAAGAGCCTTCCAATAGTGCGTTATGGGTCAACATCAGCCGGGCCAGCCTGGTATCCCTGAAAGAACAAGCGTTGATCGTGCAGAACGATCTGGCATATTTTCCGATGCCTTTTTACGACGCGCGCGACTATGAAAAACCTGTTCTGAATATGGTGTTCGCGGCTTCACCGACGCTTGGCGAGCAGCGTGCGGCGGGAATTCTCGCCTCGTACTTCGGCAGTCTGGCCGCGTGGCGTGGCACAAAATTCCCGGTGCTGTTCGATCAAATTCCCGCAGCGACCGCCGCCACACCTGTAACCGCGTCCATCGTATTCGCAACCAACACTCATCGTCCGGCATTTCTGAGTGACATGAGTCAGTTCCCGCCGGTCAACGCGCCAGTGGTGCAAATGATTGACAACCCGACAGACCGGTTCAGCAAAGTGTTGCTGGTGCTGGGTCGTGACGAGGCTGACCTGGCCGTTGCCGCGCAAGCGCTGGTGCTGGGTGGCGATCTGTTCCGCGGTGAACGGGTTGTTATCGACAAGGTGCAGCAGATCCAGCCTCGCCAACCCTATGATGCTCCAAACTGGATGCGTACCGATCGGGCCGTCCGTTTCTCCGAGTTGATCAAGTACCCCGAGCAATTGCGTACCAGCGGGCTACAGCCAATGCCCATCAGCCTGGACATCAACCTGCCGCCAGATCTTTTCGTATGGCGCAACCAGGGTATCCCGCTTCAAACAAAGTACCGCTATACACCATCGGCTTCCAATGACGGTTCGCGCCTGAACATCAGCCTCAATAATCAGTTCATCACCAGCCTGCCGTTGCTGGCCAACAGTAAGGACCGGCTCGAGGAGTTACGTCTTGCCGTGTTATCCAGCGAGTCAGCGAACATCAATGAAAAACTGTCGGTCCCTGCTCTGAAAATCGGCGACCGCAACAACTTGCGGTTCAATTTCAGCTTCGCCACCACGACCAGCAGCTCCCAACGAGATCGTTGCCAGACCTCGTTACCAGTGGACACTCAAGCGGTTATCGACGATCAGTCGACTATCGATATGTCGGGCTATCACCATTACATCGCCATGCCTGATTTGGCAGCGTTTGCCCGCAGTGGTTTCCCCTTCAGCCGCATGGCGGATCTTTCCGAGACTGTGGTAGTGGTACCGCCGCAGCCCAGCGCTGTGCAGCTGAGCACTTACCTTGAAGCTGTAGCCGGAATTTCGGCACGCTCGGGTCTGCCTGCCATCAATCTGACTCTGAGCGACAACTGGGGCGAGGTATCGAAGCTGGATGCAGACGTGCTGATCCTCGGCACTTTCGCTCCTGAAATGCGCGATAACCAGGACATGAATGTTCTCCTGGACAGCTCCCGGGACTGGCTGCTGAAAGCAAATCACCAGGGCCCAGGCTCGTCGCCAAACAACAACGCGGGCAGTTCAGCTGCCACTCGTGTCGAGGTCTCAGCCAAAGGTCCGATTGCTGCGATGGTCGGCATGCAATCACCTTTCCATGATCAACGCAGTATTGTGGCCCTATTGGCCAATGAAGATGCTGGCTTCCAGTTATTGCGCGAGACCCTCAATGACAGCGGCAAGATGGATGCGGTAGCTGGCTCAGTCGTGTTGATCCGCAATAGTGGCGTTCAAGGCCAGATGGTCGGCGAGCACTATTACGTCGGTAGTCTGCCATGGTGGTTGATGCTCTGGTTCAAGTTGTCCGAGCACCCGGTCCTGCTCGCCTTTCTCGCGGTGTCTGGCGTACTGCTCAGTGCATTTCTGACTTGGCGTATCCTGCAATGGTTAGCTCGTCGTCGTCTGGCTTATGAAGAGTAAGTCGGTGAGTAACGCCCGGTCGCGATTTTTTGCGGCGGTTCTATTAATCCTGGCATGGCCTGCGCAAGGTGCGAACCAATGCGTTTGGCCGGCTTGGGAAAACTTCAAAAAGCACATGATCAGTGATGATGGGCGGGTTATTGATGCGTCCTCCCCGCAGCAGATAACCACATCTGAAGGGCAGAGCTATGGGCTGTTTTTTGCGTTGGTGGCCAACGATGGGCGAAGCTTTGAACGGCTGTTGACCTGGACCCGAAACAATCTCGCGCAAGGCGATCTCAGCCATCGTCTTCCCGCCTGGAAATGGGGCCTCGACAAGGACGGTCAATGGGGCGTACTTGACAGCAACAACGCCAGCGACGCGGACCTGTGGATTGCCTATAGCTTGCTGGAAGCCGGTCGCCTGTGGCACAGGCCTGATTATCTGACTTTAGGTAATCACTTGCTGTGGCGAAGCGCTGCACAAACTTTGCGCAAGTTGCCGGGTCTTGGCCTTATGTTGCTACCCGCAGATGTCGGTTTCGAATCCAGCCAGGGCTGGCGCCTGAACCCCAGTTATCTGCCGCCACAATTGTTATCCCGCTTTGCGCTCATCGCACCGGTATGGGCCGAAGTGGCGAAAAACGCTCGGCGCCTGTTGATCGAAGGCGCCCCCAAAGGCTTCGCACCGGACTGGTTGGTGTGGCAGGCCGGGCAAATTGCTTCCGTCGATGGCAAGGACGCGCAGGGTAGCTACGACGCTATCCGTGTCTATTTGTGGCTCGGCATGTTAGCGACCGATGCCCCCGGGCGCACCGACTTGCTCGATCACTTCAAACCCATGCTTGAGGCCACCGCCCGCCTGGGGTATGTGCCGGAGCACGTCGATTCCGTCTCTGCAAAGACCCTGGGCTCCGGGCCGGTCGGGTTTTCCGCGGCACTCTTGCCATTGCTGGCCGCCGATGCATCGACGGCTGCGGCGCTCTCTGCCCAGCGTGAACGCCTGCGTCAATCGCCGCCGTTGGCCGATGCCTATTACAACCAGTCGCTGTTGATGTTTGGCCAGGGCTGGGACGAACAGCGCTATCGGTTTGACAAGGATGGGCGACTGAAACCGAACTGGATGAGTACATGCACGCACTGAACTTAACCCCCCAAACCAGTGCATTCAAGGTACTCGTCTTGCGTTGCACACTGCTGCTGTCCTGTTTAAGCGGTGCCACGCTCGCAGCGACAGTTCCTGTAACTCAACAGGAGCAACAGCAGTGGTTGCTTCAACAAATGCGTATCGGCGAGGCGTTGCAACGCGAAGATCTGGTTCGCGACTCTTTGGCGCGGCTGAAATTGATCGCCCCCGACCACCTTCAAGTTCTGGTGGGTGAAATACGCCAAGCGTTGGCTGATAAGTCTCAGGAGCAGAACAGCGCCTGGATCGAGCAGAGATTGACTCGCCTGCGCCAGTTAGCTCCGGACTCCCCACAATTGCGCCAGGCTCAGGCACTGATCAAATTGCAAAGCCAGGATGGGCAGCGTCAGTTACAACAGGCGCGGCTATTGGCTGCTGCCGGGCGCTACGACGAAGCCAGTGAGGCCTTTGAACAGCTTTTCGCAAAAGAGCCGCCGGACCTCGCGTCAGCTCTTGAATACTGGAGCGTGCGCAGCCGCATCAGCGGCCAGAGAGTGGCTGTGATCGGTCACCTACAGGCACTGGAACGGGATTATCCAGGTAATGCCGGCGTACGGCAGATGCTGGTCGGCCTATTATTCGCCGAGGGTCGCAACGACGAGGCGCTGGCCACGCTGCATCAATTGGCGGCTGATCCTCGGGCCAGCGCCAATGCGGCGGAGCGGGAATACAATTACCTGATCAAATTGCCAACTGGCCCGAAAACGGTGCAGGCATGGCAGGCGTTCATTCACTATTACCCGTATTCACCGTTGGCTAAAGACGCTACGCAGCGACTTGCGCTGCAACAAGGATTGTTGACCGATCCTGCCTGGCAGGCCGGCGTCAAGGCCAAGAGCCTGCTTGAGCAAGACAATGCCACAGACGCTGCGGCCGGGGCTGCAACAGCCGAAGGATTGTTACGCCGTGCCGTGAAGGCTTATCCGCAAGACTCAAGCCTTTATGGCGCACTGGGTACCGCGTTGATGCGCCAGAGCAAATACTCGGCGGCACATGAGGCTTTCTCCACGGCTCTGAGCAAGGAACAGGACACCGATTACATCAGCAAATGGCAGGACCTACAGGCTGTTACGCACAATTGGATGCTCCTGCAGAAAGGTGATGAAGCCCTGCAACGCAAGGACTATGCCGCGGCGCGTAGCGCGTATCGGCAATCGCGAACCCTCAAGGCTGATTCCGCCGCCCCATTGATTGGCCTCGCCAATGTCGCCATGGCCGAGTCCAATGAAATCGAGGCTGAGGCATTACTGTTACAGGCGCGCACGATCGAACCGGGCAATGGCAGCGTCGTGCGGGCACTGGTCCGACTGTATCGGGGTCAGTCAAACGAGCGGGCCGAAGCCTTCCTCAATACGTTGCCGGCCAGCAACCAGTCTGAGTTTGCCAGCCTGCGTCGGAGCATTGAACTTGAGCGGCTGAATTTACAAGCTGACCTCGCCAGCCAGCATTCGGACTGGGCTCAATTGGCATCACTGCTGAAGAAAATCCGCACGCTGGACCCCGACAATCCCTGGACGACCTATCGCCTGGCCGCCGCCGAGATTGCCATGGGACAACCGCGAGAGGCTGATAAAGCGTTCCATGAATTATTGGCGCTGCAAAGCCGCAATCCCGAGGCGCGTTACGCCCACGGCCTGTACCTGGCTAATGAGAACCGCGACAGTGAAGTATTGGCCACCCTCGGGCAGATTCCGGCCGCCGCCTGGACCGAAAACATGCGTGAACTGGAGACTCGAATTAAACGTCGGCAGTTGATGGCTCAAGTCGAGCAGCTACGCAACACCGGGCATGAGTCTGAGGCCATTGCCTTGTTGTTGCGTGATCCAACGGTGGATGATCTTGGCACCCTTGCCGATTGGGCTGCCCAGCGTGAAGATTACGTCGAAGCCGAACGTTACTACCGCAAGGTGCTCAAGCTCCAGCCGCAGAATGACGAGGCGCAGTTGGGCTTGATCGAAATGCAGATTGCCACCGGGCATATCCAACAAGCGCGTGCCGGCCTGGAAAAAATCGTCGTATCGCCTTCTGCATCTGCGCCCTGGCAACGACGCCTGTTCAACGCCTGGTCCGCGGTGGGGGAAAAAGACAAAGCCACCGCAATGTTCGCCAATCTGCTGAAAACACCGCAGACCGATCCGCTGATCTACCGCGATGCGGCGCGTCTCATGGCTAAAGATCAGCCGCAACAGGCACTGGATAATTACGCCCGCAGCATGGCCGCAGCAGGTTTGATTTCACCTGCCCAAGCCAGCCCCCGCGACAACGTAGCCATGACCGAGGCCAGTCGCGCCAAGGACAGCGATGAGTGGCTGGCGCGAAGCCTGCGCAGTGATGTCGACGAGCTATACAAACAGCAGAACCCGACCGTCAATCTTTACCATGACTACGCTTGGCGTACCGACAACACGGCACCGGGCATCTCCGACCTGACGACGCAGATAACTATTCTGCGTATCGACTCGCCGGTCGCCCAAGGGGAGGGTTTCGTTCAGGCGGAACAGGTGGACCTTGACGCCAGCGCCTTCGATACCGACGCCGATGGTTTACACCGGGAACAGTTCGGCACCTGTGCCGTGCAGCTGCGGGATCGAGCGACGGGTGCACTGGTACCCAATGGCTGCCCCGGCACCTCACTGAGCACCAGTGGGCCAAGCCTCGCTGTGGGCTGGAAAAACGACCAATGGGCGCTCGATCTTGGCCATTCGCCGCAAGGTTTCGAAGTGGGCAACTGGCTTGGCGGTGTCGCCTACAGCAGTGACTGGAGGTCCATTGGTTGGACGCTAACCGCCTCACGCCGGCCCATGAGCAACTCGGTAGTGTCATACGCCGGAGCCGTCGATCCTGTGACCGGTACACGCTGGGGTGGCGTGACCAGCAACGGTGTGACCTTGAGTCTGAGCCATGATGAAGGTGGCGTTGATGGCGTGTGGGCCAGTCTCGGCAGCCATTGGCTACGCGGCAAAAACGTGGTCGACAATCAGCGACTTTCGGCCATGACCGGCTACTATTACCGACTGGTGGACCGTGCCGACGAACGCATGCGCACCGGTTTGACCCTCATGTACTGGGGTTACGACAAGGACTTGAGCGAGTACACCTTGGGTCAGGGCGGCTATTACAGTCCACAACGGTACTATTCGATCGGCATACCCTTTAGCTACGCGTGGCGCAATGCCAACTGGTCGGCTCAACTGGACAGTTCGGTGGGCTGGTCTATCTCAAAAACCGAGGGCAGCGATTTGTATCCACTGGATGGTCCAGCGGGCAAGCTATTCAGCCAGGTCGCCGCCGCTGGGTTGGAAGTCGATCCAGACACGACCCTGACCAAGGCCGGAAGCAGCAGCAGCGGCGCGAGTATCCGTCTGCAAGGCTTGGTCGAACGCCGCCTGACCAACCATATGGTCGTAGGCTCGGGGATCACCCTGCAACACAGCGAAGGCTACGCTCCAAGCCGTGCGATGCTGTATCTGCGTTATACCTTCGATGAATGGCAAGGCAACCTCCCGATGCCGATCGAACCCGTAACACCGTATGCGGATATGCGGTGACGATGGGAAGTCCCGCTGCCATGCGCGATGTTGACTATGCTGCTCACAGCATGACGCTGTTCACTCTTGAGGGATGCTTGATGTTCTTCGTGCAACGCAATACAGACGGTCAACTGATGCGCGTGGAAGCCGAAGCC
>Ga0247818_10001606_pt1 | contig 14476 bp, 9 predicted proteins | sample 13C_Glucose_Day1_FD_192424 | JGI IMG/M metagenome (GOLD analysis project Ga0247818, IMG submission 192424) | Soil microbial communities from agricultural site in Penn Yan, New York, United States - 13C_Glucose_Day1 | ecosystem: Environmental > Terrestrial > Soil > Agricultural land | place: USA...
CATCCATGGCCGAGGGCGGCTAGCCCGGCATCCATGCCGGGATGCCCACTGCGCAACGCCTGCGTTCGGCCTCTGGAAATGGGGCAGGTAGATCAAAAGCCAAAGCCAAAGCCAAGCAACAGCAAGATCAAAAGATCAAAAGATCAAAAGATCAAGATCAAAAGATCAAGATCAAAAGATCGCAGCCTTCGGCAGCTCCAGGGGGGCATGCTGAGCCTTGGCGAGGCACCGAACGTCAGGGGCAAGAGCCCTTGGTGCAAGTCGGCTATCAGACAAAGACAATCTCATAAGGCAACCGCATCCGCTCCAGCAGAACCCTCGGCAACCGTGGCGCAACCCCAATGGCCGGCTCGCCATCGAGCTGACTGGCGTAGGCATGGGTCGCGTGGCTCTTGCGCGCCACCGTCCAGGTGTCCAGGCGAACTTTGCGCGCCCGGTGCCAGGGGATCAGGGCGCTATCGCGGGTAGGCCAGTGCCAGGCCCAGACCGGTATCTCAGTGAAGACAGCGCCGGCGCCGCTGGCGGCGTTGGCGCTGGCGCGGCCGACGGCGTCGTGGTCGCTGTTGCCGTCCTCGCACCAGGTGCTGAACACCACGTCGCCCGGTCGTAGATAACGGGCGATGAACTGCGTGAGCGCCTGCTCATGCTCCGCCAGGGTGTTGTCGGTGAAGCCACCGCGTATCCATTTCAGGCTGTGCATCGGCAACCCGAGCCGGCGCAGGGCCTCGACGCTTTCCTGGGAGCGATACACGCTCAGGCGTTTCTCCGACCACTGTTGAGACCCTCGATGGCTGGCGCTGCCGTCAGTCACCGAGATCAGTTGCAAGGGGTGTCCCGTGGCACTGAGCAACTGCAGCAGGCCGCCGCAGGTCAGCACCTCGTCGCCGGGATGGGGAGCGATCACCACGGCACGGGCACCGGGGGGAAGAAGGGACTGGGTACCAATGACCGGAATATTGGCCAGCTGCGGAGCGCTGTTCCAGATTTGTTCTGCAAGGCTGCTGTCACTGATGGACACAGATTTCATGGCGTTACGTCCTTGTTCCGTTCGCCTTCAGTCGAGCGCTACGCAAACGCAGCAGTCATGAGGGCGGGTTGATAGCGAGGCGCGGCGCTCCGAACCCTGGACAGCCGCGCATCGAGTATTGCTCATGTATCGGTATTCGTCGCGCCGGATGTGTGCGCACGCACATTTTTCCGACGCGCCGGCTTCATTCAACGAACGCTGTTTCTACTCCTCTTCGTCACGTTGCAGTTCGAACAACAGCAACGAACGTCCGGTGACCGAGTACTCACGACCGAAGTCGAAGCGCTCCTGGCCGCGTATGGAGGGTTGATTGGTGTCGATCAGGCAGGTCCAGAAGCTGCCATCGGGTACTTCCGGCAGCAAGAAATTGACGATGTCGTGATGGGCGTTGACCACCAGCAACAGGGTGGCGTCCGCCCCTTTGCGGCGGATGCCGGTTTCCTGGGCGCGACCGTCGAGCAACATGCCCAGGCAGCGGTTGTGCGCATCGTGCCAGTGGTCGGTGGTCATTTCGCTGCCATCGGGCGCCAGCCAGGTGACATCCTTGACGCCGATGTCCTCGTTGTAATTGCCGACCAGGAAGCGTCCACGGCGCAGGATCGGGTAGGTCAGGCGCAACTTGATCAGGCGCTTGACGAACTTGAGCAGGGCTTTGCCGTCTTCGCTCAGGTTCCAGTTGACCCAGCCGATCTCGCTGTCCTGGCAATAGGCGTTGTTGTTGCCCTCCTGTGTCCGCGCGAATTCATCGCCGGCCACCAGCATCGGCGTACCCTGGGCGAGCAGCAAGGTGGCAAAGAAATTGCGCATCTGTCGCTGGCGCAGCGCGTTGATTTCCGGGTCGTCGGTGGGGCCTTCGACGCCATGGTTCCAGGACAGGTTGTTGTTGCTGCCGTCCTCGTTGTTCTCGTCGTTGGCTTCGTTGTGCTTGTCGTTGTACGACACCAGGTCGTTGAGGGTGAAACCGTCGTGGGCGGTGATGAAGTTCAGCGATGAATAAGGCCGTCGGCCGCGCTGGTTGAACATTTCGCCGGACGCGGTCATGCGGCTGGCGAAGTCCGCCAGCTGGCCATCGTCACCTTTCCAGAAGGAGCGCACGGTGTCGCGAAACTTGTCGTTCCATTCCACCCAGCCCGGAGGAAAGCGCCCGACCTGATAACCCCCAGGCCCGCAATCCCATGGCTCGGAGATCAGCTTGACCTGACGCAGGACCGGGTCCTGGCGGCAAGCTACGAGAAAACTGTGACGCTCATCGAAGCCGTCGTGATAACGCCCGAGGATGGTCGCCAGGTCGAAGCGGAAGCCGTCCACATGCATTTCCGAAGCCCAGTAGCGCAGGGAGTCGGTAACCATCTGCAGTACGCATGGGTGGCTCAGGTCCAGGGTGTTGCCGGTGCCGGAGTCATTAATGTAGAAGCGTTTGTCCTCTGGCATCAAACGGTAGTACGACGCGTTGTCGATGCCGCGCATGGACAGGGTCGGGCCTTGTTCATTGCCCTCGGCGGTGTGGTTGTAGACCACGTCGAGGATCACTTCCAGGTTGGCTTCGTGCAGATGCGCGACCATTTCCTTGAACTCGGCGATCTTGCCGCTGGCCAGGTAGCGCGGGTCGGGAGCAAAGAACGCAATGCTGTTGTAGCCCCAGTAATTGGTCATGCCTTTGTGCAGCAGGTGCTGATCGTTGACGAAGGCGTGGATCGGCAACAGTTCGACGGTCGACACGCCCAACTTGCGGATGTGCTCCAGCACTTCATCGACCATCAGCCCGGCGAAGGTCCCTTGCAGGTGCTCGGGGACGGCGGGGTGACGCATGCTGAAGCCGCGCACGTGGGTTTCATAGATGATCGTTTTGTCCCAGGGCACGCTGACCCGATGATCGTGACCCCAGGTGTGCGCCGGATCGATCACCTTGCATTTGGGCACGAAGGGCGCGCTGTCGCGTTCGTCGAAGCTGAGGTCGCGGTCCGGATGGCCGATGGTGTAGCCGAACAAGGCCTCGGACCATTTCAGGCGCCCGACCAGTTGTTTGGCATAGGGGTCGATCAACAGTTTGTTGGGGTTGAAACGATGGCCGTTAGCCGGGTCGTACGGACCGTATACGCGGTAGCCGTAGATCAGGCCCGGATGGGCGTCGGGCAAGTAGCCGTGGTAAATCTCGTCGGTGTATTCCGGCAGTTCGATGCGTTCGAGTTCCACTTCGCCGGCATCATCGAAAATGCACAGTTCGACCCGGGTGGCGTTGGCCGAGAACAAGGCGAAATTGACCCCCAGGCCATCCCAGGTCGCACCGAGCGGAAAGGGCAGGCCTTCACGGATGCGCGAGGGTTCGGCACGGGGAGGCGGCGTTTCTTTCTTCGGACGGGTCATATTGGCTCCAGCAACGGCAGACAGTAACGGGGCTCAGTATTTTTTTCGCGGGCGAGCACACCCCCCGGTGGCGAGTGAACTCGCCACTGAATGATTCAATGCGACGGCAGAAGCTTAGACGGCTGGCGGTTTTCGCGCAGCGCGGGGTTTTTTCTCGGTGGCTTTCTCCCCAGGCGGTATCACCGCAGAGGCAGCCGCCGGCTTGGCCTTGGCCTTGGGTTTTGGTGCGGCGGCCTTGCCATTGAGTTTGCTTTCGCCTTCTTTAGTCGCGGCTGTCTTGCTCGCCGCCGCTTTTGCCGGCTTTTTCGGCGCCAGTTTTTCGGCTTCGGCCAGTTTGCGCGCCATCTCCCAGTGACGTGCCTCCTGGCCCTCTGGTTTGCCTTCAGATTCCCAGATCTGATAGGCAAACTCGCGGATACGCTTATCGTCGCTACTCATCGCATTGCTCCTGAACTGAACTCAAGTGTGGGTCGTTTGGATAAAGAGATTGACCGGGACATCCCCCAGCGCGGCGCTGATCATCAGCTCCCTGTTTTTTGTGACTGCGACGCTGGAAAAAAGTCCCTTCAGATTTTCCTCGGCATTTGTGAATGGCAAACTGACCCGGGTATCGCCCCACTGCAGCGCGTCCACCTGAGGCACGGCACTGTTTTCCAGCAGTGCCGAACAACGGATCGGCACGATGACGATGGCGCGCTTTCCCTCCCATTCGCGAACAAATCCCAGCACCCGGCTTGCCTGACTGCCGGTGACTTCAAGGGCCTGGTAAGTCCCGCGTCTAAACAAATCGGCGTGCTCGGCACGCAGGTTCAACGTCTGTGCAATCAAGGCTTGTTTGATGCGCCCGTCGCGCCAATGCGCCAACAGTTCAGGCAGGTCCACGGGTTGCTGCAGGGCCTGTTGGCGGCTGGCGTAATCCACTGGCCGGCGGTTATCCGGATCGACCAGGGTGAAGTCCCAGTAGTCGTTGCCCTGATACAGGTCCGGTACGCCGGGCACGGTCATGCGCAGCAAGGTTTGCGCCAATCCGTTGAGGGCGCCGGGCAAGGCGATCGTGCGGGCTACCTTGCCGAGAGCGGTGCGTAGCAGATCTCCTTCCGGGCTCAGCAGCAGGCGCTGGGTAAAGCGTTCGGTGGCGTGTTCATAGACATCGTTCGGTGCACTCCAGCTGCTCTGTAGCTTGGCTTCGCGCAGGGCTTTGCGCTGCCATTGGCTGATACGCTGGGCGTATTCCTCCAAGGCCCGATGGTCGTCGAGACGCAGGTCCAGCGGCCAGCTGCCGAGGAGTGCCTGATAGAGGATCAACTCATCGCCGCCAGACGGTATCTGGTCATGGTCGCGCAACGGGCGGGCGAGGGCGCGCCACAGGCCGACCTGTTCGACGTACCATTGACTGCGTTCACTCAAGACGGCCAGGCGTGCGCGCGTATCCTCGCCGCGCTTGTGATCGTGGGTCGCGGTGGCGAGCAGGTTGTCCGCAAACTCCGTCAGACGCTGGGCACAGGCCCCATGAAAATCGGCGATCGGGGCGCTGAATTGCTCAGTGCTGAAGCCGACGTCATTGCGCGACAGCAACACCGCCGAGCGATAGAACGCGGTGTCTTCCACGGCCTTCGCGGCGGCAGGTGATGTCAGCTGTTGAAACCGCACGCAGGCGTGCTTGAGCCGTTTGCGCAGGCGGCCAGCCGGGCGTTTTCGCCAGGGCTCGCCACCCAGCCAACCCGCGAGGCACTCAAGCACCGGCCAGTCGGCTTCGCCAAGGGTCTGTCGGGCGCCCTCCATGGCTTGCTGGAAAAACACCTCGTCCTGAGTCGAACGCCCCAAGGCGCTGATGTAGGTGCGATACACCGAGAAATGCACGATCAGTTCCTGCAAGGCTCGACGGATGGCACCCAGCGTCAGGTCGCGCGTCATCAGGTCATCCCGGGCCACTTGCAACAAAGCCTGGGCCACACTTTCGAAATCGCCGGCGAGCGAACCGTTGAGAATCTGCTGGCGCGCCAGTTGCGCTTCCTGACGGAAGTCGGCCGGGCGATCGCTGTAGCGGTGCCAGAGTTCGCCCAGTGTTTGTTGACCCTCGGGATCGTGTTGCAGCAACGACAACTGGTTCATGAATTCGTAGCCGGTGGTGCCATCCACTGACCAGTCGCGGCGCAGGGTTTCGCCTTCGCCAAGGATTTTTTCCACATAGATCGGCAGGTGCCGGCCCGGTGCCAGGCTGTCGACGCGCCGGCGCAGTTTGCGGCAGTAGCCCCGTGGGTCGGCGAGGCCGTCGATGTGGTCGATGCGCAACCCGTCGATCAGCCCTTCAGCCACCAACTGGAAAATCTTTGCGTGGGTCGCCTCGAACACTGCAGGACGCTCTACACGCAAACCGCCCAGCTCGTTGACATCGAAAAAACGCCGCCAGTTGATATCGTCCGCGGCGGTGCGCCAGCTGGCGAGGCGGTAGCTTTGGCGTTCCAGCAAGTTGTGCAGGCGCTGGAAACCTTCGCTGGTCGTGGAGTCGTAGGCCTGCAGATTCAGTTCAATGGCTTGCAGCATCGCTGGATCGCCAGCCAGTTCGCGCAATTGGTCTTTCAACGGAGTCGCCAGGCCGTGGGCGTCCGTCTGATAACTCAAGGTGCTGAATCGATCTGCCAGTGATTTGAGCGGTTCGGCATCGCCCTTGAGCAGTTCACCGTAATCGCTGGGGCAAATCGGAAAGTGATGATCATAATGCTCGACGTAGAACGCGCCGCGCTGCGCATTGAAACGCAGCGCCAGGGTGCCGTCCTGCAAGGCGACACCGTAGTCGCTGCCAAGGAACGGCAACAGCAACTGGCCTTCCATCAAGGGATCGGGCGAGTGCCACTGGATATCGAAGAACTCGCCGTACGGGCTCAGGCGACCCCACTCCAATAAGTCCAGCCACCAGGGATTGTCGTTTCCGCCGACCGCCATGTGGTTGGAGACGATATCGAGGATCAACCCCATGTCCTGGGCGCGCAGCGCGCTGACCAGGCGGCGCAATGCCGCTTCACCGCCCAGTTCCGGGTTGACGGTGGTCGGGTCCACCACGTCATAGCCGTGCATGGAACCGGCGCGGGCGCTCAGCAGCGGTGAGGCATAGACATGACTGATGCCCAGGCGAGAAAAGTAGGGCACCAGCGGCACGGCATCGTCGAGGGTGAAGCCTTTATGGAATTGCAACCGCAGGGTAGCCCGGAGCGGCTTGATAGAAAGTTGATTCATTGGTCACGCTCGGCCGCCTGAAGTCGCGCGCAGGCGAGCAGTTCCAGGCGCCGGGCGGCGTCGGGATCATCGAGCAGGGCTTCGCTGTATCCGGGCAGCCGTCGCGACCAATTGGGGTGCGTATCGATGGTGCCAGGCAGGTTGGCCTGCTGTTCGATACCCAGCGCATCCTCCAGCGGCAGCAGCACCAGCGGTGCGCGGGTATGGCCGAGGAAACGCACACTGGCGTCGAGCACCTGGTCGGTCTCATGGGACTCTTCGCGAAAGTTCTGCGGGTCCTGGCTCAGGGTACGGCGCAGCCCTTCGCGCTCGCGCTCGCGGTGTTGGCGCCACTCGATTTCAGCGCTGGCATCGACCAGGCCGAGACGGGCGTTCCAGTCGATATCGCGGCCATGCCACCAGCCATTGAGGGTGGGCAGGTCGTGGGTACTGGTGGTGGCCAGGGCGTTGTCCGGCCAGTCGAGGATCGGCTTGAAGTGCGTGTTGTCCTGTTCGAACAGCAACACCCGCATGCCGAGCATGGCGCGGGCGCTGAGTTTTTCCCGCAAGCCGTCCGGCACCGTGCCCAGGTCTTCACCAAGCACGATGGCCTGGTGGCGATGGGATTCCAGGGTCAACAGGCGCAGCAGGTCGTCCACCGGGTAATACAGGTAGGCGCCATCGGCTGGCGACGCGCCATTGGGGATCACCCACAGGCGTTGCAGGCCCATGACATGGTCTATCCGCAAGCCGCCGGCGTGGGCGAAGTTGGCCCGCAGCATTTCGATAAATGCACGGAAGCCGTTGCGTACCAGGCCTTCGGGGGAAAACGCGGAAATCCCCCAACCCTGGCCCGTGCGGTTGAGAATATCCGGGGGCGCGCCAACGGTGAGGGAGGCGAGCAGTTCATCCTGGCGACTCCAGGCCTGGCTGCCACCGCCATCGGCACCGACGGCCAGGTCGGCAATCAGGCCAATGCCCATCCCGCTGCTGCGGGCGGCGGCTTGGGCGCGCTCCAGACAACGGGTGATCAGCCACTGACAGAAAGCGAAGAAGCCGATGCGCCCGGCATTCTCTTCGGCGAATTCAGCCAGGGCAGCGCTGCGCGGGTTGCGCCACTGCTGTGGCCATTCACGCCAATCGAGGCTTTCGCCCCGGGCGGCGCGGGCCTCTTGAATGGCCTCGAAGCGGCAATGATTTTCCAGTGCTTCACCCCCGGCATGGCGATAGCTGCTGAAGTCGGCGTGCAGCGGATGTTCGCCTTGCACAAAGCCTTCGTACAGCGATTGCAACAGCCGATGCTTGGCTTCGGCGGCGGTCGGCCAGTCGATCAAAGGCAGATCTTCCAGGTGCTTGAGTTCGTCGGCCAGGCCAGTGGCGTCGATTGCGGCGCGCATCGCGCGCTCGCCAAGAATCGCCCCCGGCGCGCAATACAGGCTGTTGAGAAACAAGCGGCTGGAAGGCGAGTACGGGCTATAGCGGTTCGTGTCATTGGCGAACATGGCATGCAATGGACTGATCGCCAACGCTTCGGCGCCGCGTTCGCCTGCTACTCGGGCCAGGTCTTCCAGCGCCTGGGTGTCGCCAAAACCGCCATCGCCGGCTCGGCGCAAGGCATACAGCTGCACGCTCAAGCCCCAGGCTCGCGGGATCGGGCTGTCCACGGCATCGCCCACGCTGTAGCAGCGCTCGGGGGCCACGGCCAGGGTGAAGCTTTGCCCGTCGATGTCGACGTGCTGGTAACCGACCGGAATCAACCCCGGCAGAACGGCCTCGGCATCCAGTTTGAGACTGAGTCGCGAGCCATCTTCAAGATGGACCTCACAGGGTGTCAGCGGCTCGAAAAAATGCGCCAGGTTGAGCCCGACGCCAAAATCGGCAGTGATCAGCGGTGGCAGGTGGCGGGTTTGCTGCACCTGTTGCAATTCGAGCAGGCTGGCGTCGATTTCCTGGGCGCTGCCGGCCGGGTGGCCGAGGCCGGTGAGGACGTTGCGCAGCACCGAAGGTGCGACTTTTTGCGGGCGCCCGTTGGCGTCGATCCAGTCGACCGCCAGGCCGGCCCGTGTGGCCAGGATTTCCAGTTGCGCATCACTCATTGGCGCTCTCCATCAAGGGGTAGCAAGGGGGCCGCGGCCGTGAGGCTGACAAGCGCGCAATACGGGGGCAAGGTGCCTTGATCCAGCTGTTGGCCAGACCCAGGCGGCTGTTCGAACAATAAAGTAGCCACAGCCGGCGGCGTGTGGCTCACCGGCCTGGCGCTGAGGTTGAGGTCGATGCGCAGTTCGCTGCCATTGCCCAGGCGCCACGACGCGCTCACCGCACCGGTGCCCAGCACCTCGGCATCCAGCGCCTGGGTGCCGGGCAGGTGAGGGATGATGTGCCGATGACGTACCTGCAACAGTTGACGATAGAGTTCATGCGTCGCCGATGGCTCGGTGGAGGTCAGGGCAGGGCGCGACGCTTCGAAGGTCTGCGCGGCGTTCGGATCGGGAATCCGTTCACGTTTATCCGGGTCGGCAAAGGCGCTGAACGCGGCAAATTCATTGCGCCGTCCTTCGCGCACCAGCCGCGCCAGCTCGCCGTGGTGGCTGGTGAAAAACAGGAAGGGTTGTTCGGCGGCGAATTCGTCGCCCATGAACATCAGGGGAATCATCGGCGACAGCAGCAACAACACTGTCGCCGCTTTCAACGCATCGGGGTTGGCCAATTGATGCAGGCGCTCGCCAAAGGCGCGATTGCCGATCTGGTCGTGATTCTGCAGGAACAATACGAATGCGCTGGGTGGCAAATGTCCACTGGGCTCGCCGCGTTGCTCACCATGGCGGTTGATGTGACCCTGGAACACGAAACCCTGGCTCAGGCAACGGGCCAGTTGTTCGGTGGGGTTGTGTGCATAGTCGGCGTAATAGGCATCGGTCTCGCCAGTGAGCAGCACATGCAAGGCGTTGTGGCCGTCATCGTTCCACTGCGCGTCGTAGCCCTGTTCGAGCAGGCTGGCCTGGTTGTGTTCGTTTTCCACCATCAGCCACACATGGCGCGACGGATCAGCCTGCTGACGCACGCGCTGGGCCAGTTCCTGGAGAAAATCCGGGTCTTCGATGGCATGCACCGCATCCAGGCGCAAACCGTCGAAACGGTATTCCAGCAGCCACATCAAGGCATTGTCGATGAAGAAGTCCCGCACCTCGCGCCGACGGAAATCGATGGCCGCCCCCCAAGGCGTGTGCCGGTCTTCACGGAAGAAGCCCTTGGCATACCGGTGCAGATAATTGCCATCCGGGCCGAAGTGGTTGTAGACCACGTCGAGGATCACCGCCAGGCCAAGGCCATGGGCGGTGTCGATCAGATGCTTGAGCTGTTCGGGGGTACCATAGGAGGCTTGGGGCGCATAGAGCAGCACCCCGTCGTAGCCCCAATTGCGCTCGCCGGGAAACTGCGCGATCGGCATCAACTCGATCGCGGTGACACCTAGCTCGACCAAGTGCGCCAGGTGTTGCTCGACGGCAAGGAAACCGCCGAGGGCACCTACGTGCAGCTCGTAGATCACCGCTTCGTTCCAGGGACGCCCCTGCCAGGTCATGTGGCGCCATTGGTAGGCCAACGGGTCGACTACCACGCTGTGCTGGTCGATGTCCCCGGCCTGGGCGCGGGAGGCCGGGTCGGGCACCTCCAGTTCGCCATCGATGTTGTAGCGGTAGCGCGTACCCGCCGGGCACGGGGTGTTGATCACGAACCAGCCGTCGGCCTGGGGCAACAACGGCAAGGACTGTCCATTTTCCAGCTCGACACTGACGTAGAACGCATCTGGAGCCCACAACGCGAATCGTGTGTTTTTCGGGTCCAGTTTGATTGCGCCGTGGGGCCAGGTCTCAAGGGTCCGTAACGGCATCTCTAAAGCCTCTTACTGTTTGTGCGATTTCCCCAAAGCTTTGGCCACAAGCTGTTCGTAGAGTTCGGCGTATGGTTCGACCGCCTTGCACCAGTTGAACGGTGCGGCCATGGCGCGGCAGCGCATGGCGTGCAGCAGGTCGGGGAAGGCGAAGACCTTGAACGCGCGGCTCAGGGCTTGCTGATAACTTTCCACGGTGGATTCATCGAACAGAAAGCCGGTCACGCCGTCTTCGATGGTGTCCGCCAGGCCACCGGTATTGCGTGCCACCGGCAACGAGCCAAAGCGCTGGGCGTACATCTGGCTCAGGCCGCAAGGTTCATAGCGCGACGGCATCAACAGGAAATCGCTGCCGGCAAACATCCGCCGGGCGTCGGTTTCGTTGAAGCCGATGCGCACGCCGATCTGCCCGGGAAAACGCAGGGCCAGTTCGCGCATGGCCTGTTCTTCTTCCGGCTCGCCGCGGCCGATGATCGCGATCTGGCCACCGGATTTGACGATGTATTCGGAGACCGCTTCGGTCAGGTCCAGGCCCTTCTGGTAAACCAGGCGCGAGACCACGGCGAACAGTGGACCTTCACTGTCCTGCAGGCCGAACAACTGGCGGACATGGGCCGCGTTGACCGCTTTGCCGTCCCAGTCGCCGATGTTGAAGGGGCAGAACAGGTGCGGATCGGTGGCCGCATCCCAGCTTTCGTCGATGCCGTTGGGAATGCCGCTGAGCAGGCCCTGCTGGGTCTTGGCGGCCAGAAAACCGTCGAGACCGCAGCCGAAGTCCGGCGTGGTGATTTCCTGGGCGTAGGTGGCGCTGACGGTGGTGATGTGGCTCGAATAGGCCATGCCGGCCTTGAGGAACGACATCTTGCCGTAGAACTCCATGCCTTCCTGTTGCAAGGCGTGGTGCGGAATGCCCAGTTCGGGGCAAGACCCCAGGCTCGTCACGCCCTGGTAAGCCAGGTTATGGATGGTGAACAGGGTCGGCGTGCGCTGCCCACGCCAGTGCATATAGGCAGGCGCCAGGCCCGCGGGCCAGTCGTGGGCGTGCACCAGGTCCGGGCACCAGTGGATTTGCGCGAGGTTGGCGGCGATATCGGCGGCCGCCAGGCCCAGGCGGGCGAAACGGATATGGTTGTCCGGCCAGTCGCGGCCATTGTTGGCGCCATAGGGCGAACCTTCGCGCTCGTAGAGCTCGGGGCAGATCAACACGTAAATGACCAGACCGTCAGGCATGTCCATGCGCCCGATCTTGCACGGCGGGAGCGCCGCATGACCTCCGAGTTCGCCGATGATGTGAATCGGGTTTTCACTGTGCAGCACCTGCGGATAACCGGGAATCAGCACACGCACATCGTGCAGGTGCGCCATGGCCCGAGGCAGCGCGGCGGAAACGTCGCCCAGACCGCCGGTTTTCACCAGGTCGGCAATCTCGGAGGTGACGAACAACACTTTCTTCTTGTTGGGGTTCTGGCTGGCTACAGGTGCCAACGTCCGGGTCCCGGTAACGCTGATCGCTTGCGCACTGGGAGCACTGACGGCGCTCGATTCGCCGACCTGTTGATGAGCCAGCTCTCCCTGAACATCCAAAGCCGCACTAATCATATGAATCTCCCGTGTTGTTGATCTAATTCTTAGGTCTGGCAAACGGTGTTTCGTGGCCGATTCCTGCAGCCGGGCGCAAAAGCGCTACGCATCGGGAGCAAGCGCTGCCCAAATGCGCTGAAGCAGAATGGGTGAATAAGCCATTGCAAGGATTGCACCAGTCGCAACGCACCTACCTTCTACTCGACCGACCTTGTGCGGCAAAAGTTTCGACTTTTTTTCCACTTTATGACCGACCGGTCTTCCCCCGAGAAACCCAGTCTAGGCCAGAACTTAGAGCGGTAAAGCGCTGATGGCAAAATTGTTCGACAATCGGTTTGTTTAGGTACGGACGTGCCGGATAGCGGTGCAAGCGCACCGACGAAGGGCAGTTTTTTTTGCGATTCAGCTGCTTTTGGTCACTTGGCAGTCACAGAACTGTGCGCAGTGTCGCGACGGCCTTGCACTGTTGTGGTGCGCTTGAGGGTCCCGCTTTTGGCCGAACCACTGCCTTACCGCCAGCCGGGCTGCCTTGTTATAGTTCGGGCTCTTTTTTTGCCCGCTGAAGGATCACTAGCATGTCTCAATACACAGCGTTCAACGTCGAACTGGTGGATAAAATTGCCCATGTGCAAATCAACCGCCCGGAAAAAGTCAACTCGATGAACGCTGCCTTCTGGACCGAGATCATCGAGATCTTCCAGTGGATCGACGACACCGATGAAGTTCGTGCGGTGGTGATCAGTGGCGCAGGAAAGCATTTCTCCTCCGGCATCGACCTGATGATGCTGGCCGGCGTGGCCAATGAGCTGGGCAAGGACGTCGGACGCAATGCGCGTTTGCTGCGCCGCAAGATCCTCACCCTGCAGGCCTCCTTCAATGCGGTCGACCAATGCCGCAAACCGGTGCTCGCGGCCATCCAGGGTTATTGCCTGGGCGGGGCCATCGACCTGATCGCCGCTTGCGACATGCGCTATGCCGCCGAAGACGCGCAATTCTCGATCAAGGAAATCGACATTGGCATGGCCGCCGACGTCGGTACGTTGCAACGCTTGCCGCGGATCATCGGGGACGGCATGCTGCGTGAGCTGGCTTACACTGGTCGCACTTTCGGCGCCATCGATGCGCGGGATATGGGCCTGGTCAATCGCGTCTACAGCGATAGTGCCAGCCTGCTCGATGGCGTCATGGGCATCGCCCGGGAGATTGCGAGCAAGTCGCCGATTGCCATAACCGGCACCAAGGAGATGATCAGCTACATGCGCGATCATCGCATCGACGACGGCCTGGAATACGTTGCCACCTGGAACGCCGCCATGCTGCAATCGACCGATCTGCGCGTGGCCATGGCCGCCCATATGAGCAAACAGAAACCCGAATTTCTGGATTGATTGAAAAATGACTCAACGCTGGACCACGGCAGTACTGGACACCGACCAGCCCGGCGGCTGGGCGGTAGCGCGCAGCCCCGAAGGCTTTTTGTTCGATGACAACGGCGCACTGTTCCCGCGCGAATGGCTCAAGCGCCAGGACTTGGCGATTCTCGCCGAGCATGGCATCGGCCACCTCGATGGCGAGCCGGTGTACCTGCTGGAGCTGCGCAGTCACAGCGAAGTGCCGGGCTGCAACTGGAAAGGCTTGCGGGCGTTCATGCTCGAGGGCGATCACACGGTGTTCAAGGTCCTGGGTTATGCCGCGCAGATCGGCACCTGGGCCAGGGAGCACCGCTTTTGCGGCAACTGCGGCCAGGCCATGGCCCAGGTGCCGCGTGAACGGGCGATGTATTGCCAGCCCTGTGATTTGCGCAGCTATCCGCGGATTTCCCCCAGCATGATCGTGCTGGTGACCCGTGGTGATGAGGTTCTGCTGGCACGCTCGCCACGTTTTGTCGCCGGGGTCTACAGCACGCTGGCGGGGTTTGCCGAGCCTGGCGAATCGGCGGAGGATTGCCTGATTCGCGAGGTGCGTGAAGAAGTGCGGATCGAAGTGAAGAACATCCAGTACATGGGCAGCCAGTGCTGGCCATTCCCGCACTCGATGATGCTCGGCTTCCATGCCGAATACGCCGGTGGCGAGATCGTCTGCCAGGAGGACGAGATCGAGGACGCCCAGTGGTTCAACGTCCACGCGCTGCCGCCGTTGCCGGCGTCACGTTCGATTGCCCGTTACCTGATCGATGCCTATGTGGCGCAGCGCTTAGGCCACGCTGAACCAGTGCTGCCAGGCTAGGCGTACGGTCAGGCCCAGCACCACGGTGATGAACACCGGACGGATGAACTTCGCGCCGCCACTGATGGCGGTGCGAGCGCCGAAGAAAGCCCCGACCATCACCGACAGGCCCATGCTCAGGCCGATGATCCAGTCCACTTGCCCGGAAAACACGAACACCGACAGCGCCGCAATGT
>Ga0247818_10001607_pt1 | contig 14469 bp, 15 predicted proteins | sample 13C_Glucose_Day1_FD_192424 | JGI IMG/M metagenome (GOLD analysis project Ga0247818, IMG submission 192424) | Soil microbial communities from agricultural site in Penn Yan, New York, United States - 13C_Glucose_Day1 | ecosystem: Environmental > Terrestrial > Soil > Agricultural land | place...
TTTCGGTAAAAGTGTTGTTATGATGCGCGCCGTTGGAGAGATGCCAGAGTGGCCGAATGGGACGGATTCGAAATCCGTTGTACCTTCACCGGTACCTAGGGTTCGAATCCCTATCTCTCCGCCATTATTGAACAAGATGAAGCCCCCGTAATCATTGATGATTACGGGGGCTTTTTCGTTTCTGGCGATTAATTTAGGGCATTTTTAGGGCAAAAATTGCCCTGAGGGGACTTGTCTGCACATTACCCTCGCCACTTCGCGATTCGCGTTCCTCAGGGATGAAAATTCGGCCCATGGCTGAGTTTTCTAGAAAAAGCCCATCATCATGGTTTATTCCCAGTTGGCTGAAATACACATGCCCGCAATGGCGTGGTGTCTATTTTTCGTCTACACAGAACATGCATGCTCTCAGTAGCTTGCCGAGCTCGCCCCTTGTACGGTTAGGTAATCTTCGCAATGTGCCTCTATGCATGTTATGGAAGTGTAAGTAACTCATGAGGTGATAAAGATTACTTGGTAGGCCGGTAATTAATTAAGGTCGCAAGCTAAAGGTCTTTTCACTTAAATGAGGGAAACTTGAAATGGCTAAAAAAAATCCTAATAAAGGCAATGGTCATACCCTAATGATCTCTGGAGGAATAGACTCCGTTGCCTTGGCGTTCCATGCCCAGTCATCCGGCATAGATATAATCTCAGCTCTTTTTTTTGATTATGGCCAGGAAGCCGCTGGCCAAGAACTTCATGCTGCACGAGCGACAACATTACAGACAGGAATACCTTTCGAGAGTGTAAATATTTCAGGACTGAAATATTTGTTCTACGGATTACTCGAAGGTCCTTATCATCCGCTCATGGCTGAGTGCAGCGGATGCGGCGACCTACTCGCGCCTTGGGGGATCGCCGCAACCTATACAGTCCTACGAGGAGCGAATCGTATGTTGGTCGGGATAGTGAAGGACGACATAAAGAGAATTCCGGGACTGAAGGACTACATTGATCACTTTAATCAGGCGACTTCCGCTCTTCACGGTGTTGATTTCAAGGTCATAACTCCATTCATTGACATCAGCAAATCAGATATTATTAGATCTGCGCCGAAGGCAGCTAATAACTTAGTCGCAACTTGGTGTTGTTTTGGTGCTGGGCCTTTGCACTGTGGAGATTGCGAGGGATGCAAAAGGCGGAAAAACGCTTTTGCGGCGGCTAAAATTTCAGACAGAGCAAAGTTTGCCTAGAGTAGGTTGCTCAATGGCGTATTTCTGATCAGATTACGCCATGCAGGAGGTACATTTTCTGCTCCCTAGTTGATGCTAGTGGCCAGTCTAGTAGACGAGCAAAGCCATCAGTTCTAGTAGTCGGGGAGCATCAAGGCGAATTTATTCTGGACTAGCCATATTCAACTGTCTATTTTGGGCTGACGTTCTCCTTTCATTCCTTTCTAAAGCCAAGCATTTTCGAAACTATACCGGCCATGCTTTTTGTATCCTTCGGTATCCATCTCCCGTAATGCTTCCTCACCATCGTAGTGTCCGCATGCCCAAGCTGTCTGGCCACCCATTCGACAGGTACATAGCTGGACAGCATCTGGCTAGCGAAAGTATGGCGACACTGATTGGCACCTCGATGACGTACTTCCGCCTTTTTCAGGTGTGCTGTGAACCAGTTGCTCAGTGTTTTCCCGCTCCAGAGCAAGCCACTGCTGGAGCTGCGGAAAAGAAACCTGACTTTCATCTTCTTCGACGTGATGTTGTCGCGCTGGATAACGGTGATCTCTTCGACGGGTGCCTCCTTGGCCGCAGCAACGATCTCTCGCATCAGTTCCAGTGCAGGGTCTATCAGCTCGACGACTCTCACCCGGGAGCGTTCTTTCGGGACTTTGAACTCGCCTACGACGAGCGCGCGTCGGACATGCACCTGTCCGGCCTCGAGGTCGATGTCTTCAACGGCGAGTGCGATGAGTTCGGATAGCGATAGTCCGGCCCAGCAGTTGAACTCAATCATCCTGGTGTCAGGTCGTCGTTCCGGATCCGTTTTGCCAATCAAATCAATCTCTGTGCGACTGAAGGGATCGGCGTGCTCGAGGTCGACGTCCGAACCGACGTTGCTGATTCGATCCAGTGGGTTGGCTTTCAAGATGCCGTCGCCGAAGGCGTCAGCCCAGACGCCTCGGACAACGGTGAAGATGTCGTTTACTGTCTTTGGGGATAGGCCTTGCTTCAGCAGTTGCGCTTGGAACAGCTCTATATCGCTCTTGCTGATGTCAACGATTCGGCGTTTGCCAAATTTGTTTTCGACGTGCTTTGCCTTGCTGACATAGTTAACGACGGTACTTGATGCTTTGAGTGCGCGCTGAACCTCCAGCCATCGATCAATACCTTCCTTCACGGTGCGCTTGAGAGAAGGTCCTCCGGTACCGGTGAACATTGCTGCCCTGGGAGAGTTGGGAAAGTGGGCCGCATAGTCGAAGCGGCCCTCTTTGATCTCTGCAAGGATTGTGCGGCGTTTGTTGTCGGCATAGGCAATCGCAGCTTTGTTTACCTTCGAGATCCCTTCCAGTGGTTCCCTGCATCGCTGGCCATTGAAGATGAACCAGATACGCAACTGTTTGCCGTTCATTTCGACGCCAGTGGGCATCTTGTCCGTCATGGTTGGCCTGCCATCCACTTTTCAATTGCTTCCTTGTTGTAAACCAGCACATTCGCCGGGTCTGTCCGATAGTGTTTACCCTCCAGCCAAAGTCCGCGGGACCGATACTTGCGGACTGCTTCTGTGCTAAGTCCGAATACCGGATAGAGCAGGTCTTGGCGAAACCAAGCACCTGGTGTTATCTGAAAGTCAATTTTCTCTGCAGCGCTCATACTGCTTCCCCCATCTGAGCCACGCTCAGTCCTACGGCAACTGGGCGCACCCAGACCGGCATGTTGTTGAGCATAAAAGTCTCCCCGGCCTCAGCCAGTAGAAGGGTGGTTCCCATCACATGCGCGATGGCTTCGGCTGCTGCCGGGGGCACTGCGTTACCGATCCGCTCGCGCCATGCTTGATCACTTAGGCCGTCCAACTCGAACTGTTCTTCCGGCTCGACCAGACTTTGCAGCGCGGCCAGCTCTAGCGTGGTGAAGGGGCGGTGCCAGGTGCCGTCGAGGCTTTCAATCACACAATTAAGGCGGTCATTCGCTTCCGGCATGCGCGGATCCGCTACTGACCACCGGCCGTTGTCCTGCTTGGCACTCGCCGAGACGGCGCCGCATTGGTCATTCCAGCCGACAACGCCGTAGTGGCCGCCGGTCAGGTAGGCGTCGCCTTTCGTGCGCTTCATGCCTGGGCGCGGATCAGCGATCGACAGTTGCCCTCCTTGAACACCTTTGCCACCGGCAATAACGGTTGAGCTGTGCCGGTCCCATTTCATGACGGCCAGGTTGTTGCTGTGGCGCTTCCATACGGGTCGCGGGTCGGCAACGCTGTACGTACCTTGCCCGGGCGACTTCACGCCGATGACCGCACCGCTCGTTTCATCCCAGTGTCGAACGCCGTACTGCTGGTATTGCAGTGCCCCGGCAGGGGCGCGTGGATCTGCAACCGAGAACTTTCCATTCGTTGGTCCGCTGCGGGCTGCCACGGTGCCGGCCGGCTCCTTCCAGCCATGAACGCCCAAGAACCCATCACGGAATTTCGGAACGATGACTAAGTCACGCAGGTGCCCGTCCTCGATGACCAGATCATTCAGGCTGCGCCAGTCCTTACCGGCGGTTACTAGGGCGAGACGAACCCATGTTTTCCATTGGAGCGCCGGAACCCGATGCATTGGGCCTGCGGATTCGATATCGCCGGCAAGTGGCATGCGGCCTAGGATCGAACCGACAGACTGCAGCGTCTTCTTTTCCGGTTCGTAGAGGAACGGCGGCACCTTCTCGACGTGGCGTGCCACCAGTAAGAAGCGCTTGCGGCTCTGGGCCAAGCCGCCGATGACACCGCAGTCGTGTGTCGTCTCGGAGACTGCATAGCCGTAGTGGCTCAGTAGCTTGTTGATCTGGTCGAGCAAGTGTCGGCCGCGTGTAGCCAGCCTAGGCACGTTCTCAAACACGATCAGCGATACCGGATCGTCCTTCCATGCCTCACACATCAGCCAGATGCAGCGCAACGTCAGCTCGTTCAGGGCTTGGTACTTCGGTGTCAGGCTCATCGTTTCGGACAGCAAGCCCGAGGCGCCCTTACATGGGCTGGAAATGAACACAGCGTCAGGCCGTTCATTGTTCGCAGCACGTCGAAGGTCGTCGGCGCTCGCCTCAGTCCAGCTGGCGGGCGGCTCTTTCCCGTGGAAGCGGGTGTACTGGTCGCGGGTGAACAGATCCATTAGCGTGCCAGGAACGCCGGACAGTCGCTCGAAGTCGCGCAGGCCTGCCGGATCTACGTCCACGCCACCGATGCACTGCCACTCGGCTTGTATGTGCCCAACGATAGGTTTGGCCCGATTGAATCCCTTGGCACCGCCGCCTAGGCCGCAGCACATGTGAAAGTGCTTGAGAGCGCGCTTGATCACGGACGAACTCCTTCGGCTTGCTGGCCAACGAGTGCGGTGTGCTTCCAGGCTCTACGCTTCCATGCTGCGAAGCCGGCCCGGTACGCGTAATGCTCACGGGCGAACGAGTCGGATGTCTTCGCACCAGGTGCGGTGATGTACGTTCGTCGCTGGGCGCAGTACTGCAGGCCTTCGGGGACTGGGAACTCTTTCTCGAACTCAGCGCGCTCATCGATCTGCACCTCGTCGACGGCTTCTTGTGAGGGGTTGTCAGGGTGCGTATACCCCACAACAGGCTGCGCGGGCGGGCGATTCTGAGCGTTTAGCGTGGCATTGGGTGTCGCTGCCTCGCGCAGCTTTTCGTGGGGTATAAGCGCATCGGTGGTGCTGCTTATAGGAGCAATAATGCCTGCTGCTACGCAGCAGAGACTCTCTGTTTCTACTGTGTCGACGCTGATTTCCTTGCGGAGTAAAGCGGTCGTGGATTGGGTGTCGTGCTGGTCCATTTGCATGCCGCTTTCCTCCGAAATTTGAGTGCGCGTTGGTGCATCAGCCGCTGAAGGGGCATTAGCCGTGTTGCGGTGGGTGCTGGATTGGGGACGGATCTCGCTCATGCGGCGTTCTCCTGTTCGGCCGGCTCCAGCAGTGCAGCCATGGCGAGCGCCTGGTCGCGGAGGGTGCGCGTGTCGCGTTCCAGCTTTTTGCCTGTGCGAAAGGCGCTGAACGTTTCAGATGCGATCCGGAGTTTCTCAGCGATTTCCAGTAGGGTCAGTCGTTCTTGTTCGCCAAGTTTTGAGGCAGCCAAGGCGCGCTCGTAGTGGGTGTAGAGTTTCTTGCGTTGGTCGTGCGCTTGGTCAAGGGTGTGCTGCAAGTTGCGGATTTCTTCAGAGCTGTCAGCGCTCTGAATTGCTTTGCCGTCTCGATAACCAACGCAGCCGCCAATGTCATAGCCTTCGCTGTAGCCCTCTGAATGTCCCTCGGCGCGGCCGCTATTGAAGCCGTTTCGGTAGGCGAGCCAGTAAACGCCGGCGGTCATGAGGACGATCGCTATCAGCGCGTAGATTTGAACTGCAGTCATGTGGTGTGCTCCTGGTGATGTCTTTGGCTGGTGGTGGCAGCCATTCGGTTTGGTTGTTACTCGTTGGTGTCGTCCTGCTGTCGCTGCATGTCTTCGTCGGCCTTGTAGGCGCGGATATCGATCAGTGAGGCGACGTGCCGGATGTGGGCGTACTTCGGTGCCTTGCGGCTTGTGTCCAGCGTGGTGATGGGGAGCTGGATGCGGCCGCTGCTGATCTCGGCCACGAACGACTGCTCGTTGAGATTGCGGAAGTACTGCTCGCGCACTTTGTCCAGCGGGATCAGGACGTCGCCGAAGATGCGGTAGAGCAATTCGACGGTGGCTGACTCTGGTGCCGGGAGCAGGCGGAGCGGGTTTTGTGCTGTGTTACTCATGGCTTTGTTGGGCCTCCTTGCGTTGTTTTCTGGACGGGTGGTTCCAGGCGTTCAGGCAGTGCGTTCTGGTCAGCTCGCGCAGATGTTCGGGCACTTCGAGGAGCGCGGCGTTGCGCTCCTCTCGTGTCCGCATGGCGATGATCTGGCGGGCGTATTCCCTAGGCCACGTCACGGTTGTCTGCCGGTATGGCAGGTAGGTCGATGCCCAACTGTTCCGCCAACCAGCGGATGCCAGGTTGTTTCACCTTGGTCGACTGGCTGTACTGCATGCCGAGCTGGTCGTGGTACCACTGGCCGTCCTTGATCCGTAGGTAGTCGCGATCACGGTTGGGGTAGGCCGGCAGGTTCCGCTCGGTGAGCAGGCCTTTTTCCCGCATGCGAGCGATGAGCTTGGGCCGGGTCAGTCCGAGTTGGGTTGCTACCTGGGCGAGGGTGCGTTCCATGGCGTCCACCTCATGCCGCATGCGCGGCAGGGGTGGCCGCAGCAGCGAGGTGGTTGATGGACTCGGTGACCTTGCCGTAGATCTCGACATCGCTGCCGTACACGGTGAAACACCGGGTATGCGGGCTTGTGTTGCCGATGCTCAGGATGGTGGTGACACCTGAGCGCGATTGAGTGCGGTGCAGCGCAACCTGTAGGGGGTAGTCGAAGCCCATGTCGAGGCTCAGCACGCCGCCAGTGCGTACTAGTTCGAATACGCGTTGTTTGTCTGAGACTTCAAAGCGACCGTATTCGCGACTGGCATGCGGGCGGTGCATCAGTTCGCTGGTGTTGCGCGCGTCGAACGGGCCGTTGGCGATCTCTTCGATGAAGTCAGCCAGTTTGAGGTGCGTTTTCTTGTCGTTTGGCAGGGTCAGCGTGTGGCGTTCGCTGCCCAGCTCGACGACGAAAGTGCTTTCTGTGGTGCCACGTTCAACCTTGAGACGGAACGCCAAGCACTCGCGCTTGGGCGCTGTTCGGAGTACGTGGTTGAAGGTTTCGGTCAGGTTGACTTGGGCATTGAGTAACTGCAGGGTGCGGTTGTCGATTTTGAACTTGATCATGCCGCGTGCCCCCCCGCCGTTCGGATCAAATGGGGCGGGAGTGGTGCGTGCTTTCAGCTTCGGTTTGGTGGTGACAAACGCGCAGCCGCATTCACGGGCTAGACGGCGAATTTCGAAGATATGATAGGGGTTAGCAGCGGCCGGGTGGACGTGCAGGGTTGCTGTGGTGTGCATGGTACTGCCTCGCTCTGTGGTGGAAGAGTGAAAAGCAATATCAACTGCTGGTTGATAAAAGTCAACCATCTCAACAGAGAAAATTTCTAGGCGTGTACCTCCTATTAGGCTAGATTCATGGCATTTTGAGATTGCTATTTGGCGAGGAAGCACGCGATATGTCGGAAGTCGAAGTATCTTTTGAAGAAGATGATCTGCTTGAGGACGATGTTGATCCTCGACTTTTAGCAGAAGCTAAGGCAGCAATCAAAGGGCGTTGTGCAGCCGCATCCATCACGTTTGAAGAAATAGAAGATGAAGATGGATGGATCATATACAAATTGGGATTTAAGAATGCTCGAAGTACAAGGAATGTTACTATTTTGGATGCTGAGGATTTAATTAAATTTGCTTCCATATCATTCGAGGAATACAGCTTTCTAGCTGATTATGATGCTATTTGTTCATATCGCAGCGGTACCATTGAAGCAGGTCTAAGACCAGCAGTTGCATCAGGTGGAGCGCCTAATCTCTCTCTTGTATATCGTCGGCTTTTTGGTAAACAACCTGGAAAGGGGCCAATAGAAGATTATCAGCTGATAATTGAGTCAGAGGGAGATAGCCCTGTGGTGCTGGAAATCAGCCCGCGATCAGCCGAGTATGGAGCGTTAGCAGGTATTGCGAGCCGTTATAGTCTGACTTTAAAAATTTCAGGTCTAACTATTTCTCAACATGATAGCGCGTTGGAGTTGCTCACTAGAATAGCTGGTTCGTTGCTTTTTCAATTGGATTTGATTGCCGATATTCCCTTCATTCTTCGTAAGGAAAGAAGGCGGTTGCGACTTAAGCGTAAACTTGATCAAGTTGACAAGGACGCTCTGCAGTTTCCAGCATCAGAATTTGATGAGGCTCCGCTCTCTCTCTATTGGTATGCGAGAAGTGCAGATGAGATGCCGTTACTTCAGTTTTTAGCCTTCTATCAAGTGATTGAATTTTACTTCCCTGTTTATTCACAGTCCGAAGCTCAACGGAAGGTCAAGGCGATTCTTAAAAATCCGGCATTTCGTGGCGATAGGGACGCTGATATTGCAAGGTTACTCGCTACTATTCACGTGAGCCGTAGTGGCTCGTTCGGTGACGAGCGCTCTCAACTCCGGGCCACAATCATGGAGTGCGTGGATCCTGATCAAATAAGAGATTTTATTGAGGGTGAGGAAAAGATTCGGGAGTTTTACGCCAATGGCAGCAAGTCGCTGCCGTATCATAAAGTTCCTGTAAACAATAAAGGGCTTGACCTTCGTGGGGATATTGCTGAGCGAATCTATGACATTAGATGCAAAATAGTTCACACTAAATCAGATAATCGAGACTCCGCAAGTGAGCTGCTTTTGCCGTTTTCTAAAGAGGCGGAGTTACTGTTGTTCGATATTAAGCTTGTTCAATTGGTTGCTCAGGCGGTATTGATTTCAGCGAGCAGGCCTTATCGAGTTTGAATGTTGGCTGACTTTCAGGGGTTCATTTAGGGCTCCTGAGAGTTAGGGTGTTTTTATTGACATACTATTCTGGGATAAACGAGCCTACAACTTTCCCGCATATGTGAGTTTCTTCTGTGATAGGTATTATCGGGTATTGAGGATTAATAGGTTTGAGGAACTGTTGGCCGGCATCCTCTACGAGAACTTTGAATGTTGCTTCGTTTGTTCGGGATAATCGGGCAATCACTCTATCTCCAGTCTTAGTTTCTGCATCTGGATCTACAAATATTATGCAGCCTGTTGGATAGCTTCGACCTGGACCTGGGTTCGTCATAGAGTCACCTTGAACTTTTAGAGCGTATCCTTGACTACTTATGGTTACGGGGCAGGACAGCCATGAGTCTGCATCGTAGGCTTCAAAGTTTGAGATTGCCTCACACCAAGCACCAGCTTGAACCCATGAGATTAGAGGAACCTTTCCAAATCGATGGTTAATTTCACTGACGTTGCTGCTATCGCCTAGCTGACGAACATTGGTATCGCCAGTACGCTCTTTCGGCAAGACTCCATACTCGAGCCACTCCCGACGCACCTTTAGCCATGAGCAAAGCGCCAGCATACTGTCTGCTTCTGCGATTGCTTCACCGTTCAGCCATTTGCTGATTGCTTGAGTGGTCTTGTCTACTCCCAAGCTTTTCAAATGACGATGGATATCCACACCACGCCCCCGGCTTCGTACGCCGGCATCGTCGAGTGCTTCGTGTAGGCGCTCGCTAAATGCTGCGCGGAGAGTGTTTTTATCAACCATGAGTTGAGCATCTCATAAGAGTTGCGCAATAGTCAGTTGATCTATAACATCAACCGCGAGTTGATAAGTGGAGATTGTCATGTTGGACCCCGCAGATTTTCCGAATGCTATTGCGTTCGCTTTTGAAGCTGTAGGCGGCATTGGGGCCGCCGCCAAAGTCTGTGACAGGAGTTATCAGGCGCTGAACAAATGGCGTCAGGCTGCTTGTTTGCCGCGAACCGACTACACCGGTGAGACCCAATACGCTGTGCTCTTGGCAACAGAGGCTAAGCAGAAGGGGAACGGCTTTGAGCCGGCCTGGCTGCGGAGCGCATCTTCACCCCATAGAGCTGCCGCATAGTGTAGTTAGAAAAAAGGCGACCCAAGGCCGCCCAGTTCCTCCCGGCACGCACCACCACAGCGCTGTCGGGTCGCGATAAAGGTAGGCGGGCACACCACATGCAACCACCTCTCTTTATCGCGCTTTTCCAAGGCTCGGAAGCCTTGGTGTTGCTGCCTTTTCCACCACAGATTGGGCAGCTGTTGCGCCAGGGGTAAGCAACGGATTGCTCGCCCCGGCACGGTGCCGGTATCGATCCCGAAGATCTAGCCGGCGTTTGGGCCCTTTCAAGCCACGCGGCAAATGTATCACCACTGCATGTCGCGCGGCACTGGCAACTTACAAGGATTAATGCCATGAGCCGTATCGTTCTGAGCTCTCTAGACCGAGCGCAGCGAGAAGTCTTGCCGCTGGATCTCGCGCTTTACCATGCCGCACGGGACTACCCCGGCGGCGCCGCAGCTATCGCCGCAACCACCGGCCGGAATGCAACCACGCTGCAGCACAAACTGTCCCCAACCCACCCCAGCCACACGGTGAACATTCAAGAATTCGGCGAGATTCTGGAGCTGACCAAGGATCGCCGCATTCTGGATGCGGTGCATGCGTTGGTCGGTGACACGACTTGGCAGGAGCTGGCTGAGGCGTACACCAACGACATGCCCGAGACGTTGACCACTGGGATCGCCGAGTACTTCCGGCAAGTCGCGGATCTGGCGGATACCTGGGCCAAGAGCATTGGCGACGGGGTGGTTTCCGATGAGGAACTTGCCGCGATCCGCTTGCAGGTGTTCCGTGGGATTCAGGGGTTGTTGGGGTTGTTCAACCGCGCCACGTATGTCAACCAGACGACGCGGGGTGTTGATCGTGGCTGACATTGCGGACTTCGCTAATGACCTGGTGCAGGAGCGTGTAGATCAAGCGCTGGCTGCACGTCTTCTCGCCGCCAAGCCTGCCTTGGCGGCGCATTCGTTTCTCTTCTGCGAAACGTGCGATGACCCGATCCCTGAAGCCCGCCGTTTGGCGCAGCCCGGCTGCACACAGTGTGTGGAATGCCTTGCCATCGAGGAAATGATGGAGGCTCGCCATGCTCGATGAGGTGTTGGGGCAATTCGCGGATTACGGTCTTGAGCCTGCGCAGCCGCTGGTGTTCGGCAAACTGACCCGGTGTAAGACCGCGCAGGACAAGGGCAAGGAAAAGAACGGCTGGTACGTCGTTCACGAACAGCGTACGGAGAAAGGCGAAACGCTGATTTTCGGAGCGTTCGGTGATTGGCGCTCGGGCGAGTCGCAGAAGATCAAGGTCAAGGCCGGCCGGATGTCGCCGGAAGAGCGTGAGGTCATGCGCGCTCGGCAAGAAGAGGCCAAGCGCCGGGCTGCCGAGATCTCGGCCAATGCGGCACGTCGTGCGGCGAAACGGGCGGCGGGGATGTTCAAGCGCATGCCCGAAAAAGGCCGTAGCGACTATCTGGATCGAAAGCAGATTGTCGGCTTTGGCGTTCGGTATGCGCCGCGTACCGGCGCATTCTTGGTGCCGATGAGTAATGTGCGCGACGAGATTGTTGGCCTGCAGGTGGTGTTTCCGACCAAGCAAGAGGACACCGGCCGGGACAAGTCCTATTGGCCTTACGGCATGTCGAAGGAAGGTGCCTTCCATCTGATCGGGCCGCACCCTGATCCGGGCGAGCCGGTGCTGGTGTGTGAGGGGTACGCAACCGGCGCAAGCCTACATATGGCCACGTCACTAACCGTGGCCGTTGCGTTTGATGCGGGCAATTTGCTGGTGGTTTGCAAGGCCATGCGCGAGCGCTTCGCCGGTTGCCCGCTGATCATCTGCCGAGATGATGACTGGAAGACCACGAAGCCGAATGGCGATGCGTGGAACCCCGGTGAAGAGAAAGCGAACAACGCGGCGCTGATTGTCGGTGGCCAGGTGGTCGCGCCGATCTTTTCCGGAGAGCGCGAAGCCAAGTGGACCGACTTCAACGATCTGCATGTTGCGGAAGGTTTGGAAGCGGTGCGCCGTCAGGTGTTGGCGGTGGTCAAGCCGCCGGCTGCTGGTGGTTGGAAAGATCTGCTGGCCCGTAGCGAAAGCGGCGCGCTGATTGCGCACATGCAGAACGTCGAGTTGATCCTGGCCAACGATGAGCGTTGGGCCGGGGTCATCAGTTACAGCGCATTCAGTTCGAAGATCGTGAAGCTGCGCGCGGCGCCTTATGGTGGCGGCACAGGCGATTGGGCGGACATTGATGATGTGCGGGTAATGAAGTGGCTCGCGCAGCAGTACAACTTGCGGGTCAAGGCGTCGCATGTGATCGAGGCGGTGAGTGTGGTTGCACATGACCATGCGTTTCATCCGGTGCGGCAGTACCTGCGCAAGCTCGAATGGGATCGCGTGCCGCGCTTGGAAAGCTGGCTCACGGACGTTATGGGTGTGAAGGCTACTGATTACTCGTCCAAGGTGGGCAAGCGCTGGATGTTGTCAGCCGTGGCGCGGGTGATGAAGCCTGGCTGCAAGGCTGACTCGGTGATGATCCTTGAGGGTGCGCAGGGCGCCGGTAAGTCGACGGCGATGAGCATTCTCGGCGGTGAGTGGTTCATGGATACGCCGTTCGCTCTGGGCGACAAGGATGGGTTTCAGGCGATCCGGGGCAAGTGGATCGTCGAGCTGGGTGAGCTGGACAGCTTCAACAAGGCCGAGAGTACCAAGGCCAAGCAGTTTTTCTCGGCTTCCACCGATACCTACCGCGAGAGCTATGGCCGCCGCACGATGGACGTGCCGCGTCAGTGTGTGTTCGTGGGTACGACGAACCAGGACGAGTACCTGAAGGATGCGACCGGTAACCGGCGTTATTGGCCGGTGGCGTGTACCAAAGTGGATCTGGAACTGTTGCGCTCGATTCGCGAGCAGCTTTGGGCTGAAGCGGTGTTTTGCTACGACGCGGGCGACCTTTGGTGGGTGACGCTGGATGAGGCGTCGATGTTCGGTGAGGAGCAGGACGAGCGCTTTGTGGTGGATGAGTGGGAAGGTCCGATTCTGACCTGGCTCGAGGAGTCGCAGATCGGCGAGACCACCACGGGCAGCGAGGTGCTGGCCAATGCGCTGAAGCTGGACTTTGGGCATTGGGGTAAGCCGGAGCAGATGCGGGTCGGTGCAATCATGCATCGGTTGGGGTGGCGGCGTGTGCGGTTGCCTGCGCTGGTGAAAAGTGGTCAGCGGCCGTGGGCTTACAAGAAGCCGGCAGGGTGGGGCGGTGCTTCGGCGTTGCAGCGCGAAGCGTTCGAGGAGCCTTGTTTCGATGATTAAGGAGATCGATTCGCTGCTTAGGTCGTGGGCGCTGGACCTGCATTCGGATCTCTCAAGTGGAGGTCTCGCAGGTGGGAATATGGTGGCCATGATGATGGAGACCAATGGTCAACTGATCCGGGGGCGACGTGCCTTCCGTGCGCCGCTGGAGAGTTCGTTGGACATGGAGTTGATCGTGAACAAGCATCTCGCGCCCGAGCTGGTGACGGTCGTGCGGGAGCATTACTGCACGCTCGACGTTGATATGCGTTTGCGGTACGCCCATTGCGGTTGCGGCCGCGACACGTATTACCAGCGCTTGCACGACGCGCACCTGCAGATCCTCGGTGTGATGATGGGGATGGCTGCGTGACCCCAGGCATTGCTCCCGCTGTTGTTGTCCCACTGGCCCGTCTTGTCTCGCTGCGTTTTGATGCAGTGGGACAGGTGCGGGCCGTGTCGTTGTTGGGCTGTCCCACCGTCCCGCTTGCGACTGACACCCGCCCATGTATGCGTAGCGGGCAGCAGCACGCGCTTACGCGCGAACGCGTGTTCTTTAATTTTCTTCCTTTACACGAGAAAGGAGAAAGATAAGTAGGACAGTGGGGCGAAGCCCCGAATTTAGGCGCTCTCAGGTGTCCTACTTCAATTCTGAAAAGTGGGACGAATGGGACACCGCTGAAACAACAGAATGCCGTGGTGGTGTATTCACCGACATTCGCTAGGCGTTCGCCCTGTGTTACCCACTTATTCACCGGGTGGCATTAAAACAGGGTTGCTGCCACCGGAATCGACCTGTAAAAAGTAGTCATCTTCGATAGGTGCGACCGCAGAGAGCGGCAGGCACCACACCACCAAACCCGGCCATTGCGCCGGGTTTTTGCGTTTATGGGGTAGGCGATGACAAACGAGCAACAAGCGCTGGCAGAGATGCCGATCTGGTTAGTGATCGTCCTGGCCCTGGTCGGTGGCGTATCGGGAGAAATGTGGCGGGCCGACAAGGATGGGGCGCGAGGATGGGCATTGCTGCGCCGGTTGGCACTTCGGTCCGGTGCCTGCATTGTCTGCGGGGTGTCGGCGATGATGTTGATGATCGCCGCCGGCATGACGATCTGGACGGCGGGCGCCTTGGGATGCCTCACGGCGATGGCCGGCGCGGATGTGGCCATCGGATTGTACGAACGATGGGCCGCCAAGCGGCTGGGCGTCTGCGAAGTCCCGCCCGCCGGGGGCGAACAGGGGTGATGCACCGATCTGGGGCGCCGAAAACCGCCGGGGACCCTAGGGGTATCTGAAGGACACGGGGTCGGAAACCCGCGGGACTGTGTTAGCGGACGGTTCACCAGCTTAGTGAACTGAGGTGAACAGGTGAACTGGCGGTGAACTCGTCGGTGAACTGGAGAATTAACCATGACA
>Ga0247818_10001608_pt1 | contig 14468 bp, 12 predicted proteins | sample 13C_Glucose_Day1_FD_192424 | JGI IMG/M metagenome (GOLD analysis project Ga0247818, IMG submission 192424) | Soil microbial communities from agricultural site in Penn Yan, New York, United States - 13C_Glucose_Day1 | ecosystem: Environmental > Terrestrial > Soil > Agricultural land | place...
ACGGCTGCTGCGCGCGCAACAGATCGAGCACCGCCTTGTATTGCGCTTCGGTCAGTTCGTAGGGGTTCTGGATGCCCAGTTCCGGCTTGGCGGTCTTGAGGTACAGCGCCGCGTCGGCGATGTAGATCGGGCCGTCATAGGCTTGCACGCGGCCCTTGTTCGGCTTGCCATCCGGCAGGTTTTCGGCATTGAACAACACGCCCCAGCTGTCGGGCGCGGTCTTGAAGACGTTGGTGTTGTACATCAATACGTTCGGACCCCACTGGTACGGGGTGCCATAGGTCTGGTTGTTGACCACGTACCACGGCGCATCTTTCAGGCGCGGGTCGAGGTTCTTCCAGTTCGGGATCAACGTCGTGTTGATCGGCTGCACTCGCTTGCCGACGATCAGGCGCAGGGAGGCGTCGCCGGATGCGGTCACCAGGTCATAACCGCCCTTGGCCATCAGGCTGACCATCTCGTCAGAGGTCGCCGCAGTCTTCACGTTGACCTTGCAGCCGGTTTCCTTCTCGAAACCGGTCACCCAGTCGTAGGCCTTGTCGCTTTCGCCACGTTCGATGTAGCCAGGCCACGCCACGATATCCAGTTGGCCTTCGCCGGCACCGACAGCCTTCAACGGCTCGGCGGCCTGGACACTGGCACTGGCCAGCAGCGCTGTGGTGATTGCACTGAGCAGTGCGGTCTTGTGCACGAACATGGGATTTCCCTCTTCTTCAAATTATGGTCGGGGCAGTTGTGAACGTGGTGAAGCATGCCGCTATCGGCTTGTTATTAGCGTAGTCAGAGATGCTGCCCGTGGCGGGCCATGATGTGCCGCACCACGCTGTAGTCCTGGAGTGAATCGCTGGACAGGTCCTTGCCATAGCCCGACCGCTTGAGCCCGCCGTGGGGCATTTCGCTGACCAGCATGAAATGGCTGTTGATCCAGGTGCAGCCATACTGCAAGCGCGCCGCGACCTGCATCGCCTTGTCCAGGTTCTGGGTCCAGACCGAGGAGGCCAGGCCGTATTCCGAGTCGTTGGCCCAGTCCACGGCTTGTTCGAGCTGATCGAAACGGGTCACGGTGACCACTGGCCCGAACACTTCACGCTGGACGATTTCATCGCTTTGCTTGCAACCGGCGAGCAACGTCGGCTGGTAATAGAAGCCGGCACCGGAATGCACCGCCGCACCGGTCACCCGTTCGATATGGGGTTGGCCCAGGGCACGTTCGACGAAACTGGCCACGCGGTCGCGCTGGCGGGTGCTGATCAGCGGGCCGATTTCGTTGTCGGCATCGCGTTTGCCGGCGAAACGCAGGCTGCTGACTGCCGCACCGAGTTCGGCTACCAGGCGATCGTGGATGCCGGCCTGTGCATACACCCGGCAAGCGGCAGTGCAATCCTGCCCGGCGTTGTAATAGCCATAGGTGCGCACGCCTTCGACAACCGCCTGGATGTCGGCATCGTTGCAGACGATTACCGGCGCTTTGCCGCCCAGTTCCAGGTGCGTGCGCTTGAGGGTTTTTGCCGCGGCCTGGAGGATTTTCTGCCCGGTGACGATATCGCCGGTCAGCGACACCATGCGCACCTTGGGATGGCTGACCAGGTGACTGCCGACGCCTTCGCCGCCACCGCAGACAATGTTGATCACGCCGGGTGGCAGGATCTCGGCCAGCGCCGGGGCCAATGCCAGGATCGACAGGGGCGTGTGCTCCGATGGCTTGAACACCAGGGTGTTGCCGGCGGCCAGGGCCGGGGCGATTTTCCATGCCGCCATCATGATCGGGTAATTCCACGGCGCGATGGACGCAACGACTCCGATAGGATCACGACGCACCATGCTGGTGTAGCCAGGCAGGTACTCCCCACTGAGCTGGCCGGTCTGGCAACGCACGGCGCCAGCGAAAAAGCGGAACACATCGACCGTGGCACTCAGGTCGTCCTGGCGGGCAAGGTGCAACGGCTTGCCACAGTTCAGGGATTCAAGGCGGGCGAGCAGGTCGGCGTTTTTTTCGATGGCGTTGGCGATGTCGAGCAACAGGTTCGAACGCTGCTGCGGCGTGGTCCGCGACCACCCGGCAAAGGCACGGTGGGCGGCGAGGATGGCGGCTTCGACTTGTTCGGTGCTGGCTTCGGCGATGTGCGTCAGGACTTCGCCCGTGGCCGGGTTGAGGATCGGTTCGACACGGCCTTGCCCTGCGACTAATTCACCCTCGATCAACAATGCGGTGAACAACGGGGTCTGCGCGCCAGCCATTTTGCGGGTTCTCTTATCTTGTGTGGCCATGCTGCTCCCTGTGACTGGGGCTGGCCGTCTTATATGGATGCAACAAGACTAGTGCGCAGACCCGAGGTCGACAAATTCTAAATACTGAAGGTGGCGTTCGATTAAATAGATGGCTTGCGCCCGCCGTGGGGTTGCTCGCGGGCGACGGTCAGGAACGGGTCCACCAAGGCCGGGCGGGCGGTCCCGCGGCGCCAGGCCAGGCCGACATCGAGGGTCTGGCTGAGGTCGGCAATCGGCCGCGCTTCGATGATGTCGCCCTCCAGCGACCACGGCCGGTACGTCATGTCGGGCTGGATCGACACGCCAAGGCCCGCGGCCACCAGGCTTCGCACGGCTTCGGTCGAGGCGGTGCGCAGAGTGATGCGCGGTTGCAGGGAGGCGGCTGTCCACATGCGCTGGGCATTGCGGTCCATTTCATCAACGTTCAATTGGATCAGCGGCTCGCGGGCCACGTCGGCCAGGTTGATGCTGTCGTGTTCCAGTAGCGGATGCTGGGCTGGTAGCCACAAGCGATGGGGCGAATGGGTCAACACTTCGGTCTGCAGGGCGTGGCGGTCTTCGAGGTTGGAGAGGATCAGCACGCCGACATCGATCTCGCCGCTGACCAGCAAGTGTTCGATGTACGGGCGCTCGTCCTCCATCACGCGAATCTCGACATTGGGGTAGGCGCGCTGGAAGCGCGTGAGCAGATCCGCCAGGTAATAACCCGCCACCAGGCTGGTCACCCCGATGATCAGTTGCCCGGCCACCTGGTCGGTGCTTTGTTGCAGGCTGCGCTTGGCGTTGTCCACGGTGGCCAGGATCAGGTGCGCCTGACGCAGGAACTGGTGCCCCTGATGGGTCAGGGTCATGCCCTTGGCGTGGCGATTGAACAGGCCGACGCCGATTTCCTGCTCAAGTTGCTGGATCGCCAGGGTCAGGGTGGACTGGGAAATGAACGCGGTTTGCGCGGCGGCAGAGATCGAGCCTGTCTCGGCCACGGCAATGAAATGACGGATTTGACGCAAGGTCATCATGAAGAGCGTACCCGGTGCACTGTTTTATAGACTTTATCGAGTGTATATCTTTTTTTTCGATGGAAGCCTCAACCGGGTTTCGGGCGAGTACCACGCAGGCGCCTACGATGGTGCTCATCATTTCCTGTTTTTTGCCGACACGCTTGAGACTGCAGGACCCTTGAACTGGGAGGTGGCGCGATGAGCATCAGGAAATTGTCATTGGGATTGGGACTTTTACTTGGCCTGGGGGGCAGTTGCCTGGCGTCTGCTCCAATCGGACGAGGTGATATCCATTTCCAGGGAGCGATAGTGGAAGCGCCGTGCAAGGTGTCTGTTACCGGCCAGGTGTTGGCGATGCATGGCTGCCCGAGAGCCGCGCATGGCGGCGGCAGCAGTGCGTCGGGCATGGAGCCGGCAGTGACTGTCAGTTCGCTCGATTCTTCGGCCGTCCCCGCCAGGTTGCAGGTCAATGACGGGCCGCTCCCCCGGCAATACAGGTTGCTGGACGCTGCCTCCAGACCGATCAGTTCGGGAAACTATCGGGTCACCCTGACCTATCCCTGAGCATTATCGCCCCCCGGGAATCTGCCTGCCGGCAACATCCGGAAGCAATCCTACCGGGAGTCGCCGGGCACTTTCGATCTAGGCTGGTGGCCTTAGTGTCCGGTTGAACCCTTTTTTGGAGGCGGAAAATGATCACCCGTGGATTGCTCGACCAACTGCTCAAGTCTGGTCAGGATTTATTGCAAAAAAAGACCGGTGAGACGCAGAACAAAGGCGCGAGCGGCGGCATCGGCAGCCTGCTCTCCGGTGCTGGCGGCGGTGCCTTGGCCGCCGGGGCCATGGGCCTGCTGCTGGGTAACAAGAAGGCGCGCAAGGTCGGGGGCAAGGTCGCGGTGTATGGCGGTCTCGCCGCATTGGGCGTGCTGGCCTACAAGGCCTATGGCAACTGGCAGGCCCAGCAGGGCACGGCCCCGAGGAATGAACCGCAAACCCTTGATCGCCTGCCGCCTGCGCAGGTAGAGCAGCACAGCCAGGCGATTCTCAAGGCCCTGGTGGCGGCGGCCAAGGCCGACGGTCATATCGACGCGCGCGAACGCGAGCTGATCGAAGGTGAGTTCAGCAAGCTCGACAACGACCAGGCGCTGCAACACTGGCTGCACGCTGAACTGAATAAACCGCTGGACCCCAGCGATGTCGCCCGCGCCGCCAGCACCCCGGAAATGGCGGCCGAGATGTACATCGCCAGCGTGATGCTGGTGGATGAGGAGAGCTTCATGGAGAAGTCCTACCTCGATGAACTGGCGCGGCAGCTCAAGCTGGAACCGGGATTGAAGGCGGAGTTGGAAAAACAGGTTCGCCAAGCCTGAAAAATCGGCCACTTCCATTTTTTTGCCAAGAGATGAGAAGTGGCGCAACCGTCTTATAAATGAAACAGCGCCCTCGGCTATACTCCCCGCATTTCGAAATGCCCCCGAGGATTGACTGTGAAGAACTGGACGTTGCGCCAACGCATTTTGGCGAGCTTTGCGGTAATTGTCGCCATCATGTTGCTGATGGTGGTCGTCTCGTATTCGCGCCTGTTGAAGATCGAGAGCAGCGAAGCCAGCGTTCGTGAGGATGCGCTGCCGGGGTTGTATTACAGTTCGATGGTGCGCGGCGCCTGGTCCGACAGTTATCTGCGGATGCTGGAGATGCTGGGACTGGAGCAGGGGCAGGGCTTTAGCGCCAAGGATGCATCGGACTTCAAGGACTTCTCCGAACGTCTGCAGGAGCAGATGGAGCTTTATCGCGAGACGGTCACGACGGATGAAGACAAGGTCGAGTATGCCGCGTTTGAAAAACACCACGCGGACTACAACCGGATCCTGCTTGCCGTCACCGAGTTGCATAAACGCAATCAGGACGCCGAAGCCATCAGGATGTTCAACGAAGAGTTGACCCCCGCCTGGACGGCCGGTCGCATGAAGCTCAGTGATATCCTGCGCCACAATAAAGCCGTGGCAGACCAGGATGTGGCGGCCATTGACGATGCGGTGATCACCGCCAAGGTCATCATGGGCATTTCCCTGGTGTTTGCCGTGCTGGCCGCCGGCCTCTGTGGCCTGCTGTTGATGCGCGCAATCATGGCGCCGATGAATCGCATCGTGCAAATCCTCGAAATCATGCGCACGGGCGACCTCAGTACGCGCCTGAACCTTGAGCGCAAGGATGAATTCGGTGCCGTGGAAACCGGCTTCAACGACATGATGGCCGAGCTGACTTCCCTGGTGTCCCAGGCCCAGCGCTCGTCGGTGCAAGTGACCACCTCGGTCACCGAGATTGCCGCGACGTCCAAGCAGCAACAGGCCACCGCCACTGAAACGGCCGCCACCACCACCGAAATCGGCGCGACTTCCCGTGAAATCGCCGCCACTTCCCGTGACCTGGTGCGCACCATGACCGAGGTGTCTACCGCAGCCGACCAGGCCTCGGTGGCCGCCGGCTCCGGGCAACAGGGCCTGGCGCGCATGGAAGAGACCATGCATTCGGTGATGGGCGCGGCTGACCTGGTCAACGCCAAGCTGGCGATCCTCAACGAGAAGGCCGGCAACATCAACCAGGTGGTGGTGACCATCGTCAAGGTCGCCGACCAGACCAACCTGTTGTCGCTCAACGCGGCGATCGAGGCCGAGAAGGCCGGCGAATACGGTCGCGGTTTTGCCGTGGTCGCCACCGAAGTGCGGCGCCTGGCGGACCAGACCGCCGTCGCCACCTACGACATCGAACAGATGGTGCGCGAAATTCAATCGGCAGTGTCGGCCGGTGTAATGGGCATGGACAAGTTCTCCGAGGAAGTGCGCCGTGGCATGTTCGAGGTGCAGCAGGTCGGCGAGCAGTTGTCGCAGATCATCCATCAGGTCCAGGCGCTGGCGCCGCGGGTGTTGATGGTCAATGAAGGCATGCAGGCCCAGGCCACCGGCGCCGAGCAGATCAACCACGCGCTGGTGCAATTGGGTGATGCCAGCAGCCAGACCGTTGAGTCCCTGCGCCAGGCCAGTTTCGCCATCGACGAGCTGAGCCAGGTGGCGGTAGGGCTGCGTAGCGGCGTCTCGCGATTCAAAGTCTGATGAGCGAACTCACGGCCAGGCGCACCGTCGTGAAACAGGCGGCGCATGCGTTGTTTCTGGTGTTTCGCATCGGTCACGAGCGTTATGCCTTGCAGGCGACCGAGGTGGCGGAAGTGCTGCCGCGCCTGCCATTGAAGCCGATCGCCCAGGCGCCGCACTGGGTAGCCGGGATATTGGCCTATCGCGGTGCGGTGGTGCCGGTCATCGACCTCAGCGCATTGACCTTTGGTACGCCTGCGCAGGCGCGCACCAGCACGCGACTGGTATTGGTGCACTACTGCGCGGATGCAAGCGCCGAGGCACAACTGCTCGGGCTGATCCTGGAGCGGGCCACCGACACTTTGCGTTGCGACCCGGCAGAATTTCAGCCCTATGGCCTGGACAACCCCCAGGCGCCCTACCTGGGGCCCGTGCGTGAGGATGCCCAGGGTTTGTTGCAATGGGTGCGGGTGGCCGATCTGCTGGATGATCAAGTTCGTACGCTGCTGTACCCGACGCCACCGCTGGACCTTTCATTGCTGGAGCCGCGGCGATGAGCAGCGACCAGCGTTTTTTCGATTTCCTCAAGGAGCGCATCGGCCTCGACGTGACGTCTGTCGGTCCGGCGATCATCGAGCGTGCGGTGCGCCAACGCAGCGCTGCATCCCAGGCGCAGACGGCCGACGAATACTGGCGAACCCTGCAGTGTTCAAGCGACGAGCAGCAGGCGCTGATCGAGGCAGTGATTGTTCCCGAGACCTGGTTTTTCCGTTATCCGGAATCCTTCGCCACCCTGGCGAAGCTGGCGAGCAGACGCCTGGCCGACCTCAACAACATGCGCGCCCTGCGGATTCTCAGCCTGCCGTGCTCCACCGGCGAAGAGCCTTATTCGATCGCCATGGCGCTACTGGATGCCGGGCTCAAGCCGCACCAGTTCAAGGTCGACGGCATGGACGTCAGCCCGCTGTCCGTGGACAAGGCGCGGCGTGCGTTGTATGGCAAGAATTCATTTCGCGGTCAGGACATTGCCTTTCGCGACCGCTACTTCATCGCCGAGAACGACGGCTATCGACTCAGCGCCCGGGTGTTGGATCAGGTGCGCCTGCAGGTCGGCAATCTGCTCGATCCGGCCTTGCTGGCCAACGAGCCACCTTTTGACTTCGTGTTCTGCCGCAATCTGCTGATCTACTTTGATCTGGCCACGCAAAAGCAGGTTTTCGAGGTACTCAAGCGTTTGACCCATCTCGATGGCGTGCTGTTTATCGGGCCGGCCGAAGGCAGCCTGCTGGGGCGCCTGGGCATGCGCTCGATCGGCATCGCGCAGTCCTTTGCCTTCAGTCGCCAAAGCGCTCCTGAGCCCGAGCCTCTGCCGACATTCGTACCAACATCCTTGCCGATGCCGCTACCCGTGCGCAGGATCGCCCCGGTGCCGACTCCACGGCGGCCGTTCGCCAGCGTTACGCCGACATCGCATGCGGCCAAACCGAACAATTCCGAGGCTGTCGCGCTGCTGGCGAACGTCGCCGCGCTGGCCAACGAAGGCAAAAGCGCCGAAGCTCGCGCCGCCTGCGATCACTATTTGCGCCACCATGAGCCGGTGGCCCAGGTGTTTTACTGGCTGGGGCTGCTCAGCGATGTCGCCGGCAGTGTCCTCGAAGCCCAGGGTTTTTATCGCAAGGCGTTGTACCTCGAACCGCAACATTCCGATGCGTTGATGCACCTGGCTGCCTTGCTGCAATCCCAGGGCGATACCGTGGGAGCCAGACGATTGCAGGACCGCGCCGCCCGCAGCGAGCGCGCCGCTGACAGTGAGCGTAAACGATGATCGCCTCCGACTCCTTGAACGTCACCCATGCAGATGCCCAGGCCATCGACGATTGCTGGAACCGTATCGGCATCCATGGCGACAAGTCCTGCCCGCTGCTGATCGAACACATCCATTGCCGCAATTGCGCGGTGTATTCGGCGGCCGCAACGCGTCTGCTGGATCGTTACGCGCTGCAACAGGACGACCGCGCGTCAATGTCCGTTGCAGTCGAGAGCGAGGTGCAGACCCGTTCGTTATTGATGTTTCGCCTCGGCGAAGAATGGCTTGGGCTGGCCACACGCTGTCTGGTGGAAGTGGCGCCGTTGCAAGCCATTCACTCCTTGCCCCATCAGCGCTCCCGGGCCTTGCTCGGGGTGGCGAATGTGCGGGGTGCGCTGGTGGCGTGCCTTTCCTTGGTCGAGTTGCTGGGACTCGATAGCGTCAGCAGCGTGCCCAATGGTGTGCGGGTCATGCCGCGGATGCTGATCATTGCCGCCCACGGCGGTCCCGTGGTGGTGCCGGTGGACGAAGTGGACGGGATTCATGCCATCGACGAACGCATCCTCGATGCGGCGTCCCGCTCTGGTGCGCAAGCCAGTGCCAAGTACACCCGTGGTGTGATGCAGTTCAAAGGTCGCAGCCTGCGCTGGCTGGATGAAGAGCAGTTGTTGTCCGCCGTGACCCGGAGCCTCACATGACCCCCGAGCAAATGCGCGACTCCTCTTTGCTGGAACTGTTCAGCCTGGAAGCCGAGGCCCAGACCCAGGTGCTGAGCGCAGGCCTGTTGGCGCTGGAGCGCGATCCGACCCAGGCCGATCATCTCGAATCCTGCATGCGCGCGGCGCATTCGCTCAAAGGCGCGGCTCGAATCGTCGGCGTCGATGCCGGCGTCAGCGTCGCGCATGTCATGGAAGATTGCCTGGTCAGTGCCCAGGAAGGGCGCCTGTACCTGCGCCCGGAACACATCGATGCGTTATTGCAAGGCACCGATTTGCTGATGCGCATCGCGACTCCGAACAGTGTGTCGGGGCCTGCGGAAATCCAAGCCTATGTCGCCTTGATGGGGCGCCTGCTGGATCCGATGGCCGCCGCGGTACCGGACCTGGCACCCACCGCGCCGGTGATGGCAGAACTGCAACTCCAAGCACCCGTGGTGGAAGAGCTGGCGCCGTCCGTCGAGCCGCTGGCGGTTGCGCCGAAACAGAACCGGCGCACCACCGAAAACGGCGAGCGCGTGCTGCGGGTCACGGCTGAGCGCCTGAACAGCCTGCTCGATCTGTCGAGCAAATCCCTGGTGGAAACCCTGCGGCTCAAACCGCACCTGGCCACCATGCAGCGGCTCAAGCGCATGCAGAACAACAGCCTGCGGGCCCTGGAAAACCTAAACCTGCACCTCAAGGACCAGGCCCTGAGCCTCGAAGCCCGGGAAGCCCTCGAAGATGCCCGTCGGCTCTTGGCTGAATCCCAGCAACTGCTGGTGGAAAAAAACGCCGAGCTGGACGAGTTCGCCTGGCAGGCCAGTCAGCGCGCCCAGGTGTTGTACGACACGGCCCTGGCTTGTCGCATGCGGCCGTTTGCCGATGTGTTGAGCGGCCAGGTACGGATGGTCCGTGACCTCGGTCGTAGTCTCGGCAAGCAGGTAAGGCTGGAGATCGAGGGCGAGAAAACCCAGGTCGACCGTGACGTCCTGGAAAAACTCGAAGCGCCCCTGACGCATCTGCTGCGCAACGCCGTGGATCACGGTATCGAGACCCCGGAACAAAGGCTGTTGGTCGGCAAGCCGGAGGAAGGCCTGATCCGTCTGCGCGCCTCCCATCAAGCCGGCTTGCTGGTGCTGGAGTTGAGCGATGACGGTAATGGCGTCGATCTGGAGAAGGTCCGGCGCAGCATCGTCGAGCGCCAGTTGTCCCCGGCCGATACGGCCGCGCAACTGAGTGAAGAGGAGCTGCTGACGTTCCTGTTCCTGCCAGGCTTCAGTCTGCGCGACACAGTCACTGAAGTCTCCGGGCGCGGTGTCGGCCTGGACGCAGTGCAGCACATGGTCCGCCAACTGCGCGGAGCGGTCGTGCTGGAGCAGACGGCAGGTAAAGGCAGTCGCTTCCATCTTGAAGTGCCGCTGACCCTGTCGGTGGTGCGCAGCCTGGTGGTGGAGGTCGGCGGCGAGGCCTATGCCTTCCCGCTGGCCCACATCGAACGCATGTGCGATCTGGAGCCGGCGGATATCGTTCAGGTCGAGGGCCGCCAGCATTTCTGGCACGAAGGCCGGCATGTCGGGCTGGTGGCCGCCAGTCAATTGTTGCAGCGTCCGGCGAACCAGGTGGCTCAGCAAACCTTGAAAGTCGTGGTGATCCGTGAGCGCGATACGATCTATGGCGTCGCGGTCGAGCGCTTTATCGGTGAGCGTACATTGGTGGTGCTGCCCCTGGATGAGCGTCTGGGCAAGATCCAGGACATCTCGGCCGGCGCCTTGCTCGACGACGGTTCGGTGGTGTTGATCGTCGACGTCGAGGACATGCTGCGTTCGGTGGACAAACTGCTTAACACCGGGCGCCTGGAGCGCATCGCGCGCCAAGGCAGTCAGGCGGTCGAAGCGGCCCGCAAGCGGATCCTGGTGGTCGACGACTCCCTGACCGTGCGTGAGCTGCAGCGCAAACTGCTGCTCAATCGAGGGTATGACGTGGCCGTGGCGGTCGATGGCATGGATGGCTGGAATGCCTTGCGTTCGGAGGATTTCGATCTGCTGATCACCGACATCGACATGCCGCGCATGGACGGTATCGAGCTGGTGTCGTTGTTGCGCCGGGACAACCGCCTGCAATCGCTGCCGGTGATGGTGGTGTCCTACAAGGACCGTGAAGAAGACCGTCGTCGTGGACTGGACGCCGGGGCCGACTATTATCTAGCCAAGGCCAGCTTTCACGACGACGCCCTGCTCGATGCGGTGGTTGAGCTCATTGGAGGAGCACGGGCATGAAAATCGCAATCGTCAACGACATGCCCATGGCCGTGGAGGCCTTGCGCCGGGCATTGGCCTTCGAGCCGGCGCACCAGGTGATCTGGGTGGCGGGCGATGGCCGGGAGGCCGTGCAAAAGTGTGCCGAACACACGCCCGACCTGATCCTGATGGACCTGATCATGCCGGTGATGGACGGCGTGGAAGCCACCCGGCGCATCATGGCCCAAACGCCCTGCGCGATCGTCATCGTCACCGTCGATCGCCAGCAGAACGTGCATCGGGTGTTCGAGGCCATGGGCCATGGCGCCCTGGATGTAGTCGACACGCCGGCCCTCGGCGCGGGCAATCCCCAGGAAGCGGCGGCCCCACTGTTGCGCAAGATCATGAACATCGGCTGGCTGATCGGCGACAAGGGCAATCGGGAGCGACCGGCCCCGAGTCCCGCGCGCAGTTGCGGCCCACGCCAGAGCCTGATCGCCATCGGTTCATCCGCTGGCGGGCCGGCGGCCTTGGAAATCCTGCTCAAGGGCCTGCCCCGGGACTTTTCCCCGGCCATCGTGCTGGTGCAACACGTCGACCAGGTATTCGCCGCCGGCATGGCCGAATGGCTCGGCAGCGCCAGCGGCCTGAACGTACGCCTGGCCCAGGAGGGCGAGCCGCCGCAAAGCGGCACCGTGCTGCTGGCGGGCACCAATCACCATATCCGGTTGTTGAAAAACGGCACGCTGGCCTACACGGCTGAGCCGGTCAACGAGATCTACCGTCCCTCTATCGATGTGTTTTTCGAGAGCGTGGCCAGTTACTGGAATGGCGACGCGGTTGGCGTTTTGTTGACCGGCATGGGGCGAGATGGGGCGCAAGGGCTTAAACTCATGCGCCAGCAGGGCTACCTGACCATCGCGCAGGACCAGCAGAGCAGTGCGGTGTACGGCATGCCCAAGGCGGCTGCGGCCATCGATGCCGCCGTGGAAATACGCCCGCTGGAAAAGATAGCGCCTCGTTTGCTGGAGCTTTTTCCCAAATGACCCTCTCAACAGCAATCCTGGCCCAAGTAGTTTCAGGTGAACGCACATGAATGATTTACAGCTCGACGACTTCAAGACTGACGAAAATGCCGCCATGGTGCTGTTGGTGGACGATCAGGCCATGATCGGCGAGGCAGTACGACGCGGGTTGGCGAACGAAGAAAACATCGACTTCCACTTCTGCGCCGACCCGCACCAGGCCATTGCCCATGCCGTGCGCATCAAGCCGACAGTGATCCTGCAGGATCTGGTCATGCCTGGGCTCGACGGCCTGAGCCTGGTGCGCGAATACCGCAAACACCCGGCGACCAAGGACATTCCGATCATCGTCCTGTCGACCAAGGAAGACCCGCTGATCAAGAGCGCGGCGTTCGCAGCCGGGGCCAACGACTATCTGGTCAAGCTGCCGGACAACATCGAGCTGGTCGCGCGCATCCGCTATCACTCGCGTTCCTACATGACGCTGCTGCAGCGGGATGCGGCGTACCGCGCCTTGCGGGTCAGCCAGCAGCAGTTGCTCGACACCAACCTGGTGCTGCAACGCCTGATGAACTCCGACGGCCTGACCGGGCTGTCGAACCGTCGGCATTTTGATGAATACCTGGAGCTGGAATGGCGCCGCTCGATACGCGAGCAGAGCCAGTTGTCGTTGCTGATGATCGATGTGGACTACTTCAAGACCTACAACGACACCTTCGGCCACCTGGAAGGCGACGAAGCCCTGCGCCAGGTCGCCGCAGCCATCCGTGACGCCAGCGCCCGACCTTCCGACCTGCCGGCCCGTTATGGCGGCGAAGAGTTCGCCCTGGTACTGCCCAATACCTCGCAGGGTGGGGCGCGGCTGGTGGCGGAAAAACTGCGCATGACCGTGGCCGCGCTGAAGATCCCGCATATTGCCCCAACTGAAGGATCGAGCCTGACCATCAGCATCGGCCTGTCGACCATCACCCCGACGGCAGGCAGCAATTGCCGCGAACTGATCTCGGCGGCGGACAAGGGGTTGTACCTGGCGAAGCACAATGGGCGGAATCAGGTGGGGATTGAATAATAGGTGGGGATTTTGGATGTCGGACAGGTTCTTGGTTTGCGGAAGATAAGAATCTGTCAGTTATTCAGTTGAGGTCATCAAAGGGCTACTGTCGCAATTAGCCCGGCTGCTCCCAGAGAAAATCCTATGATCGCGCCACGACCTGGCAGCTCTTTCAACATCGCATATATGACGATGGGTTCTAATATGAGGAGCAATGTCAGGGAGGCGACCGTTACCACCCATATATTGCCGGTGCCTTGGTATCCCAGCCAGTACGCTAGTACGAGGCTGATACCTGCAATGCAGATAAGCGTTATCGGTTTGAGGAACATTAATGGTGTTTCGAATGGATGGCCGGGAAGTTTTGATGCCTATACTTCACTGTAAATTGTCAGGATTTCTCCAAAGATCATAAGTGTCAGCGACATCGCTAGGTAAGATTGAGACTTCATATTGATCTGAGTTGTCCGGGGGGTGATTTTAAAAAGCATTCCTTGATTTGTGACTTTGGTACTACTTGGTCTATGTGTTTATAGTGGCCGGGAGGGGGCTAAGCAATCCATAACTTAGTAGGAATGTTCTTGTTGTTTTATGGGGGATTTCCTACAGGTTTTTCGAGGTGCATCTTTTGGCGAAAAGCTTTCACGACGCAGGAGAAGCTCACTGGGTTGAGGAATTCGCTCGGTTCGCGCCGAGAGGCTCAGCTATGCCCAGGAACAGGAGTTTTCGGAATTCATCTGATTTCCACTCATAGCCGCCAGGCGGGCTGCCGTGACAGCCTGATTACGGTATACTCGCCGGCTTTCAAAAGTTCGCCAACGAGTGCTGCCCGCCATGGAAATCAACCCGATCCTTAACACCATCAAGGACCTGTCCGAGCGCTCCGAAACCATTCGGGGGTATCTTTGACTACGATCAAAAGCATGAGCGTCTGACCGAGGTCAATCGCGAGCTTGAAGATCCGAGTGTCTGGAACAAGCCTGAATACGCCCAGGAGCTGGGTCGCGAGCGCGCTGCGCTGGCGCAGATCGTCGATACCCTGGACGAATTGAACACCGGTCTGGCCGATTGCCGCGACCTGCTGGACATGGCCGTCGAAGAGAACGACGAAGGCGCCGTAGGCGATGTCGTCGCCGAGCTGGCCCGTCTCGAGGAAAGCCTGGCCAAGCTGGAATTCCGCCGCATGTTCAGCCACGAAATGGACCCGAACAACGCGTACCTGGACATCCAGGCCGGTTCCGGCGGCACCGAAGCCCAGGACTGGGCCAACATCCTGTTGCGCATGTACCTGCGCT
>Ga0247818_10001610_pt1 | contig 14460 bp, 10 predicted proteins | sample 13C_Glucose_Day1_FD_192424 | JGI IMG/M metagenome (GOLD analysis project Ga0247818, IMG submission 192424) | Soil microbial communities from agricultural site in Penn Yan, New York, United States - 13C_Glucose_Day1 | ecosystem: Environmental > Terrestrial > Soil > Agricultural land | place...
CCTCGGGGCGGAGGACGACATCCTCCGCCCCGAGGAGACCGACCAGTTCGACTGGGAGGCAGAGCTCGCCGTCGTCATCGGGTCGACCGTGCGTCGGGCCACGACGGCGGAGGCCGAGGCCGCCATCGCCGGCTTCGCGGTGCTCAACGACGTCACGGCGCGCGACTGGCAGTTCCGCACGCGCGAGTGGCTCCAGGGCAAGAACTGGGAGTCCACGACGCCCCTCGGTCCGTGGGTCGTCACGCCCGACGAGCTGCCCGGTGGGGTGCGCCCGACGCTCCCGATCCGGGCCGAGGTCGACGGGGAGGTCGTCCAGGAGGACACCACCGGCGACCTGCTCTTCGACCCGGTCGCGCTCGTCGAGTACCTGTCGACGATGATCACGCTGCGTCCCGGCGACGTCATCGCGACGGGCACGCCCGGTGGGGTCGGCCACGCCCGCAAGCCCGCCCGCTATCTCGAGGCCGGCCAGAAGGTCGTCACCGAGATCGAGGGTCTCGGTCGCTGCGAGAACCTCGTCGTCGCGGACGGCGGCGCCTGATGTCCTCCACGCTGCTCTGGTCGCGCGACCTCGTCACGGCCGGCACCGCCCTGTTCCAGCGCGCCCTCGACGGGATCGACGACGCAGACCTCAGGGAGCCGACGGCGCTCGCGGGGTGGACGCGGGCCCACGTCGTCGCCCACGTCGCCGCGAACGCCGAGGCGCTCGTCAACCTCGCGACCTGGGCGCGCACGGGTGTCGAGAGCCCCATGTACGCCTCGCCGGAGCAGCGTGACGCCGACATCGAGACGGGGGCCCTCCTTCCCGCCGCACGGCTGCGGGAGTGGTTCGCGGCGAGCGCCGCCGGGCTCGACCGGGCGCTCGGCGACCTGGACGGGGAGCACTGGATCCGGCTCGTGCGCACCGCCCAGGGTCGCACGGTCCCGGCCACGGAGGTCCCGTGGATGCGCACGCGCGAGGTCATGGTCCACGCGGTCGACCTCGCGGGTGGTGTCGGCTTCGACGACCTGCCGACCGACTTCCTCGTCGAGGTGCTCCACGACGCTGCCGCGAAACGCTCGCGGGCGGGTGACGGGCCGGCGGTCGTCCTCGTCGCCACCGACGGCGCGCTCGCCGACAGCCCGGACGGGAGCGTACGCAGCTCCGCTTGGTCCGTTGCCGGCGTCGGGGCGACCACACACGTCCGCGGAGCGCTCGCCCAGCTGGCGGCCTACGTCACCGGCCGCGGCCACACCGGCCTGACCGCCGGCGACGACCCCGTTCCCGTCCTGCCGCGCTGGCTCTGACCGGCGCCCCCACGACCTGACCCACCTGCCACGACGAAGGAGTCGACATGACCCCCAGCACCCATCACGAGCACCCGGCGAGCGAGCCGGTCGACGTCCTTGTCGTCGGCGGCGGCATCGGCGGCCTCTCCAACGCGCTCGCCCTGACCCGCAAGGGACTTCGCGTCCGCGTGCTCGAGCGCGCGCCCGAGTTCGGCGAGGTCGGCGCGGGCCTGCAGATCGCGCCGAACTGCACGAGGATCCTCGACCAGTGGGGACTGCTCGACGAGGTCGTCGCGCTCGGGGTCGTGCCCGAGAACCTGGTCATGCGCGACGCCGTCGACGGCTCCGAGCTCACGCGGCTCGACCTCGGAGACGCGCGAGAGCGCTACGGCTTCCCGTACGTCGTCATCCACCGCAGCGACCTGCACGGCACGCTGCTGCGGGCCTGCGCGCGGGCCGGCGTCGACCTGGTCACCGACGTGGCGGTCACGGCATACGAGCAGGGGGCCGACGGGGCGACGGTCGTCCATGCGGGTGGTCGGGAGACGGCCCGTGTCGTCATCGCCGCCGACGGGCTGCACTCCGTGGCAAGGAAGCTCGTCTCCGACGACCAGCCGGTGTCGTCGGCGTACGTCGCCTATCGCGGCGCGGTCCCCATGGGCCAGGTGGAGCAGCTCGACGTCGCCCTCGAGGACGTCGTGGTCTACGTCGGGCCCAAGTGCCACTTCGTGCAGTACCCGCTGCGGGGCGGCGAGATGTTCAACCAGGTCGCCGTCTTCGAGTCGGCCAAGGCCCTTGCGGGAGAAGAGGACTGGGGGACTCCCGACGAGCTCGACGCCGCGTTCGACCAGACCTGCGACAACGTCCGTGCCGGACTGCCGCTGATGTGGCGCGACAAGTGGTGGCGGATGTACGACCGCGACCCGATCGACCAGTGGGTCGTCGGACGCATCGCCCTCACGGGTGACTCCGCGCACCCGCCGCTGCAGTACCTCGCGCAGGGTGCGGTCATGGCCATCGAGGACGCGTGGGTGCTCTCCGAGCACGTCGGCGCGCAGGTGGCCGACGGTGCCGACGGCGCCTCGCTCGACTGGGACGTCGCCCTGGCGGCCTACCAGGCCGTACGCCCTGAGCACTGCCGGCGCGTCCTGACCACGGCCCGCGCCTGGGGGAAGCTGTGGCACCTCACCGACGGCGACCGGCTGTGGCGAAACGACGTCATGCGCGAGCGAGACGTGCACGACTACTCCTTTGTCGACTGGCTGTACGGCTCGACCGCGCTGCGCCCCGAGGACGAGCCGGCGATGTTCGAGCCGCTGGGGCGCGAGGCCGTCGTCGGCGTCTGACGCGGCATCGGCCGCGGGTGGCCGGCCGTGCCCAGCAGCGGGTGTCGGCGGCGGATGGCAGGCTGGCCCCGATGGCGAAGGGCAAGCGGGCCGACGTGCTCGACAGATTCTCTCCCGCGACCGCAGAGTGGTTCCGGAGCAGCTTCAGCGCGCCCACGACGGCCCAGGAGGGAGCCTGGGACGCGATCAGCTCGGGCCACCACTGCGTCGTCGTGGCCCCGACCGGCTCGGGCAAGACGCTCTCCGCCTTCCTCTGGGCCATCGACCGGATGGCCAGCGAGCCGGTGCCGGAGGAGCGCCTCGAGCGGTGCCGCGTCCTCTACGTGTCGCCGATGAAGGCGCTCGCCGTCGATGTCGAGCGCAACCTGCGGGCGCCGCTCGTCGGCATCGGGCACGCGGCGACGCGCCTGGGCGTCCCCGAGCCCGACATCGGGGTCAGCGTCCGCTCGGGTGACACTCCGGCGAACGAGCGCCGGGCCTTCGCCCGCACGCCCACCGACATCCTCATCACCACGCCCGAGTCGCTCTTCCTCATGCTCACGTCGTCGGTCCGCGAGGCGCTCAGGGGCGTCGAGACGGTCATCATCGACGAGGTCCACGCCGTCGCCGGCACCAAGCGCGGTGCCCACCTCGCCCTCAGCCTCGAGCGGCTCGACGCGATCCTCCCGAAGCCGGCCCAGCGGGTCGGCCTCTCGGCCACGGTGCGCCCGGTCGAGGAGGTCGCCCGCTACCTCGCGGGCGGGCGGCCCGTCGAGATCGTCCAGCCCGCGTCGACCAAGCAGTGGGACCTCGACGTCGTCGTGCCGGTGCCTGACATGGGCGAGCTCGCCGGCTCCGCGGCCGAGATCTCACCCGGCGTGCCCGACCTCTCCGGCCCGGCGGCCGGAAACGCGCCCCAGGCGAGCATCTGGCCGCACGTCGAGGAGCGCATCGTCGACCTCATCGCCGACCACCGCTCGACGATCGTCTTCTCCAACTCGCGTCGCCTCGCCGAGCGGCTCACGTCCCGGCTCAACGAGATCTGGGAGGAGCGTCTCGCCGAGCAGGAAGGGCTGCCGTCGCCGGCCATGGCCGCGCTCTCGACCCAGCCGCCCGCGCAGGTCATGGCCCAGTCGGGGGCCTCGCGCGGTGCGCCCGCCGTGCTCGCTCGCGCCCACCACGGGTCGGTGAGCAAGGAGCACCGGGCGAGCATCGAGGAGGACCTCAAGGCGGGACGTCTGCCCGCGGTCGTCGCGACGAGCAGCCTCGAGCTCGGCATCGACATGGGCGCCGTCGACCTCGTCATCCAGGTCGAGAGCCCGCCGAGCGTCGCGAGCGGCCTCCAGCGCGTCGGCCGTGCCGGCCACCAGGTCGGGGCCGTGAGCCGTGGCGTGATGTTCCCGAAGTTCCGCGGCGACCTCGTGCAGACCGCCGTCGTCGTCGAGCGGATGCGCGCGGGCGCCATCGAGTCGCTGCGCGTCCCGGCCAACCCCGTCGACGTCCTGGCCCAGCAGGTCGTCGCCATGTGCGCCATGGACGACTGGAGCGTCGCCGACGTCGAGGCGCTCGTCCACCGGGCGGCGAGCTTCGCGTCGCTGCCGCGCTCGGTCCTCGAGGCGACGCTCGACATGCTCGCGGGTCGCTACCCGTCCGACGAGTTCGCCGAGCTGCGCCCGCGCATCGTCTGGGACCGTGTCACCGACACGCTCACCGGACGCCGCGGTGCCCAGCGCCTCGCCGTGACGAGCGGTGGCACCATCCCCGACCGCGGCTTGTATGCCGTGTTCCTCGCTTCCGGCGAAGGGCCCGGTCGCCGGGTCGGCGAGCTCGACGAGGAGATGGTCTACGAGTCCCGCGTCGGCGACGTCTTCACCCTCGGCACCTCCACCTGGCGCATCGAGGACATCACCCACGACCGCGTCCTCGTGACGCCGGCCCCCGGTCAGGCGGGGCGGCTGCCGTTCTGGAAGGGCGACCAGCAGGGCCGGCCGGCCGAGCTGGGCCGCGCGCTCGGCGGGTTCGTCCGCGAGATCGTCGGCCTGACGCCCGAGCGGGCGCGGGCCCGCGTCACGGCGGCCGGCCTCGACGAGTGGGCCGCAGACAACCTCATCGGCTACCTCACCGAGCAGAAGGAGGCGACGCGGCACGTCCCGGACGACCGGACCATCGTCGTCGAGCGTTTCCGTGACGAGATCGGCGACTGGCGCGTCGCGGTGCTCTCACCGTTCGGTGGCCAGGTGCACGCGCCGTGGGCGCTGTGCGTCGCGGCGCGCATGCGCGAGCGGTTCGGCATCGACGTCCAGGCCATGCACGGCGACGACGGCATCGTCTTCCGGCTGCCCGACCTCGAGTTCGAAGACGGCGCGGCCGTGGGCCAGCAGCTCGTCGAGCTCGTGACCCTCGAGCCCGAGGAGGTCAGCGAGCTCGTCACCCAGGAGATCGGCGGATCCGCCCTGTTCGCAGCGCGGTTCAGGGAGTGTGCCGCGCGAGCACTGCTGCTGCCGCGCCGCCGCCCGGACAGGCGACAGCCGCTGTGGCAGCAGCGCCAGCGCGCGGCCCAGCTGCTCGAGGTGGCCACCCAGTACCCCTCGTTCCCGATCGTGCTCGAGGCGGTGCGCGAGTGCGTCCAGGATGTCTTCGACGTGCCGGGCCTCGTCGATCTCATGACCGACATCCGGTCGCGCTCGGTCAAGGTCGTCGACGTCGAGTCGAGCCAGCCGAGCCCGTTCGCGAAGTCCCTGGTCTTCGGCTACGTCGCCCAGTACCTCTACGAGGGCGACTCCCCACTCGCCGAGCGTCGGGCGGCGGCCCTCGCGCTCGACCCGTCGCTGCTGTCCGAGCTGCTGGGCCAGGGCGAGGCGCTCGCGCTGCGCGACCTGCTCGACCCCGAGGCCGTCGCGCGCACCGAGGCCGAGCTGCAGCGCCTGACGCCCGAGCGCGGAGCCCGTGACGCCGAGGACGTCGCCGACCTCCTGCGGGTGCTCGGCCCCCTGTCGCTGCGAGACGTCGTCGCCCGGGCCGCCGAGGGCTTCGAGCCCCGGACCGTCGAGGCGGCCCTCACCGACCTCGAGGCCGCGCGCCGGGTCGTCGCCGTGCGCGTCGGCGGCGAGGACCGCTGGGCCGCGATCGAGGACTCCGCCCGGCTGCGTGACGCCCTCGGCACCGCACTGCCCGTCGGGGTGCCGCAGGCGTTCCTCGAGCCGGTGCCCGACCCGCTCGCTGATCTCGTCGCCCGGTTCGCCCGCACCCACGGGCCGTTCGCGGTGCAGACCGTCGCTGCCTGGTGGGGGCTGGGGCCGGCCGTGGTCCACGACGCGCTGCGGCGGCTCGTCTCGGCCGGTCGCGTCGTCGAGGGCGAGCTGCTGCCCACCGAGAACGGCGGGGGTCACGGTCCCGAGTTCTGCGACGCGGAGGTGCTCCGGCTGTTGCGCCGCCGGTCGCTCGCCGCCCTGCGCCACGAGGTCGAGCCCGTCGCTCAGGGTGACCTCGCACGGTTCCTGCCGCAGTGGCAGGGCGTCGGCGGCGGGCTGCGCGGTCGTGAAGGGCTGCTCCGTGCCGTCGAGCAGCTGACCGGTGCCGAGGTGCCGGCGAGCGCGCTCGAGTCGCTCGTCCTGCCCGCGCGCGTGGCCGACTACCGCCCGGCCCTGCTCGACGAGGTGATGAGCTCGGGCGAGGTCGTCTGGCGGGGCCACGGCTCGCTGCCCGGCGACGACGGCTGGGTCTCCCTCCATCTCGCCGACGCGGCCCACCTGACGCTCACGCCACCCGAGCTCGTCGACCTGACGGACGACGAGCAGGCCGTGCTGGACGCGTTCGACGACGGCGGCGCGTACTTCTTCCGCGCGCTCTCCACCCGTCTCGGGCTCGGCGACGCCGAGCTCAACGACGCCCTGTGGTCCCTGCTCTGGTCAGGCCGCATCACCAACGACACCGTCGCGCCCCTGCGTGCCCTGCTCGCTGGCGGACGCACGGCGCACAAGCGCGCGACGTCAGGACCCCGCTCCACGAGGTATGCCGGCCGCCGCGGATCGCTCGGCCGGTTCGGTTCTCTCCGTGGGCCGCTCGCGGGCACCAGCTCCGCGCAGGTCGAGGCGGCCGAGGACGCTGCTTCCACCAAGGCGATGGCTGCCGGTCGCGCCGTCGGGTCCGGGCCGTCCACCGGCGTCGGGCGCTGGACGGCGCTCCCGTTGGCCGAGACCGACCCGACCGTGCGCGCGGTGACCAATGCCGAGCTGCTGCTCGACCGCTACGGGGTGCTGACCCGCGGCTCGGTCGCCACCGAGGACGTGCCCGGCGGCTTCGCTGCTGTCTACCGCGTGCTCGCCGCGGCCGAGGAGGCCGGCAAGGTGCGCCGCGGCTACTTCGTCGAGGGGCTCGGCGCGTCCCAGTTCGCGTCCACCGGGGCGGTCGACCGGCTCCGGTCCATGTCGCGGCTGCCCGGCTCCGACTCGTCGGGCGGCGGGGGCCACCGCGTCGACCCGGCCGAGGGCGACGACTGGCTGACGCCCGGCCCGGCCGCACACCAGCGTGGTGGCGGTGCGCGCGGACGCTCCGGCGGCGAGCGCAGCGGGCCGCCCGCCCTGGTGCTCGCGGCCAGCGACCCGGCCAACCCGTACGGCGCCGCCATCGGCTGGCCGGAGCGCGGCGTCACCGACGCCACCGAGGGCTCGTCGACCGACGACGCCCCGGACGGCGAGGCCGGCAAGGCCTCCCGTCGCAAGGGGCACCAGCCCGGCCGCAAGGCGGGGGCGCTCGTCGTGCTCGTCGACGGCGACCTCGTGCTCTACGTCGAGCGGGGCGGCAAGACGATGCTCTGCTGGTCGGACGCCCCCGACCGTCTCCAGGCCGCTGCCGATGCGTTGGCGCTCGCCGTTCGCGAGGGGGCCCTCGGCCGGCTGACCGTCGAGAAGGCCGACGGCGCCTCGGTGCTCGGCTCGGGCCACCCACTCGTGCAGGCCCTTTCGCAGGCCGGCTTCCACATGACCCCCCGCGGCCTCCGCCTGCGCCGCTGACCCGATCGCTCGCAAGAGTCAGCCACTCCGCGCCACGTCAGTGTTGCGTGGGGCGCAACAGTGACGCAGGGCTCGACGGCACCCAGCGGCGTACAGTCAGCACCACGCGGCACACAGGGGAGGCGTCGATGCGGATCAGACGGTGGGCGGGCGCGGTCCTCGTGATAGCCCTGCTCACGGCGTGCAGCCGTGCGCCGACGGTGACCACGGACGCCTCCGGTCTCGTCGTCATCTCCGACAGGCGCGACGAGGTCGTTCATGAGCAGGTGCGGGACGCGTACGCCGCGTACGACCTGCTCACGGAGTCCCACCCCGACGACTTCGGGTTCGCGTCGCCCAACATCGACGGCGTCACCGTGCGGGTCGGGGTCGTTTCCGACGGCGCCCGGGAGCTGCTGGCGGCCTTCGCTCTCGGCAGGCCGCCCGCGCCGTCGCTCGAGACGGACGGTGGCACCGAGGAGGCGCAGAAGAGGGAGCTGTCGCTGCGTGGCGCCGCAGAGCAGGCGATCGGGCTGCAGGCTGCGAGCACTCCCGTCACCCACAGCCGCCGCGAGACGGAGGCCCTTCGCGACGAGGTCATCGGATGGGCGACCGATGCGCGGTTCGCCGACGCCGGGATCTGGATGAGCGAGATCGAACGCAGCACCGGCATGGTCGTCCTGGGCGCTGAGCACCTCACCCCTGCCCTGGCCTCAGCCATCGTCGACCGCTACGGCACGGACCGGATCGTGGTCCAGCTCGGCGACAGGCCCGAGACCGAGATGACCGCGGGCTGACTCAGCACTTCTCCCAGTAGCCAACGGGGCTCATGGCGCACCGACGCACCGGCCGTGCCTAGGCTGGCGGGACGACCGACGGAGGAGGTGCGGTGCCCGAAGGAGACACCGTGTGGCGCACTGCGTCCCGGCTGAACGAGGCGCTGGCCGGCCGCGAGATCGTCGAGTCCGACCTGCGCTGGCCCGGCGACATCGCGACAGCCGACCTCTCGGGTCGCTCGACCCTCGAGGTCGTCAGCCGAGGCAAGCACATCCTGCACCGCGTCGAGGGCGGCCTGACCCTGCACTCGCACCTGCGGATGGAGGGGCAGTGGCGGGTCGAGGCGACGCCCGGGCTCGAGGTGAGGTGGCGGCGCAACCCGCAGCTCCGAGCCCTCGTCGCCGCGGAGGACTGGACCGCCCTCGGCCTCCGCCTCGGCATGCTCGACCTCGTGCCGACCGCCCGTGAGGGCGAGCTGGTCGGACATCTCGGTCCCGACGTCCTCGGGCCCGACTGGGACCTCGCCCGCGCTGTCGACAACGTGGCCGCGTCCGGGGTGTCGGTCGGGCAGGCGCTGCTCGACCAGCGCAACCTCGCCGGCATCGGCACGATGTGGTGCGCCGAGACCCTCTTCCTCGAGCATGTTCCTCCCTGGACTCCGGCGAGCGAGCTCGACCGGCAGGCCATCGAGCGGGTGGTGACCCGCGCGCACCGGCTCATCGACAACGGACGCCGTCACGCCGTGCAGTCCAGCACCGGCAGCTACCAGCTCGGCGAGGCGCACTACGTCCATGCCCGGAGCGGTCGGCCGTGCCGGAGGTGCGGGGCCACGGTGCGGGTGGCAGCGATCGGCGAGCCGACGCGCGAGCGGACGATGTTCTACTGCCCCGGCTGCCAGGGCGGGCTGGGCCCGACCGACGACGGGCGCCGCCAGGCGCCGCTGGGGTCGAGCAGGGGAGCCGGCCGGTCGCGCCGCTCGTACTGATCGACGCCAGGAGTCCACGTCCTCGTCCGCCGAACGCCTCGTGCCTGTCGGATACCGGTCCTAGGGTGAGATGCACCCCATTCCCCGAGAGGAGCACGGTCACATGTCTTCCCGCCTCAACCCCTACATCAGCTTCAAGGACAACGCCCGCGACGCGATGGACTTCTACAAGTCCGTCTTCGGCGGCGAGCTCGCCCTCAACACCTTCGGCGAGTATGGGGACACCGGCCCCAGCGCCGACAACGTCATGCACGCCCAGCTCGAGACGTCCAGCGGCTACACCATCATGGCCTCGGACACCCCCGAGGGCATGCCCTATGAGCCGGGCAACAACATCACCGTGAGCCTGAGCGGCGACGACTCCGACGAGCTGCGCGGCTACTTCGAGAAGCTCTCTGACGGCGGCACGGTCTCGATGCCGCTCGAGAAGCAGATGTGGGGCGACGAGTTCGGCCAGCTGACCGACAAGTTCGGCATCGGCTGGCTCGTCAACATCGCCGGAGACCATTCCGGAGACGCACCCCCCGCGTAGCCGCTCGGCCGGCGTGGTGCGGGTCGAGGTCAGGGACGACCCGCACCGCCGTAGGCCTCCGCCAGCCGGCGCGCCAGCTCGGCCTCGTCGATGAGGCTCGAGTGCGTCCCCGCGGTGCCGCACGCCCACGCTCCTGCGACCGTCCCGGCACGAGCCGCGGCGCGGGCGTCGCCGCCGGCCAGCCACCGGTGCAGGAAGGCCGACACGTACGCGTCACCCGCCCCGTTGGAGTCCACGGCAGGTCGGCCCGGGATGTCGACCGCAGCGATGGCGAACGACCCGCCCTCGCGGACCGTCACCCGGCTGCCGACGGCGCCGTCCATCACGATGACGAGCCGTGCCCGGCCGCGGTCGAGCACGTCCGCGACGACGTCGTCCTCGACCGACCCGAGGCGTGAGCCCGACACGAAGACGAGGTCAGCGGCATACGCGAAGGGCTTGTGGTGCGGGTTGCGCCCGTCCCAGTCGTGCAGGTCGGTCGACGTCGTCGCGCCGGCGGCGGTGGCGTCGTCGAGGGCGCCGACGGTCCACGGCATGATCGAGGCGTGCACGTGGCGGCTGGCCTCGAGGGGTCCGCGCCACAGCGACGGGTCGGGGGCGAGGTCGTACGGGTGACGCGGGTCGTAGAACGACATCCGTCGGCCGGCCTTGTCGACGAGGTTGACCGCACGCCGCGTGCCGCTCTCGTGGAGCACGTGCTGGAAGCGCAGCCCCTCGGCGGCGAACCGGTCGAGCAGCATCCGGCCCTCGTGGTCGTCGCCGATGACGTCGACGAAGCACGTCGAGAGTCCGAGGCGATGGCAGCCCAGCGCGACCCCGCTGCCGGTGTGGCCGACCACGGAGTCGATCGGCGGCACGACGTGGGAGTCGGCGAACGGCACCGGGAGGTCATCGACGCGCACGATGGTGTCGACACCGGCGCCACCGACGACGAGGACGTCGGTCATGGGCGTGTCACGCTCAGCAGGCCGAGGCACATCTCGTCGGTCGTGCCCTCGCCCCAGACGACGTAGCGCTCGGGCAGGCCCTGCAGGTCGGGCAGCTTGTCGCGCCATGACTGGTCGTGGGTGCAGCTGACGCGGATCGCGTCGCCGGGCTTGATCTGTGTCGCGGGGACGGGGACGGCGCCCTGGTTGTCGAAGTCCCAGACCTTGATGTCGAGCAGGGTGCGGGCCGAGGCCGTGCCCGGGTTCAGCTCGACGCGAAGGGAGGAGCCGAGCAGGTGCATGTGGCCGGCGACGGCGCGGACCGTCGCGGGCTCCTCGACCGTTCGCGTGCAGGACTGGGTCGCGCCCGGGGAGGGGAGCACCGTGCCGTTGCAGACGAGCAGCAGCCCGTTGACGATGCGCGGAGACATCGCGCCGAAGCGTTCCGTCACGTCCTCGATGGCCTTCGCCCTGTCGCAGAGTGGCCCGGACTTGCCTGTGCGGCAAGGCAGCTCGACCGGCGCGGGATAGAGCATCGTCTCGAGCGGCTTCAGCTGCGACTCTCGTCGACGTCGCAGCTTGACCGACGTGCGATCCGGAGCCACCCCGTGGCGCAGGTTGTAGTGCACCTGCATGATCAGCAACGAGCCACGCTCCATGGGGATGCCGACGTCGGCTGGGAGCACGTTCTCACGGCCGCCCGGGGCCCACGCTCCGACCCACGGCGCGTCGTCGAGGTTCGCGCCACGGGAGCCCAGCCCGGTGCCGCCGAAGCACGTCCAGCCATGGCCGTTGCTCTCGGCATCGCGGGCCCTCGCCGCGGCTACGGCCGACGGCGGGACCCGGAAGAGGATGACGTGGTGGACCTCCGCCGGCTGGCCCGGCGTGATGACGAACCCCGTGACGAACTGGTCCTTGGTGAGCCTGGGGTCGAGCACGAAGCAGCGGTAGTCGTCGGTTCCGGTGGTCGGCGCCTTCGGCATGTACGAGACGGGGGAGGCGACGGTCTGCACGGTCTCTCCCGCCCGCAGGGGGCTGGGCGCGACCGGGGCCGGTGGGTGGGCGGAGTGACCCGTGGCCGTCCCGCCGCCAGTGGCCGTGGCTGCGGCAGGGCTCGAGGTCGCCGACGTCGGGCCGGCTGCCGGGGTCGGGCCCCCGCAGGCCGCCACCAGCAGCGCGATGGCGGCCACGGCCACCGCGGCCAGCCCGCGTCGAGTCCTCACCCCGACAGTCTAGGAACCACTGCCGGCGCAGACCTCGGTTGTGGAGGCTTTACGTACCGGCCCCGCCGGGCTCGTCAGAGGGTCTCGGTCGCCCGGCTGACGGGGATGCGGCGGACGTCGGGGGCGCTGAGCCGCTCGGCGTTGGCCTCGGAGTCGGCGAGCTCCTTCTGGGACTCGAGCTCGGCCTCGACGCGGGCGACGTACGCGTCCACCTCGGCGTCGACGCGCGCGGCGTCCCAGCCGAGCACGGGTGCCACGATCTCCGCGACGGCGCGGGCACTGTCACAGCCTCGGCTCGGCGTCTCGATGGAGATGCGGGTGCGGCGCGCGAGCAGGTCGTCGAGGTGGAGCGCCCCCTCGTGCGTCGCGGCATACAGCGCCTCGACCTTGAGGTACTCCTCTGCGCCCGGCAGCGGGTCGTAGAGGGAGCGGTCATCCTCGGCGAGGGCGAAGAGCTCGTGGACGAGCGAGCCGTAGCGCTCGAGCAGGTGGGTGATGCGCCAGACGGGGAGGTCCTGGTGGCGGGCGAGCCGGTCGATCTGGTTGACGAGCGCGACGTAGCCCTCCGCACCCGACAACGGGATGAACTCGGTCACGCTGTCGGAGACGTCGCCGCCGATGTCCTCGCGGGCGGCGTCGACCGCGTCGGCCGCCATGACTCGGTAGGTCGTGTACTTGCCTCCGGCGATCGAGATGAGGCCCGGCTGCGGTCGGGCGACGGCGTGCTCGCGGGAGAGCTGGCTGGTGTCCTCGCTCTCGCCCGAGAGCAGCGGGCGCAGGCCGGCGTACACGCCCTGGATGTCGCTGTGGGTCAACGGCACCTTGAGGACCGTGTTGATGTGCTCGAGGATGTAGTCGATGTCGGCGCGGGTGGCGGCCGGGTGCGACCGGTCGAGCTCCCAGTCGGTGTCGGTGGTGCCGATGATCCAGTGCGTGCCCCACGGGATGACGAAGAGCACCGACTTCTCGGTGCGCAGGATCAGGCCGGTCTCGGAGTTGATCCGGTCGCGCGCGACGACGATGTGCACGCCTTTGCTCGCGCGGACGTGGAACCGGCCGCGGCCCCCGGCCATGGTCTGGATGTCGTCGGTCCACACGCCGGTGCAGTTGATGACCACCGAGGCTCGGATCTCGGTGCGCTCGCCGCTCTCGACGTCCTCGACGACGGCTCCGACGACACGCTCGCCCGCCCGGAGCAGGTCGACGACGCGAGCGCTCGACAGGACGGTGGCCCCGTATGCGGCCGCGGTGCGGACCGTGGTCAGCGTGTGCCGGGCGTCGTCCGCCTGGGCGTCGTAGTAGAGCAGGCCGCCGGTCAGGGACTCTCGCTTGAGGGCCGGGGCGAGCTTGAGCGCACCGGTACGGGTGAGCTGCTTGTGCCGCGGCACGGAGCGCGCGCCACCCATCGAGTCGTAGAGCGTGAGCCCGGCCGTGACGTAGGGCCGCTCCCAGCCACGGCTGGTGAGCGGGTAGAGGAACGCGACCGGCTTGACCAGGTGCGGGGCAATGCGGCTCAGCATCAGCTCGCGCTCCTTGAGCGCCTCGCGCACGAGGTCGAAGTTCATCTGCTCGAGGTAGCGCAGGCCGCCGTGGAAGAGCTTCGACGAGCGCGACGACGTGCCCGACCCGAAGTCCCGCTGCTCGACGAGCGCCGTCGACAGGCCCCGGGTGGCGGCGTCGAGGGCGACTCCGGCACCGGTGACGCCGCCGCCGACGACGAGCAGGTCGAACTGCTTCGTCGCGAGGCGTTTCCACGCGCGGTCGCGGTACTCCGGGTCCAGTCGCACTGGGCTCGTCATCGAATACCCCTTCACGTCGGTGCCGAGGCAGCCACTCTAGTCAGCGGAGCCGTCAGGGCCCGTAACCGTTGGCGCCGCGCATGACGTTGGCGAGGCAGTCCGTCAACGTGCCCGCGTTGGACAGCTCGGTCACGAGCTGCTTGCCCTTGCCCTCGGCCCGGGCTGCGGTGCCGATGAGCCAGCACAGCTCGGGATCGGCCTGCGGGTCGACACTCAAGGATGGTGGCGCGGGGGCAGTTCTCTCGAGGCTGTCGAGGGAGCTCTGCTGCCACAGGAAGAACACGCCCATGACGACGATGTTGGCGGCGAGGAGCGCGATGGCCAGGCCGCGACTCACCGCCCCGTCGGACCAGCCCCGAGGGCGCGGCCGGATCACGAGAGGTCCGGCCAGGGGCGTGGTCGATGTGGCATCTGCGGTGGTGTCGGCCCCGGTGTCCATCGGCCCCTGCTCCTTGACTGTCACGTGTCCGCTCGCACCGTCGCGAGCCGTGCGTGCACCGTACGCCGCAGCAGACGCGGTCGCGCGCCGCGTGCATCAGAAGGGTGGTGGCCGGTCGGGTGGTGACTCCGCCTGTGCGGGTGGGGCTGCACCGGTGTCGGCGAGGGCCTCGCACCAGTTGTGCGGGTATGTGA
>Ga0247818_10001611_pt1 | contig 14459 bp, 11 predicted proteins | sample 13C_Glucose_Day1_FD_192424 | JGI IMG/M metagenome (GOLD analysis project Ga0247818, IMG submission 192424) | Soil microbial communities from agricultural site in Penn Yan, New York, United States - 13C_Glucose_Day1 | ecosystem: Environmental > Terrestrial > Soil > Agricultural land | place...
GTTCGTGCCGGTTGGACAGCTGGAGCTTGCGCAGCACGGCCGAGACGTGGGACTCGACCGTCTTCACCGAGATGAACAGCTGCTTGGCGATCTCCTTGTACGCGTATCCGCGGGCGATCAGGCGCAGCACCTCGCGCTCCCGCTGCGTCAGCCGGTCCAGGTCCTCGTCGACCGGCGGGGCGTCCGTGGAGGCGAAGGCGTCCAGGACGAATCCGGCCAGGCGCGGCGAGAAGACCGCGTCGCCGTCCTGCACCCGGAAGACGGAGTCGACCAGGTCGGTGCCGGTGATGGTCTTGGTGACGTAGCCGCGCGCGCCGCCGCGGATGACACCGATGACGTCCTCGGCGGCGTCGGAGACGGACAGCGCCAGGAAGCGCACCGGGTTCTCGACCGCGCCCATCATCGGCGCGCAGCGGCGCAGCACCTCGACACCACCACCCCCCGGGAGGTGGACGTCGAGGAGGACGACCTCGGGGCGGGTCGCGGTGATCACGGTGACCGCCTGGTCGACGTCGGCGGCCTCGCCGACGACCTCCACCCCGGTCTCCTCGGTGCGGCCGATCTCGGCCTGGACTCCGGTGCGGAACATCCGGTGGTCGTCGACGAGCACGACCCGTACCCGGCGCTCCGGCCCCCCGGCCGCTTCGGTGTTCTCGGTCATTCGCTCGCCCTCTCCATCTCCAGCTCGACCTCCGTGCCCCCACCGGGCACCGAACGCAGCCGCGCCGTACCGCCGTTGCGCTGCATCCGGCCGATGATCGATTCTCGTACGCCCATCCTGTCGCCCGGTACGGCGTCCAGGTCGAATCCCGGCCCCCGGTCCCGCACGGAGACGAAGACCGTGCGGCCCTCGACCTCCGCGAAGACCTGTACGGCGCCGCCCTCGCCACCGTACTTGGCGGCGTTCACCATCGCCTCGCGCGCGGCCTGCATCTGCGCCACCAGCTTGTCGTCCAGGGGGCAGTCGCCGACGACCACGACCTCCAGCGGCACCCCGTGCTTGTCCTCGACCTCGGCGGCGGCGCGCTTGACGGCCTCGGCGAGGCTCGTGGGTTCCTCGGCCTCCTCCTTGCCGGTGCCTTCCGGGTTGTACAGCCAGTTGCGCAGTTCGCGTTCCTGGGCCCGGGCGAGCCTGCGGACCTCGCCGCTGTCGTCCGCGTTGCGCTGGATCAGGGTGAGCGTGTGCAGGACCGAGTCGTGGACGTGCGCGGCGACCTCGGCCCGCTCCTGCGCCCTGATGCGCATCAGGCGCTCCTCGGAGAGGTCCTGGGTCATCCGGATGAGATAGGGCCCGGCGAGCAGCGCGATGCCCGTGAGCACCGCTATGGCCGCGGTCAGCGCGGTGCCGAGCTGGGCCGCCGAACCCCGCACCACCATGAAGGCGGCGAGACCGAGGCCGACCAGGGCGACGCCGGCCAGGCCCCGGGCGAGGTGCAGCACCCTGCGGCGGCGGCCGACCTCGATCCAGCGGGCGCGCCGCGCGTTGTCGGCCTGGCGCCACACGAGGACGGAGCCCGCGCCGATCAGCAGGGCGGGCCAGACGTAACGGTCCGCCTTGCTGCCCATGTCGACGTTGCCGACGAAGATCACGGCGCCGATGAGCAGCGCGACCAGGGCGAAGACCTGGCCCTTGTCCGGCTTGCGGAGTCTGCGCCGGCCGTCCGGTGCGGTCTCGAAGAGGGACCGCGGTGTCTCCACCCCGCCCACACCGAGCGGGACGACGATCCAGAACACGGCGTAGAGGAGCGCCCCGAGGCCGTCCGCGAAGAACAGTCCCAGGAAGACGAACCGGACCCATGCGACGGGCAGTCCCAGGTGTCCTGCGAGCCCGCGCGCGACGCCGCCGAGCATCCGCCCGTCGGCGCTGCGGTACAGCTTGCGCGGCGCGGGCTCCTCCGGCTCCGGGGCGTGGGAGCTCGGGGCTCGGGTCGTGGCTGCTGGCATGGACCGATCGTCACACGTTCCGGCGGGCCGTGGCATCAGGGTCTGCCCGGACTCGACCCTGAGGGCCCGGCCGCCGTACGGCGGGCCCCCAGGGGCAGGCGGGACGCAATATCAGGGAACGGCCAGGGTCGTCGCGGGTCCCACGAGGGCGTACGGACCGTCACCATGGACCCATGACCGTTCCCCAGGACGCCTCTCCCGGCGTCACGCCGCCCCCCGAGCCGGCCCCGCGGCTGCGGCGCAGCCCGCGCCAGAAGGTGGTGGCCGGGGTCTGCGGCGGCCTCGGCCGGTACTGCGACGTGGACCCGGTGATCTTCCGGATCGTGCTCGGTGTCCTCGCGGTGACGGGCGGCATCGGCCTGATCTTCTACGGCTTCGCCTGGCTGCTGCTCCCCCTGGAGGGCGAGGAGGAGAACGAGGCACGCCGGCTGCTGTCGGGCCGGGTCGAGGGCGCGTCCCTGGTCGCCCTGCTGCTGGCGCTGGTGGGCTGCGGGCTGTTGCTGTCGATGCTGCACAACGGCGGGATGCTGGCCTTCGCCGCGATGCTGTCGCTGAGCGTCGTCGGCTTCTCGGTCTGGACGCAGCACCGCAGGACGGTGGCGCCCGAGGACGCCCCGGGCACCACGGCCTACGTACCGGGAGGCGCGCCGCACGGCGCCGGCCACGGGGCACCGCCCGAGGTGAAGGCGCCGCCCACTCCGGGCGGCCCGTCCTGGTGGCGGGACCCGATCGTCAAGGACGGCACGACGGGTCCGGCGGGCACGGGATATCTGTGGGGCCCGGCGAACGCCACGGCGGAGGCCGCGGAGATCAGCAGGAGCGGTGCGACGGCGGAGGCCCCCTACCGTCCTCCCTACCGTGCGCCGGGGACCCGCGGCCCCCGCTCGGTCGGTGGTCTCGTCTTCCTGCTCGCCCTGGTGGCGGGCGGCCTGGGCACGGGGCTGAGCTGGGAGACCCACGCACTGGGGGTCAGTCTGCAGTTCGGCTTCGCCTCGGCGCTCGCGGTCTTCGGCCTCGGCCTGCTGATCGCCTCCGTGCTCGGCAGGACCGGCTTCGGCACGGTACTGCTGGCCATGATCACGGCGGGTCTGCTGGCGGGCGCGTCCGTCGTGCCGGAGGACATCGGCACCGACTGGGTCCGCGAGGAGTGGCGTCCGGCCGGGATCGCCACCGTCCAGCCGGAGTACGAGCTGGGCACCGGGGACGCGAAGCTCGACCTCTCCCGGGTCACCGTCCCGAAGGACGGCACCCTGCGTACGCGCGTCGGGGTCGGGGCAGGCCGGGCCCGGGTCGTCGTACCGGCGGGGGCGACGGTGAAGGTGGACGCCGAGGTGGGTCTGGGCGACGTCCGGTTCCCCGCCGACCCGCGCACGGACGTGCGCATCGCCCCCGACCGCCACGTCCGGCGCACCCTCGCGCCGCCCCGGGGGAGTGAGCCCGCCGGCACGCTCGAACTGAGCGTGGAAGTCGGCGTCGGACAGCTGGAGGTCATCCGTGCTTCGTCATGAGTTCCGCCCCGGCCGGGCGGTCGCCGGCCTCGCCATGCTGGCCCTGGCCGGCGGTTACGCGGCCGATGCGGCGGGAGCCTGGGACGCTCCCTGGACGTTCTTCGTCCCGGTGTTCGCCGGCGGCCTGTGGCTCGCCGCCACGACGACGTGGGTGAGCTACCGGCTGCGCCGGCGCCGGGACGCGAGGAAGGCGTCGGCGGAGAACTCCGCCGCCCCCGCGAGCAGCAGCGGCAGCCAGGCCATGAGGTAGATCAGGTCGTTGCCGTAGTAGTACGGCTCGGTCTGCCAGCTCACGGTCAGCCACAGGCTCAGCGAGATCAGGGCGCCGCCGAGGGCCGCGAGCCGTGCCCACAGACCGGCCAGGGTGCCGAGTCCGACGAGGAGTTCCCCGATCGCGATGGCGTAGCCGAAGCCTTCGGGGCTCTTCAGGGCGAGGTCGACGAGGCCCGGGATCGCCGAGCTGTCGCGCACGGCGTTCATCATCTCGCCGATGGAGCCGGCTCCGCTCGCCGACAGGAACGCGCTGTCGGTCAGCTTGTCGAGACCCGCGTAGACGAAGGTGACGCCGAGGAAGAGGCGCAGGGGCAGGAGCGCGTACTGCCGTGCCCGGTCGCCGAGGCTTCTCGGCGCCTCCAGTCCGTAGTTTCCGCCACCGTACCCATGCATCACTGCCCCGCCTTCCGTCGGCCCTTCGAAGACCATACGTACGCCGGTTCGGGGCCGCTCACCAGGTGTGCGGTTCAGTCCGTGACGTCGATGAGGCAGGAGTTGGTCTCGACACCCGCGGCGGTGACGACCTGGACCTCCACGGTGCCGGGTTCGACCTCGACGGGCACGGGCACGGTGAGCACGGTGTCGGCCGGGTTGGCGAAGCCTCCGTTGACGGGGATGAGGGGGACGTGGACGTGCACCCTGCCGATCCTGACGACGACCCGGGCGAGCCGGTCGGGGCTGCCGGCCCCCGGCGGCACGAATCCGGCACCACGAATCTCGATGTCGTCGCCGGTACGGATCGGCGCGTCCAGGTCCCCGGCCTCCCTGGCCCGTACGACGGACAGGATGACCGGGCGGCCGCCCTCCGCGTACTTCCCGGCGAAGTACGTCGCCGCGGAGACGGCCACCAGGACCGCGAGGCCCCACGGCAGATCGGGCAACTGCTCGGGCCGGCGGGCCAGCCGGACCGCGGCGAACAGCACGGCGACCGCGCTGACCAGCACGTACTGCACATCGGTGAAGCTGCCGCGCCCCGAGTCGTCCGTCAGCAGGTCGGCCGCCCTGGGCCGGTCGGCGCGCAGCTTCTGCAGCCGCTGGGCCAGGACGCGTACGGTCACCACCCGGCGTACGAGGACGGCGACGGCGCACACCAGCGCGAGCACGCTCAGCACGCCTGCGGAGCGGACCAGGTCCAGGCCCTCGATCAGGGCGTCCCGGTCGGCGTGGGCGGACGCGCCCGCCAGTTGCAGCGCGAGGACCAGCACCGCGAAGACGGCGAGCAGCACCCAGGAGGCGGCGACGGTGCGCGAGGTGGAGAGCCTGTTGTCCTCCCCGATCAGCGGGGCGAGGAGGCCACCGCGGGCGCGGTGGACGCGGGCGGCGCCGGTCAGGAGACCGGCGGTGACGAGGCCGGCGACCAGGCCCGCCGTGCGGGCGGTGGACCAGCCGGCGCCGATCGCGGTGACGGCCTCACCGACGACCAGCAGGGCGACACCGCCCCAGACGATCACCAGGGTGCGCACCCAGAGCGTGTGGAGCCACGCGTCACCCGCCTCGCGGCTGTGCTCGGCGACCGCGCGGGCGGACTCGGTCAGCTCGTCCGACACCCACTGGCGGGACGCCGACGCGGACTGTGCGACCCCGGCGGGCAGCCCTCGGCCCGCGGCGAGTTCGTCCCGTCTGGTGAGGAAGGCCGCCACCGCGCGCCGGTGTCCTTCGCGTGCTCCGTGCGGGCAGTCACCGCACGTACAGCTGCCGCCGTGCGCACTCTTCGTACTGGCCTCGTCCAACGCCACGGGGAACGCCGCCCTTTCCCACCCTGATCGAACCAACTCGCCGCCTAATTCTGCGAATTGTGCCGTACGGGGCGGGCCCGCCCCGCATCGGGGCGGGCCAGGGGCGGGTGTCGCGGAGATGTGCGATTCCCAGGCGCCGTCGAGCGCGTCGCCCCGGCGCCGGCGACCGGGCTTCCCGGGCGGTGACGGTGCGTTTCGCAGGCGGTGACGACTGCCGTTCCCAGGCGCCGGGGACCGCTGTCCTCAGGCGCTGAGCACGAGGTAGGCGAGGCCGAGCGTCCCGCGGTATCCGCCGTAGTAGCCGCTGCGGCGCGCGTCCACGGCCTCGGTCACCCCGGCGTGCAGCCGGTGCCCCGGATTGGCCAGCGCCCAGCGCTCGCCGCGTCCGATGTTGGCGGCCGACTCGAAGAGGTCCCACTCGCGCTGGTCGGCGACGGTCACCTGGAGCGGCCTGAGCCCCGCGGCCTCCGCCTGCCGGATCAGCTCCAGGAGCGTGCCGAAGTCGCCGGGCTCCGCGCCCAGCCCCTCCAGCGCGGCCGGCGAGGGCTCACGCTCCCAGAAGCCGTCGCCGAACAGCACCCGGCCGCCGGGCCGCACCGCTGCCCGCAGGGCCTTCAGCGCGTCAGGGGTTCCGCCGGGCCAGGCATGCGAGGAACCGATGCAGACGGCGAGGTCGTAGGCGTCCTCCGTGTGTCCGGTGGCCGGGGTCTCGTGGAAGCGGACCCGGCCGGTGAGCCTTCGCTCCTCCGCCAGGCGCCGTCCTCGCGCGACGGCTTCCGGGTCGGTCTCGATGCCGTCCCCGGTGGATCGGGGTGCCGCTTCGACAAGCCGCAGGAGCAGTTCGCCCCAGCCGCTCCCGAAGTCGGCGATCCGGGCGCCGGGTTCGGGGGCGCAGGCCGTGATCAGCTGGGCTGCGTGCTCCTCGGACAGCGGGGTGTTCCAGGTGAGGCGGTCGTTCCCGGGGGCGGACATGAGCGCGCGGACTTCGTCGTCGGACATGGTGGGGCACCATTCCACGGAGGCCGGACCTCTTGCCACCGAATTAGCGGGGGCGTCGCCTGTGGATCGCGGTGAGATCGATGTCGAGGGGAAAAGGCACGTCGAGCTTCAGGGTGTTGTGGTAGATCCCTGTCGCCGTGTACGCCTTGAGAGCCGGATCGAGCTCGTACACATAGACGACGGGCAGACCGTCGGCGCCCTGCTCCACCCGCCAGAAGTGCACGACCCCGGCGGCTGCGTATTTCCGTGGCTTGGCGTCCCTGTCCCTGACCGCGGACTCCTCCGACACGACCTCCACAGCCAGAAGGACGTCTTCCGGCCGCAGACAGGTCTCCTTCGGGCCTGTGTCCGCGTCCAGCGGAACCACGAGCACGTCCGGTTCGGGCCGGTTGCGAGCGTCCAGCTTGACGCTGAACTCACGGAAGACATCGAGTTCGTCCGGTGCCTGGTCAAGAAGACAGGTCTCCAGCAGACGCATGGTCCGCATGTGAAACCTGGTCTGCGGACTCATGAAGACGAGACTCCCGTCGATCAGCTCGGTGTGCCGCGGCAGGTCCGGAAGCCGATCGAGATCCTCCGCCACCCATCCCTGGGGCGGGGGCACCGGATAGTGGTAGTGCTCGGTCGCTTCGTCGTCGGGTGCGGCACTCATGGTTGCTCCCATGGGGCTGAGTCTCGTCTCCTCGGTCAGCGTACCCAGTGGATACGACGATGCCGCCGCCCAAACGAATGAGCGACGGCATCGGCATTGACCTCAGGGGGCGGGGGTCACTCCCACTCGATCGTCCCCGGCGGCTTGCTCGTCACGTCGAGCACGACACGGTTGACGTCGGCGACCTCGTTGGTGATGCGGGTCGAGATCTTCGCCAGCGTCTCGTACGGCAGGCGCGACCAGTCGGCCGTCATGGCGTCCTCGGAGGAGACCGGGCGCAGCACGATCGGGTGGCCGTAGGTGCGGCCGTCACCCTGCACGCCGACGCTGCGGACGTCCGCGAGCAGGACCACGGGGCACTGCCAGATGTCGCGGTCCAGGCCGGCGGCGGTCAGCTCCTCGCGGGCGATGGCGTCGGCCTCGCGCAGCAGGTCGAGCCGCTCCTTGGTGACGTCGCCGACGATACGGATCCCGAGGCCCGGGCCGGGGAACGGCTGGCGCTGGACGATCTCCTCCGGCAGGCCGAGCTCCTGGCCGACCATCCGGACCTCGTCCTTGAACAGCTGGCGCAGCGGCTCGACGAGCTCGAACTCGATGTCGTCGGGGAGCCCGCCCACGTTGTGGTGGGACTTGATGTTGGCGGTGCCGGTGCCGCCACCGGATTCGACGACGTCCGGGTAGAGGGTGCCCTGGACCAGGAAGGCGACCTCGGGGCCGTCCTCCTGGAGGATCTCCAGCTGGGCCTGCTCGAAGACGCGGATGAACTCGCGGCCGATGATCTTCCGCTTCTGCTCCGGGTCGGACACACCGGCCAAGGCGTCGAGGAAGCGCTTCTCCGCGTCGACGACCTTCAGCTTCGCGCCGGTCGCGGCGACGAAGTCCTTCTCGACCTGCTCGGTCTCGCCCTTGCGCATCAGGCCGTGGTCGACGTACACACAGGTCAGCTGGGAGCCGATGGCCTTCTGCACGAGGGCAGCGGCCACCGCGGAGTCCACGCCGCCGGAGAGGCCGCAGATGGCGCGCTTGTCGCCGACCTGCTCGCGGATCAGGGCGATCTGCTCCTCGACGACGTTGGTCGTCGTCCAGGTCGGCTCGATGCCCGCGCCCCGGTAGAGGAAGTGCTCCAGGACCTGCTGGCCGTGCGTCGAGTGCATGACCTCAGGGTGGTACTGGACGCCGTACAGCTTCTTCTCGTCGTTCTCGAAGGCGGCGACCGGTACGACGTCCGTGGACGCGGTGACGGTGAAGCCCTCGGGGGCGGCGGAGCAGGCGTCGCCGTGCGACATCCAGACCGCCTGCTCGGCGGGGGTGCCCTCGAAGAGGGTGGAGCCGGTCCGGGAGACGGTGAGCGGGGTGCGGCCGTACTCGCGTGCGCCGTTGTCGTCGACCGTGCCGCCGAGAGTGGTGGCCATCAGCTGGAAGCCGTAGCACATGCCGAAGACCGGGACCCCGGCCTCGAAGAGCGAACGGTCGATGCTGGGCGCGCCCTCCGCGTACACCGACGAGGGACCGCCGGAGAGGATGATCGCCCGGGGGTTCTTGGCCAGCATCTCGGCCACCGGCATCGTGGACGGGACGATCTCGCTGTAGACCCGGGCCTCACGGACGCGGCGGGCGATGAGCTGGGCGTACTGGGCGCCGAAGTCGACGACGAGGACCACGTCGGTGGTGATGTCGGCGGCGGCGGGGGGTGCTGCTGGCACGAGGCGGCCTTCCGGCGGTGGAGAGGGGGTCGGTCCTCCCAATTCTACCGGCCGTGGAGTGACGCCCCGCCGGACTGCCGTCTCACCATCCGGGCCCGGCGTGGACCCGGGCCCGGGACGAGGTCCATACTGGCCCCATGCGTCAGCACACGATCTTCGTCTTTACCTATGGCATCCGGTCCGCCGGCTGCCATGGTCGTGCTGCTTGAGCAACTGACGAGCAACTTTCCAGGCGCCCCGGACCGACAGGTCCGGGGCGTTCTGCGTTCCGGGCCTGTGGCTCCGGGGCCCACAGCCCCCGGGAGACATCGGATGAACAGCACCGCACCCACCAGGACCGCCGCCGAGCTGACGGGCGCGCACACCGACGAGGCCGCGTCCCTGATCGGGGACGCCCGCGCGCGCATCGACGCCCTGGACGACCGGATCATCGGTCTCGTCCAGGAACGGATGGCCGTCTCGGCGGTCATCCAGGAGGCGAGGATCACGTCCGGGGGCCGCCGGGTGAACCTCTCCCGGGAGATGGACGTCCTCGGCCACTACAGCGAGGCGCTGGGCAAGCCGGGCACGGCGCTCGCGATGACGCTGCTGGAGCTGTCACGCGGCCGGGTGTGACGCCTGGAAGGGCTGTACGGCCGCACCCGCGTTCGGGCCCGGTCTCACCCGTACGGCGCGTGACCGGGCCGCCGGAGGCTTCGTTGGTCCCTGTGTCCGTGCCAGCCAGGGGCGGAAGCATCGGTAGGAATCCACGCGTGGCTCCGCCGGGACGTGTGGCGTACCGCTGGTACGCCGTGGGACCACGTTCCGGCGCGTGTGACCGGTCGGCAGGGGACAGCAGCCCGGTCACCCATGTGCGGCCGGCCCCGGGGACGCCCGGGACCGGCCGCCCTCGGACTTCTCTCCGGTACGGCGGCCTCCGTACCGTGACTCTCTCTCCAGGGCCGCATTCCGTACGGCCGGCCCGGCCCCTTCCGCGCGCGGCTCCTTCCGCACGGTGGGCACGGGACCACGGATCAGCGACATCGGCGACGGTGCACCAGGTGTGGCGAGGGCCACATGAGGATTCCGTGAAGCCGGGGACAACCGTTTACCCGCTTCGCAGGTCATGCATGGCGAACACCACCGGCTCGTCCGTACCCCCGTAACGGGAGCAGCACGTCACCGGCAGGTACGTGAAGGGGCTGCTCTCGGAGGGGGGTGCAGCCCCTTCGCGCTGTCCCGCTCCCTGGTCCCCCTCACGCCGCCGCGTCACGCGTGGCCCTCGCCCGGCCGGGTGGCTGCTCCGCCCGCTGCCCCGCTCAGGCCTCGGTGACGGCCCGCTTCGGGGGTACGACCGGGACGGCCAGGAACGGCAGCTTCAGGGCGCCGAAGGCCTCCTCGGGCACGGCGGGCGCCTTGGGCGGGACCGCGGACAGGCGCTCGTAGGCCGCGTCCTGGGCGGGGCGGGGATCCTCCTCGCCCTTGTTGGGCCAGAACGACATGGCTCGCTCGGCCTGCGCCGTGATGGTCAGCGACGGGTTGACGCCGAGGTTGGCGGAGACCGCGGAGCCGTCGACCACGGAGATGCCCGGGTGCCCGTACAGCCGGTGGTACGGATCGATGACGCCCTTGTCGGGGCCCGCTCCGATGGGACAGCCGCCGAGGAAGTGCGCGGTGAGCGGGGTGCCCATCAGCTCCCCGATGTTCGACCCGGCGAACCCGTTGATCTCCTCGGCGAGCAGCGTCGCGCCCTGGGTGGCCTCGGCGATCTGCGTCGGATTGGGCGAGCCGTGCCCCTGCCGGGCGGTGAGCAGTCCCTTGCCGACGCCCGCGGGCTTGCGGTACGCGGTCAGCGAGTTGTCCAGCGACTGCATGACGAGGCCGATGATGGTCCGCTCCGACCACCGCCGGTTCGACAGCGAGCGCATCATGAGCCACGGGTGCCTGGCGACGTTGCCGAACCAGCTCAGCACCCGGTGCGTGCTGTAGGGCACCTGGAGGATGGTCAGCGCGCCCATGGCGTTGGAGCCCTTGCCGTAGCGGACCGGCTCGATGTGGGTGTTCTCGTCGGGGTGGATCGACGAGGTGATGGCGACGCCCTGGGTGAAGTCGGCCTTGGCGATGCCGTGCTTCCTGCGGTAGCGGCGGTCGCTGGTCTGCGCCCCCACGAGGCCCTCGGAGTTGGTACGGGTGAGCTCGCCGAGCCGGGACGACAGCCGGGGCAGCAGCCCTTCGTCCTTCATGGTGTGCAGCAGGGTCTGGGTGCCGTACGTGCCCGCCGCGACGACCACCTTCCGGGCCCGCAGCACGGTCGGGGCCGCCTTGCGGCGGTTCGTCGGGACGGTCGACACGCGGTGGCCGCCGTCCGCGTCCTCGGTGACCGCGACGACGGACGTCATCGGGTGGATGACCGCGCCGGCCTTCTCCGCGAGGTACAGGTAGTTCTCGTTCAGGGTGTTCTTCGCGCCGTGGCGGCAGCCCGTCATGCACTCGCCGCACTCGGCACATGCCTTGCGGGAAGGGCCCGCGCCACCGAAGTAGGGGTCGGCGACCTCTCCTCCGGGCTTCGCCCGTGCCGTTCCGTCGGCGTCGCGGCCGTCCCCGAAGAACACCCCGACCGGGGCGAGGTGGAAGCTGTCGCCGACGCCCATGGACTCGGCGACGGCCTTGAGGTGCTTGTCCGCCGGCGTGACGGTCGGGTTGAGCCGTACCCCCAGCATCCGCTTCGCCTGGTCGTAGTACGGCGCCAGCTCCGTCTTCCAGTCGGTGATCCCGGCCCACTGGCCGTCCTCGAAGAACGGCGCCGGCGGCACGTACAGCGTGTTGGCGTAGTTCAGGGAGCCTCCGCCGACGCCGGCGCCCGCCAGCACCATCACCTTGCCCAGCAGATGCACGCGCTGGATGCCGAACAGACCGAGGGCGGGGGCCCACAGGTAGTTCTTGATGTCCCAGGAGCTCTTGGGGAGCGTCGCACGCGTGAAGCGGCGGCCCGCCTCCAGGACGCCGACCCGGTACCCCTTCTCACTGAGCCGCAGGGCCGAGACCGCTCCGCCGAAGCCCGAACCCACCACGAGCACGTCGTAGTCGTAGGCGTCGTCGTCCGCCGCGGGAGCGGCCGGGCCGGCCTGGTTCTGGGCAGGGCTGTCCTGGGACATGGCTCTCCTCGGTACGAAAAGGACAGATGGGGGGGCGCTGAGGTGGTGTTCAGCGCAGCCGGAAGGCCTTCATCGCCTTGAGGCTGCGGCTCATGAAGGCCGCGTACTTCTCGTCGTCCATCCCGAAGGCCGGAGCGAGGGGGATCAGCCGCTGCTGGGCGATCGTCTGGGCCTCGGTGTACTTCAGGATGCCCTCCGATCCGTGCCGCCGGCCGAGGCCGGAGTCCTTCATGCCGCCCATGGGCGACTGGACGCTGCCGTACGCGGGGGCGTACCCCTCGTTGATGTTGACCGTGCCGGTGCGCAGCCGCGCGGCGACGCGGTGGCCGCGCCCGGCGTTCTTCGTCCAGACACTGGAGTTGAGGCCGTACGGGGTGGCGTTGGCGAGGGCCACGGCCTCGTCGTCGTCGCTGAAGCGGTAGATGGAGACGACGGGCCCGAAGGTCTCCTCGTTGCACACGGACATGGGTGCCTCGACGCCGTCGAGGATGGTCGGCTCGTAGAAGAGCGGGCCGATGTCGGGGCGGGCGACACCGCCCGCGACGAGCGTGGCGCCCTTCTCGACGGCCTCGGCCACGTGCCGGCTGACGGTCTCCAGCTGCCGCTCGCCCACCAGGGAGCCCATGTCGGCTCCGTAGGCGAGGGAGTTGCCGAGCCGCATCGCCTTCGTACGGGCGGCGAAGCGCGCCACGAAGTCGTCGGCGACCGAGGCGTGGACGTACAGCCGCTCGATGGAGATGCAGAGCTGTCCGGCCGAGGAGAAGCAGGCGCGGACCGCGCCCGCGGCGGCCTTCTCCACGTCGGCGTCCTCCAGGACGAGCATGGCGTTCTTGCCGCCGAGTTCGAGGGAGACGCCGACGAGCCGGGCGGCCGCGCCCTGCGCGACCTCGCGGCCGGTGCGGGTGGAGCCGGTGAAGGAGACGTAGTCGGCGCGGCTGACGACCGCGGGGCCGACGACGGGGCCCTCGCCCAGGACGACCTGGAACACCCCGGCGGGCAGTCCGGCCTCGATGAGCAGGTCGCGGGCCCACAGCGCGGTCAGCGCGGTCTCCGTGTCCGGCTTCATCACGACGGCGTTGCCGGAGACGAAGGCGGGCAGCGCGTCGCCGACGGAGAGTTCGAGCGGGTAGTTCCAGGGGGCGATCTGGCCGATGACCCCGCGCGGCTGGCGCAGTTCGGTGACCTTGGTGAGGGTCGGCACGACACCGGTGTGCCGCCTCGGCTTCAGATACGAGACGGCCTTGCGCCCGTAGTGCCGGGCGGCGACGGCGACGGCCTGCACCTCCTCGTGGGCGTGCAGCCTGGCCTTGCCCGTCTCCAGCTGGATGAGGTCGAGGACCTCGGACTGGCGCTGCAGGACGAGGTCGTGGAAGCGGAGCAGCACCGCGGCCCTGGCCCGGACGGGGGTCGCGGCCCAGGCGGGCTGGGCCGCGCGGGCGCGGTCGAAGGCGGTCTCGACGTCCTCGGGGGTGGACTCGGGCAGGTCGGCCAGCTTCTCCCCGGTGAAGGGGCTGTGGTTGGCCGTGCGGCCGGAGCCGACGACGTCACGGGTCAGCTGGGCGATCACCTCGGGCGTGACCACGTCGGCGGCGGTGCGCGCCCCTGCGGGGGCGGCGGCCACCGGGTTGGTGCCGACGCGGGCGGCGGAGGTGGTCGTGGAGGCCTGCGAGTCCGTCATGAGGGCGAGAGTATGTCCACCCGCCCACTTTGGGTACCCGTGGGTAACAGGTTTTCACAGAGCCCGCCCGAGAGTCCTCCCGCCCATGGATACCGAGCCAGTGATCACTGGCGGCATAACCGCTGATCAGGAGCGATGCGCCATGGGTCCGGGCGGCGGACGTCAGGAATCGTGAATCTTCGACCGCTCCCGCCCCCGCTGCGGTCCGGAGGCGGCCCGGCGCCGCTCAGCCCGCGCTCTCCGGCGGCTGCCAGCTGCGCAGCATCGTCTCGAAGAGCTTCCGCGTCTCCTCCCGGTCCTCGTCGGGGCCGGTCATGTAGAGCGCGTACTCGGGACCGCCCCTCTCGGCGAAGTACATCTGGTCGATTCCGTGCCGGGGGCCCGGATGGTCCTTGGACTCGACCCAGGTGAACTCCCAGCGGGAGCCGGGGCGGTCGCGGAAGACGTTCGACTCCAGCGTCAGACGTTCGTACCCCGGAAGCCGTGCGGCCAGATCCTTCTCGATGCTCCGCATGTGGGCGAGGGAGTCGTCGAAGTCGGGCTGCGGATCGAGGCTGATCCGGATGCGGTGGGCGCCGCCGTCCGGTGTGTAGTCGATCTGACCGCTGTCCGTCCGCCGCTCCCAGCCCTCGGGGACGAGGAGGCTGAAGCCCTCGGGATCAGCGACCCGCTTCCAGCCGTCGGGTATCTCGTCCGGCGTGACCTCCTCCGCCGCCGGGTCGGCGGAGCGCACGGAGGAAGAGGGTGTGGGAGCCGGACCGGCGGTGCCGCGCTCCCCCGAGCCGCCGGCGGTGCCCGCGCCGTCGACCCCGAACTTCATCGCGGCCAGGCC
>Ga0247818_10001616_pt1 | contig 14436 bp, 10 predicted proteins | sample 13C_Glucose_Day1_FD_192424 | JGI IMG/M metagenome (GOLD analysis project Ga0247818, IMG submission 192424) | Soil microbial communities from agricultural site in Penn Yan, New York, United States - 13C_Glucose_Day1 | ecosystem: Environmental > Terrestrial > Soil > Agricultural land | place...
GTTCGTCACCTTGCCCCTGGGTGCCACCGAAGAACGTCTGGTTGGCACCCTGGATCTCGATGCCGCCCTGAGCGAGGGGCGCGCACAATTCTCCCCCGGCGTACTGGCCAAGGCTGACGGTGGCGTGCTCTACGTTGACGAAGTCAACCTGTTGCCCGATCACCTCGTCGACCTGTTGCTCGACGTGGCAGCCAGTGGCACCAACCTGGTCGAGCGCGACGGTATTTCCCATCGGCATTCAGCGAAATTCGTGCTGATCGGCACCATGAACCCGGAAGAGGGTGAACTGCGTCCGCAACTGCTCGACCGTTTTGGCCTGAATGTCGCCCTCGGCGGACACACCGCACCGGTCGAACGCGGCCAGATCATCCGTCGACGGCTGGATTTCGACAGCGACCCACAAGGCTTTTGCGCCGAATGGGAAAGCCCTCAGCAAGCCCTGCGCGAGCGTTGCCAGAAGGCGCGCAGTGCGCTGACCAGCATTCCCCTGGACGACGAAACACTGGCGCGGATCACCGAGCGCTGCTTTGCGGCCGGCGTCGATGGCCTGCGCGCTGATCTGGTCTGGCTGCGCGCCGCCCGGGCCCACGCGGCGTGGCGCGGGGCGAACGCTATCGCCGAGGAAGATATCGATGCAGTCGCCGAGTTTGCCCTGCGCCATAGGCGTCGCGAACATCCAGCACCAGCGCCGCAACACGCCCAGGCCCCGCAGCCATCAGCACCGCAGCAGCCCAATCCAGGTGAAGGGCAGGGCCAGTGGGGCGAAATGCCCGCCAAGGCGCTGCCGGTCGGCGCCAGACGTGAAATACCGAGCTGGCCAAAAAAGCCTTAGGCATTCGCCCCCGTGCTGACGCGGGGGCGAATGCCAGACCCCGCGCCGGGCAGCTCGATCACGGCAGACAGGGCAAACGTCACGCCACACGCAACGGCACGGTCAATTGGCCGGGCACCTTGCTCAATGGTCGGCCGCAGCGGCATGACGACCTGTTGTTTCAACTGCGCACCCGTTCGCCCCATGAACTGTGGCTGGTGATCGTTGATGCTTCTGCATCGACCCGCCGTCATCAGGCGCTTAGCGATGCCAAGGGCTTGCTCGAGCAACTGTTCGACGACGCGTATCGCCAGCGTGCGCGCCTGGCGTTGATGACGGCCAGTGGTGCCGAGCCGAAATGGCAGGTGCAAGGGTTGAAGGCTTCCACGGGGTTGCGCCATTGGCTCGATGGTCTTGGTGCGGGCGGTGGCACGCCGTTGCTGGCGGCGTTGGCAGAGGCAGGGCGGTGGCTGGCGATACGACAGAAACGCTTTCCAGCGGAGCAGCAGCGGTTGTTGCTGGTCACCGATGGACGCTTGAAGGACTGGCCGGTGCTGCCTGAACTGGCGTGTCCCGGACTTTTGATCGACATCGAGCGTGGCCCGATTCGGCTGGGGCGCAGTAAGGTTCTGGCTGAGCAGCTACAGTCCGAATACCGGCATATAGACGAACTGTTTCCTGCCTGAATTCTTCTTTTTCTGCAGCGGTCCCTTCCCGGGCAAGCCCCGCTCCCACAGGGTTACTCGGTGTACACAACATCTGTGTTTCAACCGGATATCGTGTGGGAACGGGCTTGCTCGCGAAGGGGCCAGTGCAGGTGTCTTCAGTTTGAATTACTTACCCATCGCCTGCCGATACTGGCGGGTCCGCCTGCTGATGAACAACCGGTCAAGAATCAATGCCCATATCGCCGACACCTGCGGCCGGGTAGTGCGTCCGCGACTCAAACGGTGCAACTGAAATTTCACCACTGCCGAGGTCGCCAGCGCTGCCAGTGGTTTGCGTTTCCAGCGAATCGGCGACGTTTGCGGGTGGCTGTTCTGACCTTCGCGCCAGTGTTTGACCAGATGCGGTTCCAGGGACAGCGCGGTGCCGATCCCCGCCATGGCGATGCCGCTGTCCAGGACCTGCTCGACGATCGCCAGGCGCCGGATCCCGCCCGTCACCATCACCGGCATGCGCGCAACGCTCGCCAGGTCGCTGGCCATTTCCAGAAAGTACGCTTCACGGGCCAGGGTTCGACCGTCCCGTGCCTCGCCTTGCATGGCCGGCGCCTCGTAACTGCCGCCGGAGAGTTCCAGTAGATCTATCTGCTGCTCATTGAGCCACTGGATGACTTGCCGCGCATCGTCTACCTCGAAACCGCCACGCTGGAAATCCGCCGAGTTGAGCTTTACCGACACGCAAAATTGCGCCGACACCACCTGGCGCACGGCACTGACTACCGCCAGCAGCAGACGCGCACGGTTTTCCAGGGAGCCGCCCCAGCGATCAGTGCGGCGATTGGTCAGTGGCGAGAGGAACTGGCTGATCAGGTAACCGTGGGCCGCGTGAACCTGCACCCCGGTGAACCCGGCCTTTTCCGCCAGTGCGGCGCTGGTGGCGAAGCGTCGAATCACTTCTTCGATGTCGCCTTCGCTCATGGGTTTCGGTTCGGCGAACATCTTCGAGAATTGCCCCAGGTCCAGCGCCACCGCCGACGGGGCCAAGGCTTGCTGGCCAAGGTTGGCCAAGGTCTGGCGCCCGGGGTGGTTGAGCTGCATCCAGAACTGCGCGCCACCGGCGCGGCCAATACTCGCCCATTGGCGAAAACGTTGCAGGTGTTGCTCATCCTCCAGCGCAACTCCACCGGGACCGGTCATGGCGCGGCGATCGACCATCACGTTGCCGGTCAACAACAACCCGGCTTCGCCCCCGGCCCAGGCTTGATACAAGCGAAACAATGCCCGGTCGGGTGCCTGGTCCGCTGCCGCAAGGTTCTCTTCCAGCGCGGCCTTGGCAATGCGATTGCCGATGGTCTGACCGTTGGGCAAGTTCAACGTTTTGAAGGGCGACATGCTTGACTCCTCATCAGTGAAGAGCAGAGGCTAAGCTTAAAGTTAACTTTAATGTCAAGCAGGCAAGCGAGGCTGAAATGAAGATTGGTGAATTGGCGCAGATGAGCGGGTTTACCGCGTCGCGCATTCGTTACTACGAAGCCCAGGGCCTGATACGTCAGGTTGCGCGTTCGGCCAATGGCTATCGGCGTTATCCGTCGCAGGCATTGCAGACCCTGCAAATCATCCAGTGCGCGCAGCAGGCCGGCTTCAGCCTGGAAGAACTCAAACATTTACTGCCGGATAACGATACGGGCGCGTTCAAGCAAGAAGAACTGATCGCCGGCCTCAACCGCAAGATCGGGCAGATCGAAGAGATGCAGCGGCACCTTGCCCATAGCAAGGCGCAGCTTCTGGATTGGATCGATATGGTCCAGGCCCGCCCCGAGGGCATGGCGTGCAGTGAAAATGCCGAGCGGGTAATGGCGTCGCTCAAGCATTAGCAGGTGAGCTTCAAAAACATCCATCGCAGACAGACAGCGCCGCTCACCTGTGTGAGCGAGCCTGCTTGCGATAGCGGTCCGATTGATGAAAGGTATAGCGGTCTTTCCCCGTATTTTTTGACTCATACAAGGCTTCATCCGCCTTGACCAACGCCTGGTTGAGCGTGTCCTCATCGTCTACCCGCGCCAGGCCGATACTGATGGTTACCGGGTGTTGCGTCGGTTGTTCGCGGACCACTCGACAAAGCTCTCCCGCCAATAACTCGACGTCCTCGCGGCGCACCCCGGCCAGGTAAATCGCGAACTCCTCGCCGCCCAGTCGCGCGTATTCAAAATTGGCCATGACCGATTTGATATCCGCCGCGACACGCTTGAGTACTTCATCGCCAATGTCGTGGCCGTAAACGTCGTTGACCTTTTTGAAGTTGTCGATATCGATCATCGCCAGGTAGTGATCGTGCGCCCGTACCGCGACCTGCATCTGTTCGTCGGCACGAGTCATGAATGAGCGGCGATTGGGGATTTCGGTAAGGGGGTCGATGTATGCCTGCTCCAACAGCAGCTTGGAAATGAGGTAGTTGTAGAGCTTGGCCCTGCGCAGGGTGATGAAGCTGTAGAGGGTCAGGGCGCAAAGGAAACCGCAGTAGCTGATGGTCATCACGACTTTGAGTTTGGACACATCGATACCGGTGTTGTAGAACGGATTGAGCACGGTCCAGGTGATCAGTTGCGCAGTGAAGAATGACCAGCGGCTCAGCGGCAGGACCGAGGCGCTGTAGAGCGTGGTAGAAGCCGCCAGCAACAGCCATGCGCTTTGATGTTCGACAGCCACTCCTTCGATCAGCAAGCGGGTGCCGAGTGTGATGGTGAGTACAAACAGCACGTTCAACCAATGGAAATGCCGGGCCTCGCGGATGAACATCAGGACGATGATCATGGCCGCGAAAGCACCGATAAACGGCAGCGAGCGCAAGGTGAATCGCTGCTCCCCCAAAAGGCTGAGGATCAAGTCATAGAGCAACCAGACAGTAACGCTGGCGACATAGATCAGCACGCAGAACTTGTGCAGCCGCTCGAATTCATGCTGGAGAAACTCCTTTTTCAGCTCCGAAGGTGCAGCGTTTTGCAGTACTTCATCTTCAATGGTTTTGTACATCGCTGACCTTGTACGTTCGCTGATTGTCGAGAATCACCTTGCCCCACGGCCGGTAGCGCAGGGAAAAAACCGCGGTGGGATGGCATGCAGCCGACGCGGCCCTTGGTGGCGCCGGTTCGGCACGGAAGGCCTGCCCCGCAGTGCTGACCTGGCGAAACGCCTCACGCACGATGCCGATGGAGCAGGGCAGTGCGCTGGCGTATCCGTCGCCTACCAGGGAAGGCAAACGCCCGGTGCCGGCACCGTCCTGCCACCAGACCTGTGTCCCGTTGCTCGCCAACTCGCCCAGCCACTGACCATTGACCCGCGGCGCCAGCTTGCCGGCGCTGAATGCGCTGATGTGCAGTGGCGCATCGAGCCTGGCGGCAAAGTCCTTGAGTTGGCGTTGCAGGGTCTGCCGGCGATCGACAGCCAGGAAATGCAGGTCATCGAGTTCCATCGGCAGATACCAGCCGCTTACCGGGAGCTTCCAGTCCTTGCGCAACGTCTGTTGCCGAGCCAGTGATTGCCCCAGTTGCGCCTGCCAGTAAGTCGCCAGACCAGTGCTGTCGAGTTCGTCGATGCGTTGGTAATAGGCCGGGTCCATGCGCAACCCCAGCACCAGCTTCAGGCCTTGGGCCTGCGCCAGTTTCAGGCTGTTGGCGAGCCAGCCATTGGCGCCGCCGAAGTCGGAATCCCCATAGGCCGTCCATTGCACGATCACGGTGTGGGTACCTTGCCGGGCGGTGTCCTGCCAGATCCGTTGCCATTGCCCCTGGCTCAGGTTGGCGTCGGCATTGAGCGGCTGATAGAAAATTCGCTCGTCAGCGCCGACCGTTGCGCTGCCCAGCAGCAGGCTCAGAACCAAAAGAAGTCGCTTCATCAGAAATTCAACTCCACGCCCAGCAGCACGCCGTTGCCGCCTTCGTACAGGTTACCGCCCAGGGATTGCTGATACTCGGTGCGAACCGTCAGGTGCGCGCGGTAGGCGTTGTAGATGTCGTCGTCGAACCACCATTGCCAGCGCAGACCCAGGCCGGTGCGCAGGTCCTGGCGCCAGTCGTTACTCGGGTCCTGCGTGGCGAACTCGAGAAAGCCATAGGGCATCAGGGTTTGCGCGCCGTTGAACGGCAGCTTCCAGGCGTGGCCCTGCTGAAAGCGTGACAACCATTGATGGTCTCCAGCCTTGGTCCACCAAGCCGCGTCGAGGTAGAGGAAGCGCTCTTCCCAATCACTTTCATCCACTCGCCAGTCGTTGCGAAACCGTCCCTGATCGAGGAACGACGCGGTGGCACGCAGCAGGTAATCGGTGGTGGTGTGGCCGTCCTCCTTGTGGTCGTCGATCTGGTCCGACAGCTTGTCGGGGTTGAACATTTCGCCGAGGCTCAGGCCGTGGTTGTCCTGTTCGTCGAACTGGCTCTGTTTGTAGATCTCGCCGTAGAGGTTGATGTTGGCCGTGCCCCACGGTTTGTATCGCAACCCAACACCGGTCGCGATGGATTCGGCATAGCTCGTCCGGCTCTGGCCACCGAGCAGTACGCGACCGTAGACCGACAGGGTACTGCCGGCGCGGCTTGGTTCCTCACCCAGCGCGTGGTCCCACATCGCCATTTGCACGTTCTGCGATGTCGATCTGCGGCGAGTGCCCGTGCTTTCGTCAGGGCGCAGGAAGTCGTTGGTCGAGACCCCGGCAGGGGACCAGGTGCTGGCCACAGTGCGCGAATCGCGACGGGACAGGGTTTCATGGGCGCGGCGCTGGCGATATCGCCGGGCTTCAAGGCTGCCGTCCTCATCGTCGGCCGCCACCGGATTCTGTTCAAGGTCGATGACACGGCGCAGTTCTTTGCGCGCCGAGGCGCTGTCCGCGACTTCGTCATAGCGCACGGCCAGGGTTTCGCCGAGGCGATAATCTTCGGGGAAGGCGCGAGTGGCGCTTTGCAGATAGGGGATGGCCCTGGCGCGTTCTTCTTTGGTTTGCGCTCCTGCCAGGCGCATGCCGTAGTCGGCGCGATAACGTGGATTGTCCGGCTCGCGGCGTACCGCTTCGGCCAGCCATGCGTTGCTTTGCTGCAGGTCGCCGGCTTTCTGTGCGGTGACCGATGCCGCGTAGAAATGCCCGGCATCCGGTGCTATTTGCAGGGCAGAGCGTTGGCGTTGCAAGGCCAGGCCATGATCGCCCCGGGCATCGGCAATCGCCGCGCCCAGGGCCCATTCGTTGGCACCCCGCGTGCGGCTTTGTTGCCAGTAGCGTTCAGCGGTCTGATAGTCGCCGGCAGTCAGGGCACTGCGACTGGCGGTGAGGCGGGCGTTGTCGCTGAGCTCGGCATCGGGAATGCTGCGCCAGATAGCCAGCGCGCCGGAGGCATCGCCGGCGGCATCCAGAGCGTAGGCCAATGGCAGGCGGCTGTTGCGGTCGCCGAGCTTTTGCGCAGTCTGGTAATACACCACCGCTTCACCGGGACGATCCGGCATGGCGCAACGACCGAGGGCGTGGAAGTCGCCGGCGCTTTGCGGGTTTTTGCCGACGGCCTGTTGCACTGCATCGCACTGACCGCTTTCTGCCAGTTGCGCTAGCAGTTGGCCGCGAGTGGCGGGGTCGACTCGATTGAGCAGTGACACCATGCGCTGTTGTTGCACCGGGGTGGGTGTCGAAGCGGCGTACAGGCCCGCGAGCCGCAGCAGCATCGCGCTCGGCAGCTTGCCGGCGTGGCGGTCATAAGCATTCTCGAGCAACTGTTGCGCGTGTTCACGCTGACCGGCGTTCAACGCCAGGTAGCTGGCCTGGTTGAGCGAATTGAGGTTGCCCGTCTGCTGGTAATGCCGCTCCCAGAGCGCCATCGCTTGCGCATTGTGCCCCGAAGCCTGGAGCAGTTCCGCCCGACGCCTGACCACATCGGCGGTCTGCGGTTGATCAGCCAGCCAGGCCACGATTTTGTCACTGCGACCCTGATCTTGCCAGGCGTCGAGCAGGCGCTCGCGGCGTTGGGTATCCCAGGGTTCCGGCAGGCGGGTGGTTTGCAACAGATCGACGGCTTGCAAGCGCTGGGCGAGGATCAGCCAGGTCTGCGGGTCGGCTTCGGGCGCACAACCTTGCAACTGCGTGAGCGCCGCCTGCGGGTCGTGACGCGATAACCACTCGGCGGTCTCCAGGCAGGGTCGTTGCAAGTCAGCGCTCAAGCGTTGCACGGTTGCACTGTCGCGGTTTTGCCGCGCCAGCTCCCACAGGCGCTGGCGTTGGGCTGGATCCGCAAGGTCGGCGGGCGGCAATGTTTGCATCCAGCGTTGTGCCTGCTCGAAGTGGCCCATGGCAATGGCCCGGTCGACCATGGCCAGCCTTGCCTTGCGTGCCGATTGCGGGTTTGGTGCCTGTTGCAGCAATTGCTGCAGGGGCTGTTCGTCGAGAAGTTGTACATAGGCGTTGGCCAGACGTTGCCAGCCTTGCGCATCCAGTTGCTTGCTGGCGGCCAGCGGGGCGAGTTCCTCGATGGTGCCGTTCCAGTCACGCAACTGCTCGGACCAATTGGCGCGGGCCAGGTGTAAAATCTTGTCATCGCCTTTGGGCGCCAGCTGTGCCAGCCAGTCATGGGCCCGGCCTGCGCCACCGAATTTGGCCAGGCTCAGGCTGTAGGCCTGCCACAGGCGCACGCGCTGGGTAAGATTGCTGGTGGCGATCCACTGTTCCACCTGATCGCTGCCGGGCGGGTCCTGTTCGATCCAGGTCAGGCGCAGGTTGAGCAGGGCGTCGCTGTTTTGCGGGTTGTCCGGCAACGCCTGCACGGCGTCCCTGTAGCGCCGTTGTTTGGCCAGGGCCTGCACCAGCAGGGCCCGCGCCTCATCGTTGTTCGGCACCTTCTCCAGCAGGTGGCGCATCAGACGCTCGACTTCGGCCCAGTTGCCTTTCTTTGCCTCGCGATAGCTGCGGTCCATGTAGGGGTAGCTGCGAAACGCCTCGAAATCGCTGAGCGGCCCGGCTTGCACCCACGCCGTCGTACCCAGGCTCAGCAGCAGGCTGCCAAGCAGGACAGTGTGACGGTAGCCTGGCTTCATGCGGCCTCCCGGGCAATGCGGTAGGCGGCTTGCTGTTCGCTGGCCTGTTCAGTCAACGCCTGTGCAAGCACCTCCCGGGTGATCATGCCGCGCGCAATCAGGTGCTCGCCCAGGGACATCTGTTCGGCATCGAAGTCGATCAACGCCTGATTGAACAAGCTCGGCGGGACCATGCCGCGCACTTGCAGGAGAGTGCCAAGCAGGACCTGATGGTGACTGATGCGTTCGATCAAGGCTTCATCATCCTGATGCCGTTCCAGTACCTCGAGCATTTGCCGCACGTCCTCGTTTTGCCGGGGGCTGGGGTACCAGTAACGAATGCCCAGGGTGACCCGGCCCTGGGGGGCGAGGCGGCAACGTACCGGGCGTTTCAGCTGACGGCTGATCGCGCCCTGGGACACCTGGCTCACCGGGCCTTCGGAGGCCAGTACCAAAGTGTCGCCTTCTTCGGCCACCGGCAGCACGCCGTAATGGCTGGCGATCCGGCGCGGTACGGCGTCGATCAGGTGTTTGTCGAGCTTGAAAGGATTGAGTGGCGCCCATTCCAGGTCCAGTTGTCCGGCCAGGGTTTGCACCAGTTGCGTGGTGTCGATGTGACCGCGCAGCAAAAGCTCCCGGCCCAGGCGCCGGCGTACCGGGTTGGTCACCGCGGCTTCGAGCTGTTCTTCGCTGAGCAGGCCTTGTTCCACCAGCCGATGGCCCAGCGGCGTGCGCTGGGCCTGGGTCAGGGCTGGAAACTCATGGGTGGTCTTGTCCCAGGCCACGCGGCGCGAATCGCCCATTTCCATGACCTGACGCAGTGCGCGCAGGTTGGCGAAGAAGTTGACGAAGTTGCTCCACATCATGCGCGGCGCCGACAGCAGCCCTTCGACCAGTCCGTAATAGCGGGTGACGAACCAGCCACGCTGAAACAGCCGATTGAGCAGCAGGAAACCGTTGGCCCACAGCAGGACCTCGAGCAGCCTGCTGTCGGAGAGGATCGAGGGGTAGCGCCAGGCGTCCGGGGCAATCACAGTGATCAGCCACATCGCCAGCAATACCACAAACAGCAGATTGACCAGGAAACTCAACAGGTAAGCGATCAGGCCACGCCGGTCGCGCCAGAGGAAATAGTTGAGCAGACCCTTGGAACTCCAGCCGAGGTTCTTGGTGCCCTGGAAGACGATGCCGACGATCCAGCGCGACTTCTGCCTGATCGCGTGCTGCAAGTCCCGGGGGAAGTGCTCGCGCACGCAGATCACCTGGGAGAACGCGCGGTTCATGCCGAACACCCAGGGCTGTTCGAGCGCCAGGTTCGGGTCGGTCACCGAGTAGCGGGCGAAGATGCACTTCATGCCTTTCTGCTTGAGGCGAAAGCCGATGTCGTAGTCCTCGGTGAGGCTTTGCACGTCAAAGGCGATGCCATCGCCATCTTCGAGCAGGGCACTGATGGCCTTGCGACTGAAGCAGGTGCCGACGCCGGCGCTCGGCACCTGGCCGGTCAGCGCTTCGCGCACGATGACGTCCTTGCCGTGGTTCTCGGCGAACTCGTCGACATAGTGCCCGGCGGTGAAGCCTTTCCATTCCGGTGCGTAGGGGTAGACGGGAATCTGGATCAGGTCCTTGCCTGGCAACAGGTAGTTGAACAGGCGCAACTCCATGGGCGAAATCACGTCTTCGGCGTCGTGCAGGATGAACCCGGCGAACTGGATTTTCGCATCGCTTTCAAAGCGCAGGATCGCGTCTATCACGTTGTTCAGACAGTCGGCCTTGCTGGTGGGGCCGGGCCGCGCGCACACCACTTTATGCACGTTGGGGTAGTGCTGGCAGACAGCATCGACGTCGGCCTGGGTTTCGGCGTCATTGGGGTAGGTGCCGACGAAAATCTGATAGTTTTCGTAATCGATGGTCGAGGCCGCCAGGCGCGCCATTTCACCGACCACGCCGACTTCGTTCCACGCCGGCACCATGATTGCCAGCGGTTTTTCAGCGATGGAGTAGAGGCGCTCCTCATCCGCGCGGCGGAATTTTTCGTAGATCCGCCAGCGCCGGATGAATTTGCGACTCCAGTAGACGATGTCGATGAACAGGTCATCGAGGCCGAGGATGAACATCAACAGGGCCAGGGTGATTGCAACGTATTTGAGTCCGAACAGCACATACGCGAAGAAATCGACAAAACCCAGGCTCATACGGCTTTTCCCGATACCGCGCGGTGCTTGAGCCAGACGCCAAGGCGATTGGCAATGCGTTCACTGGCGTGACCGTCGCCATAAGGACTGTGGATGCGGCTCATGCTCTGGAACGTGGTGTCGTCGTCGAACAACAGGCTTGCTTCCTTGACGATCCGCGCAGTGTCGGTGCCCACCAGCAACACTGTGCCGCCTTCGAGTACCGAGGGCCGTTCAGTGACATCGCGTAGAACCAGGAGCGGTTTGCCAATGGCCGGGGCTTCTTCCTGGATGCCTCCGGAGTCGCTGAGGATGAAATGTGCGCGGCCCATCAGCCAGACGAAATGCTGGTAATCCTGCGGCGCCACCAGGTAGATGTTGGGTTTGTCCGAAAGTACGCTGTACACCGCGTTTTGCACCTGAGGGTTGAGGTGCACCGGGTAGACGAACTGGACGTCGGGGTAGCGTTCGGCGAGGGTGGCCAAGGCCAGGCAGATGTTGCGGAACCCGCCGCCGAAGTTTTCCCGCCGATGTCCGGTGATCAGCACCATGCGCCGGTTTTCGTCGAGCACCGCCAGCGGCGAGTCGGCCGCCGGGTGCCATTGGGTTTTCTGTTGGTGATTGCGCATCCACACCAACGCATCGATCACCGTATTGCCGGTGACTTCGATGTTGGCCTTGGGCACGCCTTCGCGCAGCAGGTTGTCTTCGGATTTGGTGGTCGGCGCAAAATGCAGATCGGCAATGACGCCTGTCAGATGTCGATTGGCCTCTTCCGGCCAGGGCGCTCGCAAGTCGCCGGTGCGCAATCCGGCCTCCACGTGGCCGATGGGCAACTGGCGATAGAAGGCGGCGAGGGCAGCGATGAAGCTGGTCGTGGTGTCGCCGTGGACCAGCACGATATCCGGCTGCACTCGCCCATAGGCCTTGTCGAGTTGGGCCAGCATGAGTGCGGAGAGGTCATTGAGAGTCTGGCCCTGGGTCATTACCTGCAGGTCTTCGTCGACTGTCAGTTCGAACGAGTCGAGTACCTGCTTGAGCATCTCGCGGTGCTGGCCGGTGGAGCAGATGTTCAGGCTGATACCTGGCCAGTTGCGCAGGACCCGCGCCAAGGGGGCCATCTTGATAGCCTCTGGGCGCGTGCCGAAAACCATCATGACTTTGAATGACATGAAGCCTCCGTGGACCGCACACGCCGTTCACGCCCGCGGTTGTTTAGACCGTCTATTACTTGAATATTGAATAAAGCAGTCCGATAGGGGGTTGTCCAATCAGGATCCTGTGGCAGACTCTCTGCTATCTTTCCGCTGTTATATACCTTGATCCGCTATAGCGGAATGATCGCTACCCCGGAGTGTTTACCATTCAATCAGGAGAATCCTTCATGAGCATTACTCGTTACGGCACCGGCAGTACCGCCGCTGGCGGTCAGCCTCGCCCTTTCGCGCGCGCCGTAGAAGCCGATGGCTGGCTGCACGTTTCCGGGCAGGTGCCGGCGGTGGATGGCGAGATCATTACCGGCGGCATTGTCGAGCAGACCCACCAGACCATGAAGAATCTGATCGCGATTCTCAACGAGGCCGGTTATGGCCTGGAAGATGTAGTGCGTACTGGCGTGTGGCTGGAGGATCCGCGGGACTTCACCAGTTTCAACAAGGTGTTTTCCGAGTACTTCAAACCCGAACACGCCCCGGCCCGGGCCTGTGTGCAGGCGAACATGATGGTCGATTGCAAGGTTGAGATCGACTGTATTGCGTACAAGAAGAAGGCTTGAGATTTGTGGTGGTCTTGATGGCCGCCCCTCACCCTAACCCTCTCCCGGGGGGAGAGGGGACTGATTTGTATCGATGCCTATTACGGTGTGTGCCAGATAACTTTGCATCGATACGGGTCTGTCCTCTCTACCTTTCAGGGAGGGAGTGGTATGTCCCAATGCAAATGTTGAATTTAAACAAATACCTTTGCATGAATGCGGTCAGGCTCCCTCTCCCCCTGGGCGGTCCGACGTTTCGGGAGGGCGGGGGCTGGCTCTGACTGACACAACCACAACAGCCACTACCATCCCGGCGACTTTGAATGGAACCCACTGGAATGACCGAAGACACCATCAAGCGCCGGGCTCGCGGTCTGGACCGGGCGTTCGATATCCTCGATTTCCTCAAGGAAGTCGGCCAGCCCCTGCGCCCGAATGAAATCGCCAGCGGCATCGGCAGCCCCAAATCCACCGTCTACGAGCTGGTTGCCTCGTTGCTCGAACGCCGGATCCTGGAGCCTGTCGGCAAAGACGGTCACGTCTACCTGGGGCGTCAACTGTACTTTCTCGGCCAGGCGCATTTGCGTCATTTCGACCTGACCCGCGAGGCCGATCACGCCTTGCAGGAGATCGTCAGCCAGACCCGCGAAACCGCGCAGATGTGCCTGCTCAACGGAAGAAAATACACCGTGGCGTTGATGAAAGAGGGCGAGCGGCATTTCCGCATCTCGTCGGACATCGGTGAAAACGCGCCCATCCCCTGGACCGCGTCCGGCCGGCTGTTGCTGGCGCATCTGAGCGACCAGGCAATCATCGACCTGATCGACCCTGACGACTTCATTCTGCCCTGCGGCGAACGCTTGCCGGTCGCGCAGTTCCTCGAGGAAATCCGTCAGGCCGGCAGCGATGGCTTCTTCTCCTTCGACAGCGTCGCGGACACCTTTACCCATTGCTTCGCCGCACCGGTCAAAGACCCCGGCGGCGTGGCCATCGCCACCCTGTGCATCGTCGCGCCAAGGGCCGACGCCAGGAAAAATTACGCCGACTACCGCCGGGTGCTGATCGACAGCGCCAACAGCCTGGCCCGGCGCATCAACGATTAACAGCGGCTGCCGGCAGCCGCGTGGATGAGGAGTTCAAACATGTCTTCTGCCCCAAACACTGCCAATGTGGAAAAAGGTGCGGCCAGCCACGGCGCCAGCCTGGTCCGTGATGTGAGCCTGCCAGCGCTGGTGCTGCATCGCCAGGCACTGGAGCACAACATTCGCTGGATGCAGGACTTTGTCAGCAACAGCGGCGCGCAGCTGGCGCCCCACGGCAAAACCAGCATGACTCCGGCATTGTTCCGTCGACAACTGGACGCTGGTGCCTGGGGTATCACCCTGGCCAGCGCCACGCAAACCCGCGCGGCCTACGCCCATGGCGTGCGCCGGGTATTGATGGCCAACCAACTGGTTGGTACGCCGAACATGGCACTGATCGCCGACCTGCTGGCCGACCCGGCCTTCGACTTCTATTGCATGGTCGATCACCCGGACAATGTCGCCGACCTTGGGGCGTATTTCGCTTCGCGCGGTGTGCGCCTGAACGTGATGATCGAATACGGCGTGGTCGGTGGGCGGTGCGGTTGCCGTAGCGAACAGGAAGTGCTCGACCTGGCCCAGGCCATTGCCGCGCAACCGGCGCTGGCTTTGACTGGCATCGAGGGTTACGAAGGGGTGATTCACGGTGACCACGCGGTGAGCGGTATCCGCGATTTCGCCGGCTCGCTGGTGCGCCTGGCGGTGCAGTTGCAGGACAGCGGCGCATTCGCAGTCGCCAAGCCGATTATCACGGCCTCAGGTTCTGCCTGGTATGACCTGATTGCCGAAGAGTTCGAAGCGCAGAACGTCGCTGGGCGTTTCCTTAGTGTGCTGCGCCCTGGCAGTTATGTGGCCCACGACCATGGCATCTACAAGGAAGCACAGTGCTGCGTGCTCGACCGTCGTAGCGACCTGCACG